>WNGL01007321.1_pt1 | contig 15673 bp, 9 predicted proteins | sample 5400591 | NCBI WGS metagenome assembly WNGL01 (sample SAMN13153377, study PRJNA577476) | soil metagenome | isolation source: 80 cm soil or saprolite under Garry oak tree replicate 1 | place: USA:California | collected 2016-06-15
ACCAGGTTCCGGCCTTGACGGCTTTGCGCGAGTGGGTGCGCAACGCGGTGCGCACACCCAATGCGCCCATGCCTGGCCTGCCCAATGCGCCCTCGCCGACGGACATTGCCGCGGGCCGAACTCTGTTCATCAAGGCAGGGTGCGCAAGTTGTCACGGTGGGCTTAACTGGACCATCAGCGTCAAAGACTTCACGTCGCCTCCCGCTGGCACCGAAATCTTCACCGAACGCACGGGCACGTTTACGGGCAACCCGGTCGGCGCGCAATATCTGAATCGGTTCCTGCGTGATATCGGTTCCTTCAACCTCGGCGTGCCCGGCCAGAGCAACGATTTTGGCAACAACATCGGCGCCGACGAGTTCGCTGCCCCAACGGTCGTCGCTGGCGCGCTCACCGCTGGGCAGGATGCGCTGGGTCGCGACTACAACAGCGACGACAAAGGCATCGGCTTCAACGTCCCCTCACTTTTGGGTCTGTATGGCGAGCCGCCCTACCTGCACAATGGCGCGGCCGAGTCGCTGGCTGCGGTCGTTTCCGACATGAAGCACCGCACCGACAATGACCGCATTGCCGACGTGTTGAACAACTCCGCCGATCAGGCAAAGGTGGTGAAGTTCCTCGAATCAATCGACGTTCACACCATCCCGTTCGTGCCTGTCTCGGTCGTCCAGAGCAATGCTTACGTCATCATATCGTTCGACTCGATCAACGGAGTGCAATATGGAATCGAGGCGCGCACTGCGATCGACGGGCCGGGGAACCTGGTCGGGAATGCCACTGGCAACGGCGGACGACTGAACGTACCACTGCCGATCGATACAACCGCGAAGTACTTCAGACTCGTGTCTCAGTGAAGCGTCGGCCTGCATGCAAATTGCGCGCAATGTCATCGGCAGGGCTTGTCGAAGCCCAAGTCGTCATCGATGAAGCAATCGGCGTGCTAAAATAACTAGCAGGCCTCCAGTCGGACTGGGGAAAACTTGCCGTGCGGAATAATTCAACGTTTCTAGTGTTCCTCAGGCGTTTCATAAGAGACGAGGACCCGAGCTAACTGCGCGGCGTATAAATCAGCGGGGCGTCGAAAAACAATTTCCTAGCAGCTCAGTTTTTCCGACGGCTTGTGCTTCTCAGAGGGTTCGTTCGTACTACCGGCAGGGCGTCGAGGTCGGGCTCACTGTCCCCAGCGCCCCGGGCCTCTGTCAACAAAGCCGGCTAAATTTGAAGGCCCTGGTCCTCGCCGGCGGCTTGACATTTGGCGTGGCTCATGCAAAACCTCGGCGCGCTTGAACGCCAGTTGAATGCGGAGAATCTAACAAGCCGGAAAGTCGCTCCGGATGTTTTGAGAGAAGCCAACTCGATTTTTGGCCGGGACATCTCAGAGCGCCGTTTCAAGGACGGTTTAATTTTCCTTCTGCTGTTTGGCCTGGTCCTGCGGATAGGATATTTTGTCGAGCACGCGCACAGCCCATCGTTCGCCGTGCCCACCCTCGATCAGAAGTATTACGATACCGTTGCGAGAATGCTGCTGGCTGGCGAAGACCTTCGCCAGCTTCACGGATTCAAGCCGCTGTTATATCCGATATTCCTGGCGGGGCTTTACAAAATTGGCGGGACATGGGGGCTCACCCTGGCCGTGGCTGTGCAGCATCTGCTGGGCGTGGCGTCTGGTCTGATCGTGGCGCTATTGGCCGCGCGATTGTTTGGCCACAGACTTTCGGGCCTGCTGAGCGGCATCATTTATCTGCTTGCTGCTGTGCCGCTGGTTTTTGAGGGGGAGCTGTTGGTTGAGTCTGCCTACACTTTCCTTATTTGCCTCGGGTTGCTGCTCCATCTGCGCGCGGCGAGCAGCGAAGGCCCCAAAAGTGCCTGGCTTTGGTTTCTCGGCGGGGGCCTCACTGTCCTCACGGCCCAGGCCAGGCCCAATATTCTTGTGTTTCTGGCAATTTATCCGCTGTTTGCAGCGAGGCTCTGGTTCCGCTGGCGGCGATTTTCCTCGCTCAAGCCCATGCTTGGCCTGGCGGGCGCGTTTCTGATGGCAAGCGGGTGGGGGTTTGTGAATTTGAAACAATCCGATTCCTTCCATTTACTGCCAAACGCCGGGGGCGTTAATCTCTACCTCGGCAACAAGCGCGGCAGCAAGGGGATGACGGCGGAGCAGGAGCGCCGCATGAGCTACAGCGACCGCTATCAAGACGCGATCGAGGTCTGGGCAAGAGAGGAGTACGAGGCGGCGGCGCGCGCTCAGGGCCGCCAGCCTGAAATGGATCCGATGGCCATCTCGAGATATTGGACTGGCCGCGCCATCCAGGAAATCAGGGCCGCTCCGGGGGCCTGGCTTGAGCTTCTGGCCAAAAAGTGCTGGCTCATGGTCTGGAATGCCGAAATACCGAATAACAAGTCATTCGCCTTTCTTCAGCAGGAGTCAGTCTGGTTAAGATGGCTGCCAGTGCGCTGGGTGGTATTGGTGATGCTTGCGCCTGCCGGCATTCGCGCGGCTTCAATTCGCGGCAGCCGCGACGCGCTGTTCATCGTTCTGGTTTTTGCGGGGCTTTATTCAGCCGCGAACGTCGCTTTTTTCATTTCCGATCGCTACCGCTATCCCATTTGGCCGGTCATGGCGGCCCTGGCGGGCGGCGGCCTGGCGGCTTTCGCGTGGACGATTCAATCCCGCAATTTTCGCGCAGCCCTCTGGACGGCCTCAACCATGATTTTGCTGGCAGGGATTTCAGTGCCAAATTGGGCGGGAATAAAGCTTCCCTCCTTCGCTCGCGACTACTTCTTCCGTTCCATCGCGTGGTACGAAAAGGGCCGTTTCGCCGAAGCTCTGAGCGACGTGGACCGCAGTTTGGAACTGGACCCTTCAGACGCCAGCGCGCTGCAGCAACGCGGCAATGTTTTGTTCGCCCTGGATCGGCTTGGAGAAGCAAAAGCAGCTTTCCAGCAAGCGCTGAAGCTAAGCCCTGGAGAGGCAGTCACATGGAATAATCTTGGCGCCGTGGATGAGCGGCTTGGCGACACGAAGGCTGCCCTGGAGGCTTTTAATTCCGCTATCGAGTGTAAACCGCCCAGCCGAAACGCCTTTCTCAGCCTCGCATCCCTCCAGATTCGCGCCGCGCGTCTTGCTGACGCCGAACAAACCCTGGCAGCACTGGAAAAGGCAACAGGTGGGCAGAACGCGGCAGGGCTGGCGCTCCGATCGGTCGTCGCTCGACGTCTGGGCGATTTTCGGCGGGCGGATGCTCTCGAGGCACAAGCTCGCGCACTGGACAGCGAAGCCGCTGCCTGGGCACTCCAGAGGGCCGGTGAGACGAAATGATGGGGCCATAGGACTATGGGACTACGGGACTACAGGACCACGGTTGGCAGATGGAAAGATTGGCGCCGAATCACTCCTTCGTCGCTTAAATTTACAAGCTCCGTTGTAGCGGATTCGTTTCCCTCGGCACCCCCGGTCGTCCCTTGCGATTGGTCGGTCTATTCTTCAGGCTCCTCGCCGGGGTCGTCGCCATAGACGGCGCCTTTGCGATAAGTGTTTCGCGCTCGCGGGTCGGAAAGCGATTGTTCGATGCGCTCGAATTGGGTCGAATATTGGCGCAGCTCGGCAGGGTGGCGACCGAGCTTTTGGCGGAGCAATTTCAGCCGGGTGAAGACGACAGACCTGGCGCACCCGCAGCGTCTGGCGATCTGGTCGGCTGACAGTTCTTCAGCGCAATACAGCAGAAAGACCGTGTACAACGGCGCCTTCCGGAAGCGTTGCGCCGAATTCAGCGCTTTGGCCAGGGCAAGGGTCTGCCGGGCTACGTCTTCGCCTACGGAGTCTTTCGGCTCCGGTGTGAACCGCGCGAAAAGTTCGCCGGGAGCGCGAACAGAACGCAGGGAGCCTTGAGCAGAAAGCAAGACGGTGCATTCGAGGGCAAAAAAGCCGGCGCCGACATTGGCCAGGAGTTCGTGACACGCCGCGCCCACGAGGCGGCTGGTGGGGGCGAAAAGAATGAACGAGCGGCGAAGGCGGGCGACCAGTTCTGCCACGGCGCGATGAAAAACGTGGCGGTCAGTCTGGATGGTGAGGAGGACGGGAACGGCGTCAGTGGAGTAAGATGCAAACTGTACTGTGTTCGGGACGCCGAGTTGTGCGGGCTTGCTGTCCAGATCAAAGGCTTTGCACAAGGCTCGACCCAGCCTGGACCAGCTCAGTTGCAGCGGGGTGATGTCGGCGGGCGTCAGTTGGCGGTTGGGGCAGGCGGGCGGGTCCCATTGGCAGATGCCCATAATCGAGCCGTCTTGGTGGTGTATGACCCGCTGAGCGCAGCCGCATTGGCGGGGACATGGAAACGACCTCGCCAACATTTGCCTGGGTTGCAAGCACAGGCTCTTGAATGACGGGAAGGCTTTCCCCATCCGCGCGCGCCAAACTGTGGGCAAAGCAATCAGGCCGGGAATCGCCTCAAGACACTGCCACGGAGACGGGTTCTCGGTTGAGGGTGCAGGGTTGATGGGGCGGCAGGGGGTTGAGTTGTGGCATCGGTTGATGATTACAAAGGGCCACGAATCGGGGTCGAAGATGGAAGATGGGATATGGGATATGGGGTTGCATCGGCGGATCGGCTGGCGGTCGTCACCCCGGTTAGGGTCTGTGCGTCCTCGCTGCGCTCGGGCACAGGCGCAGCGGTCCTGAAGCAGCGCTTCGTTAGCCAGCGCTCCACCAAATCGCTGTTGCAGCCCGGTCCGAGCGTCAGGGTGTCAGGCGGTCGAATGGCAACTGCGCGCGGCTGAGTGGAGTCAGCGAATTGGATCTCAAACACCGCATGGGTGAGCGTGCCAGTTCCTGGGATGGGATCGTAGTGTCCCCCAGCGGCGGCGGCGCAGTCGAACACATCGTCGGCCTTTCGGATCAGTACTTCGTGAAATACGTTGTCGTAGGCGACCTCGATTTCGCGCAGGGTGATTTTAGTTATGCCGTTGATGCCTTCGGCGTCGAGGGCGTCGGGACCATCGGTTCGCAGCGGCTGGAGCGTGAGCAGTTGAAGTTGCACCGGTTGCATGGTCATCGATGGGAGAGAGGAGAGCGGAGATGGAAGATGGGGGTCCTGGACTCGCCGACGTGGCCTTCTTTCGGCACATACCACGCAATTCTCTTTCATATCGCCTCCCTTTCTACGCCCGGAGCCGCCCCTGGTGCCACGACTCAGAAGACTCAGAAGACTCAGCGCACGAAAAAGACTCAGATCCCTCAGATGCTTAAATGCACGAAAAAGTGAGAGTTGACGCGGGAAGGTGGCGCCGATTGCGCAAGGTGGAACCTGGAATGCTTACGGCCTGGGCGAGTTCAAGAAAGCTCGAAACCGGTTGGCGGCGCAGTGGAAACCCTTGGAAAGGGTTAAGACACACAAGCCACGCCCGACACCCCGATGAATACGGGGTGTTAATGAGACTGGTCGGAATTTGTTGAACTCGCGCTGGCTTACGGCCTGCTCCCAAGGTATTGCGCTTGCTTTCCCAGGCTGCCAGCCCATACCAACTTGCCATGCCAAACCGTTTGTACAAGAGGAATGGCTAGAATTCTCATAGCCGACCGCCTCTCTGAAAGACGGAATATCCTCTCTACGTTCCTTCGGGCGGAGGAACATGTCATTATCCCGGTCACCGGTGAGGAAGAAGCGATCAGCCTCATGCGCGAGTTGCACCCGGACTTGATCATCGCAGAGGGAACGGTGGAGGGCGCAAAACTGCTTTCCGAGGCCAGGGAGCTCGATCTGGCGATCGCCGTCATCATGATTCTGTCGGGTCCGCCTACGGTGGAGCAGGTCGTCGAATTGATGAACCAGGGCGTCAGCGACGTGTTGGTCAGCCCGTTGGACATTGACGACGTGCAGACCAAAGTGGACCGGGCATTGAGCAAGAGACCGGCGATTGGCGCGGTGCAGATTCGGTTCCACGACCTTGTCGGTCCCGGCCAAAAGATGCAGCAGGTCTTTCGCAAGATCGTGAAGGCGGCGGCCTCGGAAGGCCCGGTGTTGATGGTGGGTGAGAAGGGAACCGGCAAGCAGTTGGTTGCCAACCAGATCCATCAACTGAGTTCGCGCAAGGACCGGCCGATGAGGGTGGTCCATTGCGCTGGTTTGTCAGCATCGGAGTTGGAAAGCGAATTGTTCGGCCACGAACCTGGCGCTTATGCCGGGCTAGCGGAGGGGCGCAAGGGACAAATTGAATTGAGCGATGGCGGCACACTCTACCTGGAGGAGGTGGGCTACCTGACGGCGACGATTCAGGCCAAACTGCTCCGTTTCCTGGAGGAACAAACTCTCCAACGGGCGGGAGGAGAAACAGCCCTCTCGGCCGACGTGCGGATGCTGGCGGCGACCTGCACGTCGCTCATTCATCGTGTGCAGGAGGGCGCTCTTCGTAGCGATTTGTACTATTGCCTGAGCGCCACCTTGATTGAATTGCCGCCGTTGCGCGGGCGGGTGACGGACATCCCTGAGTTGGTGGACCTGTTTCTGAGCCGGTATGACGTGCAAATCGCCGGCGAGGCGATGGAGGTGGTGATGAATTACTCCTGGCCAGGCAACGTGGACGAGCTCAAGAATGCGGTCGAACAGGCGGTCAACCTGTGCGAGAGCAACCGTATTGAACTGAAGGATTTGCCCGCGCGCGTGCTCAAGGCTGTGGCCTCGGGCAGCCGCAAGCACAAGTTCATTCCACGGCCCAAAGAGGGGGATTGAGCAAGGCGCGAGGCGGGAGGCGGAAGGCGCAAGGCGGGAGGCGCAAGGCGCAAGGCGGAAAGCGGAAGGCGCAAGGCGCACAGCGGGAGGCGCAAGGCGCAAGGCGGGAGGCGCAAGGGCCACTTGATGACGCTGGCGCGATAACGTGACAACCAGGAGGATCGGGCCGATTTATCTTTGGGCTGGTTGCCGCGACGGGGCGTTGCCGCTATTCGCTGGAGCAGGTTGCGGCCTCGGCGCATTGTTAGCAGGCTCGGCTAGCCGGGCAGGTTGTGGCGGTTGGACCGGCGCCCATGGGCCGATCCTCGGGGCAGTTGGCGGCTCGCTTGGCCGGGCTGGATCGCGTCTCCAATTGGGCACAACCGCGCTTGGGCCAACTCGCCCTTCCCACCCTTTGCTCGAGGGCACAGCACCCGGTCGGGTGGCCAGGAACTCGCCTCGGCCCTGCGGCCTTGTGGCTCCGAAAGAGACGCCAGCCCCGGCTCGGAAGGTGCGGTCCCTGGCTGACAGTTCGCGCGCCGCCACCTGCCGAAGGGGGGTGCCCGTTGCCGCCTCAATTCGCCGCGGGTCAACGCCCCGATTGATAATGTGCTGGTCCGGACCGACCACAAAGTTATTGTTCACTGTCGTGGCGCTGAAAATGGTGTTGACCTGGCGCGTGTCCAAGCGGTGGTCGGGCAGGTGCCGGTCAGTAAAGTGGTCGAAGGGAACAAAGGTGAAAGAAGTCGGCGGGAGGCCGAAACCGGAGTCGGCGGCGACGCGCACCCCGTTGTGGGTCCAACCGATTCCAGCGGTAAAACGAGCGCCCGGCGGCAGCGGGGCCCAACCAGAGTGGTTTGCCGAGTGGCGCCAGCAGACCCACGCCGGCCCCCAGACTCGATCCGGGCACCAAACCCAGCCGTAACGCGGATAGCGGCACCAACGGCCATAGTGGAATGGCGCCCATCCCCATGAATAATACGAGTTCCAATACCAGCCGCAGTCCGACCACAGCCAGCGGCCCCCATCGCAATAAGGCAGCCAGGCCCCATTCACGATTACCACCGTCGGTTGCCAACACCAGCCATAGCCCGGCAGCTCCAGCCATGTTCCATAAGGCGCCAATTCATTGTAAAAGGAATTGTCATCAATAATTGCCGGCGCCTCAACCGCTCCAGTTGCCCCAAGGTCTGTCGGTGATTGCTCAGCGAGGTTGGCCGGGTTTGTCTCAGTGCCCGACTGTGGCACGGTCGGAGGCGGGGCGGCCTGGGCAGTCTGTCCCTGCACCGCGGCGCGATGCTCAAGCAGGACTGCCAGGACGCTAGACGAAATGCCAAGATCACGCAGGTAAAGGATTTCATCCGCGCTAATCGGATATACGGCGTCAGATTTATCTATGTAAGCGATCAGCACCTCGTCACTTAGACCCGATTCGGCCAGCCGCACGATCTCAGCCAGTTGCGGCTGCAGCGCGATTTTGGCCGGACGAACGACAGTAGCGGGCGGGGCATTCGTGCTCGGCCCCAGCGGCGCTGGGAGGGCAGCCGCATCGGCGGCGTAGGTTGCCTGGCCGTGGGCAGGCGCAGAGCCGATTTGAGTGGTGGCGACCCCGCACAGCAGTAGAGCTGCCAACCGGTCAATCGTTCTCTTTTTCCAGATTCGCGCTCGCATAAGCGGCGGCGTCTCGCTGTCGCCTGATCGAACCTAACCCAACTTGGACGAAATACAACGCGTTCCTGGCGGCGGAGTGACGAAATGGTGGAGTGATGGAAAAGACACGGCATTCCTTGACTCTATCGGATCATCAATCACCAGTCAGCGATCACTCCTCACAGTTGCCCCAACCTGACTCCTTCCCGGCGCTGCAGCGTGGCTTCGACTTTTGGCACGAACAATTGCGTCTCCGCTGGCAGATGCGTAGCGATGGCGTCGAAGGTCCGGGTTTTGTGCCGTGCCAGCAGCGTTTGGACGGCGCCTTCGCCGGCGTTGTACGCCGCCAGTGCCAGCCGCCAATCATTGAAATGGCCGTGCAGAAAGCGAAGGTATTTGGCTGCGGCCCCGGCGCTGGCTTCAGCCTTGAGCCGTTGATCCAAAGGCCATGTCCTGAGGCCGTATCGTTTGGCGGTGGCGGGCATGAGTTGGAACAGGCCCGCCGCGCCTTCCGGGCTGCGCGCCCGTGGATCGAAGGACGATTCCACTTCCGCGATCCAGACCAGTTCGGGCGGGACATTTTGCGCGGCGAAAATGGGTTTGAGTCTGGACACATAAGGCTTGGCCGCTTTGGGCCAGGGACGGTCGCTGAGCTTTTTGACCCAGATCTCCCGCTCCATCTGGGGAGAAGGATTGCGCGGCGGTGGCGTCGGTTTGCCCGGCTCCGTTTTGGGTGGCGGGATGATCAGGCGGAGTTGGTCGGCCACGTCGAGGTAATCCAGGCGTGTCTTGAGCCACAGGGCGTAAGGTAGCGTCTCTTCATACCTTTCGAGCAGCGGAAGGATAGCCTTGGCGGCGTCCCTGAGCGCAGCCAGATCAATCACGTATTCCCCATGGAATTGTCGCTGAATGTCGGCGAAGAGTTGCTTGACCTTTGCCTGGTCGGCGCTCTGCAACACGCGCAGGGCGTCTTCATCGAGGTTTTCTTTGGCCCACTGCTCCGCGGAGCGCGCAAGGTCGTCGAGGGTGATGGCATTTTCCTGCCCAAACGCCAGAAGCGGACTGGCTAGCAAGAAGGCGACGAGGCAGAATTTTTTCACGAACGAAGAATACCGTAACGCGCCTCCGACGCAATGGACGGTCAACAAAGTGGCTGCCAAGTCGAGCGAACCAGGAGTGGGCGGGCAAGGGCGTGATTGATTTGCAGGCAGGGAGACGGGTCCTCAAATTCTCCGTGCTCAAGTTCTCCATGCTTGCTTCCCCCTGGAAGTCGGCCAAACTCGGTAGCAGTCAACACTAGACGCATGAGGCGCAGCAAGCAAGATGAGCTCTTCTCCCCAGGTACGATACCATCGAACGTGGGGAATCAATTATGCCTTCTGGATCTCGCAGTCGAAGCAGCGCGCAAGAAAATCACACCGTTGCCAATTGATTATTCCAGCCCCAATCAAAGGTCCAGAGCAACGCTTGAAACCAAGTACCGCGCTCTGCTAACCCAGCGTCTGGATTTTCGGCAGTTGGTCACTTACGTGCCCAACAAGACCATTCCAGTCTACAACTGGTTCAAATACAAAGAAGGATTTTCGCGGCAACTGGTGGTCGAGTTGGTAAAGCAGTTCGGGTTGGAAAAAGGAGACCTGGTCCTGGATCCGTTCGCCGGATGCGGCACAACGCTGCTGACCTGCAAGGAACTGGGCTTGCGCTCGATCGGGTTCGATGTCCTTTCCATTTCAGTGTTTGTGGCCAGAGTAAAGCTCACGGACTGGCCTGACCTGGATAGGCTTCTGGCTGCGACCGATAGGTTGCTGAGCATTCCGTTCCGGCCACCCAAGACCTCATTTCCAGAAGTTCGGATCATCCACTTGGCCTTCCGAAAAGAAACCCAGGCTCAACTCCTTTTCTATCGAGAGGAGATCGAGAAATTCGAGCCGCCGGTCCGCGATTTCCTGATGCTTGGGCTTCTGAGCATCCTGGAGAGCGTGAGTTCGACCTCTAAGGACGGACAATTCCTGCGTCTTGTGAAAAGGAATATTCGACCGGTAAAGGACACGTTGCGTTCGATGTTGATGTTGATGATCAATGACCTTTCTCTCAGGCAGCAAGTCCTTTTTAAGGCTGGCAAAGCTAAAGCGACCGTTCTTGAAGGCGACGCGCGCAATCAATGCTTGCCGCGACAGCTCCTGGGTAAGGTTGCTGCCGTCATCACCTCGCCGCCTTATCTGAACCGTTATGATTACTCCCGGACTTACGCCTTGGAACTGTGCCTGCTTTCAGTGAAGTCGCATCAGGAAATGGTAAGAGTGCGGCACAGCCTGCTGCGATCGCATATCGAAAGTCGGGAGCACTCTGAGAGGGCGCTCTCCATGCCTGCGTTAGATGAAATTCTCGCTGGCCTGGCGCGGCAGAAGCTCAATAACGAGCGAATGCCGATCATGGTGCAAGGGTATTTTGAAGACATGAACCTCGTGATCAAGAATATGGCCAGTTGCCTAAAGCCGGGAGGGCGCGTGGCCCTGGTAGTGGCCAATGCGCAATTTGCTGGCGAAAGCGTTCCCACGGACTTGATGTTGTCTGAATTGGCTGAGGGGCATGGGTTCCAGACTGAGGCAATCTGGGTTACGCGCTACAAAGGGAACAGCTCTCAACAGATGGCCCGATATGGCCGCCGTCCTGTCCGCGAGTCCATCGCGTTCTGGAGAAAGGATGCCTAACCTTATCCACAGCGAGTTGACTGACCGCTACTTAAAACGCGCCAGTCTTTTCTGGAAGTTCAGCCGGGATGCGAAGTTCGCGAAATGGCAGCGCGAGGCCAGGTCTGCTTCCTGGCGCAACTTGGTTTGGCGATGGGAAGAACTTGGAGTCTCGCAGGAGGCAAGAGAAACCGCCGAGCGTCTCGGACTTGTTCCCAGCGAAGTCTTTGCCCATCCGGAGGTGATCCTGCAAAACCCGGACCTGCAGAAGTACTATCGCCTGGTTGCCTGTCTGCCGGCCAAAGGAATGGCTCAAATCCGAGTAAAAGGCGCCAAAAAGGATCGGCTGCTGAGCATTTGCATCCTGTTGAATCGCTTCCTTTCGCATCTGCTGCTGCAAACCGGCCGAACAACCCGCGAAATTCTCCTGCGAACCATGTACGCGGAGGCGGGTAGCGAATGGCAAGGCACTTGGGTCAACAAGATCGGTCAAGTCGCGGCGCTGGAATTGGAGCGAATCATCACGCAGTTCGCCGAGGACAAAGAGTTGGTTGCGCTCGAACGCCCGGACTTAGCGGCGCAGGAAGAGAATATTCTCCTGCTCAAGAGCGGAACGACGATCGTCTTTGGCTCAGAACCGGACGTGGAATGCCGTGACTCGAGTAAGGCACTGGTTTGCGTGCTCGAAATTAAGGGCAGCGCCGACAAAGCCGGGGCGCAAACTCGCCTCGGAGAAACCAAAAAATCTTTCACCAAGGCCAAGCTGGAAAACCCTCGGTGTGTCACTCTGTTTCTGCCGAGCATCCTGACCCCAGCGGTCCGAAAACAGCTTAAAACCGAGCGCGATATTGATAAGGTCTTCGAATTGCTGCCGATTTTTAAAGATTCCGCGAAACGCCAGGAGTTCTTTGAGGAATTGTTTAGGTACTGCTTGCAGGAAAAGTTTTAGTTGGGAATACCAGGCGCTGCGTTCGAAGTGCCGCAGGAAGACCCCGGCCTGGGTGGGCAGGTAGTTTCACACGCGCCTCAGCACAATTCAGTTCCGAACCGGCTCAAGGGAAGGTCCCGTTCCAGTCGTTCTGGCGCAACGACCGCGCGGCCAAACCGAATACCAGCAGGACGACCAGGGTAGCGGCCAAAATCAGGATGCGCACAACCCACGACGCGGCTTTGGCTGCGGACGCCGCAAGAGCGATCTTCAAATCCGCCCAGGTGTCAACCACCACGGCGCGCTTAAAAGTCAGCACGCGGCCCTGCTCGGCAATGCTGGCGCGGATGGCGGCGGGGCTGGTCACGGCTGCGTCCTGTTGCTGGATGAGCCGCTCAGCCAGGCGCATGAAAGCGGCGTTTTCATCAGCGGTATTGCGATCGATCATGTCCTTGGCGTCTTGCTGGGTGTAATTGACTTCTTTGCGCCCGCGCAGATCGCGCAATTTGCCCGCCAGCGCGCCCGGCTCGCCGGCAGTGGCGGCCTGGCGCACATTCAAACCGACCAGGGCCTGTTGCAGCTTGATGTTGTGCAGTTGCACGCGGGCGTCTTCATTGAAAGCAGCATCGTGAGCCGATAAGCCGTAAGCGGCCTGAAAAGCGCGGCGGGCTTGTTGGGGGTCGCCTTGTTCGAGGGCAGTATTGCCGGCGGCCAGGAATGCCTCGGCTTCCTTGCTGCGCTCGCGCTGAAGCGTGGCTTCGTTTTGCAGATAGCTCTGCAGGTCGAGCGCCACCGGCTGGGCAACGAGTTGCTCCTGCTGCAACTGGAGTGAGCCGCTCCATTCTTTGACGCGCCACTTCTCGTTGAGCGAGACCCGCCAGGTGATGTTCTCCAGCGGCAGCTCAAATTGGGGCGCAAATAATTGGAGATCGAGCGAGCGGGAGGCTGCCGCGCCGATGCGCGAACTGTAAAAGAATTCCACCGGCATGGCTTTGCCCCGCGCCGATGCGCGAACTGTAAAAGAATTCCACCGGCATGGCTTTGCCGCCGCGCGACAGTTGTTCCAGCGGGATCAGGATGCGGTCCTGCTCGCGCCAGGGCCACACGCCATTCTGGTTGACGAACGCGAACCAGAAATCCGCCCCCTTCGGCAACGTAAGGTTCAGCAGCCGTTTGTCGCCGGGCAGCAGCTCCAACCGCACTTGCGTGAGCATCACGCCATCGTCCGAAATTACCGAGGTCAAGGTGATGTTGTTGACGCGGGCGGGCAGTAGTTTGGCCGCTTCGTGGCGTTCGAGTTTCAACGGGAGCTGGAACGCGGGCTCAACCAGGCGATAGCTGAAGTCGGCCGCAATGGCCGGCAGGTCCTGCTGGAGAGTGCGGGGAATGCTCTGCCACTCGGTGGATTGGAGGGCTTCCGGAACATTTTGGATCTGCACTTGCAAGCGTCCGCCGGACTGAACGGTGACAAAACCGCGTTGCAAGTTGACATCGGCGGCCTGCACGCCGCGCAAGATGGTTTCCGGCGCCTGTTCCGGCACCAGAGTTTGGTAGGTGACCTCCAAGCGGTAAGGGCCGATGACGCGCCGGTGGAGTTTGATTTCCCATTGCTGCAAAAAATTAGTAAACGCGCCCGCCACAGCCATGAAATCGGCCACCTGGTCGCCTGCGAAGCGCACGCTCTCGGCGTTGGTGGGGATGAAAACGTGAAACGTCTTGAGGCCGGTATTTTCGATGTGGTACTGCAGGTTCGCGGTGACCTTCACTTGGGCTTCAGTTACCATGGCGTGCTGGAGGCTCGTGACCTGAATCCATGGGTCAACCTGTTCGACATCCAGTGCCAGGCTCCAAGGGGTCTGCAAAATGCGGAAGCCGAGCACACCCTTTTGCCGGATGCCGGCTTTTTGCGGGTCCAACTGCGTGAGGCCTTCGCGCGTTGCGACCTGCAGACGCATCCCTTGCTCGGGCACCAGCAGAAGCGTCCCGCGCTGTTTGCTGGCTTCGCGCAGGACCAGTTGCGGCACGCTCCAGCCGCGGGCGGCCTTGACGCCCGGCCCCGCCAGGCTAATGGCGAATTGTTGCTGGCCCAGGGTCTTGCCAGGCAGGTGCAAAGTAATGACTCGCCCCGCATCGGTCTTCAGCTCCGTCCAATGGCTCAGCGCCGAGCCGCTGATTGATTCCACCTCGAAGCCCGCAGGCAGTACGAAGCTCAGACGAAAGATGCCCGCGCGCGTGATGTCAACGGTTGCATTAGCGGCCAGGACGGTGCGGTCTTCGCCGAGCGACACGGTGTCTTGGGTCTCGACGCGCACGTCCGGCTCCACAGGTGATGCCTTCACCGCGACGCGGGCCTTGGTGTCGGCGTATCGAAACGCGCGGCGCACAGTCAGCCCGGGAAATTGTGCCTGCAGAGTTGCGGCCACTTCTGCGGGGAAATCCTCGAGGTTGATGGGCGAGAACCCCTCGGTGCTGGTGTTATCCAGTTGCACTTCGTTGCCGGTAGCGATGCCCAATAAGCCGATCTGGCCCGCGGCGTCCTCCACTGAAACCAGCCCGAGCGACTGCTCAAAGGGCAGCGGGCCGACGGCGGCTTGCGAGCGAATCAGCACCGCAAACGGACGCGACTGCGCAGGGTTGAGGCTCACCAGCAGCTTGCGCGTGTCCGGGTCAAAGCGCCACAGCGTCACGATGGAAGTTGACGCGCTGCCGGTTTTCGAGTCTTTCGGGCCGGCGGCCACTGGGGTCTTGGCTGGGTCAATCACGTCGGTGATGCTAGCGCCGCTGGGCACGTCGAAAGCCAGTTCACTCAGTTCACCTTGGGCCGGGCGAATCCAGACAAAGTGGGCCCCCTCAATCACGCCCGCCGAAGGCACGTAAAGCTGGGACAGGTCGGCATAGAATGCCGCCTTCTCGCGCTTGACATCGCGGCTGCGGGGCTTCCAGGAGAGCCTAAAGTCTGCGCCCGGCGACAGCACCAGCGTGGCCACGGTGTTACTGCCGGCGGTCTCGCGCTGAATCCAGACCGCTTGGGGCGAAAGAACCTCCACGTCGAGATTCATCAGAGTGAGGTTGACTTGGTTCACCAAGCCATAATGGACAGGCAGCGCACAGCCGCTCTCGGTGTCGCGCTTTGTCACTGGCGCCTCATATTGGATCTCGATTTCAAAGATGCCGTTTTTCAGAGCGAGCAACTGTAGCACCGGCCTTGAACCCGCCGGAGCCTGCACCAGCTTGAGCGCGTTGGTTGGATAACCGAGGCGTGTTAACACCGCCGGCTCCAATAACAGCGGCAGCATCTGGCCTTTCTGCGCTTCCCAGCGGATTTTGGCCGCGGCCAGCGCAAACTTGTCCTCGATGCGAACGGTTTGGATGACTGATTCGGCCAGCGGCAGTTCCTCGAGCAGCGCAGAATTGTGAGCTGGTTCCGCCGCATGACCCGTGGCTGCCGCACTCAACCACATCAGACCGCCCATCAACAACGCGGTCGCCGCGGACGCAGCGCCGCTCTCAGTGGACGGTGGCGTCAGCTCTGGCTTGGGCGGTAACCGCCACAGTTGACGCAAGTCGGGAACGACGACGTGCAGGACGAAGAATGCAACCATAACGCCTAGGAATACCCCCGCGCCATTGGGGTAGCGCAGGGCCGCCCACGCCAGCAATGTCCAGCCCAAGACCCAGCCGATGCTCCTGAACCATCCTCGGTC
>WNGL01005083.1_pt1 | contig 15672 bp, 14 predicted proteins | sample 5400591 | NCBI WGS metagenome assembly WNGL01 (sample SAMN13153377, study PRJNA577476) | soil metagenome | isolation source: 80 cm soil or saprolite under Garry oak tree replicate 1 | place: USA:California | collected 2016-06-15
CACTCGCGGCGATTTCGTGGTGGGCGCCGGCGAGACAGTCGCTTTCGTGATGAGCTGGCGTCAATCGCACCGGGCGAACGTCATCTATCGCGAGCCCGAGGACCTGTTGCGGACCAGCGAAAACCTGCAGCGGGTGTGGACGTCGCGGTGCACCACCGAGGGCCCGTGGCATGAGGCGGTGACGCGCTCGCTGATCACGCTCAAGCTGCTCAGCTACTTCCCGACCGGCGGCATCCTGGCGGCGCCCACCACCTCGCTGCCGGAAACGATCGGCGGGATGCGCAACTGGGACTACCGCGCCTGCTGGATCCGCGACGCGACGTTCTCGCTCTACGCCTTCATCTCCGGCGGCTATCTCGAGGAGGCCCGCGCCTGGCGGGAATGGCTGCTGCGCGCCGCGGCGGGCAGGCCCGAGGAGCTGCAGATCATGTACGGGCCCGCCGGGGAACGCCATCTCGAGGAGCGCGAGCTTCCCTGGCTCGCCGGCTACGAGGACAGCCGACCGGTGCGGATCGGCAATGAAGCGCACCGTCAGCTGCAGCTCGACGTCTACGGCGAACTGATGGACGTGCTCTATGCCGCCGAGACCTTCCGGCTCGAGCCGAGCGCCGATGCCTGGGGCATGCAACGCGTGTTGCTGGATTTTCTCGAGAGCGCGTGGACGAAGCCGGATGCCGGCCTGTGGGAGGTACGCGGCCCGGTGCGGCATTTCACCCACTCCAAGGTGATGGCGTGGGTCGCGTTCGATCGCGCGGTGAAATTCGTCGAGCGCTCGAGCCTGCCCGGCCCGGTCGAGCGCTGGCGCGCGCTGCGCGAGAAAATCTGCGACGAGGTTTGCAAGCACGGCGTCAGCCCGGCCCGCAACGCCTTCGTGCAGTCCTATGGGTCGGACGACCTCGACGCGGCGCTGCTGCTGTTGCCGCAAGTCGGATTCCTGCCGGCGACCGATCCGCGCATCATCGGCACCGTCGAAGCTGTCCAACGGGAACTCATGCTCGACGGGCTCGTGCTGCGGTATCGGCCGCAACGCATCAACGACGGCTTGCCGGGTGAGGAAGGCGCGTTCCTGGCATGCAGCTTCTGGCTGGCCGATGCCTTGGCGATGATCGGACGCTATGACGAGGCGAAGGCGATGTTCGAACGGCTCCTGGAGCTGCGCAACGATCTCGGCCTCCTGGCCGAGGAATACGACCCGCGCGCCAAGCGGTTTCTCGGCAATTTCCCCCAGGCGTTCTCCCACGTGGCGCTCATCAACACCGCGAACAATCTGATGCCCGGCGTCGGGCCTTCCGAGCGGCGCGCGGCATAGCGTAGATGCAGTGCGGTGGGTCAAGCGAAGCGCGACCTGCCGTTGCGCGGTGGCATTTCGCTAGGCTCGACCCACCTCGCGAATCCAGCTGACCGATCCGGCAAATGTGGCGTAAGCTCCCCCGCGGCGGGTGCCACAGCCGCCCGACATATCGGACGAGCGAATAACAACGGGGCATCCGACTTCGATCCGGAGGGAGGAGCTCATGCGCACGAGCAGACTTTCGCGACGACGTTTCCTCGCCACGACCGCGGCCGCTTCGGCCCTGATCGCCATGCCGCATGTCCGCGGCGCCCACGCGGCCGGCAAGCTCTCGGTCGGCCTCTGGGACCATTGGGTGCCGGGCGCCAACAAGGCCATGACCGAGATCTGCGAAGGCTGGGCCGCGAAGGAGAAGGTCGATCTGGCAATCGATTACTTCTCGACGCAGGGCAGCAAGCTGCAGCTCACCATCGCGGTCGAGGCGCAGGCGAGGTCCGGTCACGACATCATGGATTTTTCGGCCTGGGAGCCGGCGCAGCATGCGAACTCGCTCGAGCCGGTCGACGACGTCATGCGCGAGGTTCTGGCGAGAAACGGACCCGTCGACGCGGTCATGGATTACCTCGCCAAGCCCGACGGCCAATGGCTCGTGGTGCCGGGCATCCGCGGCACCTTGCTGCTGTGCTCCTGCTCGCGGTTCGATCTCCTGAAGCAGCACGCCGGCATCGATATCCTGTCGATGTACCCGGCCGGAGCGGAGCCGACCAAAGCCGCCGACGGCTGGACCTGGGAGGCCTTCCTCACCGCGGCCGAGCAATGCCACAAGGCCGGATATCCGTTCGGGCTGCCGCTGGGGGCCACGACCGACACCATCGACTGGGTGGGACCGCTGTTCCATGCCTTCGGCGCCGACCTGGTCGACGCGAGCGGCAAGCTGACGGTCAAGTCCGATGCCGTGCGGCAGGTGCTCGACTACAGCAAACGACTGGCCGCGTTTCTGCCGCCCGACGTGAGCGCGTGGGACAACAGCTCCAACAACAAATGGCTCATCTCCGGCAAGGGCGCCTTGATCTTCAATCCGCCGAGCGCGTGGGCGGTGGCCAAGCGCGATGCCCCGCAGGTCGCGGAGAAACTGTGGACGCATGGGATGCCGAAAGGGCCGCGCGGCCGCTTCGTCGCCATGCTGCCCCGGTTCCAGGGACTGTGGAACTTCTCCAAGAACAAGTCCGCCGCCAAGAGCCTCATGCTGCACGTGTCGAGCCGCGAGGCCGCGGAAAAACTGGTGGCCGCCTGCCAGGGCTACGATCTGCCGCCGTTCGTCAAATTCAGCGACTTCAAGACCTGGGACGAGGAAGGCCCGCCGAAGGGCACGCTCTCGCATTATCCCAACAAGGGCGACCAGGTCCCGATGATCCCGGGCGCGCCGGCGTCGCCGCTGATCGCCGCGCAGATCTACAATCAGGCTGTCATGCCGAAGATGATCCTCAAGGTCGCGCAAGGCGAGCCGATGGAAAAGACGCTGGCCTGGGCCGAGAACGAGGTCGAGGGCTTCATGCGCACGTGAAGCCGCGCATGGGGTGAAGCCAGAAGGGTGGGCAAAGGCGCGGAACGCGTCGTGCCCACCTCAGAAACCAGAAATCAGAAGTCGGGAATCGGATTCGGACAGTGTTTCCTTGACTTCTGACGTCGATCCCGGCGGGCATGCTTCGCTTTGTCCATCCTACGTCCGCGGAACCACCAACCATGAAATTGGGCATCCTGTTGCGCACCGAGGCAGGCGTCGGCCTCGACATGAACCTGATCCTGGAGGCCGAGCGGCTCGGCTACGATTCCGCCTGGACCGGCGAGGCATACGGCGGCGATGCGGTCACGCCGATCGCCTGGATGCTGGCGCGCACGACGAAGATCAAGGGCGGCACCGGCATCATGCAGATGCCGGCGCGCACGCCGACCTGCGCGGCGATGACCGCGATGAGCCTGCAGGCGCTTTCGGGCGGACGCTTTCTCTGCGGCATCGGGCCCTCGGGCCCGCAGGTGGTCGAGGGCTGGCATGGCCAGCCGTACGGCAAGCCGCTGACGCGGACCAAAGAGTACGTGTCGATCATCCGCCAAGCGTTCGCGCGCAAGGGGCCGCTCGAGCACCGCGGCGAGCACTACCAGATCCCGTATACAGGCGCGGGCGCGACCGGGCTCGGCAAGCCGCTCAAGAGCATCCTGCATCCGGACCCGGACTTGAAGATCTACACTGCCTCGATTTCCCCTGCCGGGCTGAGGACCGCCGGCGAAGTCGCGGACGGCACCCTTCCCTTCCTGATGTCACCCGAGAAGGCCGAACGGATCGTCGATCCGGTGCGGGAGGGCATGGCGAAATCCGGCAAGACGCTCGCCCAGTTCGATATCGCGCCTTACGTGCGCATCCGCATGGGCGACGACATCGAGACCTGCCGCAACGCGATCCGGCCGCAGCTCGCGCTCTACATCGGCGGGATGGGGGCGCGGAACAAGAATTTCTACAACGATCTCGTCAAGCGCATGGGCTATGAGGCCGCCGCGGCCGAGATCCAGGATCTGTTCCTTGCCGGCAAGCGCGAGGCGGCGGCTGCCGCCGTGCCCGATGCGCTCATCGACGAGACCTCGCTCGTCGGCCCGGCGGACCGGATCAAGCATCGGCTGCAGGCCTGGAAGGCGATCGCAAAGGAGAACCAGGTCGGCACGCTGCTGCTCGGCGGCGTCACGATCGACTCCGCCCGCGTGGTGGCCGAAGCGATCTTGTGACGCGACCCGCGGACGCGGAGCCGCTTGGCGCGTTGAGCGGGCCGCAGATCCGCCGGCGAAGGAGGCGCGATGCTCGAACTGATCATCCGGGGCGGCGACGTGGTGACGCCCCACGGCGTCGAAACCTGCGACGTCGCCGTTTCCGGCGAGACCATCGCGGCGATTGCCGCTCCCGGCGCACTCTCGACGCAATCCGCGGAGCGCGTGATCGACGCGACGGACCGCATCGTCATGCCGGGCGGCATCGATCCGCACGTGCATCTCAAGCACGTATGGATGAAGCCCGACGGCACGCCGCTGATCACGGCCGGGCCCGAACAGGTCGGCCGCGCCGCGCTCCATGGCGGCACCACGACGCTGATCGATTTTGCGTACTGGCGCGAAGGCGGCACGGCGCTGCAGGCGATCGAGTCGCGCGACAAGGACTTCGTCGGGAAAAGCCCGTGCGACTGGTCCTATCACATCATGCTGCACTCCGAGCCGCCGCCCGAATTCTCGGATGAGCTCGCGGAGGCGATCCAGGCCGGCTATCCGACGCTGAAGATCTTCACCACGAATATCCTGCCCTCGCGCTCCGGACGCATGATCGATTTCGGCGACATCTGGGAGGCGTTCCAGGTGCTGGCGAAGCATGGCGGGCTCGGCGTCATCCACGCCGAGGACAACGACATCGTCATGCACATGTACGCCAAGCTCATCCGCGAAGGCCGAGTCGGCTTCGAGCATCTCGCCGAGGTGCACAACCAGCTCTCGGAGGACTTGAGCTTCCGTCGCGTGCTCCGGCTCGCCGAAAGCGTGCCGGGCACCGCGCTCTACATGATGCACATCTCCGCCGCCACCGGTGTTGCCGCCGTCGCCGAGGCGCGCCGCAAAGGCTTGCCGATCTACGGCGAGACGCTGCACCAGTACATGCTCTACTCGGCAGCGGACTATAAGCGCCCGAACGGGCAGATCTATCACACCTATCCTTCGCTCAAATCGGAGGAGGATCAGAAAGCGTTGTGGGATGCCACCCGCGCCGGCTCGATCCATTGCATCGCCACCGACGAGCTCTGCTGCACGCTCAAAGACAAGACCGTGGGCAATCGCATCGACGACACCACCGGCGGCAACTCGGGCGTCGAGCCGCGGCTCGGCGTCATGTATGCGGAGATGGTCGCGCGGCGCGGCTACTCGCTGCCGCAGTATGTCGATCTCGTCTCGACCAATGCCGCGAAAATCATGGGTCTCTACCCCCGCAAGGGCGCGATCGCGGTCGGCAGCGATGCCGACATCGCGATTCTCGATCCGACTCGGCGCGGCAAGGTGCGGGCCGCGGACCTGCACGAGACCGACTACACGCCTTGGGAGGGCCACGACATCTTCGCCTGGCCGGCGGTGACGATCCTGCGCGGCAAGATCATGGTCGAGAACGGCAAATATTTCGCAAGCCCGAAGGACGGCCGCTATCTCAAGCGCAAGATTCCGGCGGAGATCCTGCGAGGACCCGCGCTGTGACCGCGGCGGCCGGCGATCCCGTTTGTGAATTGCTGGCGCAAAGTCTTGCGGTCTGGCGAGTTGCGGGCGGCGTCGAGCGCACGAGCGGCGGAGCCATCCTCGTTCGCGCCGGCGCGAGCGAGATCTGCATCGAGCGGGCGCCGAAAAATCTGCCGTTCCGCTGGATGGTGAGCGTGGACGACCGCAAGCGCGGCGCGATCTCGCTGCTTGGGGTGTTGCGCCAGGTGCGCGCGGCGCTCGATCCCGGCTACGCTGCGAATCGCGTGCGCGTCGCCGTCTCGCCGTTGGTGCCGTCGTGATCCCGGTTGCGATCCTGACCGGCTTTCTCGGCAGCGGCAAGACGACCCTTTTGCGCCATTTGCTGCGCCATCCCGAATTCTCGCGCACTGCCGTCCTCATCAACGAATTCGGCGAGATCGGACTCGATCACGAACTCGTCGAGACGAGCCACGACAGCTTCATCGAGCTCGCCACCGGATGCCTGTGCTGCAAGATCCGAAGCGATCTCGCACAGACGCTCGACGACATGCTGCGCCGCCGCGATCGCGGCGAGCTTCCGCCATTCGATCGCGTCGTAATCGAGACAAGCGGGCTCGCGGACCCGGCGCCGATCCTGCAAACCTTGATGACCGACCTGAAGATCGCCGGCCGCCTGGTGCTCGGCGGCGTCATCACGACGGTCGATGCTGTGAACGGCTCCGACACGCTCGATCGCGAAGAAATTTCCGTAAAGCAGGTCGCTTTGGCCGATCGCCTGGTGCTCACGAAATCCGATCTCGCGAACGGGGCGCAGCCCGAGTTGCTGGATCGCCTCGCCGGGCTCAATCCCGGCGCGCCGGTGCTACGGGCGCATCACGGCCGGGTCGATCCACGGCGCGTTTTCGATTCCGGCGTCTACGACCCGTGCGCCAAATCTCTCGACGCTGAAGCCTGGCTCGCCGAGGAGGCCGCGCAAGAGCACAGCCACGATCGGCATGACGCCGACGTCACGACCTATGCGCTGGTGCGCGAGCAGCCGATCCGGGCCGTGGCGCTGACGTTGTTTCTCGAGGCGCTCGCCGAGCATTGCGGTGCCGATCTGCTGCGCCTGAAAGGCATCGTCAAGGTGGCGGAGTGCCCTGACCGGCCGGCCGTGCTGCACGGCGTTCAGCACGTCTTTCATGCTCCCGCCTGGCTCGAGCGCTGGCCATCGCAGGATCGCCGCAGCCGGATCGTGTTCATCACGCGCGGCATTCCGCGCCGGTGGGTCGAGGCGCTGCTCGACGTGCTGGATGCGGAAGTGGCGGAGACCCAGGCCGATGCCCGCAAATTTTGATCCTGCGCTCCATCAAGATCCGTCGTCCCGGAAGCCGCGAAGCGGCCATCCGGGACCCATGACCGCCGATTTGCAATTCGTCATGATCCGTGGCCATGGGTCCCTGCTTTCGCGGGGACGACGCCGCAGTCGAATTGTTAGATTAGGCTGGAAGAGCTACCAGCTCATCAATCGAGCTTCGCGCCGAAGTTCAGCCGCGGATCGAATTCCGGCGACTTTCGGCCGAGCGGCGCCGCCGCGGCACCCGCCGCGCGGGCGAGAAACTGGCCGCTGCCCGGATCCGCATCGAGCTCGCCGTGCTCGACAATGACCGCGCCGCGGCGGATGACCACGATCGGCCAGCCTTTCACGGTACGCCCGGCGTACGGCGTATAACCCGCGCGGTCCACGACCATGGGGTCGCCGAACGTCACCGCGTGATTGGGATCCCAGATCGCGATGTCGGCATCGCCGCCGACCGCGATCGAGCCTTTCCTCGGATGGAGCCCGTAGATCTTCGCCGGCGCGGTCGCGGTCCAGGCGACGAACCGATTGGCGTCGAATCGGCCCCGCGACACCATGGCGTCGAACAGCAGCGGCAGCCGCGCCTGCAGCCCCGGCATGCCGTTCGGGATCTGTTTGAAGCTCGGTTCCTTGCCGGCCGTGAACTTGCCGGTCTCGTCGTAGGCATAGGGCGCATGGTCCGAGGAGACGAGCTGCAAGTCGCCGAGCGAGAGCGCGCGCCACAACGCTTCCTGGTCGGCGGCCTCGCGCAGCGGCGGGCTGCAGATCCATTTGGCGCCCTCCAGTCCCGGGCGATCGAGATCGGCCTTGGTGAGCAGCAGATATTGCGGACAGGTCTCCGCGAACACCTTCAGGCCCTGCGCGCGCGCCTGCCGGATCACCGCGGCGCCCTCCGCGGTCGAGACGTGATAGATCATGATCGGTTGGTCGACGAGCGCCGCGCAGGCGATGAGCCGGGTGAACGCCTCGGCTTCCCCGTAGCGCGGATGGGAAATGGCGTGAAACTTCGGCGCGGTGTAGCCGCGCGCGAGCAGCCGCTTGGAAATCCAGGCGATCATGCCGTGGTTCTCGGCATGCACCATCACGAACGCGCCGTTCTCGCGGGCGGCGGCAAGCACGTCGAGCAGCTGCACGTCCTCGATTTTCAGCCGGTCGTAGGTCATGAAGACCTTGATCGAGGCATGTCCCGCCTTGACCAGCGGCGGCAGCTCGTTGCCCAGCACCGTCTCGGTCGGATCGGCGAGGATCATGTGAAAGGCGTAATCGACGACGGCCCCGCGCTCGGCGAGCTTGTGATAATCCTCGACCACCTTGGTAAGGCTCATTCCGACGTGCTGGGCGGCAAACGAGATGACCGTCGTGGTCCCGCCGAACGCGGCCGATGCGGTTGCGCTGTGGAAGCTGTCGGCATTCATCAGCCCGGAGGCCGAGAGCTGCTCGATATGGCAATGGCTGTCGACGCCGCCCGGCATCACCAGCTTGCCGCCGGCGTCGATCTCGCGCCGGCCCTTGTCGAGGCCGCGCCCGATCGCCGCGATCCTCTCGCCGCGGATGCCGACGTCGGCCTCGACGCTATCGGTCGCCGTTACCAAGGTGCCGCCGCGGATCACGAGATCGAAAGCTTGCATGGTACATCCTTTGTGCGCTTCGCCCGCTAGCGGATAACACAAAGCTCTGATAGGCCGAAGGGCGGCTGGTAAAGGATGGTCACAGGACGAGCCGAGCCATGGCCGAGACCCGCGCGCGCATTCGTGTCGTCAATCCCAATTCCAACGCGGCGGTGACCCGCGGCATCGACGAGGCGCTCGAAGCTCTGCGCTTCGCCGACGGCCCGGAAATCGTCTGCTCCACGCTCGAGCAAGGTCCGTTCGGGATCGAGACGCAGGCCGACATCGAAAGCGTGACCATGCCGCTGCGCCGGCTGGTCGAGGCCGACAACCAGTCCGATGCGTTCGTCATCGCCTGCTACAGCGATCCGGGGCTCCACCTGTGCCGCGAGGGCACGACCCGGCCGGTGTTCGGCATCGCCGAGTGCGGGGTGCTGACCGCGCTGGCGCGCGCCGAGCGCTTCGGGGTCGTCGCCATCCGTCAGCGCGCGATCCGCCGGCACCTGCGCTATCTGCGGCAGATGGGGCTCGTCGACCGTTTCGCCGGCGAGCGACCGCTCGAAATGTCGGTCGCGGAAAGCGCGGGCGCTGGCACGCTGGCGCGCCTCGTCGAAATCGGCCGTGAGCTCAAGGACGAGGATGGCGCCGACGCGGTCATCCTGGGCTGCGCCGGCATGGCGCGCCACCGCCGGCCGCTCGAAGACGCGCTCGGTATTCCGGTGATCGATCCGACCCAGGCCGCGGTGACCCTCGCGCTCGGTGCCGTGCAGCTCATGCGCTTCTCCTCCCCCTCATAGGGGGAGGCCGGCGAGCCGCAAGGCGGCGAGCCGGGAGGGGGTCGCCATCCCCTCCCGACCGCTTCGCGGTCGACCTCCCCTTTTCAAGGGGAGGTGAAGAGCGCTTGGGGCTCGGCCTTCGACACCACCTCGCGACGAAGCTAACTCCTCACCCCTCGGGCGGGATCACGCCGGTCTGGCTGGTGATGCGGCCGTAATGCTCGATGCGGCGGTGGCGCTTGAAATCGAAGATCGTTTCCTTGCCGAACAAGGTCGCATCTAGATCGCAATCGGCAACGATGAGTTCGTCGTCCTCGGTCTTGGCCTCGGCGGCGATCTCGCCATTGGGATCCACGATGATGCTGCCGGCGATCAGCGGATTTCCGTCCTCGATGCCGCCTTTCGCCACCGCGACGACCCAGGTGGAGTTCTGATAGGCGCCCGCCTGCACGCACAGCCGGTTGTGGAACAGGCGTTTCTCGGGTCCTTCGGCGCTGCGTTGCGCATTGAACGAGGGCGTGTTGTAGCCGAGCACGATCAGCTCCACGCCCTGCAGCCCCATGACGCGATAGGTCTCCGGCCAGCGGCGGTCGTTGCAGATGCACATGCCCAAAATGCCGCCAAAAGCCCGCCACGCCGGGAAGCCGAGATCGCCCGGCTCGAAATACCGCTTCTCCAGGTGCTGAAAGCTGCGCTGCGGATCGAACTCGGAATGTCCGGGCAGGTGCACCTTGCGGTACTTGCCGACGATCGCTCCCTCGCGATCGACCAGGATCGCGGTGTTGAAATGGTGCCCGTCCGGCGTGAGCTCGGCATAGCCGAACGACATGCCGATGCGATAGCGAGCGACGCGCTCGAACAGCGGCCGCGTTGCCGCGTTCGGCATCGCGCGCTCGAACCAGGCATCGACCTCGGTCTGGTCCTGCATGTACCAGCGCGGAAAAAACGTGGTGAGGGCGAGCTCCGGATAGACCACGAGGTCGCATTTGTGCTCGTTGGCTTGATCGAGCAGATCGATCATCCGCTTGACGACCACCTGCCGGGTGTCGGCCTTCTGGATGGGGCCCATCTGAGCGGCCCCGACGCGCAATACGCGACTCAACGGCTCCTCCTTCCGTCGTTCCCGACTCACGAAGCGATCCGCCGCTCGAGCCGGCTCACCAGACGCACGATCGGCCACAGCATGACCAGATAGATCGCCGCCGCAAGCACGATGGGCGAAGTGTTGAAGGTGATCGAGCGCGCCATGTCGGCCGAATACAGCAGTTCCGGCAAGGCGACAACGCTGGCAAGCGACGTGAGCTTCACGACCTCGACCGTGTTCGAGATGAGATCGGGCAGCACGTTGCGTATCGCCTGCGGCAGCACGACGTAGATCAGCGCCTGATGCGGCTTGAGGCCCGTCGAGCGCGCCGCGTCCCATTGGCCGCGCCCGACGCTCTCGATGCCGGCGCGGTAGACTTCGCCGTAATAGCTGGAATTGTTCAGCAGAAAGGCGATGGCGACGGCGGCGAGCGGCGAGAGCCGGATGCCGGCGAACGGCAGGCCCGCATAGACGAAGATCAGCAGCACGAGCGGCGGAATCGCGCGGAAGAAATCGATCATGGCGGCGGCGGTCCAGCGCACCGCGCGCGAGCGTGCGAGCGAGAACAGCGCGACGCAGAGCCCGCCGGCGAGCCCGAGCGGAATGACGACGAGGCAGAGCACGAGCGTCTGGCCGAGCCCGGTGAGCACCAGCGGCAGCGCCCGCGCCATGATGGCGAAATCGAAGAACTGCTGGAGCAGGGCCTCCATTAGGCCCTCCTCCAGCGGAACCGCGTCTCCAGCCAGCGGCCGAGCACGACGACGGGGATGAATAGGATCACATAGGCGATTGCGCCCATGGTCAGCGGCGTCGCGTTGCCGGCGAAGGACTGTCCGGTCGTCGCCTGGCTGAGGATCTCGGAAACCCCGATCACCATTCCGAGCGCGGTGTTCTTGGTGATGGCAAGCGTGCGGTTGGTGATCGGCGCGACCGTCAGCCGCACGGCCTGCGGCAGCACGATATAGGCCAGGGTGCTGAGAAAGCCGATCCCGGTCGAGCGCGCCGCCTCCCATTGGCCCTTGGGGATCGAGAGAATGCCGGCCCAGAAAATCTCCTCGGCAAACGCCGCGAGCACGCAGGAGAGCACGATCCACAGCACGGCGAACGAAGGCAGGTTGATGCCGATATTGGGCAGCCCGAAATACACCAGCAGCACCAGAACGAGCGGCGGCAGCGCCCGGAACATGTCGACGAAGATCACGATGAGCGCGCTGATCGGCAGGATGCGAAACGTGCGCACGATCGCCAGCACGAGACCAAGCAGAATTCCGGTGATCACCACCGCGGCGGCGATTTCGATCGTCACCGCCATGCCGTCGAGGATGGCGGGGAAATACCGCTGGATCAGTTGCCATTTGAAGAAGGTATCGAGAAAGCGCGACCAGGCATCCATGGCGCTATTCGCGTCCCTACCGCGCGATCTCGGCGATGAAGGCTTTCGTGCGCGCTTCGCCCGGGTTCGAGAAAATCTGCTCGGGCGTGCCCTCCTCGACGATCACGCCATGGTCGATGAAGATCACCCGATCGGCGGCGTCACGCGCAAACCGCATCTCGTGGCTCACGACGAGCATGGTCATGCCGCCGGCCTTGAGCTCGCGCATCACCTTGAGCACGCTGCCGACGAGCTCGGGATCGAGCGCCGAGGTCGGCTCGTCGAACAGCATGATCTTCGGCCCGAGCGCCAACGCTCGCGCGATGGCGACGCGCTGCTGCTGTCCGCCGGAAAGCTCGGCCGGATAGGCGTTCGCCTTTTCGGCGAGACCCACGCGGGCGAGCGCGGCGCGGGCCAGCGTGTCCGCCTCGGCGTGCTTGCGGCCCAGCACCTTGCGCAACGCCAGCGCCACGTTGCCGAGCGCGCTCATGTGCGGATAGAGATTGAACGACTGGAACACCATCCCGATGCGACGGCGCATGGCATTGATGTCGGTCGATCGCGCCATCAGATCGACGCCGTCGATGCGGATCGATCCGCCGCTCGGTTCTTCCAGGCGGTTGCAGCAGCGCAGCAGCGTGCTCTTGCCCGATCCGGACGGCCCGATGATGAACACGAGCTCCTGCGGCAGGACCGCGAGATCGATCCCGCGCAGCACTTCGAGATGGCCGAAGCTCTTGCGCAGGCCACGAACTTCGAGGATCGGCGGCCGATCATCATTCATCGGCGGTTCGTCCGCCTCGCCCGCGGGTCGATCGTATCGGGCGGAAAGCGAGCCGCGCGCGCTTCACCTCTCCGCGCAGGGGAGAGAGCCTGCCCCGAACCCGATCCGGGGTCGGTCCGCACCGAAGGTGAGGACCGGGTGAGGAGGTGACGATCTTTGCGACCAAACAACGACCGTGTCCCCCTCACCCCACCCCTCTCCCCTCCTGGGAGAGGGAATCGTTCGCGGCTACCTCGGAGCCAAACGCAATAGGTCGGCGCGGGCGGGAGACGGGACGCGAGCAGATGCTCATGCAGCCGGCTCAGCTGCACTGCGGCGTGTGCTCGGTCGGATCGTAACCCTGCATGTTGGGCACGCCGTAACCCGGGAACACGGTCACGGCCGCGGAGCCCGGCTGCGGCTCGACGCCGAACCATTTCTTGTGCATCTTGGCGACCGTGCCGTCGAGCTTCATGCATTCGATCGCGTTCTCGATCTGCTTGCGCAGCTCGGTCGAATCCTTGCGCAGCGGCGCCGACCACACCAGCCCGGTCGAATGATAATACGACAATTCGAGCTGCGGATTGTTCTTCACCGCCCAGGCGATGGCGGTGTTGCCGGCGACATTGGCCTCGGCGCGGCCGGCCAGCACGGCCTGCACCGCATCGGTCTGGGTGCCGAACGATTCCACCTTCCAGCCGATTTTTGCCTCGAGATCGCGCGCCCAGGAATCGTACGCGGATCCCTTGTTCACCGCCACGACCTTGCCCTTGAGATCCTCAAGCTTGTCGATTTTCGCCGCGCCCTTCTTGATGAGGAACTGGAAATCGGTGTTGAGATAGCCTTCGGTGAACAGCAGGTTATCGGCGCGCTCCTTCGTGACGGTCGTCGGAGCCGCGATGAAATCGTAGGTGCCGGCTTGCAGCGCCGGCAACAGGCCGGAGTATTGCGCGGCGTCGATAATGATCTTGCGATTGAGCCGCTTGGCGATCTCGTTGGCGAGGTCGACGTTGAAGCCCTCGTAGCCGCCGGAAAGGCTCGGCATCGCGTGCGGCGCAAAGGTGCCGTCGACCGCGGTCCGCAGCGGCGGTTCCTCGGCGAACGCCGGAGCCGCGGCGAACAGCAGCGCCGCCGCCGCCCACGCAAATGCATATCGTCTCATAAGGATTCTCCACGCAGCAGTTCTTGATCGAGGCGGGTTCCCAACTTATAGCAATCGCTTCGGGACGCACAAGGCAACCGCATGCTCGATACCGAGGCCAAGAGTGTGTACGTGATCGCCGAAATCGAGTGGATGCTGAATCGTCTGGCCGCGAAGACCGGCCGGGAATTTGCGGTGTTCGGTCCGAGCCACGCCGCAATCCGTCCGCGGCCGCATAGAACGCAAACCAGAGGCGATCCCATGCGGCACGCACTTGCGACGATCGCGGTTGTCGCCCTCATCGCGCCCTTCGGTCCCGCGCGGGCCCAGACGCAGACCGAGATATTTCAGCACCTCGATGATCTCGGAAGGAGGAACGAAAAGCTGCAGGAGAGAGTCAGAGCCCTCGAAACTGAAAACAAGGCGCTTCGCGAGCGGCTGCGCCAGCTCGGGGCCGCAGAGCCGAACCCAAGTCCGTCGCGCCCCAGCCTAATCCCATCGCCGGCCAGCCAAAAGTCGACGAGCCGAGCGCGGCGCCCAGGACGCTCCCAGCCCCCTCCCCGCCCGAGGGCGCCCGTGCGGTTTCGCTCGACGCTACGATCGATCTGGATTCCGAGCCGCAGGGCGCACGGGCCGCGACTTCGCGCGGCTCCGGCTGCGAGACCCCGTGCGCCATGGAAATTTCGACCGATGGGCCGTTCACGGTGACGTTCACCCATCCAGGCTATGCGCCCGCCACGGTCCATATTCGGATCCAGCCGGGGCAGCCGGGCGTGTCGGACCCCAAGTTCTCGCCGAACCCGGTATTCGTGCAGCTTACGCAACAAACCAGGAAAAAATCGTCAGCATCGGATCCGCTGAAGCTCGGTCCGGGGCAGTGAACTAAGCTAGTCCGGGCGATCTGGAATGATCGTTGCACGGAGATATCCAACCCTCGACGGCTGTTTACGAACATGCAAGCGGTTTGCCGGCGGGGACGGCTGGGCCCGCGAATTTTCCGCCGGGGACGATGAATTCCCGTAAGCTACGAGCCGGCTAGCCCTTGAGATCAACACACCCGTGAGGAACGATACGGCGAGCTGCGCGGCGCGCGCCACGCAGTTCGCTTGCGATGAAGCTCCTAAACCACCGAGGCAGTCGGCCCGGTTCGGCTTTGCTGCCCGCTCGCCCCACCGAGGTGACGGAATGAAGCCGTGGATGCGTTTCATCATGCTGTGCATCGCTGCTGCCGGCATGCATTCGGCAGCTCTCGCCCAGCAGCCGGTCAAGGACGCGCGCATCGGTTTTCTCTGGGCCGGCGTAGCCGAGGCGGCGGCGCAGCGGATGAATGCCTTTTCGGGAGGGGTGCGCGAAGCGCTGCGGTCCGAGGCAAGTCACATCGAGCTCATCGCCCGTTTGGCGGACGGATACCAGTCGCGGCTACCGACGCTTGCCGCCGAGATCGTTGCCGGCAAGGTGGACGTGCTGTTTGCGGCCGGCCCCGCGGCGGTCAGGGCTGCGCGCGCTGCTTCGCCGAACCTTCCGATCGTCGCGCTCGACCTGGAAACGGATCCGGTCGAAGCCGGGCTCGTCTTGAGCCTGTCGCGCCCCGGCGGCAATCTCACCGGCGTGTTCTTCGATTTTCCCGACTTCGGCGCCAAATGGCTGCAGTTGCTGCTCGATGCGGCGCCAACCTTGTCCCGCGTCGCCGTATTCTGGGATCCGAGCACCGGACCGATGCAGTTGAAGGCGGTCGAAGCGGTCGCGGGCTCGATGGGCGTGCATCTCAGCGTGATCGAAGTGATCGACATCGGCAGCATCGATGAAGCGTTCCGAACGGCGGCCAAGCAAGATGCGGGAGGGCTGCTGGTCCTGTCGTCCCCGATCTTCAGTGCCCGTCCGGCAATGATCGCCGATTTGGCGCTGCGCGGCCGCCTGCCTGCCATCATGCTATTTCCGGAGTTCGCGCAAACCGGCGGCCTGCTCTCGTACGGTCCCGATCTGATCGACCTGTTTCGCCAATCCGGCGTCATGACCGGAAAGGTGCTCGCGGGCACCTGGCCTGCCGA
>WNGL01005460.1_pt1 | contig 15671 bp, 15 predicted proteins | sample 5400591 | NCBI WGS metagenome assembly WNGL01 (sample SAMN13153377, study PRJNA577476) | soil metagenome | isolation source: 80 cm soil or saprolite under Garry oak tree replicate 1 | place: USA:California | collected 2016-06-15
GGCACGACAGCCACTAGAGACAATGCAGACTGACTTTCATGGACAAAGATCAACTCCGGCTCACCCTGAAAGCGTTATCAGGCCGAAAAATACTGGTGCGCCGCCAGGGACTCGAACCCCGAACCCGCTGATTAAGAGAGCGCAGACCTGCCTCGACTGCCTTGTCAACCCTGGCAATGCTGACCTGCCTGGCAGTCAGGACTGGCAATCATGGCTACCGCGTGCAGGCGTTCAATGACAGACCCATTGACAGCCGACTGTCCACTGTGGACAGTCGGCCGCCCTGTGACGACTGCTGTTCGCGATCACGGTGTTCGCCACGTTGCCGGCTACGTTGCGCCGCTCGCTGACTAGGAGCAGCAATGGAGATGGCCGGCCGCTCTGGACGCCGTGGCGAACGAGATCAACAATCGGCTCGTAAGGCCCCGACCTGGGCCACGCCCGCTGACGTGTTCGACCTCCAGTTGATGCCGGCGTGTGCGCCTGCAGCTGAGCCCGCAACGACCGTACATGCCGATGAGCGGAGGTGGCGCGTGGACTAGGCTCGGTGTTACTGAGGGTACTTCGCACGCTGGCATCCAATGCCAGCCTCGCCCCTAGCGATCGACGACTGGCCGAAACCGGCCTGGATCGGCGCGCATCATGAGCACTCTCGATGATCTTTGGTACGGCGCGGCGTGGCCGCTTCGGCGACTGGGACTAGAACCGGGCCGTGCGCTGGCCAACGCTCAGCCTCCGCCCGCGGAGGCGCAGGCCAGCCGGGCCGAGCAACTCGCCTACATCCAAGCTGTTCACCCAGCGCGCACCGGCGAGTCGACCTGAACCGGTAGCTATGTCGGCCCGCCGCGAAGAAACATCCGTATGCCTGCCGCTGCGAGCGCGGTTATTCCGAGATCAGCCTGTGTCGGCTGATGGTTGACTGCGAGCGTCGCGCGTTGCCCCGGCCGTCGAGACGACTTCGGAGCTCGCCGAGGGTGTCGGTGGACCGGGTGTGTGCGGTCAGGTCGGTGTGTGCGGTGTGTCGGGGCGGGTGTGGATCGGCGCGCAGCCGGCCATGGCGGTGTGGATGAGGGCGTCGCGGTGGGCGGAGAGCTGTGCTGCGGTCAGGGCGCGGACTGGGCGCCAGAGTGACCCGAGGGCTGCCGTCGCGCGGGCGGCGGCCGCGGTGCCGTCTGTGGTGGAGCCGGTGATTGCCTGGCGCATGCGGTCGGTGTTGCGGTGCAGCCGGGCGCCGATCTCGGGATGGTTGAGAACCGCCTTGTCGCTGTCGAGCCACGCGGCTACCTGGCGATGTTCGGTCAGCGTGGAGAGGTAGTCGTCGAGCAGGGCCTGCACCTGATCGGGCCATGTGGGTGCGGGCGGATGGCGTTCGACGAGCGCGTCCAGGCCGTCTAGCAGCGGATCGGCCAGCGCGTGCAGCAGGTCGTTCTTGGTCGGGAAGTGGTAGCTGACAGCGGCCTTGCTCATTGCGGTGGCGGCGGCCAGTTCGGCGACGGTGGTGCCGTCGTAGCCACGTTGGGCGAAGCCGTCCATCGCGGCGCTGAGCAGTGCGTCGCGGCGGTTCCGCGGACCGGGCACGTGGCCCTCCCATCTTGACAACCAGTTACTGGACGGACGTCCACCCAGCAGTGTACCGTAAGAGTTTGTGGGCGTGCTGCGGCCTTTAAGCCACAGCGTGATCAATCGACAGTCGCCGAGACGACTAGCACCCGCTCCGGTAAGGCCGCCCGGCGCCGGCAGAAGGGCGTGCTTCCGGTTGGGACGCGAGGGTGGACGACACACCACGCGGACCCCGGCCGGCGGTACGGGACGATTCCCCGCATCCTTCAGTGCGGTGGAGTACCCACGACGAGGTGAGAACGATGCTGGTACGCACCGATCCGTTCCGTGACTTCGACCGACTCGCCCAACAGATGTTGGGCACGACGGTGCGTCCGGCGGCGATGCCGATGGATGCCTGGCGCGACGGCGAGCAGATCGTGGTGGAATTTGATCTGCCGGGGGTGGACCCGGACTCGGTGGACCTCGACGTGCAGCGCAACGTGCTGACCGTCCGGGCCGAGCGTCGCCCGTCAACCGGGGACGACGTCGAAATGATTGCCGCCGAGCGCCCGCGTGGGGTGTTCAGCCGGCAGGTGATTCTCGGCGACACCCTGGACACCGACCGGGTCGAAGCCAGCTACAACGCCGGCGTTCTCACGCTGCGCATTCCGATCGCCGAAAAGGCCAAGCCGCGCAAGATCGCGATCACGAACGTGGACGCCGGCCGCGGCGAGATCACCGCCTGAGCGAGACCCGATGGCCAGACACGTGGTGCATCGTCGAAATGGCGAGGTCGATGAGTACCAGGAGCTGCCCGACAACGCGCGACTCGAACCCCACTTCGTGACCGTCACATTCTTCGATGGATCCCTGCGCTCCTATCACGTCGAGGACGGCCTCGGCGGCGTCGGCTTCGAGTTCGCCGAAGCCGGAATCCTGGTGCTCCGCTTTGAAGACAGCGACCACATGATGAGCGCTTTCGCGCCAACCGCCTGGACCTCCGTCAGCGGCACCGCACTCAGCGACCGCGGCCGAAGATCCGCCAGCGGCCGCTAAGGCCAGAACAGAAGCGGTTCGGCAAGGACACCGACGGCAGCTGGCTGTGGCCGGGATTCGCCGAGGACAGCCGCGTGCTGAAATGGATCGTTGAACGCCTGGACGGCCAAGCCGCGGCGATGCCGAGCGCGATCGGCAACCTGGCGACGCGGGAGTCATTCGACGTCAGCGGGATGGACCTCGACCATCGGCGCCAGTTGCGTCCCACTGACCATCGACCTCGACTCATGGGCTCACGAGGCAGCGCTCATCACGGATCCGCCACGTTCGGCGCCCACCTGCCCGCGCCGCTGTGGGACGTGTACCACGCCCTACTGGACCGGCTCGCGCAAGACCGCGCCGCCGGCTGATGATCCGCATCTAGCCGCGGGCAGGGCGCTTCGTTCGGCGGCTTGCTACGCCGCCGTGTTTATGTGTGGACCGTGGAGCGCGGTGGGTGCGGACGCTTCGACGGTGCTTAGAAGTCCATGCCGCCCATGTCGGGGGCACCGGCGGCGAGGCGGGCCTTCTCGGGCTTGTCGGCCACGACCGCCTCGGTGGTCAGGAACAGCGCGGCGATCGACGCGGCGTTCTGCAGCGCCGAGCGGGTCACCTTGGCGGGATCGACGATGCCGGCGGCGAACATGTCGACGTACTCACCGGTTTCGGCGTTGAGACCGTGTCCGGCTGGCAGAGTCGCTACTTTTTCGGCTACAAGGCCGCCTTCGAGGCCGGCGTTGATGGCGATTTGCTTGAGCGGCGCGCTGAGTGCGACCTTGACGATGTTCGCACCGGTGGCTTCGTCGCCGGTCAGGTCCAGCTTCTCGAACGCGGTACCCGCGGCGTTGGCCAGGGCCACGCCACCACCGGCGAGCAGGCCCTCCTCGACGGCCGCTTTCGCGTTGCGCACGGCGTCCTCGATGCGGTGCTTGCGCTCCTTGAGCTCGACCTCGGTGGCCGCGCCGACCTTGATCACTGCAACACCGCCGGCGAGCTTCGCGAGGCGCTCCTGCAGCTTCTCCCGGTCGTAGTCGGAATCGCTGTTCTCGATCTCGATGCGGATCTGGTTGACCCGGCCCTGGATCTGCTCCGGGTCACCGGCGCCCTCGATGATGGTGGTCTCATCCTTTGAGACGACGATTCTGCGGGCGCGGCCGAGCAAGTCGAGACCGGCGTTTTCCAGTGTCAGGCCCACGGTTGCGGAGATGACCTGACCACCGGTCAGGGTCGCGAGGTCGCCGAGCATCGCCTTGCGGCGATCACCGAAGGCGGGCGCCTTCACCGCAACTGAGGTGAACGTGCCGCGGATCTTGTTGACCACGAGGGTGGCCAGGGCCTCGCCCTCGACGTCCTCGGCGATGATCGCCAGCGGCTTGCCGGTCTGCATGACCTTCTCCAGCAGCGGCAGCAGGTCCTGTACGTTCGAGATCTTCGACTCGACGATGAGCACGTACGGATCGTCGAGCACGGCCTCCATCTGCTCGGCGTCGGTGACGAAGTAGGGGCTGATGTAGCCCTTGTCGAAGCGCATGCCCTCGGTGAGCTCAAGCTCGAGGCCGAAGGTGTTGGACTCTTCGACGGTGATGACACCTTCCTTGCCGACCGTGTCCATCGCCTCGGCGATCAACGCACCGATGCTCGTGTCGGCGGCGGAGATCGAGGCGGTCGCGGCGATCTGCTCCTTCGTTTCGACGTCCTCGGCAGTGCGCAGCAGGGTTTCGGACACCGCCGCGACAGCCTTTTCGATGCCGCGCTTGAGCGCCATCGGGTTGGCGCCGGCGGCCACGTTGCGCAGGCCCTCCTTGACCAAGGCCTGGGCCAGCACGGTCGCGGTGGTGGTGCCGTCACCGGCGACGTCGTCGGTCTTCTTGGCGACTTCCTTGACCAGCGCGGCACCGATGTTCTCATACGGGTGCTCGAGCTCGATCTCCTTGGCGATGCTCACCCCGTCGTTGGTGATCGTGGGGGAACCCCACTTCTTGTCCAGCACGACGTTGCGGCCCCTCGGGCCGAGTGTCACCTTCACCGCATCGGTGAGGATGTTCATGCCGCGCTCCAGGGCGCGGCGGGCCTCCTCATCGAACGCAATCATCTTGGCCATGGTCGTTGTCCTTTGCCTGTCTCGTGCCAGATCAGCACTGAGTGGACCGACCGGCGATGCCCGCGACGGACGGCGCCCTATCAGCTGGACGCCTCATCGGGATCGATTAGCACTCACAAGACGAGAGTGCTAACTAAGGTGTAGCACTCGCCCCCCACAACCACAAGAAACCGACCCTCCGAGGACGCCGCGACCTCGCCTCCCAACCCGCCCGAGCACCGGCACGGCCAACACCGACCCAAGCCGTGAAACTGTCCGCCGAGTCGTCCGCTCATCACCGCTGCTGCTTCGTTGATGCGCCCGTGTTCGGCTACGACAGGCTCGGTGCCGACCTGATCGAGGTTGTGAGCGGCCGGTTTGGGTCAGCTCACCGGCCGCGGACGCCGGCCACGACCCCGCGCCGGGCGGCCTGCTCAACTTTGAGCTTCTTCGCGGCTCGCTTTCTGCTTGATGGTCCTGCTCGGTTTCTTCACGGTGGCCCGTCGTGGCGACTTGTCTGCCATGGCTCTCCCTGCCGGCCCGGCCTGTGAGCGCGGCTGGCCGGCCGTTCGTGAGGCGTCGACCGCGATGGATCGAGCCCGAGCCGCTACCCAGCGCCTTCCCGGTGTCCCGGACCCGACCTCGGGCTGACTGGGGGCCCCGGACGGTCTACCAGCACGGGAGACCGTGCGAGGCGAGCCGGCGTGGTTTCTGTCGTGGACCTCAGCGGCCGCCGAAGATCGTCGGCCGCGGTCGCCGAGCGCCCCGCCGCTGACCGAGGCGGTGTCGCGGCGGGAGGAACAGCCTGCTGCCGCGGGTGTTCGCGGCCAAGATCAGCGCGTGCCGCGGCAGTGACGATCAACTACCGGTACCGAAGATCACATAGCGACACGCCAAGTTCTGAGACCAAGCCCAAGGAAGTGCGCAGCGATCGCGGAGGAATATCGGGCTCCCCGTGAACCGAGCCGACGGCTCTCGCAAAAACGCGCACATCTGCCGCGACGAGTGCGCTGTTTTGGCGCGCCGTTGCGGGAACGTTCTAGCCGCCTTCAGGTAGTCGCAGGCGATCTTGCTACGGCAGTTGCGGCGCGTGCAGAATTCCGGCGGAGGTGACGGCGCCTAGCCTCCAGGGCACCGCGAGCTGGGTCGACGCATCGGCGAGGCAAAGTCTCTGGCCTCACGGCTTGCGCGGGTCAAGCACACGGCGATAGTGACGCGCTCGACGGACTGGTCAGTGAAGTGTGCCGATCATGCGGATCGGGGCTGCGGATGCTTGCCACATTGGGTTTCCCTCCGGCCCGGTCAGTCTGCGGTGGCGGGGTTGTCCTGATGGTTCGACCCCGCGCCGCGCGCGGGCGCCTTCGAGCGTCTGGTCACCGCCCGCCGACGCCGCCCACGTGCAGCCGCGCGACCCGGCGGCCCGGCCTAGATCGGCGAGGAGCGCGACCTGCTCGCCGGGCGTGCACCTGATCATTTGCGCGAGGGCGCGCGCCGGTGCTCGTGGCCGACCTGGCCGCTCAGCGGGACCGCGGGCCAAGCTTCGCCGACGAGGCGATGCGGGTCGGGTTCCGGGCGGTCTACGCGTTGCCGATGCGACTGCGCTCTGACATCACCGGCGCGCTCAACCTGTTCCACCGCGACCCCGACACGATCACCGAGGCGACATCGCCGATCGGTCAAGCCCTCGCCGACGTGGCCACCATCGCCATCCCTCAGCAGCGAGTGGTGCAGGCGCGTGAGGAGCTCAGCCAGCAACTGCAGACCGCGTTGAACAGCAGGGTCATCATCGAGCAAGCCAAAGGTGTGCTCGCCGAACGGCAACATACCGACATGTCCACCGCCTTCGAATTGCTGCGCGGTCACGCCCGCAGCACGCACCAGCAACTGTCTGCGGTCGCGCGTGCCGTGGTCGCCGGCGAACTGGGCACTGACCAGTTGCAGGTCTCCCGTCGTCCTTACACGCTGCCAACGGCCTGACCCGATCACGGCCCGTACGCCATACCCGGACGTGGTGAACGGGAGTACAGTCCGGGCCAAGCGGGCGCTGCGAACAGGTAGCTTGCCCGTGTTGCCCCGGACCCTGGCGATACGCCGAAGATCGTGATGGGTTGACGGCGGATCCGAAGCGGCAGCCAGCGAGAGCCCGAGCCGGGCCGGGGGGCGTGACCCGACAAGCCGCTGGCGGGTCTGAGATCCACCCGCTGACCCCATCGCGCGCGGTGGGTAGACGCTCAGGCATAACAGCACGCCTGAACCCCGGGGGCACCCGCCGTCGCACAAGGCGGCGCCACGGCCGTGCCTGGGGGTTAACGGCCGTGGCACCGACCCAGCCGAATCCTCTCGGTCGCCCCGCTGAGCCCGGGCGGGTGCGACCGTCGAGCTGGCGTCCTCGTCGCCAGGGTTTCATCCGCGACGGGCGTGGTCGAAATGAGGTACGGGGCAGCTATGGAGTATCTGGGCGACTCGTTGGATTCCAGTGCTGAGCGCGGCGGGCGGCTTGTCATCACCGTTCGGGCCCGCGACGCGATGAGATGGGTGTGCGACGCTGGCGGCCCGCAGGCACTGGTTGTGACCTGGCCGGCCGGCGCCGCGTACCTTCCGGTCGCGATGTTTTCGCGAAACGACTTCGACGTCATCATCGGCCACGTCGCACGCTGCCCCCTCTATGCCGACGTGCGCCAGCTCGGGTTCTTCGCGGACAGGCATGCGGTACTCGACGTGGCCGAAACAATGAACTGGCGCGAGCAGCCGCTGCTGCGCCTGCGATCCGCCCCGTGTGGCGACAATCATCGAGTTGCGCCACGCACTGAGGTCGTGACGCAGTGACAGTCGCACGGTCAGACCAGGTTGGTTATGAGATCTCCACCGAGTTGTACGACGAGTTTCGCGGCCTGCTTTCCGATGACACGATCCGGGGCTGTGTCCGCGAAGCGATGACCGATCTTCGCGGCTCGATCAGCCGCGAAGCGCTTCCGGAGATGGCGGTGCGGCTCGCACGAGTGCGGCTTACCACGCTGGCCCACGCTTGAGCAGCTCCGACATTCACGGCGCGGCCGCTGGTCCCGTGACGCCGGTCCGGGTCGCCGGCGTGGCAGACGTGCGCGCTGGCGGCGTGGAAGAACCTCCTCTCGAGCGGGGAAGGTCAATACGGTCGTCAGCCGGCCCAACGCGCCGTCGCGGGTTCAACGTGCGACTCAGCGAAGAGCAGTGCGACGGCCTTCAGGAACTCGCCCGCGAGCGGCACCTGCCCACGTCAACTATGGCGCGCGCAGGGCTGCTCGACCGACTCGACCACGAACGGCAGGCCTCGTGAGCAGCCCAACGTCACACGTCCCGCGCAGTCCGGTCGGATTCCAGCGTAGCGTCGGTCGTAACCGAAACCCGTGGCGTGGGGAGCACCCGGAACCTGTCCCTGCGATCCTGGAGCGCTCGATGGCGACAAAGAACAAGGGTGGCCGAGAAGTCCGCAAACCGAAACAGGACAAGAAGGTCAAGGTCGAAAGCGAAGGGCTGGCCACTTCTCGACTGGAGATCGTCCCTGCCCGCAAACCGCGTCACACCAAGTAGCGGCGCGGTCGTCGACTACAGCCGACGATGAAGGTCGCGATGCTCGGACCGGTCGCCTGGCGAACCCCGCCGGAGCACTACGGGCCCTGGGAACTCGTGACCAGCCTGCTGACCGAGGGCCTGGTAGCTCGCGGCGTTGGTGTCACGCTGTTTGCGACGCTTGATTCACTGACCAAGGCGTCGCTCGCGGGTGTATGCCCGCACGGTTACGCCGAGGATGCGGCGATGGACGGCCGCGTTTGGGAGGCCTTACACGTCGCGCATGCGCTGGCCCGATCAGGCGAATTCGACCTGGTGCACAACCAACTCGACTGGCTACCCCTTGCATTTGCGGCACATTCGCGCGCGCCGATGGTGACGACCATTCACGGCTTCTCCGGTGCCGGGATCTTGCCGGCCTACGCCCGGGCGAACTCGTCCTACGTCGCCATCTCCGAGGCCGACCGTGACCCCGGTCTTGAGTACGCGGCCACCGTGTACCACGGCGTCGACCTCGATGCGCTGTCGCTGCAATCCACGCCAGGGCGTCACCTGGTTGCGTTCGGGCGTATCCATCCGGACAAGGGAACCGCGCAGGCAATCGCAATCGCGCGAGCCGCCGGCCGTGACCTGGTGATCTGCGGAATTGTTCAGGACGAGAAGTACTTTGCTGAGGAAGTTGAACCGCATGTCGACGGCGAACGGGTCGTGTATCTGGGTTCGGTCGCTTCTGAGCGGCGGGCAGAGATCCTTGGCTCGGCGGCGGTTCTGTTGCATCCGATCGACTTTGCCGAACCGTTCGGACTTTCGGTGGTCGAGGCGATGGCCTGTGGCACACCGGTTGTGGCGTACCGGCGTGGTTCCATGGCCGAGGTGATCGACGTGGGCGTCACTGGGTTTCTCGTCCACGATGTTGCCTCTGCTGTCGATGCGATTGAGGCCGCGGTTCGTCTTGATCGCGCGCGGGTGCGGGCACGCGCTGCCGAACGGTTCGGTGTGGATCGGATGGTGGATGACTACATGCGCGTCTACGAGCGCGTGCTGGTTCGTTCTTGACTGCGGATCTCGCCGTTGACGCTCAGCGCGGTGAGCAACTCGTCGAGGGGAACCCAGGCCACGCCGATCCGGATATCGTCTATGCCGTAAGGGATCCACACCACTCCGTCGTGGAGCAGGGCGCCGCACGAATAGACGACGTTGGGCACGTACCCGTCACGCTCGTCCGCACCCGGCTGCAGCAGCGGGGAGCGGAGCCGGCCGAGAACGCGGGTGGGATCGTCGAGATCGAGCAGGATCGCGCCGATGCCATAGGTGCGCATGGGCCCGACGCCGTGGGTGAGCACGAGCCACCCGGCGTCGGTCTCGATCGGCGAGCCGCAATTGCCGACCTGCACGAGTTCCCACGATTCGGCTGGTTGCTGCAGTGCCTGCACGGGTGTCCAGGTGAAGCCGTCGGGCGACGTGGCGAGGCTCGTCGTCTCGCCGTCGGATCGGCTCAGGGCGAGGTGTTGTCCCGCGACCAGCCGGGGGAACAGGGCCATGCCTTTGTTCTGCGCGGCCACTCCGGTCAACGGAAGCGCGCGAAACGTACGCAGGTCGGGGCTGGTCAGCATTCGTATTGCGATGCGATGTCCGTCGTACGCGGTGTAGGTCGCGCGGTAGTCGGGCTTGCCGTCGCCATCGACGAAGCGGACGAACCTTGCGTCCTCCATGCCGTTGCTCTCCTGGGCGTTCGCCGGCATGAGTACCTGCTGGCCCAGGGCGACGTCGGCCGGGAAGCTCACCTCGTAGGCGGAGGAGACGGCTGTACGCAGGTTGTCGACGGCTGTCGTGGCGCTGTGCCGGCCGAGCAGGTCGGGATGCACTTTGGCCAGCACTCGTTCGAAGTCGGCGGTGTCGAAGTCGCTGGGCAGCGCCCGAAGTACGGTGCTGGTGATCTCGTCGAGGGTTGTCCGGCCCGCGAGCACGGCGCTCAGATGCATGGTGCGCCATCGGGCGGTCGTGGCGGCCCCCGCGACAGCGGGCAACGGCCGTGGATCGAATTGCCACGTCGCCGCCGGGCCGATGACGGCGGTTGCAAAGCCGATCGAGGACACGTGCCCCTCGCCGATCCCGCGAACACTCAATGCCACCCGAGCCTGCCCAGGCTGCAACCCACCTTGGTCGGGATGCAGCACCCCACTGGGATTGCACAATGCCGCCCCTTCCACCGAGTAGGCGGCGGTAAACGTGGCGCCGAGCAGTACCGTCCGGGCGGCGCTCAGTTCGAGGGCACGGTCGAGGTGCGAGCTGACGATCGACGCATGCCGCGCAAGCAGCGCAGGAAAGTCGGGGTAGCGGCCGGCGAACTCATTGAGCAGCGCCTCCGCAGTCGCTTCTACCGTTGCCTCGTCCAGCGCGAGAATTCGAGCGACGACCGCTCCGGTGCGCGATCGGGCGACAGTCGGCTCCTCGCCGGGTAGGAACAGCCGGGCCACCACTCGTGCTGTGTCCGCGCGGAGCTCCGATCCGGTGCGGCGAGCCAGCACGGCACTCACTACAGAAAGCCCAGTCGGCGAGCGTGCTGCGCGGTGGACAGCATCGCCAGCGTCGACTCCGCGCCCTGGTTGAGGTTGCGGCCGTCCCGTTCCAGACCGTCGAAGCCGGCGCCTGTGTCTGCGTCAAACATCTGGGTCTTGCTGTCGTTGTCGCCGAGGAACCAGCGCCACGCCAACCGCAGGGTGACCAGCGAGCCAGGATCAGCGGCCAGCGCGTGTGCCCGCGCGCACGCGTCGGCGAGCGCGGCCACCTCGATCGGTTGCTGGTCGAAACCTGGATAGGGATCACCCGGTCCCCGGCCGCCGACCGGCGTCACCGACAGGTGGCCGTCGCGTGTCTCGGCCTCGGACAGGAAGCGAAGCAGGTCCAGGCCGCGGCTGAGCAGCGCGGGGTCCGACAGGGCGCTACCGGCCAGCAGCAGCGCCTCGACGAGGCTGCCGTTGGCGTACGTGAGGCGCGACTCGGGCCACGGCCAAGTGTTTGCGTCGATTTGGACGATTCGGTTCGCGCTGTCGCGCAGCAACGACTGCGCCGCGGGCTCGCCTGGATGGTTCAGCAAGAGTTCACCTGCGCCGAGAGCGGCGAAAGCCATGGCCCGGGTGTCCGGGGAACGCTGCTGGGCAGCACCTCGGAAACCGTAAAGCGCCCGTGCGCGCATGCCCTCAGTCGGCGCGTGGACGGCAGAGACGCCCAGTCCCCACAATGCGCGTCCCCACCAGTCGCCGAGGCCGGGTTCATCGATCCATCTGCCGTCGGCATTCATCCGGTTGTGACAGCGTCCATCGGGCTCAACAGCAGCCAGCACGAAGTCGAGATAGACGTGCGCGAGTCGCTGTAGTCGCAGGTCTGGCCTCGGTTCGCGGCATGCGACGACCAACGCGCGCGCAGCGTCGTCGAGGCAATAGCCGTGCTCGGGGCGAGGCGTCGAGTACCGCGCATGCTCGAAGAGTCCGTGGTCGCCGGTGAGCCGAGCCAGATGCTCGAAGTTCGGCCGCACCGCGAGCGTGGCTGTGGTCACGCGGCGACACCGGCTCTGATGAGTTTCGAGCTGACATCGCGGTAGCGCGCGGCCACGGCCGGCCACCGCAACTGCTCTGCGGTTGCCGCGGCGGCGCGCGCCATCCCGGCCGCGAGATCGCTGCGGGTAAGGACCGCCCGCAGCGCTTCCGCCATCGCCGAAGGATCCTGGTGCGGTACGAGCAGACCGACACCACCGCCGAGAAGCTCGACGGCGTGTGGAAACTCTGTTGCCACAACGGGTTTGCCGGCGGCGACCGCTTCGATGAGCACGCCTGAGGTGACCTGTTCTGTGGAGTCGTAAGGCAACAGCACGACGTCGGCCTGACGTACCAGCGCAGAGAGCGACATCGCGTCGCGATAGCTGCCCTCGAACTGGACCGAGGCTCCGAGCCCGAGCCGCCGGACCTGCTCGTTGAGCCGCATGCGGTAGGCCTCGCCCTCATTCGCAAGCACCTTCGGGTGAGTCTGACCGGCAATCACGTACCTTGGGGCCGGCACGAGTCCGGACAATTTTGCGAACGCCTTGATGCCCCACTCGATGCCCTTGCCAGGTCCGAGCAAACCCCAGCTCAGCACCATGGGCTGGCCGGTCCGGAACATGGGTGCCGAGACAGCGCGGGCGTGTGCGTCGGGTGCTCCGTGCGGGATCACGTGGACGTTGCGCATGTCCACGGCATAACCCGCCGCAAGACGATCGCGCGCGGTCGTCGACATAACTACTACCGCATCGGCCTTCGCCATCACGGCTTCCAGCACCGCACGCTGGCTGGTCGTGGGCGAGGTGAGCACCGTATGGACGATGACGACACAGGGGATCTGCAGCATGTCCAGCAGCGGCAGGACCTCTGAACCGTCCGGCCCGCCATAGACGCCGAACTCGTGTTGCACGATCGCGACGTCGCATCCGTTCAGCGCAGCCGTCGCGCCACGCATGCTGACCGAATCACCTGCAATGAGCTGGGCCTTGACCTCAGGGGCCGGCCGCGGCTGCGGGGACTCCACCAGGCGTACGACAAGCCCGTCGTCGCCTGAGCCACTGACTAGCTCGCTGAAGAGTGCGGCGGTAAACGTGGCCAGCCCGCACTGGGTCGGCGGATAGGTACTGACGAAGCCGTAGCTCGTGCTCACAGTGGACGTGCCTTCCATTCGAATGGCACCGCCAGGCGAGCGCGAAGCCCACGCGGAGCGAAGGTCGTGCGGTAGGGGCAGCGTGTATGCCCGAGCGAGTGCCTCTGCAGGGACTCCCGTTGCGACGTGACCTGTTGGCTGCCGCCCGCGATTCGAGCGCTGGCGCGGCGCCGCCATACCGTCGAAGCTACAGGACGACGGGCACGGCCATCGCTCTGTCTCGTCGATGGCGCGATGAATTCCACCCTTGAATGCCCGCTGTGCGGGTCATCGCGGATCAATGCTCATCGTCAAGATACCGCGAACATTACCCGCATTTCGTCCTTCTCGGCCGCTAATGAGCTGTGCGCACACGCGGGTCGAACCGTGCTTCTCCGTGCTTCTTCGTTGGCGGTGAGCCCTTACGCCACGGTGACCGTCGACTTGGCGTAGGTCCGGTCGACGGTTCCTCGAGTAACTGATCTAGCCTGCCACCCCAGGCGCCGACAGGCACGCATGACGCGTTAGCGGAATGTAATGATGTCAATGAACTGTACCAACCAGTGATCAACTTTAGTGATCTTGCCAAGCGCTGGAGGCCCCAGAATCATTGGGATAGAGCGTGGTGCGCCGCCAGGGACTCGAACCCCGAACCCGCTGATTAAGAGAGCGCAGGCCTGGCCCGACTGCCCTGTCAACTCTGGCAATGCTGAACCTGCAGGCGGTCAGGCTTGGCAATCATGGCTCCTGCGCGCAGGCGTTCAATGACAGACTCATTGACAGCCTACTGTCCACTGTGGACAGTCGGCCGCCTTGTGACGGCGGCTGCTCGGGATCACGGTGTTCGCCACGTTGCGCCGCTCGCTGACTTGGGAGCAGGGCAAAGAGATGGCCGGCCGCTCTGGACGGTGTGGCGAACGAGATCAACAGCTGGGCTCGTAGACCCTGATGCCATGAAGGGGCGGGGCCTCCCGCTCCGTGGGCTCCCGGCTCACGCTCGGGGTGTTCACGTCCATCCGGTTGAGGAGGTCCGTTGTGAACGAACAGTACGAGGGTCAGCAGTACGTGGGAATTGATCTGCATCGTCGGAGGTCGGTGATGGTTCGGATGACGGCAGCGGGCGAGCGTCTGGAGACGCTGCACCTGGACAACGACCCGCTGGAGCTGGGTCTGGCGTTGCGCCGGGCGGGTGAGGATCCGCAGGTCGTGCTGGAGGCGACCTATGGCTGGTACTGGGCCGCGGACGTGCTCGCCGAGGCCGGCGCGCAGGTGCATCTGGCGCATCCGCTGGGGATCAAGGGTTTCGCGTATCGGCGGGTGAAGAACGACGAGCGCGACGCCGCGGATCTGGCGGACCTGTTGCGGATGAACCGGCTGCCGGAGTCGTGGATCCCGCCGCGGGAGACGCGGCAGCTGCGGGAGCTGGTGCGGCATCGGGCCAAGCTGGTGGCGCTGCGCACCGGGCTCAAGTGCGAGGTGCACGCGGTGCTGGCCAAGCAGGGTGTCGCGGTGCCGATGAGTGACCTGTTCGGCTATCGGGGTCAGACGATGCTCGAGGCGCTCTGCCTCGACGACGGGTTCGCGCAACGGCTGGAGTCCGCCCGACAGTTGATCTGCGTCTTCGACAATCACGTCGACCGGTTCGAACGGCTGATCAAGGCGAGGTTGAAGAACCACGGCGGCTACCAGGCGATCCAGGTCGTGCCTGGCGTCGGCCCGCTGCTCGGGGCGGTATTCATCGCCGAGATCGGTGACGTGACCCGCTTTCCGTCCCCGGCGCACCTTGCCAGCTGGGCCGGGCTGACCCCGCGGCACCGCGAGTCGGACACCAAGATCCACCGCGGGCACATCACCAAGCAGGGCTCCAAGCTGGTCCGCTGGGCCGCGATCGAGGCGGTGCAACGCCTGCAGCACAACGACCTGCTACCCCAGCTGCGCCGCTTCCAAAGCAGCGTGGCGCAACGCCGCGGCCGCAACATCAGCAAGGTCGCCACCGCCCGCAGGCTCCTCTGTCTCGTCTACTACGGCATGCGCGACGGCGAGGTCCGCTGCCTGACCCACCAACCCGCCTCATGACCAACACGAATGCAGCCGGGTGCGCTGGTCCCGCCCTGTGTCTGACCCCCGAGGCAGCTCGGCGCGGTCGCGCCCTTGATTGACCCCATCCGGCTGCGGGCTCCGCACAACTCCATGCCGCCCACCACGGCGCGGCGAAGGAATGACTGGCACCCCTAACCCGGGCGGGCCCTCCGTCTTGACCCCAGCTCGGATCGACGCGCCCAAAACGCCGGCGAGGAACAGCAGAAAAACGCATCAACAACTCAATACCACTGCCAGAACCGGGGTTGTCCGGCCCCGCCCCTTCAGGAATGACACGGGGCTACTCACGCCGCGTTTGTAGGCGAGATCAGTTCGAGTCGCGTAACCATTCCTTGATGACTTCGATGGCCTCGTCGGCCTTCGCGGCCCAGAGTCGGCGGTCGTGCCCGTCGCTCTCGATAAGGAACGGTGGCTGACCTTCTGGACGCGATTCAATCTGAACCGCTGGCCCAGCGAGCGACCTGCGAATGAACCACAGGTTGTCGTCGTCGACGGTATGTGTGACCGTCAGGCGATCAACGCGTACACCAGGGACACGTGCGCACACGGCGCCGAGGATTGCTTCGATCGGCGCGGTCACTCGCCCGTACTGCCGCGAGCGAAGCGCGCGCACATGCCGCGGCCAGCGTGAACGGCTACGCGGCCGTGCGGATTCGCAGCGGCGGTCCGAGCCTGCGAGATGTCGATCATGCGATGGGGGCGA
>WNGL01016898.1_pt1 | contig 15670 bp, 12 predicted proteins | sample 5400591 | NCBI WGS metagenome assembly WNGL01 (sample SAMN13153377, study PRJNA577476) | soil metagenome | isolation source: 80 cm soil or saprolite under Garry oak tree replicate 1 | place: USA:California | collected 2016-06-15
TCTACATGAATGTTCATTTGACTGGCGCCGGCCCCAGCGAAAGGTTCGAGCAGAATCTGTGGTTTGGAGCACATTAGGTGCACGTCGAAAAAGAGTTTGGTCAGCGGCCGAATGGTCCGCACCACTGCCGGGCCAAACGAGATATTTGGCACGAAATGCCCGTCCATGATGTCCAGATGCAGCCAGTCTGCGCCGGAGCCATCTACCCGTTCAGTCTCCCGCGCCAACCGCCCGAAATTGGAGGCCAGCAGCGAGGGCGCGATAATCATGAGGGTACATTTAGAGTCTTGAGTCTGAAGTCTAAAGTCTAAAATCCAAGATCGCCTCGCAAAATGGCAGGGCAACGCTCGACCTCAGGCTGCGAATTGAAAACTGACAGGTTGCAGTCCCGCGCGGCGGTGGATTGCGCCCTTGAACCAATGCAGATTTGTCTAGCGGATCTCCGATCTGTTGGATGCCGGACGACCGCTGCGATCGGGAGGGATCGCACCAGTGCCGATTGGAATCTGCGCCACCACGGCCTACACTGCAGCGGGGGCGGGTGTGCCCAGGCCAGGCAGCTTGGGCGGGGCTGGTTTGCCGGGCAGTTCAGGCAAGGGCGTGGCCGCGGGCGCGCCCAGTGGCGGCTCCACCTGCGGCGTAGGTGGATGCGGTGTAAACCTGCCGGTGCGCACGATTTCCGCAACCTGCGGTCCATCGAGGGTTTCGTAGTCCAACAAGGACTTGGCGATGAGCTCCAATTTATCAAGATTGTTCGTGATAATGCCCTTGGCGATCTTGTAGGACTCGTCGATGATGCGCTTGACTTCGCCGTCGATCTCCTGCGCGGTAAATTCGCTATAGACTTTGGCGCGGGCCACATATTGCACCATGCCAAGGCGATCGCTCATGCCCCACTGCGTGACCATCGCCCGCGCCATATTCGTAGCTTGCTGAATGTCCCCGGCTGCGCCGCTGGAAATGTCTCCTGAAATGATTTCCTCCGCGATACGACCGGCCATCATTACGGCGATCATGTCCAGCATTTCTTTGCGGCGGCGACTGAGGATGTCGGTCTTCGGCAGGGACATCGTCGAACCGAGGGACTGGCCGCGCGGAATGATGGTGACCTTGTGCAACGGATGGGTGTGCTGGAGCACAACGTTGACCAGGGCGTGGCCTGCTTCGTGCCAAGCGGTGAATTTCTTGTCCTCGTCGGTCATGGCCAGGCTACGGCGCTCGCGGCCCCAGCGTACCTTGTCGCGCGCTTCTTCCAATTCCTCCATTTCGACCGCTTTCTTATTGGTGCTGGCGGCCAGCAACGCCGCTTCGTTGAGCAAGTTCGCCAGTTCGGCCCCGGAATAACCCGGCGTACCGCGCGCGATGACAGAAAGGTCAACCGATCCGGCAAGCTTTACGTTTTTCGCGTGCACTTTCAAAATAGCTTCGCGACCGCGCACATCAGGCAGATTGACGGTAACCTGGCGGTCGAAGCGGCCCGGGCGCAGCAGCGCCGGATCCAGAACATCCGGGCGGTTGGTTGCCGCAATGATAATAATGCCTTCCTGGGTGTCGAAACCGTCCATCTCAACGAGCAACGCGTTGAGGGTCTGCTCGCGTTCATCGTTGCCGCCACCCAGACCGTGCCCGCGGCTGCGGCCGACCGCGTCAATTTCGTCAATGAAAACCAGGCAGGGCGTATTCTTGCGCGCCTGGTCGAACATGTCGCGCACGCGGCTGGCACCGACGCCAACGAACATCTCGACGAAGTCCGAACCGCTAATACTGAAAAAGGCGGCATCGGCCTCACCGGCGATGGCCTTGGCCAAAAGAGTTTTGCCCGTGCCCGGTGGCCCGACCATCAGGATGCCCTTGGGAATGCGCCCGCCGAGCCGTTGAAATTTTTTCGGGTCCTTGAGGAATTCGACCAACTCGGACACCTCTTCGATGGCTTCGTCAATACCGGCGACATCTTTGAAGGTGGTCTTGTTGCGTTCCTTGGCCAGCAAGCGGGCCTTGCTCTTGCCGAAACTCAACGCGCCTTTGCCGGCCATCTTTATTTGGCGGATGAACAGGAACCAGATCAAGGCGGCGATCACGATAATCGGCAGCACGCTCCACACCACGCTCAGCAGCATGGTGTTGGCCTCGTGCGGTTCGAACATCGGCATATCCAGCAGCTTCTCTTCCATCTTGAGCGTCAGCCTGGCTTTGGTACGGAAGGTGACGGTCTCATCCTGATCGTTCTTCTTGATACGGTTGCCTGCGCTGTCGGTCTTGAAGTATTTGCCGATAATTTCGGTCAAGAACGGATTTTGGGGGCTGTAGTTGATGGTCGCCTGAGCGATCTGGTTGGAGTCCACCAGGCGTTGGAACTGGTGTTGGCTGAGTGTTTCGCCGGGTGATTCCATCCGCTCGCGGGCCAGCATCAGCAAAATGATGCCGCCAAAAATCGCAATCCAAACAATCCATGTGCGCGGTGGCACTCGGAATTCGCCGCCTTTTTTGGGGCGCTTGTCGTCGTCGTTATGCTTGTTGTCGTTTGCCATTGTGTCCAACTCTGTTGGGCCAAGTTACCACGCTCGTCCCAATGTCGCAACCAGTCCCATTAAAGCCTATGCCAGCGCCATTGCAAGCGGCGATTCACCGGTTTTGTAAGCTTGAACCGCTCCGAAATCCGCATCCCCTCAACCCAAAACACCTCACCTTGGGCGGTTGCAGCCACGATCAGGTCGTGACGCCGGGAGCGCGGGACTTTCTCATTTGTGAAAAAGTCCTGCAACTTCACTGCATGTGCCATGCCAATCGGCTGAAAACGATCACCTGGTTGCCAGTGTCGAAGCAAAATCCGCGAACCAACTTTGCTGGCATCGAAAAACTGCCGTCTGGCCACCGCCTCGCGCTGGCCGTTCCCGTTTCTTAATTCGATTCGCCAACGGATTCTTACTCCATCGAAAACGACTTCTCCTGCCCGCTCACCCAGGTCCACTGCCTTAGAATTCGAATTAAACTCCGCCGGTTTGCTCTGCCGCAGATGGATGATGCCCTTGGTATCGCGCAGGGCGGAAAGAAGAACCTGGGTCACGCCTCTCGCGCGGGCGCCTCTCCCGCGCCGTGGAGGCTCGCCTTCTCCACCACGACTTGCTTTCCCCTGGCCGACGGTAACGGCTTTCTCTGGGCCGAGACGCAGTTGTTCCACCAAATCGTAGTCCACAGCGATGCCCTGTCCGAGCAACTGCAACTGGATACACCGCCGCTGCACAGCCAGGGGTAAATCTTCGAATGGGGTTTGGCCCTCGGACTTCGGAAATGAATGGAAGCCGATGCGGGACCTCTGCCGTTCAAGCCAATCACGGGCCAGCACAGCGACGAGCTCCGCCTCCGCGCCGATAATGTCCATCATTCGGAGAATGGTTCTGTCCAAGCCAGGCTGATACCTTTTTCGCAGCAGCGGCAGCAATTCGTGCCGTATGCGGTTTCGCTGAATATCCAGGCAAGAATTGCTGGCGTCGTTACGAAAGCGAAGCTTGTTTTGGGCGGCGTACTCCCGCAAGGCTGCCTTGGGCTGGTCGAGCAATGGTCGCACCAATTCGATTTCCGGGTTGCTGGGCGAAGGATTACGCCATTTCATGCCCGCAGAACCTTCGCCGCCACTGCCGCGCAACAACCGCAGGAAAAATAGCTCCAGTTGGTCATCGGCATGGTGCGCCAGCGCGATGCTCGGAATGCCCATTTCCGCCGCCATGCGCGCCAGGAAATCGTGTCGCAACGTCCGGCCCGCCATTTCCAGCGATAGCCGATGCTTGCTGGCGAAGGTACGCACGTCGGCTCGCTCCACTACAGCAGGGAGGTCCAATCGATCAGCGATTTGCCGAACCAGCCGTTCATCTGCCTGGCTGTTCCGTCCACGAAGCTGGTGGTTGAGATGGGCGACGAAAAGCTGCCATTCATTCTTTCTTGCCAGGTCAGAAACTATGTGCAGCAAGACAATAGAATCCAGGCCGCCAGAAACCGCGACCAGGATCGATTGGCGCCGCCGAAACAGTTGGCGCCTCTGGACGTTTTCGCCGACCCTGTTCAGAAGCTCACTCATGGCACTATGCATGATACCATGTTATTCCGGCGACACTGACAAGCCAAGCAGAACGGCAGGACTGAAGGCAGCAGGAGGCAGTAGTACCTTGCCGGGTACGGCAAGAGAGTGACGACACTTGTGCGTCGCCGTGAGGTTTGGTGGATAAAATTGGGAGAGATTTTCGGCATGTCGGAGGCAGGGTGGCGTCCTGGCGGTTCGGCGGTGATAGGTCGCTTTTTCTTGGCCTTTCTCAAAGTGGAGAAAAGTTTTTGGTTTAACTAGTTTAACTAGGTTTAACTGGGTTTCACTGGGGGTGGGAGACGGATGATGGAAGGGTTGGCTCGGTAGGTAAACCGCGCGTCGGAGAGAAGGCCGAGTGGCTGAAGGCGGCGGTTTGCTAAACCGTTATATGGCCAAAAGCCGTACCGCGGGTTCGAATCCGCCTCTCTCCGCCATTGAATTGGACCTGAATCTGGTCAAGGTGACAAGCAATGGACCTCTTGGGGGTATTGGAGCCGTAAACCCGTAAGGAGGTGCATAAACACGGGTGCTTTCTGAGCTCCAACCCGTAAGGTAACCCGTAAGGGAGGCGTAAGTCCCAGGGCTCTGGGGGGCGGGCGAGAGCCGGGCGGATGGCAGATTGGAGATGGCAGATGGCAAGTCGCAAAGCGGCGGCTACTGGATGGGTTTGGTTGAGCGGGATTTAAAACCGGGCAGCCTGATTTCACCAGGTGGCCATTGGCCGGATACTTTCCGTGGTGCAGCGTTGCGAACATGGGCGCAGCTACTTTTTCATCAACACCCGAAACCCCGCTTGTTCGAAGTGATGGTCGTGGGTCAGGGCGTCGGTAATGCCGCGTTCGGTCATAACGGCAAACGAAACACAATCGGTGAACGACCATTCTTTGTCAGGGCGCCCTCGAAACAGCTCGAGTCCCCTGGCAAACCACTCGGACGATCCAGCTATCGTCTTCCATTGGGGCTGTTCCGAAAGGCAACGATGGATTCGGCAATTTCATTGATAGATTTCGATATATTAACCTGTGGCCGAGCCTAGTTGGTATCGGGTGGCCCGTCCCTTGCTCTGTGACTTCCCCCGTGACTTGCCCTGCGACTTGCCCTGTCTGGCGGGGTCGCGGTAGCCGACTGTGCCGTTTGCGTTCATGGCTTTCGGAACTTGGCTCGCAGCGCTTTACCCGTGCCGGTCAGCCGGTATTTCTGCAAACGGCTTTTGGGTTTGTCGGGAATGGTCATCTCGATATAGGCCGCCTCGAGTGCGGGAACCAGATACAGTTTCCTGAAGTTTTCCTCACCCTTTAGCGACAGGGCTGCCTGCAACTTCCTGCGGGTCATGGGCTGCCGGCAGACCAGCACCAGCTTTCTGACTTCCCCTGTGACTTCCCCCGTGACTTCCCCTGTGACTTCCCCTGTGGCCTTCCCTCCGACCAATTCAAATGCCCGTTTTGGCTTGCGCCGAATGGTCGCCACGAAGCCGTCAGGCAACGTGAACTCAGGCTCTGCCAGGCCAGCGTTTCGGCACCGCTCGATCATGTCACCGGTGCCAGTGCCCATGCGCTCAATGTACTTGGTCAGGTAAAGGGGTTTGGCCAGGAGGGGGTTGCCAGGCACCGAGCCGTGCGGCTGCCGCAGTTTTTCCAGGGTCAGGGAGGGCGGCAGCGTGCCCGGGTTCCAGACTTCCACCCGATCGGAAAAGAGCATGACCTGCACGCTGCCGTTGCTGGTGTAGTCGCGATGGGCCACGGCGTTCACAATGGCCTCCCGGACCACTTCCGGTGGCATTTCGTAGGCCACGGGGGCCTGCGTGCTGTGCTCGCGCGTGCCCACGGCCAGATTGATCTTGGACAGGACGAAATCCACGGCCTGATCCACCAGATCGAAAACCGTGCCCTTGTAAACCTGATAGAACGGAATCGGCTTGTGGACCTTGGTGCCGTGGAAATGGGCGCACTTGATCTCGGACGAAATAAGGAAGCGTTGCGGCGCGACCCCGAAAAGAAGGACCGCGGCATGGATGGGCCGGGCTTTGTTGAGCAATTGCAGATGCTCCAGCACATTGCGAGGGTCGGTATCCTGCGCGAGCGGAAACCCGCGGGCTCGGCGCGCGATTCCCAGGAACCTCGTGATTTTATCGGCCGAAAGATCGTCCATCGTGGCGTCCCGGCAGGCGGCGGCGTCAAAGGGACCGAAGCGGATCAGCTCCTTGTTCTCCAGGTATCGGACCAGCGCGGCATACAGCGCGCCGATTAGCTCGGCGCTGGTGACGAACCGGCGCCGAATCAACTGGACCCCGGCGTTGCGAATGAGCGTCCGCATTCTTGGGTGCTTCTGCTTGTCGTCCGCGCCTTTGACAAAGATCAGCCGGTGCTTGTGCCGGCGGGTCGCCAGCTCGAACTCCCGCTGCGTCGGCGAGATGCCCTCGACGTCCTCGAAGCCGTACTCATTGCCGAACAGCCCGACATAGAGGTCGCACCGCTCGACTTCGTCCAGATACAGTTCGTCCGACCGGCGATCGGCGGCGGGCACTTCCTCGAATAAGAAGGGCTCGAAAAACCGCCGCATGAGCGCGTCGCCACGCAGATAGTCCTGCAAGGCCCGCCGTTCCTCGGCGAACTCCTTCTGCACGCTGCTGATGAAGAGGCGCAATGGGTTCATACCAGGCGTGTTCTCCCGGTCAGCAATTCCTGCATCATGCCTTGCTTGAGGGCGCGGGTCTTGTCACGGCGCTGCCTGTTGGAAGGTTTCATCAATCCTCGGGCAGCACGAAACAGTAGGCATCGTAATGCAGCTCGCTCCAGGCCAGCTCCGGCAGTGGCTGGCCGGGGAACAGAGGAATAGCGACCGGCGTGAATTTGATGCGAATTCGGATCTCGGAATGGCCCTCGGTCACGGTTCGTGGAACCAGGAATTCATCATCCCGAAACCTGCGGTTGGAAGTCTGCACGATGTGCTGCGCCGCGCCCAACTCTGCTTTGGGATTGGAATAGACGCACGAATTGCCGCCCGTCAGATACCAGACACCGGCGCGCTTGAATTCTCCAGCCACCCTTCCGTCCTGCACTCCGGCCAAGAACACCTCCGCGCGCTGGTTCGGAAACTGATAATCCAGTTTGCGTCGGAGCAGGACGCCAAGATTTCTCGCAGTCAGCTTCAGATTGAATTCCGAGATGCCCGTTGTCTTTCGGCCCACGTCGGTGTGCGCGGGATAAACCTCTTTCCCATTCAAAGTGTCCACGCCCCATTCGTAGCGTGAGGTGATCTCGTACGGCGGCGAGGCCTCAGGCGACCAGAAATCGTGCGCCTTTTCGCTTTCTGAGATGCCAATCTTCAGCTCGTCCGTCTTGATGAGCGAGGGGCGGTTTACCCCGTACCAGTAAGTCACCGTTTGGTAATGTTCGGTGGACTCGTTTTGGCCGCCATGTTCGAGACGGATGAGAGCATTTTTCCCAAATGGCATCAAATCCGCCAATAGAAAACGGTAGGCGGATTCAATCTTGTCTTCTTGGTTTCTGGCGTCTTTGGCGCTGGGCGCGCCGGTCGGATGCCCGACAAAGGGAAGCGTCATGTTCTGGCCGCCCCAGTAATCGCCACCGCCGCCCCATTCTTCGGTGCCGGTGCCCTGGGCCTGGGGCGTCTGGCTGTCGTCGAAGAAAAATCGCGGGTCGCCTTCGAGCGTGTCGAGCACCGCGCGGTCCGAGAAAATCCAGGATGTGCCGACGAGGTGGCCTGACCAATCGCCGCCGCCTTCGACCTGGCGCGTATCGAGAAGGATCAAGTCTTGACCGAGCGTTGGATCCGGATGATCGCGATAGGTCGCGTGGAAGTAACCGACATGGGCGGGCGGGTCCTTGTAAGGGGCATAGCGAAGGGACCAGCGAAATTCGCAAGGAGTTTCAGCCTCATTCAGCACTTCGATGCTGGCTGAACGGTAGAATGGCATCGGAAAATAACACGAGAGGTAAACGTTGCGATCGTCAAAGCGAATGTTTACCGGAAAGGCCTTCACCAGGTATTGGCGGTCGTCTCGATTGTAGAGCGTGCCGGCGCCGAAAAAGAGCGCGATGGGAGCATTGACCGAAGCGTGCGCAGAATCGTCCCAGGAGATGCGAAGGCGGGCCCTGCCCAGTTCAACAGCTCTGTCCCGTGACGTGGAAAATTCCAGGACGCGCAGCATTGACGGAGCATCGGTTATGTGGGCAAGCCTTGTGGAGCTTTTCGGCGGAATAGAACGGGCTCCCGTTCTTTCTTTAAGCTGGAGCCGGCGACCTGCCCCGGAATCAACTTTGGGAACGAGATCGCTCCCGGCTCGTGAAATCAAATCGAGAACGTCTTTTTCTGGTGGGGCGCGTGTATCCCACGACCGAATGGGCCGGGACAATTTCGCTCCTGGCATGTACTGGTGATAGATGTAGTAACCCGTTCCGTAATGCGTGCGCGAATATGCCATGCGGAAGGATTTTTCGAACGGGATCGGGACCCAAGACAAATCGGCACCCTTGGTGAGGGCCCAGGTCCAGGTGAGCGGACTGGGGAACATTTTTTCCGGCAAAAAAACCGAGTCCGCCGCCGGATGGTTCGGATCAGCCGTGCTGGTCTCCTGAACCAGGTGGTCCACGCCGTCCACCTCGTAGTGCCAAGGGCTACCGTGCCAATGGTTGTAGCGCGCGAAGTAGAGCACGCCCGGCCCTTGAATATCGAGAGTGAAGTTTCTGTCCTCGGCAAGTTGATAGAGAAAATGGCTTGCGTCTGCGCCCTCGTTGCCGCCGCGCCGGTCATAAGTGCCGCGGCCAGCCGCAACCGAGACTGACAGAATCATGGCAGGACAGAATCATAATGTTGTACACCGTTGTGCGTTGATGATTCTGTCCTGCCATGATTCTGTGGGTTTCCTGCGTTTGCAAGAGAATTCCTCGCAACCTGCAAGCGAATTGGAATACTGCAGTCCAGCGCGGCAAAGCCGGCAAAGCCGCAAACCAAAAAATTTTCAAAATAAGAAGAAGTTGAAAAAGAGTAGTACAGCCCGAACGCCGCGTGAGGGCACACGGCGGGCTGTCGTGCTTTCAATCGGAGCGTGAAATGTACGGGTTAGGACTTATCCACAACATTTTGTCGCGGGTCGAGTGTGGGAATTCGACACCGCCGCACCGAGGCGTGGATAGTCTTTTCCAACCACACGCGAGCTCAATTCAGTTTCGCCAATGTCTCCTTGACCTTGTCGAAATTTGGCAAGTCCTTTGGCGTAGGGGTCTGCTCGCTGTATCGGACGACGCCGTTTTTGTCAATGACGAAGGCGGCACGGGCGGCAGTATCCCCTACGCCGGCGAGCATCGGGAAAACAACATCGTATTTCTTGATGACCTCCTTGTTGAGGTCGCTGGCCAGGGTGAGCTTGATTTTTTCTTTCTGGGCCCAGGCTTCCTGAGCGAAAGGGGTGTCAACGCTCACGGCGATGACGTCGGCGTTGAGCGACGAATAGCCGTTCAGACCGGCGGTGAGATCGCACATTTCCTGGGTGCAAACGCCCGTGAACGCAGCGGGAAAAAAGAGCAGCACCGTGTTTTTCCTGCCGAAATTGTTGCTCAGTTTCACGTCCACCAGGCCGGACGCTTGTTTGGATTTCAAAGTAAAATCGGGCGCTTTAGCGCCGACGGAGATTGCCATAATCGTTATTGGTTAAATGGTTAAGACCTTAAATGATTAAATCGGTTCGCGCTGGCTGTCAAATGGCAATGTCGAGCATTCCAGGTCAGATCAGGGTAAGTTCATGAACGCTCGAAACCGGTTGGCGACGCGGTGGAAACCCTTGGAAAGGGTTGAGAGACCCGAGCCGTGTCCGACACCCCGATAAATCGGGGTGTTAATGGGATTGGTCGGAGTTTCTTGAACGCGCCCTGCAGGTCAGATCATTTAACAGCAGTTCGCAACGCCTGCAGCACTTCTTGTGCATGCTCCGCCGGCTTCACGTTAGGCCAGCTCTTTTTGATTTTGCCGTCCGGGCCGATCAGAAACGTAACGCGATGCGTGCCCATATATTTGCGGCCCACAAAACTCTTCTGGCCCCAGGCACCGTAAGCCTGGGCAATTTTCTTGTCCTCGTCGGCCAACAAACGGAACGGCAGTTTGAATTTATCCACGAACTTGTCGTGAGACTTGGCCGAGTCGGTGCTGACGCCGAGCACCACGGCGCCTTGCTTTTTGAACTGCGCGAACTCATCACGAAAGGCGCAGGCCTCCTTGGTGCAACCCGGCGTGTTGTCCCTGGGATAAAAGTAAAGAATGACGTGCTGCCCTTTGAAGTCGGACAACGAAACCTTCCCGCCGCCGCTGGTCACAGTGGTGAATTCAGGCGCTGGATCTCCTTGCTTTAGTTTCAGTTCGAGTAATTTAGGCATGGAGTAATAAGGGAATGGAGTGCTCGATGGCGAATTGTTCGGCAGCAAAATTCATTATGTGCGCCCCGCCGATTACCAATCGGCGAAACAGCCGACTGCCAGTCGGCGCTACAGGCGGATTTCCAAGGCAAAATGAGAATTGCTGATTATTCGGTTGACGATCCATTGCTTGGTCCGTGTCGCGTGATATCTGTTGGTGTTCCGTGTTCCTTAACCGCCCCCGACACACAACATTCTCACTTTATCTGGCTTCAGACTTCGGATATTACATTGTGGACTCCGACCTCGGGCTGGACGCCGGATGCGCGCTCAACTGTCGCACGCCGTCCCAAACGTAAAGCAGCCCCGAACTACCCGTACAGGCGGCAGCGCTGACGGTCCAGAACATTAGCCAACGTTGCGGCCACTTAAGCAATATCCAGAGCAGGATGGCCATTTGCAATACTGTCGCGACTTTGCCAAACATTCGCGGCCGGATGGCGACTTTTCCGACTGTCATCTGAATCACTGCCAGACCAAGCAGCAGCACGAGGTCGCGGCCGATAATCGTGCCGGTGAGCCAGAGCGGGATGGTTTCGAGGTAAGGACGGTGATCGAAGCTGAGCAACACGATACCTGAAACCAACAGCAGCTTGTCGGCCAGCGGATCCAGAATCGCTCCTAATTCACTGCGCTGATCGTAGCGCCTGGCGATATAGCCGTCCACTCCGTCACATACGGCCGCCACTCCAAACGAGATTATGGCCAACAGCCGGTGCAGTTCGTGGCCGTTTTTCACATAGTACAGCACCTCGACCACGAAAAAGGGAACCAATAAGATTCGCAGGATGGTGATCTTGTTGGCTGTGGTCATCATGACGGAACTCGGCGAAGTTTTGCTTGGTTCGATTCCCTAGTCAACAATCGTCCGCGTTCTCGCCGGCGGGTGTCGAGAACTGCCGCGATGGCGGGGGGACGAATCTTCTCAGTACCACCGCTCGGAGAAAGGATGGCCCCTCACCCGGACCCTCTCCCCATCCCATGGGGAGAGGGGGAAAGACCCGCTGGCAACAGGGTCGCTCGCGGCCTCTCACCCTAGCCCTCTCTCCATCGGATGGAGAGAGGGACAAGAGGGATCGCGCGGCAGTTGGTGGTACTGACAAGGTGCGCCCATGCCTGGGAGATGGCGCATTGGCGCATTGGGCATTTGCATCGCGTCGTCTCAGGCGTACAATGCCGGACAAAGATTCTAGCGTGACGATGAACACGAAGCACGGGTTATTTCCGCCCACCGCACGCCGCAGGACCTCGCCGAATATGCGGGCCAGGCTCACCAGCGCGGTTTGCAAGTGATCATCGCCGGTGCCGGCGGCGCGGCGCACCTGCCCGGCGTGACTGCGGCATTCACTCCCCTGCCCGTTATCGGCGTGCCCATAGAAAGCAAAGCCCTCAAGGGACTGGATTCTCTGCTGTCGATCGTCCAAATGCCCAGTGGCATCCCCGTCGCGACGGTGGCGATTAACGGTGCGCGCAACGCCGGTCTGCTGGCAGTCCAAATTCTCGCCTTAAGCGATCCAACATTGCACGAGAAGCTCATTGACTTTAAGCAACGCCTGGCCGAAGAGTCTCGCGCCAAGAATCGAAATCTGGCGCTGTGAGCGATGATGGCTGATTGATGATCGATGATTATGGTAACGGTGCTTGGATCCGATCACCAGTCACCAAGCTCACGGCATCCTTTCCAGCGCACGATCCAGTCGTTGGATCACCCTCTGCTTCCCCAGAATGCCCAGCAAATGATACAAACTCGGCCCTGCGGTGTTGCCGCAGCAGGCCAGACGGGTGGGATGCACCAGGACGCCGGTCTTGACGCCGAGTTCTTTTGCCGTTGCCCCTATTGTGGCGCCGATGTGGTCGTGATCGAACGGCTCAAGCTTCGCCAAGGCCTCGCGCAGTTTTGCCAGGCGCGGTTTGTTTTCCGCAATGAAATCTCTCTGCACCGCTTCGGGGTCATATTCTATCTTCTCTTTGAAATAAAAGCCCGCGTAGGCCGGCAGTTCGCCAAAAAGCTTGAACTTCCCCTTGCAGGTGTCGAGCGCGGCTTTCACGTACTCCAGCGGGTACTTGCTGGTGTCCAGGCCAGCGCGGGCCAGGGCCCGAATTGAGCGCTCGTAAAACTGTTCCTCGCTCATCTCGCGGATATATTCGCCATTCAACCAATTGAGCTTGGCCAGGTCGAAGCGCGCATTATGCCGCAGGATCTGGGGCAAATCGAAGAGCTCGATGATTTCTGCAAGCGCAATTTTCTCGCGGTTGCCCTTGGGCGACCAGCCCAGCAGAGAGAGATAATTGACAATGGCTTGTGGCGAGTAGCCTTCCTCGATGTAGGAATTGAGTGACGCGCCCTGGTCCCGCTTGCTCATCTTGGTCCCGTCAATGTTCAGGATGAGCGGCAGGTGCGCATACTTGGGCGGCTCAACCCCAAATGCGCGGAACAGCGCGACATGTTTGGCGGTGTTGCTCAAGTGATCTTCGCCCCGGATGACGTGCGTGATGTTCATCTCCAGGTCGTCCACGACGTTCACCAGATGAAACACGGGTTGGCCATCCGAACGCACGATGATGAAATCCGGGTCGAGCTGTTCGCGGTCGGTCAATTCACGCCTCACCTCGCCCACCACCAGATCGGAGATCAGGACCGGCTCTCGCGACATTCTGAATTTGATCGCCCCTTCCTGCTCATAAGCCAGGCCCCGCGAGAGCAGCGCCTCGACGCGCCGCCGATAGTTCTCCTTCCGCTGGCTCTGGAAGTAGGGCCCGAAATCCCCTTTGCTCGACCCCGTCGCATCGCTGCCGGCCGGGCCCTCGTCCCAATCCAGTCCCAGCCACCTCAGCCCGCTGAGGATGACCTCCACCGCCTCCTGCGTGTTGCGCGTGACATCAGTGTCTTCGATACGCAAAATGAACGCGCCGCCGGTATGCCGCGCATAGAGCCAGTTAAAGAGGGCTGTGCGCGCGCCGCCAATGTGCAGGTAGCCGGTTGGACTGGGAGCAAATCGGACGCGCACTTTCATATCAAGCGTCAAGACCCAGCGGCGCGCATCCGATCCAGTTCGGTCAGAATGGTGCAAAGAGCTTCGAGCCGCGGCGCCGGCACGCCGGCCTTCTGCGCCTGGTGCAACGGTTCCAGAAAAAGACCCTCCAACTCAAGCGCCTGGCCGCGCTCGAAATCAATCAGCGTCGAGGCCTTGTAAGCGCCCATGGCGCGGGTGCGCTCGATTTGCTTGTCGGCGAGGTTGTCCTCCAGGTCCAGACCCAGCGCGCGCGCCACAGCGATGACTTCGAGCATCAACTGGCGAACCAAGTCAGCCCATTTTGGATCCCCCAAGAGTCTGTCAGTAGTCAGGCACGGAACCAGAGAGGCAGCAGGGCGGAGCGCGAAATGTGGAACAGTTAGGGCGTCGTAGCCGGCGGCGCTGGCGACGCCAAGTCCGTTGAAGGGAATGTTCCACGTCAGCTTTTCCCAGTGCGCGCGCGCCAGGTTGTCGGTCACGCTGCAGGGCACTCCGGCACGGCAGAAGACCTCAGCGATTTCATGCGTGCGCGGCTCGGGCCAACGCTGGAATTCGCCTATGATAATTTGGCCGTGGGCCATGTGCTGGACTAGCCCGGGCTCAACGCGATTCAGACAAGTGAAGCAAAGTCCGCCTAGAATTTGCCCGACCGGAAACAAACGCGCGAGCTGCTCCTCATTGCCCAGCCCATTTTGCAGGGTGAGCACTGCCGTCGAAGGACTGACGAGCGGCGGCAGCAGGTTGGCGAATTGATCGTTGGCTGTGGTCTTGAGTGCTATGAGGACCAACTCGCTGGGGCCTACCTGCGCCCCGGTGCGCGCGCACTTGGGCCGGACCTGAAAGTCACCCTGCGGGCTGCGGATGAAAACCCCTTTGCGTCGCACAGTTTCGTAATCCGAGCGCAGCAGGAAATGTACATCATGCCCGTCACGGCTCAGCTTCGCTCCGTAAAAGCTTCCCACGGCCCCGCAGCCGACCACTGCGATTTTCATCGAAGGACTGGAGTGATGAATTGGCCGATCAGCCGGCACTCCAATACTCCATCACTTCGAACAGACGAAAAGGGCACCCCGATCGCTCAGAGTGCCTGTGCAGGAAAGATATGATTACCTGGCGCCGAGGATGGCGTCCTTGGCGGCTTTGGCGACGCGAAATTTCACCACTCGCTTGGCGGGGACTGTAATGAGCTCGCCCTTTCTAGGCCCAAACTGCATCGTCATCTGGCGGGACGGGACGTTTCTCAACACCAGCTTGCCCAGCCCCGGGAGCGTGAAAGTATTCTTGGCGTGTTTGTAGGCCAGTTGGGCGAGGTGGTCGAGGATTTCCACGGCCTGCCTTTTGCTAATCCCATTCTTCTCAGCGATGGTGGCGGCGATCTGCGATTTGGAGAGTGCTTTAGCCATAGTCTGTTTTCTTAGTTGTGGTTTGGTTTGTTAAAGTCGTTTGACTTTGCCTCGAATTAAAGCGGTTCATTGACGCGGCGCAAGCAGAAAATGATAAAATTCGCGGGAAAATTCGGGGCTTTTCGCCGGACGACTTTGGCGCCAGCATCGCGTATTCGCACAAGCTTCCGGCTTGAGAGAATCGCGAAGAGCCTCCGGCTCCCAAAGCTGCCGCCGCACAAACGCGCTGACAAGGCGTATCCGGTCACTGAACGCGGGCGCAAATCGCGGAGCGCGGACTTTCCAGTCCGCAGCATCGTTCGAACGCCGACCTGCACCCAATTCGCAGCCCGGTTGTGCGAGAGGAGCTTGCTGCGGACTGGAAAGTCCGCGCTCCGTCCGCCGTCACCGACCGGTTACGACAAGGCGGCGAATCCGCTGGACGGCGGCCAGCCGCAGCCGTGGCCCGCTGCCCCACAGACTTGACTTCGACGTCTATTTGACCAACATCGGCGCGTGGCGCTGTTCACAATCCAAAACGATTTTCGTTACGACATCGTCCGCAAGATTTTTGAAGGCGGCATGGGCATTGTGTACGAAGCCGAGCAACATGGCGCGCGCGAATTCGTCAAGCGCATCGCTGTCAAAGTGATTCGGCAGAACTACGCCGATCAGAAACAGTTCATTGATAACTTCATCGGCGAAGCTAAATTGGTGGCCGACTTGATTCACACCAACATTGTCCAGACCTATCATCTGGGCGAAACCCGG
>WNGL01011045.1_pt1 | contig 15669 bp, 20 predicted proteins | sample 5400591 | NCBI WGS metagenome assembly WNGL01 (sample SAMN13153377, study PRJNA577476) | soil metagenome | isolation source: 80 cm soil or saprolite under Garry oak tree replicate 1 | place: USA:California | collected 2016-06-15
CGGGATAGAGCCGCACGCCGAGCGCGACCGCCGCGCCGGCGAGTAGGTGCGCGAGCTTGAACCGCGGGTTGGGGTCCAGCGCGAACCACCCGAACCACCGGTCTCGAAATGAGCCACTGAGCATAGGCCCTCCATGAGCAGGGAGCGGTCCCTAGACGCCTTTGCGGACCGCGCGTTGAAAAGTCATCCGTGCGATGACGCCCGCGCGCTGCTTCTTGACGTCGAGCCGCTGCCGGGACGCCGCGCGGCTCGCGAGTTCCTGCTGGAGGAGCGCCACGCAGCGATCGCGCAGAGGCACATCCCCGAGCTCGCCCCGCGCGACGCTCTCCGTCAGAAGCGTCGCGAGCCGCCGGAGCTCGGCCTTCCGCAGCATCCACTTCACGCGCGGCCGCCGGTCACGGACGCCGATCCCGGCGCGCACGAGCCAATCGCGGAGCCGCTCGTCCTCGGGCGCCGTGTGCGCGCGGCGCCCCGCGGCCGTCAGCGGCTCGCGCACCGGCGGCGGCGGCAAGAGACCGGGCCAGAGGCGCCGGGCCACGCGGTCCGCCTGCAGCGCGACGCGGCTCGCGCGGTCGATGCCGCGCAGCCCACGCGAGGCCCCAGCCAAGAGCCGGGTCCAACAACGCCGGCGGATTCACGGCACCGTCCGGAGATAGGGCAGCGAATCGCCAGGGGCGAAGATGCTGTCGCCGCGGGCCGCCGCTTCCAGCGCGTGCGCCAACCCCACGAGGTGGGCGGCGCTTACCAGGGGCGTTGAGGTCCAGGGGGCGTAGCCCGGTCCGGCCGTCGTCACCCAGCACCCGAGCGCCGCACAAAAGACGCTATCCACGCCGAGCGCATTCGCGGTCTGGAAGCGCAGGGTGTCAGGGCGGCTGGCGAGGTCCCCCGCGAGTTGGCGCACCGCGGCGGCATGGAGCAGGGCGGTGCTGGTTCGCACGCGGAAGCCCGCGGCCGAGGTGTCACCCGCGGTGACGAGGATCGGCGGACTGCCCGCCGAATCGCGCCGCGCAATCTTGATGTGGCCGTTCCGCAGGGTGAGATCGGCGTAGACGCCGTTGAAGCGGGGCGGCACGGCGGCGCTGACCGTGATGAGGCCGCTCGCCCGGAAGCCGTTGCTCGTGGCGGCGGTGATGGCGGCGGTCCCGACGCCCGTCGTGGAGACCCACCCGGCCGTATCGACGGTCGCAATCATCGCGTCGCTCGATGACCAGGTGACGGGCTTCGCCACAACGGCTCCGGTAGAGTCGACGACCGTGGCGAAGAAGCGCGTAATGCGGCTAATGCCCGGCACCAGGCCGCCCGCCACGGAGAGGGGAGACACGCTGACGTGGGCGATGCCGGGGGGTGGCGGCGGCGGGGGCGCCAGCACGGTGATCGCGGCACGGCCGACCTGGCCTTCACTCGTGGCCGCGATGGACGCCCCGCCGGCGCCGATCGCCGTCACGGCACCCCCCGCGGAGACCGTCGCGACGGCCGACGCGCTGCTCGTCCATGCGACCGCGCGGCCCGTCAGGAGTGCCCCCGTCGCATCATAGGTGCGCGCGGTGAGCGTGACGGTCTGGCCGATCGCCAGGGAGTCGGCGGCCGGCGAGACCGTGACCGAGGCCACGGGCGCAGGGGGCGGCGGCGGCGCCCCGCCCAACGCCACGACCCGGACGGCGGTAAACTCGGCCAAATCATTCCAGCCCCCGACCGCGATCGGGCCTGCCTTGAACAGCGTATCCGTCGCGCTGAGTTGGAGCACCCCGTTGACGTACGCCTTGAGGCTCGAGCCGACGCACTCGAGCCGCAGCGTGACCCAGGTATTCGGGCTGATCGCGAGGGCCTTCGAGGGCGCGAGGTCTACGATGGCGTTGTTCAAGTACCGCCGCAGCTGGACGACGCCGGTGTTCCGGAGGTTGACGTAGTACCAGTTCGTCGCGTTCTGCCAGCGGCAGAAGACCCGCACGATGCCGCCGGTGGACTGGAAACTGAGCGGCTTCACGCGCGCCTCGATCGCGTAGTTCGTCCACGTCGCGGGCCCGTAGACCGCCCAGTTATCCCCGCTCGCGTTCCCATTCTTGTAGACGGAGGTGCCGCTGTCCTGCGCGACGGCCCAGGTGCCCACCTGGCCGGTCCAGCCGTACGCGATCCCACTCGAGAAGTCGTCTTGGAACAGGACCGAATCGGCGGCCGCGGCGAGCTGCGCCCGGACTGGCCCGCTGGCCTTGGGAGACGGGTCTTTCCCGCACGCCAGCAGGCCCACGGCGAGCAGGACGCCGAAGAGACCGGCGCGGCGGGGCGTCATGATGTCGCTCCTTCCCACAGATGGACTTCGAGTTCGCGTCGGCGCCGGAGGCCGGCATTCTCGGTCTCGCCGACATGGATCCACTGGCGCAGCTGCGCGGGGATGCTCGCGTAGTCGCCCGCGTTGAGTTGCCGCAACAACGTCGAGTCGCGGAACTTCTCGCCGCCGATATTGAAGACGAAGGACACGAGCGCATCGAACTGATGCTGGGCGAGCGGCACCGTGACGCTGTCGGTCACGACCTGCTCCGCGTCGGCGAGATCCTGCCGGAGCAGGGCGCGGACCTGGTCGCCGGTGAGCCCATCGCGCCAGGAGTCCGGTTCGCTCAGCGTGAGCATCCCGGAGGCGAGCTCGTCGGGCGTGAGCAGATGGCCGACCCCGATCGTGGGCTTTCCGCCGGCATCGGGGTACATCGCGAGCCGGATCGCCTCGAGCGTTGTGAGCGCCTGGACCCCCGCCTCGCTCGTCGTCACACCGGCGGCTCCGTCGTCTCCTCCTGCTTCTGCCCGTTCGGCGCGAAGGCCGTCTTCCGTTTCAAATAGAAGTGCGTCGTATCGAGCCCGGCCCCGATGAGCAGGAAGCCGAGCCAGGCATCGGGCGGCGCGCTCCAGACGTGCTCGAGGAACCGGGTGATGAGGACCGTGAGGCCGGTGCCCGCGATCAGGCCGATCGTCACGGCGATGCGCCCGTTGGTGCTCGGGAACTTGGCCAGCCAGTCGTTCATTTCGTTCAGCCCCGGAACTCGGGATGGCGCTCGTAGAAGTCATCCAGGCTTCGCACCAGTCCCTCCACGACCTTGCGGGCGGCAAGCGCGGCGAGATCCATTTCCCCGCGCCAGACGGCGAGGATATTCAGGAGCTCGTGGATCCCATCCTGCGTCCGCCGCTGGGCGTCCCTGAGTCGGAGGAGGGCGGCCTCGAGCTCGGCATCGGTCATTCCATCCCCCGGAATACAAAGCACCCCGCCGGAGACCGGATGCGGTCTCGGGCGGGGTGCTGGGCAGCAGGTGACCCCGAACGTCAACCCCTACGGTAATGCTTCGGGCATGGAGCCACAATCCCAGATCGGCGTGACCGCGATCACTGGCGTGCGTGGGCGCAGGCGGCTACATTGTAGTCGATGACGGGACCCAGGCTGGCGCGCCTGCTGAAGCGGTTGGGGCTCTCGGCCCGCGTGGCGGCCGAGCAGCTCGGGGTCCAGAAGAGCGCCGTGAATCACTGGCTGGCGGGACGGCGCCCGATTCCCGGCCCCGTCGCAGCGGCCGTGCGCTGCTGGCTGCAGCGAAAGGAGAAACCGTGAAGCGTCTCGCGATACTGATCGCCCTGCTCGTGCCCCGATCCGCCTCGGCGCAGGCATCCCCTCGCTGGGAGTACGGTCAGCTCGTGATCATCGGCCAAGAAGCAGTAGCGTGGAGCGCTGGCGACAGCACTGTCCTCAGCAAACCGCCAAAGGACCGGGACGTCGGGCGAGCCGACGCCAAGGGCCCGAGAATCATCAGGCAGACAGGCTGGGAGCTCGCAACACTCAACACGCTGGGCGATCAGGGTTGGGAAGTGGTCGATGAGCAGAACGGCGGCACATCGGGCGGAAATGCCGCGACCATCTATCTGTTTAAGCGGAGGAAAGCATGAGGCATCTGCCGACTTTTGCGATCGCGCTACTCGCGGCCTGTGGAGGCTCCACGGGGCCTAGCCCGAAGGGGCTCGATCCGAGCGTCCTGCTCGTGAATCAGAGCGCCGACTGGGCGCGGATCATCTTTGCCTCCGATCAGTCAGGGGCCCTGATCTACGACACGATATCGGTGGCACCCAGCACCACAGTCTGCGCGCGGTGGACGCAGACATTTGATAGTCTCTATGTGAAGGTCGTGGATACGCTGCCGAACACGAGCGGCCTTTATGCGACGCAGGTCACGCCATGGCTGCACTTCGCCCAATATCCCTACTATTTCCAGGTGGACACGCTGCAGGTGGTAATTAGTGGGCCGGATGCTGGCTCCCGCATTCTTAATCACATCGCGGGCGCGGAGTGCTAGAGTCGGCAGGCGGGCCATTGCACACGTACCAGCTGCAGGACTTGGAACAGCGTCATCCCCGTGGTCGCGCCCCATGGGGCGAACGCTGTGATGACACCAGCGGGCGCGATGATTCCCCAGTTCGCGAGATGGTGCTCGACCACGCCGGGTAGCGCTTCCCACGCATCCTGCTCGCCGTGGCTGTTCCAGCACTCCACGATGACGAGCGCCACCGCAGGAACGCCTGGCGTCGCGAGCGAGCACCAGATGCCAGGCGGCGGATCGGTTGCGAGCAACGCCTTGGGCACCGAATAAAAGCACTTCATGTGAGCTTGCTGCCTCCCGTGCTGCCGCTGTTGCTCCCGCCACCCGCTCCGACCGTGACGGTGAAGCTGCTGGGCGTGAGCGCGACTCGTCCATCCGCCCATGCCTTGGCCGCATCGGTCATCGACGGGGCGGTGTCCCCAGCGCCGCTCCCCTGGGCGACGAACGGGAGGAACCGGATAAAGCCCTTCGCCATATCGTAGAAGGCGTAGAAATAATAGGTCGTGCTCGCGAGGAGATCGGCGTAGAACACCGCCCCCAGCATGGCGCTGTTGTACCGCGTGACGTTGGCGGCAAAGTGCGTGGTCGGCTCGGTGTAGTCCGTCCCGAAGGGCTTGATGCTCCCGGCTACTGTGTCCTGCAACCACTCGGTATTGGTCGTGCTGTCAATGAGTGGCACCCAGCCGTCGTAGCCGGGCACGGATGCTGGCGACGTGATCTTCAAGAGATTGTTCGCGCTAACGGCGAGGCTCGACTCTGCGCTCACCCCGGCATATTGCCCATCTCGCACCAGGGCGATCCTGGCAAACAGCGTGAGCGCCCCGCGTGTGCCGCCCGCGACTTGGGAGAGCGCGGGGGCGCTGAGGGCCGCCGGGGGAACGGGAACGCTCACGATACTGCCGTCCGGTCGGGTGATTGTCTGCGCCGGCCAGGAGAATGCCACCCACATCTGGCTTGTGGCGATGCCGCCCCAGGTAAAGGCGAACAGGCTCGCAGCCCACGGCACGGGCAGGATCGAACCCTGCAGGTTGTGGGCGCTCGAGATCTTCGTCGACCCATCCGTCTCTGAAGCCGCCAGCGCGTACAGCATGCCGCCAGCCCCTCCATCCATCGGCTGCGCCCGGATGATCGGATAGACCGAGCCGCCGCCGAAATTGATCGACGCCGCCAGCACATCGGCCGGAATCTGCGTGACGAAGCCGCCCACCCACGGCGACGTCCACGCCCCGACGTCGAAGCCCGGCGAGTTGTGGCGCGCGCGGTAGAACCAGTCATTGCCGTCGTTGCTGCGGGGATCCACATACGGCGCGCCGCTCTTCGGGAAGAGCAGCCCCGTCGCGATCGTAACCGCATTCGTCCCCGCCGCATCGTCAGCGCGTTGAATCTCGACCTGCTGGGTCGGATCGCCGGGGACGACGTTGATCGCTTTCCCGAAGATCGAGGGGATCCACGGCCGCAGCGAAATCACGACGAGCGGGCCGAGCGCCATTAGACGAGCACCGAGACCCCGGCCATCGCGGGCGAGGTCGCCGAGCTCGCGCCGGTCGTGAAGTCGGCCGTCACTTCCGGGCCCGCGTTGCGACCGTCGTAATAGCGCACGCCGCAACGGTAGGTGGTGGCCGGATCGACGCCGATCAGGTCCTTCTGCACACTCCCCGCCGGCAGCGTGTCGATCAACGTCGGCGGGTCACCGACCGGCGTGCGCAAGAGCACCTGCACGAGCAAGTCGGTCGCGCCGTTCGTCCACCCCAGCCGAAACGAGCGCCCGGTATCGAGCGTCTTCGTCAGCACAGACGGCGCCGGCCACGCCGCCAGATCGACCCGCCCATTGCCGCCCGCGAGCACCCAGGCGCTGGGCAATTGCAGCACGGTCCCGATGACCATGAAGGTGCGCACCTGGACCCAGATGCGCTGCCCGGGCGTCCCCGGGCGGAAGGTGACGGCGCCGGTCGCCGCGATCGGATTGACGCCCGCCGCCATCGTCCAGGACGGATCCGTGTCGGGGGGCGCGCTCCCGACGCTCGTCGCGGTGACCGCGAAGCGCAGTTCGGCGGGGCCATTGCCGATGGTCACGGTCGTCGTTACCCCGACGGACGTATTGTTCGCTTCCTGGGCGGGCTGCGTCGCACTGGGCGCGCTCGAGACGACGCCGACGCCGAGATCGAGCATGCTGACGAGCAGCGCCGCGTTCGCGAAGTCGACCTGCGTCGCGCGGCAAAGCCGCGTGCCCCCTCGCTTATTAGTGCTCGGATCAGGCAGCGCGGAGACCTGGAGCAAGAACAGGCCGCCCGGAACGCGGGGCACGTTTGCCGTGCGCCGGAACCGGATCGCCGCGATCGATGCGCCTTGCGCGAACGGGCGCCGCAGGCTGCTCATGTGCTCCTGGAGTTTGCCCATCAAGTACGTCGCGCGCGGCTGCCCATTGAGCGCCTCGCCGTCCATCGCCCGGTAGCCGGCGGCGACGAGCTGATAAATCTTGTCGCCGAAATCGCCCGAGCCGACGGCAAGCAGAATGAGCTTGTGTTCGATCGGCTGCAGCAGTCCCGCGGCGATCATTGGAAAGCGATCCGCGGACCGCACAAGATTGTCGATCCCGACGACTTGATCGGAGAACCATGACGCATCGACGCGCGAGATCGCCTGCGCGCGATCGAACGTCCAGGCGATCGTGTCCGTCGCATCGACGAGGTCCGCGTCGGTCAGTGTTGGGATCCCCGCGAGCGAGGCCGGCAGCCGCAGATCGATGAGATTGATCTGCGCGCTCGCATCGACGAACATCGCGAGCGAGTATGGCTTGAGCAGGTTCTCCTGAATCCAGGTCCCCATCTGGTCCGGAGCCGTGAGTACGAAGCGCACCGGGGGATAGGTCGCATCCGCTAGGAACGGCGCGAAATTCCCCGCGTTAACGGCGTAGGCGCGTTTCACGTCGCCATAGGCTTTCCCGGGCGGCAGCGTCTCCGGGGATCGCCAGATGAAGCCGAACTTGCCGTTCACGATGTCCTGCAAGAAGGCGATCGGGCCGCTCGGGAGATCGACGATGAGCGGGTTCTCCGGCGAGATCGGCGCGCTCGAATAGACATACCCGGTCACCGTCACGCCGGCCGCGGGGAGCTGCAGGTAGTTCGCATCGCTAGCGTTCGGCAGCTCCTGGATCAGCAGGGCCGTGAGCCGCGAGTGCCCCTGCTTATCCGCTGGCGTGCCGACGCCGCCTCCGAGCTGGATGGGCACGCCCACGAGATAATCGCCCGTCTGCCCGATGTGCGCGCCGCTCGTATGCGTGAGCCGCGCGCGGCCGGGCGCCAGGGCGTTCGGCATCCCCCCGTTCAGGATCACCGGGGCCGTCATCGAGGCCAGCAGGTTGGTCGTAATCAGCAGCTCGGGGCGGGTCGAAATCTGCGAGACGTCGAGGTTTAGCTGCACGACAAACGGATAGACGTACGTGCCGACGCTGAAGGCGGCGACCGTCCCGCTGAATGGCTTCACCGCGGGGAGCGAGCCGACGGCCGTGACGAGCCCGATCGGCGCGAGCGCGAGTGTGCTCGCATAGCTGATCGAACTATGCGGCCGGCCGACGAACAGGCTCTGCGTGAATTCGGACGCCTCGTCCTGAATCTCGAGCGTGAACAGTGGCTTCCCGTGCGAGGAGACCTTCTGCAGCCGCCCGGTAAACCACGCCGCCCAGGTCGCGCCCTGGTCGATGCTCTCCTCGAGCAGGGCGCGGAGGCCACCCGCGCGGTACTCGCCTTTGAGATTGCCGAAGAAGGCCGTGAGCCAGCGGGTGAGATTGTCCGGGGGGGCCAGGCGCGCATCCATCAGGCTGATCGTGACGACGCCGATATCGGTGTTCCGCGACAATACGTCGATCTTCCCCGTGCGGCCACCCGGGAAATAGAGATACGGCTTCCAGCCGGCGAGTGGGAGTGTCGCCACCTTGAATTGATCGGAGTGCGGCGCCCCGGCAACGGGCGTAAGGATCGTCGCCTCGGTGGGATCGACCGAGCGCGGAGCGAAAACGGTCAACCGATAGGCTGGCTCGAGCGTGCTCACGCGGCGAGTGCGGCGGCGACGGTGTCGCGATTCACGCCGCCCCAGGTGAGCGGACCCGCGACGCAGCGCACCAGGCCGCACCCGAGCATCGTGCCGCCGTAGAACTGGATCTTCTGCGGATTCCACCCGGCCAGCCGAAAGGACTGCGCCCCCGATTGGCCGCCCGCGCCTTCGGCGCCGAGGTTCTGGACGCGCTTGACCTGGACGGAGCCATCCGGCCGCAGCAGCAGGAGGACTTGGAGGCGATCGCCGGTGGCGACCGTCGTCGCGATCTGGGAGGCGACGCTGCCGCCGTTTGCTTGATGGTAGACCGTGACCTGACCGCCGCCGGTATCGATGATGAGGCGGCCGTCCGAGGCGGCGTTGCCGATCTCGACCGCGAAGCTGTTGCCCGCACTGCCGGCCCCGAGGCCCGCATCGATGAAATCTAGCAGCAAGAACATGGCCTGCGGCGGATAGGTGAAGGGGAAGTCGAGGTTATCCACCGAGCGGGTCACAGCGACCGTTGCGGTCTTGATGTAGGAGCTCGGGGGCGCCGCGATCGTGGTGCCCATGCGCTCGAGCTGCGCCCCCCAGACGTAGAGGCCGCTCGTACCGTCGCCCGTGAAGGCCGTCTGCGCATTCGCGTGCGCGATCGTGTCATACACGAACAGCTTGACGATCGCGGCCGTCACGCCGCTCCCGATTGAGCCCCGGAGCTCGATGCGATACCACCCATTCTTGGGCGCCACGGCGCGAAACTCCATCAGCACGCCCGCGCCGAAGCCGTTGTGAATCGTGCCGAAGAGCCCGGTGCTCGCGTCGAAGTTGGCCTGGAACCCGTTGGTCGTGAGCCCGTCGGTGATGCGGAGGACGGCCCCCACATACCCAGACGCCTTCACGAACACCGAGAGAGCAACGAATTCGTTCGCGGTGATTGTGATCGCCTGTTCGACGTCGGGATTCTGACTCGAGATCGCCGGCACCACGCGATCTGCGGTGGTCGCCCCATCGGGCGCCGCGGTCGCATCGGCCACGACGGTGGGCGGCCCGCCGACCTTCGACCAGCTCGCGTTATCTATCGCCTCGGACTGCAGGCAGCTATTCGTCCGGCTCAGTTCAAGGAGCGCCGTTCGCTGCGCGCCGACGTAGTGCCGATCGCGCAGTACGTTGGCCAGATCACTCGCGAGCGAGAGATCGCTCGCAACGCGCTCGGCCACGGAACCGCGGACGAATGTAGCCGCCACGGGATCGATGAGGCTCGCCCCAGGCGCGTACTCGAACATCACGCCGCGGAGCGCCTGATGGAAATCGACGCTCGCGTTGCGGAACTTGAGCGAGACGGCGCGCTTGAGATCGCCGCCCAGACTCCCGAAGCCCTTGAGCGGATCGACGAGATAGACATTGTCGAGATAGAAGAGCGGGTTGCCGATGTCGGGGACGAAGCGGACCGGATTCTTGTCCCGCGTCCAGTCCAGGAAGCTCTGGAAGCCCGTGGGGCCGGAGACGGCACTCTGGACCGGGCTCGCGTTCGGGCCGTCCGGGATGAAGCGTGCGTTGCATTGCAGCGCATAGTCGCGTCCCGTGATCCAGGCGTCCTCGGCGCCCCCCGGGCTCCGCGCCCACTCGCTCCCATCGCGGGGTTCGCGATCGGTGAGGACATCGAACAGCGAGTAGCCGAAGTCGAGCGGCGTCTCGAGCGTCGGGCCCCACAGGATCCGGGAGACGGGCATCAGCCGAGCACCGGGACGACCTGCACGTTACGCCCCGAAAGGTCTTTCAGGGCTTGCGCCAGGGCGTCTTGATTCTGCGGGTTCTGGAAGATCGTGCTGATCACGCCGTCGCCGCGGAGCTCGAGGACGATGCGCGCGTCGCCCTGGCTCGAGTTGCTGCCGGTCGAGGCCGCCGGCGGCGCGACGGCGCCCCCGCCTCCGCTCGAGCCGACGGGATTCGCGATCGCCGAGGCGGCCGCCGAGAGCGCCGTCCCGAAGGCGACGGCGAAGGGATTGAGCGACAGCGCCGCGAGCTTCGCCGTACCGAGCGCGATGAGCGCGCCGCCGAGGCTCACCATCGTGTCGCCGACGACCTTGAGCAGCGCCCCGCCGAACCCCTTCAGGCTCTTCGTCGCCCCCGCGACGACGTCGCCGATCGCCGTCGCGAAGCCCTGCAGCGAGGACGCGATCTGCGGGCCGAGGCTCAGGTGCACCTGTTTCGAGAGGTCCGAGAAGCGGTTCGCCAAGTCGCGGAGCGTCAGCCCGTTCTTGCCGATCACGGCGTCGAGCGAGATGCCGAGCTTTATCAGCTCATCCACGGCGGTGTGATACGCCTGCGCGTTGGCGGCCGCGAGGTCGAAGCTCGAGCCGAGCGCGTCGGACGTCTCGAGGTTCGCCTTCATCTGCGTGTCGAGCTTCGCGAGGACGTCGGCCGCCTCGAGCATCGAGAGCGTCGGCATCGGCGGGACCTTTGGCAGCGTGAAGATCGGGAACTTGAGCTGCAGCGCGGTCAGGGGATGCCGCATCCAGTCCGGGAGCAGCGGCAGGCGGACGATGTGTCGGCCGAGCTCGTCGAGCGCTTCCCCCTGCTTCAGCGTCGCGAACCGCATCACCCCGAGCGCATCGCGGGCGCTCGTGAAGGTATCGACGAGTCCTGGCAGGTGCGCCTTGATCGCGAGGAACTCGAGCGCCGCGAGGATCCCGTCGATCGCGTTGATCACGCCGAGCTTGAGGGCGTTCCAGGCCTCGAGCCCCCATTGCTTCACTTGCTGCCAGTGCCGGATAAGGAGCGCGACGGCCGCGACCAGGAGGCCGACGCTGATGAGGACGAGCCCGATCGGGGAGACCAGGAAGGCGAGCACGGGCGCAAGCACCGAGCCGATCACGCCGGCGAGCATCGTGGCGATCTTCCAGAGGGCGCCGAAGGCGCGGATGCCCTCGCCGACGGCGAAGATCGTCGGGCCGAGCGCGGCGACGAAGAGCGCGACCTTGATGATCAGGCCTTGCGTGGCGGGCGTGAGCCGTTCGAACCACGCGACGAGCTGGCGCGCCTTCTCGATCAGCCCGCCCTTCGCGTCCGCCATCTGCAGGAACGCCGGCGTCAGGGCGGTCCCAATCTCCCGGAAGAGCTCGCGCGCCTTCAGCGTGAGATAGTCCCAGGACTGGGCGAGCTGCCCGTGGACGAGGGCCGACTGCTTCACGGCCGCGGCGAGGCCGCCGGCGACGAGCGCGGCGAAGGGGGCCACGGCCTTCGTGATCTCCATGCCGGCGCGCGTGATGCGCCGGCCGGTCATCTCCATGTGCTGGGCGGCCGACTCCATCTTGTCGTGGAAGTCCGAGACTTCCGCCGAGAGCTGGACGACGAGCGAGGCGATCGTCACGTCGGATCCTTTCGCTTCAGGGCTTCGAGACGCGCCGCCGCTTCGGCCGAGAGTTCGGCCTGCCGGCGCTCCTCCTCGACGAGCTCAAGGTAGGCGCCCCATTCGCTGAGCTGGCGCGAGGTCAGCCCCGCGAGCAGCTCATCGACGTTGGCTACGCCGAGGCGGTCGGCGAGTCGGTAGGCGAAGAGCCGGACCGCTCGCCCGCGGAGTTTTTTGCGAGCTCCTCGACGTCGGCATCCGTCATCCCCGAGAGCCGCTGCGCCGTCGTGAAGAGCCGGTTCAGCGCCTGCGCCGACAGCTCCCCGAGCGCGTCGACGTCGGTATCGGCGAACATGCGCGTGCCGTCCGCGGCGCGCACGGCGCGCACGATGAGCTTCGCGCGGACGTTCGCGAAGGTCATCTCGAAGCTGTGCGCGCCCTTCTTTTTCACGCACGACGCTTCGAAGGCGTCGCGCTCCTTCCCGGTGAGCTCCTGCACGATCACCGCACCGCCCCACTCGGGGACATCGACGGTCTCCCGCACGAGCGACTGCTTCGCGAGGATGTCCTCGCGCGACAACAGGGGCCGAGGCTCTCCCATGGACCCTCCCGGTACCGGTTACGCCGTCAACCGCGTGACCGCGCTGGCGAGCTCGATCGTCACTTCGCACATCTGCATGTCGCCGACCTTGCCGGCGATCGGGTTATAGGCCGAGATCGAGCCCGTGAAGGTCCAGGCGGGGTTCGTCAGCGCCCGCGCCCCGGCGTCGGCGCGGATCTCGATGGCGGTCGTCACCCCGAGCAGCGGCGAGATCGTCTGGTCGACTTTGCCCGTCGCATAGTCCTGGAACAGCTTGACCTTCAGCGTGCCGTCGAGCAGCCCGGGCTTCGTGATCTTCGTCGTCGCGCCCATCGCCGTCGCGTCGAGCTGCTCGACGATCTGGCTAAAATCCTCAGTCTCCACGTGGTCCGAAAGGTCGACGCCGTTGATCAGGAAGTAGGCGTTCTTGATGATGGTCTGTGCCATAGCGCCCCCTTAGAGGATCCCCACGTTTACGACAAAAGTAATCGACGGGCCGGCGCCACCGACGAAGGTCCACGTGACGCGCCAGAACGCGTCGGTGATCGCGCCGAGGAGCGCGAGGAACTGCGCCGTCTTCGTCGTGACGGCGGTGAACGTGAGTCGGTCGACGGGCGCGGCGAAGCCGACGGTGGGCGCGCTCTGCACCTTGATCGTGACCGTCGGACCCCCGCTGATCGCCGGCACGTGCAGGATGCCATAGAGCGATTGCCCCGCCGCGACCGCCCCGAGGTTGAAGATCGTCCCGGTGCCCGTCGCCACGCGCGCGGCGTTATGGAGGATCGTCCCCCGCACGACTTTACTGCTCGAGGCGGCGAGATCGACCGCGATCTTCGCCATGTCGCCGACTTTGTCGCCCGCGAGCGGATCGAACTTCGCGAGATCGGCCTGGAAGCTATAGGCCGGCTCGCCCTCGGCCCCGGTCGTCGGCGCGGCCGTGAAGGGCACATCGACGAGCCCGAGTTTCGAGGACAAGAACTCTTCGGATAGACCGCTCCCCGTGTTCAAGAAGCCGACGAGCGCCGCTTTCAGCGTCAGCAATCCCGGCTTCGTGATCTTGGTCCCGACCCCGAAGGTCGTGGCCTCTTGCTGCTCGACCCCCTGATCGAGCGCGACCGCATTGAGGTCGCTCGAGAGATCGTACTCGGCGAGCCACGCCTTGCAGTTCGTCAGGACGTTGGTCGCCACCGGCTACGTCTCCACGTGATGCACGACGATGTCCACCGGCACCGGATGCACCTCGAGCAGATCGTCCCGGGGCAGATCGACCTGGTTCTCGACGAACGTGTCCTGAATCACGACGCTCCCGACCGTGCCGCGCCAGCGACTGAAGTCCTTGCGCACGGCGTCCGCCAGTGTCTGCGCGCCGGCGCGCGTCCGGTCATAGGCCGTCAACTGGAAGCGCGGGTGCGCGATGCCGGGATCCGTGCCCATGGCATGCTCCCGCGGCATCGAGACGCGCACGACGGCGAGCGCCGGATAGACGACCTCCTGCGGCATCAGCACCGGATAGCAGCGCGTGCCGATGATCGGCTGCAGCGTCGGGCCCGTTGTCGCGCGCGTGAAGATGGCCTCCTCGATCGTCGCGGCGCTCACGCGTGCGCCTCCCGCTCGAGCAGCGTCCGCAGCTCGTCGCCCAAGGCGGTCACGGCGTCGTCCTTGTGCTCGTCATAGGCCGGCCGGATGAAGGGGTGCGGGGGCACCTGGCCGACGACGTGGCCGCCGCCGCCGAGGGGTCCCCCGCGCACGAGCTGATGGCCGTATTCGACGAGATGCGCGTGCTTGCTCCCGAAGGCGCCGATGCCGACGGTGACGTGCAGGGCGTCCTTCGCGAGCGTCTCGGCAACGATCTCCGACTTGAGGAGGCCGGTGTGCTCGGGCGTCCGATCGACCATATCACTCAGGATCGGCTCGGCGCCGGCGAGCACCGACCGCTCCAGATCGTCGCCCGCGACGGCCGCCGCCAGCCGCTTGAGCTTGGCCTCGAGCTCCGCGCCGCCCTCCAGGTGCGTGACGCGCATCAGTCCGTCACCTCGATCGCCAGGATCTCGAAGGCGCGATTCGCTTCCTCGAGATTCAAGAGCGCCTGCACGTTGAAAATGCGGCCGCGATAGTTGATCCGTTTCTTCGAGGTCATCCAGCGCACGAGATACGTCGACGTGCCGTCCGGCGTGACCGCCCAGGGCAGCGCGGGATCGATCGTCAGGGTAGTCCCGGTGTTCGTGCGGAGGACGCGCGATTGGCCGGCACCCGTCCCGCCCGTAATCGTGACTTGCTGGCTCGCGAAGCCGTTCGGCGTCCAGGTCTTCGTGGTATCCTGCAATGTGGTGCTGGTCTGCGCCCCGGTGGCCGTCCCGCGCTCATCCCGATAGCGCAGCGTGAGCTTGTGCGTCACGTTCGCCGCCCGCTGCTGCGCCGTGACCAGTTCCTGGCCCCGGAGAGGCTCGATCTTCGCCCAGACCGTCGCTTCCGCCGCCCAGCTCTGGATCGGCTCGCCGCGGGCGTTTTGCGTTTCGGTCACGGCTTCGATCGTGACGACCTTATCGAGCTGTCCCGCCCGCACGGCGCGCATCAGGCCGCCGTCCAGGTCCGGAGCGGCGCGAGCAAGCGGCGCAACAGGCCGGTCTCCACGGGCGTGCCACCGTCGACGAGGTCCTCGCGATACTCCCACATGGCGCCCGCCGCCAGCCGGAGCGCCTGCGCCCAGTCGGCTGGGACGGCGGCCGCATTCGCATAGCCTGCGGCATACTGGACGATGACGGCATTCGGCTGCCAGCGGGTCGTCGGCCACCAGGTGCCGTAGGCGGGCGTGAGCCGCCCGGGTGTCGAACGCGCATCGACGAGATAGAGGCTCGGGTCCATCGTGATGAGCGTCCCGCTCGCATCGAGATATTTGACCGATCCGATGCTGACGAGCGGCGGCCGCGGCAGCTGGATCGATCCGAAGCGGTTGTCGCCCGGCGTGCGGAGCGGCGTGAAGCCGGAGGACGGCCACCCGCCCGCGAGGCGCTGCGCCGCGCCCTCCGCCCAGGGGAACTGATCGATCGCCCACTCGAGCGTCTGGGCCAGGAACGCGATCCCCGCGATCCGCTCGATCCAGGCGCGCACGGCTGAGAGATAGGCGGCGAGGTTCGTGTCCTGGGACGTGTCGCCCGCATCGACCCGCAGATGGAGCTTCAGATCCGGGAGCGTGATCGGCTCGCTGGCCGGCGGCGTGACGACGGTGAGGGCGCCTTGATCCACGGTCAGCTCCCACGGCGGCGCGCCTTCCGCGTCCGGGCCGCGCGCGCCGGCGCCGGCCGGACGGCCGCCTCGGGCGGCTCAGGCTCGAGCCGTTCGCCGACGCCCGCTTGAAGGATCGAGAG
>WNGL01005087.1_pt1 | contig 15668 bp, 9 predicted proteins | sample 5400591 | NCBI WGS metagenome assembly WNGL01 (sample SAMN13153377, study PRJNA577476) | soil metagenome | isolation source: 80 cm soil or saprolite under Garry oak tree replicate 1 | place: USA:California | collected 2016-06-15
GTAGCCTTTCTTGTCAAACATCCACGAAACCGAACCCGACTCACCCATGTTGCCGCCGTTCTTTGAAAAGACGTGCCGGATTTCACTCACCGTGCGGTTCCGATTGTCCGTAACCACATTCACCAGCATGGCCACGCCGCCCGGGGCATATCCTTCGTACATGATTTCGTCAAGTTGGCCGCCCTCGAGCTCTCCCGTGCCCTTCTGAATGGCTCGCTTGATATTGTCCGCCGGCATATTGACGCCTTTGGCGTCCTGGATCGCTTTGCGCAACCGCGGATTGCCTTCCGCGTCGCCGCCACCGATACGCGCCGCGATGGTGATTTCCTTGATGAGCTTCGTGAACATGCGTCCACGCTTTGCATCAATGGCGCCTTTTTTGTGTTTGATGCTGTGCCACTTGGAATGGCCAGACATAGATTACTCCTTGGTTTCTGCCCAGTTCGGCTTCAGTTTAGCACAGCTACGGAGAGAGAAGAATGAGCCACAAAAAGGCACAAAAGCCGCAAAAGTGTTTGTGATTTTTGTGCCTTTTTGCAGCTACTTCTTCGTCGGGGGTTGCTTCAGCTTCGGGTCGAGCGCAGGAGCCTTCCGATCGTCACTGCCCGCTCCGCCCTTCGAGTTCTGGCCATCCACGGCATCACCAAAGGTGAGCTTCACATCCGTCTGAAATTTCTTGTAATTGTCGTATCTGATGATCTGGCGAATGCGTTGCGCGCCGCTCGAAAACTGCAGCGTATCGACGGCCCGCGTATAGGCGGGAAACCAGTAGAGCCCATCGATCTGTTCCCGATACGTTTCAAACCGCGGGAACAGATTTTCCGGTCCTTTTCCTCGAATATCCGGGACCGCCTTCCCATACGTCTTCACAATCTGAAGATCCTTGTCATCGACCCAGATCTGACCCTGGAAATACCGCTGATTCTTCTCGATCGTCTTCGGCCCGACATCGAAAACATAACAGTCGATTTCATCGACCATTTCTTTGCCCAGATATTTCAGGTTGTACTTCCCAATGTCGTCGCTTGTCAAAACGAACCACTGAATTTCTCGAATATCCTGCAGATCCTCGGGCGTGAGTTGAATATTTTGAAGTGTGTTGGGAGGCGCCTTGGTGATCCTCTCAGTCCTTTTACCCGCGGAATCGAAAGTAATATCGCTTTCGACGTAGTATTCACCCATCACCCGATCATTCGCGTTCAGGTTCTGAACCCGAACCGTCTGGTGATACGTGTAATTCCCGCGCGCGATTCTGAACTCTTTCTCCTTCTGCGCAACCTTCTGAATAATCTCATCAACAGGGATTGGTGGTTCTTCTTTACGAAGCTTTGCGGGGCCCTGAGCAAAGCTCAATGAGGAAACGATGAATAGAACTGCCGCGGCGTAAAGGACTTTTTTAGGAATCATAACCTCACCATTATATAGCTTCGGCGCCCTAATAACCGCCGCTACAGTTGAAATTGAGCCAATACCAACTTACGCTTAGACTGCGACTACCAGTAAAGGTACGTAAATGGCTGTTAAAAATGATTTGATCGCAAAAATCCAGGCGCACGAAGCTCGAGTCGGCATTGTCGGTTTGGGATACGTCGGTTTGCCGCTCGTCTTGCGTTTCGCTGAAGAGCACTTTCCGGTGCTCGGCTTCGATGTCGATCCGGCCAAAGTGCGAAAGCTCCAGGACGGGGAATCCTACATTCGACACATTCCCGCCAAACGGCTCCGGGTGTTGATTAAAGAGAAACGATTCGAACCGACGACCGATTTCCAAAGGCTCGCTGAAGCGGATTGCATCATCATTTGCGTCCCCACGCCTCTGACCCCTAAGAAGGACCCCGACCTTCAGTACATCGAAAACACCACGGACGCGATATCCAGGACGCTTCGCAAAGGACAACTGGTTTGCCTCGAAAGTACAACTTATCCCGGAACCACCGAAGAAATCTTGCTGGAACGATTCCGCGCCACCGGGCTCGAAGCGGGTAGTGATTACTTCCTTATCTTCTCTCCGGAACGCGAAGATCCCGGCAATCCGAAATACTCAACCAGAACAATTCCGAAAGTTGTCGGCGGTATCACGCCCGATTGCCTGGAAGTGGGAACGAAGCTCTATGGCCAGGTCATCGATCGGGTGGTACCCGTTTCATCCACACGCGCAGCGGAACTGGTGAAACTGCTGGAGAACATTTACAGGTGCGTGAACATCGCGCTCGTTAATGAGCTCAAGCTGCTTGGCGATCGAATGGATATCGACGTTTGGGAAGTTATCGACGCGGCCAGCACGAAGCCTTTTGGCTTCACGCCTTTTTATCCCGGTCCCGGTCTGGGCGGGCACTGCATACCAATCGATCCCTTCTATCTTTCGTGGAAAGCCAAGGAATACGATTTTTCCACGCGGTTTATTCAACTGGCCGGTGAGGTCAACACATCCATCCCGCACTACGTGGTCGAGCGCATCGGCAAAGCGTTAAATGACCGGTCCCGCTCGATTCGAGGCTCGAAGATATTGATACTCGGCGTCGCTTACAAGAAAGACGTGGACGACGTTCGCGAATCTCCAGCGCTGGAGATTATGGAAATACTGCAAGCGAAAGGCGCTCTACTTTCTTATAGCGATCCCTATATTCCGCGGTTGCACAAGATGCGCGCCTACGATTTCTCGCATATGTCGTCGTTGCCGCTGAACGAAGACGTGCTGAAGAGTCAGGATCTCGTCCTGATCACCACAGACCACAGCAGCATCGACTATCAGTGGGTCGTCGACCACGCTTCAACCATTGTCGACACCCGCAACGCGACCCGGCGCGTCACGCGCGGGCGCGAAAAGATCGTGAAGGCCTAGGCTGAGTTTCATCGGCGGCGGAATTCCGGGCGGGCTTCGACATTCTGAGCCGTTTCCGCCCGATGCATGAATCGAATTCCGGTCGTCAATAGCAGGTCGTTATTCTTGTTGTTACCTGCCGGATTGCTCACATAGCGGTTACTGACGGTCACCTGCCACCCAAGCCAATTGTTCAGGCGAGTCACAATCGAAGAATCCAGATTCACTCTGTACTGACCACGGTCCGAAAGATTCGGGTACATGAAGAGGGTTTCAGTCACAGAGACATTGCGGTTCACTTGCCGCACAAAATCGTTGCCCAATACAAATTCACGCGAGTGCCGCTGAATGCCATTTCGAAAGTGTTCACGGTTCATGGAGCCGCCGGAAAAGATCTGAAATGACGTTTTTGGATTCTTCACGAGGTTGAATCCCATTCCTCCGCCTCCGACCAGACGCAAACTCAGGCCTTGAAACTGATCGTGCTCGAAATCGGTAAAACTGAATGAGAAGGAGCGGCGGCTGACATTGACTTCATAGCGATATCCGCCTCGTAACGTGTTGGCGAAAGCAGGAGCTCGACTTCCTCCTGCGCTATCAGACAAGATCGACATCAGGTAAAAGCTCAGCTTGTTATGGGGCGATACACGGGCTGCGCGTACGCCGAAATTGACGGTCTCGGTATCGGAATTTCCCCGCGTCGCGCTAATGGCGGCGTCCAGCGAGCCGCCCCACAAATCGAAGGGATCTGGTGTCTTTGCGGGTGGCCGGCTCATGAACGCTCGTTGTTCGTCCTCCGATCTCATCGTACGAATTGCATCTTTCGCGTACTCGAGACTGTCGCCGTTTTTCGGCTCGATCTCCAGCCGGCCATCGCGCATCGACACCTTTCCAAATACGACCCGATCATCCGTTACGGCGACATAAAGAGGCGCGTCCGATTGAATCTTCACAATTACGTTCCATGGCACGACTACCTTTCCGAGAAGATCCGTTTCAAAATCGACGCTCGATTTATCCATGCGAATGATTCGCCCCGTGAGCCGATCGCCGTTCTTGAGCACGACCTCTCCTGCCCAAGCTTGAGTTACCAGCCAAAAATAAACAATCCAGAATGCCGTTCGCATATTGCGTCCTTGTCGGTTTTGGTTCTTGGAAGTCGTTAGATTAACAGAACCCGTTCATGTATCAAGCAACGGCAGGCGTCTTGTATGGCAGAATAGCCGGCGTGCGGTACTTTTGTGGAATCATATCGCTTGTGAGAACATATCGGCCTTGACGGCAAAAGGTGTCCCTTGAAGCAAGTGCTCATCCGGCGCGGTTCGCCCGTTGTCGCAGACGTTCCTGCGCCGCAGGTATCCGATAACACAATCCTGGTTCAAGTCGCCTTTTCCTTGATTAGCAGTGGTACGGAAACCGCCAGCCTTTCTTCCGGAAGCAAGAGTCTCCTTCGGCAGACCTATGAAGAACCCGCGAAAATCGCTCGTGGCCTGCAACTCATCCAGCAAGTGGGAATTCGCCGGGCCACCGCAATCGTGAACGGTGAACTGGAGGCAGCAAGGGAAACCGGATACTCTTGCTCAGGCACTGTGGTCGCTTGTGGCCGCCGAATTGCCGGATTTGCTCCGGGTGATCGCGTTGCCTGCGCCGGCGCGAACAAAGCGAATCATGCTGAAATCGTCGCAATCCCGCAGAACCTCGCGGTGCACGTGCCTGAAGGTTGTGACTTGGAATCAGCAGCATCGGCGACTATCGGAGCTATCGCGCTTCAGGGCGTCCGGCGGGCCGACGTCCGTTTGGGAGAGAGTGTCGCCGTAATCGGTTTAGGACTGATCGGGCACATTACAGTCCAGCTTTTGAAGGTATCGGGGTGCAGAACGGTTGGGATGGATCCGGACGCCTCTCGTGTGCGTCTCGCTAATTCGTTAGGTCTGACGCTCGGGATCGATACCGAATCTGCCGATCCGCTCCAGACGATTCTGACCTTCACGGAAGGCAGAGGCGTTGACGCCGTAATCATTGCAGCTTCTACCGAATCCTCAAACCTCATCCAGCAGGCCATGCGAATGGTTCGTAAAAAGGGCCGCGTCGTGGTCGTCGGCTCCGTTCCTCTCGAGTTGGACCGTAGCCCTTGGTATGAGAAAGAGGCGGATCTGCTGATCTCCTGCTCATACGGCCCGGGCCGGTACGATTCCGAATATGAAGAAAACGGAAGGGACTACCCATACGCGTACGTCCGGTGGACCGAGAACCGCAATATGTCCGAGTACCTGCGGCTCGTCTCGGAGGGAAAAGTCAATTTCAAACCGCTGATAGGGAATGTTTGGCCCCTGGATGAAGCCCCCGAAGCCTATTCCGATCTAAAACGGAACAAACACGTTGCGGTTCTCTTGTCCGGTTCTGCCCGGGAGTCAACCGCCGGCCATGAGACTCCGCCGGTGGCGGCTAGACCAACGGTTTCGAATGGAAAGATCCGGACCGGAATTGTGGGACCCGGCAACTTCGCCCGCGCTGTTCATCTTCCAAACCTCGAACGCCTGCATCAGGTCTTTTCGATTTCCGCCGTCGCCTCGCGCACGGGCGCAAACGCGATGAATGTTGCAAAGCAGTACGGAGCGGCACGGATCTCGACTTCAGCGGATGAGCTTTTCCAGGACCCGGAACTCGACCTCATCGTCATCTCCAGCCGGCATAACTTGCATGCTGTGCTCGCCTCCAGCGCGGCATCCCACGGCAAATCTGTCCTCCTGGAGAAGCCGGCGGCTTTGACGAAGCCGGAACTGGATCATCTGATAAAAGCATTCCAGGATTCGAACACCATGTTGGTTGTCGGGTTTAATCGCCGGTTTTCTCCGTTCATTAATGAAGTCAGGGCAGTTACAGCGCGGCGTGCCGGACCGATGTTTGTGAGTTACCGGATGAATGCGGGCCACATTCCTCCGGAATCATGGATTCACGGTCCCGAAGGAGGTGGAAGGATTATCGGCGAAGCATGCCACATCTTCGATTTGTTCAACTACATTGTTGGCGGGTTCGCCGAAGAAGTCACTGCCGTACCCCTGCGCCCGTTCGCGTCCTCGGCTCCGGTGAGCGATAATTTCGTTGCAACGCTACGATACTCCGAAGGCTCGCTCTGCACGCTTGCATACACATCGATCGGCTCGCCGGAATTGCCTAAAGAATCTATGGAGATTTTTTTCGACGGCAAAAGTATTGTTCTCGATGATTACCGGCGGCTGACGTTCTACGGCTGTCATCGCAAACCGGCCAATTCAGCGCAGCCGGAGAAAGGCCACCTCGAAGAACTCCAGTCGATTGCGAACTACCTCGGAAAAAAAGGTCCTCTACCGATGACTCTCGAGGAGATCGAGGCAGCAACAAACCTTTCCTTTATCGTCGACGGCCTCGTGCGTAGCAGTTCATGTGTGGAATCGTAGGTATTTTCCATCACAGTTCGGTCGAACGCGTGGATCCAGGTACGCTGCTCCTGATGCGGGATTCCATGACCCATCGTGGCCCCGACGATTCCGGCATCTACGTTAGCCCGGACCTGTCGGTGGGTTTGGCGCACCGGAGGCTATCGATCATCGATCTTTCTTCCGCCGCGCGCCAGCCGATGAGCGATGACCAACGCCGTGTCTGGATCACCTTCAACGGCGAAATTTATAACTTCGCCGAACTTCGCCGCGACCTCGAGCGCGATGGAATCGTATTTCACTCCAAATCAGATACAGAGGTGCTGATCCATCTCTATAAGAAGTACGGCAAAGGGATGGTGCAGTTTTTGAGAGGAATGTTCGCCTTCGCCATTTTCGACGAGCGCGACCGCACGCTGTTCCTCGTGCGCGACAGAATAGGAGTCAAGCCCCTTTACTACTTCAACCGTGCCGGCTGTTTCGCCTTCGCCTCCGAAATCAAGGCATTGTTGGCTTCCGGAAAAATCAGCCGCAACGTGAATCCGGAAGCCCTGTACCATTACCTCTCATTCCTCACGACACCGGCGCCGCAAACCTTATTTGAAGGGATATTCAAACTCGACGCCGGCCACCTGATGACGGTCAACTCTGCAGGTGAGCTGCGAATCGAACAGTGGTGGACTCCGCTTTCTGCGCAACAAATCAAGCTGAAAGAAGATGATCACGTCGCGAACATTCAAGCTCTCCTGCGCGAATCCATCCGGTATCGGATGATCAGCGATGTGCCCTTTGGCGTGTTCCTTTCAGGCGGAATCGATTCCTCGACCAATGTCGCGCTCATGGCAGAAATGATGGACCGGCCCAACCGTCCGGTCGAAACATTCTCGATTGGTTTCAAAGATGAACCGCAATACAACGAACTGACTTATGCGCGAGCCGTCGCTTCGAAATTCAAGGCGAATCATCATGAAATCGAAATCGGCCTTCAGGACCTTTTGGATTTTCTACCTCAGCTCATCTATCACCAGGACGAGCCCATAGCCGATCCTGTCTGCATTCCCGTTTATTACGTCGCAAAGCTGGCCAAGGAACATGGCGTTACGGTTTGTCAGGTTGGCGAAGGAAGCGATGAGCTGTTCTGCGGGTATCCCTATTGGTCCATGATGCTCGGTCTTGAGCGCTGGCGCCGGCTGTATTCAGCGGCTCCGCGGCCTCTCCGTCATCTGGCGTGGCAATTCGCGAGACCATTGGCGAAACCATTTTCGGGCAGGCTGGAATATCTCAGGCGAGCTTCGTATGACGAACCGGTGTTTTGGGGTGGCGCCGAAGGATTTTATGAAACCGCAAAAAGCTCGTTACTGCATCCGGACATGAAAGCCAAATTGAACGGCACGAGTTCTGCCGCAGTCGTCGGGCGCTACTTTAAAGAATTTCTTAAAACGGCGGGCACACCGGATCCATTAAATTGGATGACGTTTCTGGATCTCAAACTGCGGCTGCCCGAACTGCTCCTGATGCGAGTGGATAAGATGACCATGGCGACGTCGGTAGAAGCTCGCGTACCGTTCCTCGATCATAAGCTTGTGGAATACGTGCTCGCGATCCCTCAGAACGACAAAGTTCCAGGATTCAAGCTCAAGCATCTTCTGAAGAGGTCCGTCGCAGGCATCCTCCCCCAGGAAATCGTCGACAGGCCGAAACAAGGCTTTGGCGTACCGATCCGCGAATGGTTTCAACTGGAGCTCGGCACCCGGATCCGGGAAAAGCTCACGTCCTTCGCGCGGTCGCAACCGTATTTGAACCCCGACACTGTTGCTTCGATCCTGTCAAATTCGAGTGGCGCCCTTCAGTGGTATCTTTTCAACTTTGTTCTCTGGCACGAGAGGTGGATTCAGGAGAAATGACCGGCCGGGACATTGTCTGCTTCTCGACGCAGGATTGGAACGATTTATGGACTCGCAAGCAGCGGTTCATGCAGATGTTTGCCGGCGCCGGAAACCGCGTTCTTTACATTGAGACGCCGGTACATCTCCTCGGCCTGGACGTACTGCCTAAAGATCCATCGCGGTTCTATCGATTCCTGGCGGGTCCCCGGCAGATTTCGGAGCGACTCTTCGTTGCAACACTGCCCGTTCTGCTTCCATTTTTTCAGATGTCGCACGCCATCAATGGAGCGAACCACGTTTGGATTCGTCGCCTGGTTCGGCGCTGGGTTCAGAAGCTCGAGTTCATGAACCCGCTATTGTGGATTTACACTCCGTTTTCTGCTGGACTCCTGGAAACCTTTCAATTCGACTCGGTCTATGAATGCGTCGACGAGTTTCGCGGGGCAAGCGGACTCATAAGCTCCAAGGTCATTGGCGAGATGGAAGACCGCCTTCTACGTCAGGTAGACCTGACGATTGTGACGCACGAAAATCTTCTGGCACGCCGCGCCCAGCTTTGCGCGAAGACATTTTGTATTCCAAACGGGGCGGACATCACGATGTTCAGGGATGCGGCGTTCGGCCGATTGGAAATTCCTTCCGATGTCGCGAGCATTCCCGGTCCGAGAGTCGGCTTCGTCGGATTTATCCAGTACTGGATCGATCTGGACCTGATTCATTTTCTTGCTGAACGGCGGCCGGATTGGTCATTGATCCTGATTGGACCTAAATCTCCGATGGCGCGGGTGGGGAAGATCAGGCACCACCGTAACGTTTATTTACTCGGTCGAAAGCCTCGACACACGATTCCTGCGTATTTGCAGTCCTTCGACTGCTGTATTAACCCCTATGTCGCGGGCCCGTTAGCCGATCACTGCAGCCCGCTCAAGCTGTACGAATACCTTGCCGCAGGCAAACGTGTTGTTTCGACGGATATGCCGGCGGCAAGAAAATTCGAGGGAGAAATAGACGTTGCTTCCTCGCGCGAAGAATTTTTGCAACTGTGCAGCCGGCGAATCGCTCAACCGCCCGATTCGCCCGGCAGAATCGAGCAACGCGTGCAGAAAGTCTCCTCACATTCCTGGGAGCATCGATTCCGGCAACTTAACACTGTGCTCGATGAAATATTCGAGAAAACAGAAGTCAAACAGAGGCGCCAGGCCGCGGGTCACGTGTAACATGACCGATGGAGGGCACAATCTTTTTGTGTTTCCCGCCTATCATCGAGCGGTAGGTCGTGCGAGATTACGAGAAGAATTTCCGGACGAGCCGTTTATAGAAGTGCCTCTTGAACAGCTTACACTTGAATTCAAGGATTACCTGCGCCGGTTTCAGCGGTATAGACGCACTGTTTTTTTCACTTATGACTTGAAGACGGCCCCACGAATCGCCCTTTGGTCTGCATTCTTGTCGTGGATCAGCCGATCGTGTGTCGTGCTCGATGCATCAGGACGCAAACGAACTGGATCGCTCGGGGCAATTCTGACACGTGATATTCCGCAGATCGCGGGTGAGACGGTTCAGCTTCCGTTCCTGTTGTGGCAAGTGGCGCGGGATATCGCCCGTATCAAAACGAAGAAAAAGGCGAGGCTCGCCGGCAGCGTTTCAATTGCTTATCTGCGAACGGACCATTGGTTCGGAATCACCGCGGGTGGTTCGGTTGCTCACGTTGCCGGTGTAGCCAACGCTTTTCGCAATCTTGGTATTCCGCTGTTTTTGGTATCAAGCGATAAACTCGAGTTAATCGACAAAGCGATTCCGCTACTTGTAATCGAACCCCGACCGGCGCTCCAGAACCTGCAAGGCGGGGCCGAGATGGCTTACAATCGCCGGCTCATCGCAAGGTGCTCCGGCATTTTCGCGGAGCGCCAACCTGCGCTTCTCTATCAGAGGTACAGTCCGTACAATTACACGGGCGCCTATCTGGCAATGCTTTTCCAGTTACCTTTCGTCCTGGAATACAACGGTTCCGAAGTCTGGATGGCGAAGCACTGGGGGACTCCGATGCGGTTTTCGAAATGGGCCGCGGAAATCGAGATCGCGAACCTCAGGGCGGCCGACGCGGTCGTTGTCGTATCGCAGGCTTTGAAGGACGAATTGGTCGCGCGTGGAATCGCCGCAGCAAAAATACTCGTGAACCCCAACGGCGTGGACACCTGCCGTTTCGACCCGGACATCATTCGCGAGGAGAGTCAGAGACTTCGAAAAACCTTAGGGCTGGAAAAAAAAGTTGTTGTTGGGTTCGTTGCAACGTTCGGACGCTGGCACGGGGCCGAGATTTTGGCACGCGCGGTTCGTCCCATCATCGAAAAAGAACCCCGAGCACACTTCCTGTTTATCGGAGACGGCCCGACGGCCGCCGCCACGCGTGACATTATCAACGCCGATCGCCTGACGCAGGCCGCCGCCACCTTCACTGGAATCATTCCGCAAAAAGACGGGCCAATCTACTTGGGAGCTTGCGACCTTTTCGTTTGTCCGCAAACTCCGAATCCTGATGGCAGTCCTTTTTTCGGTTCGCCAACCAAGCTATTTGAATACATGGCAATGAGCTGCGGAATCGTCGCCAGCAGGCTCGATCAGATTGGCGAGGTGTTGAAACACAGGACAACAGGCCTGCTGGTTACGCCCGGCTCTGTCGATGAATTGGCAAATGGAATATTGGAATTGGTGGCAAACGCCGATGAGCGAAAACGGTTAGGATCGAACGCGCGGCAGGAGGTCCTTGCCCGCTACACGTGGACTGCGCACACTCAACGAATCGTGGACCATATTCGAAACGTACTGACATAAGTGACATATTACATTCGTAGGATCGCCCAGCTCGGCCTAAATGGTTCGCTCCACCAGGCCAAGAAAGCGCTTTCGCGGTATGTTGTCACCCTGCGCCACCGCAACATAACTGAACAGGACACTCTGGCCGTTACGGGATTTTCTTCAGCGAAGGAACTTGCCGCCCACTTTAGAACTCGATCATCGCCACTGTTCTTCATCGATCGCGATTACGAATTCTATCGATCTGCGCTCGGGTCCCACTTCCCGGGTGAATCCGAAAAGATAATTGCGTCGGGTGACCTGGTCCTGAAACACATTTTTGATCTGCTGGGGTCAGGTCCAACCGATCTCGACCAATGGAAGGGCCGAACTGTAAAGATCATCGGCAGAAACGGGAAGATCCAGCGAAGTGAACCGGCAATCGGGTACTTGCCCTGGCACATCGATTTCAAAAGCGGCATCGGTTGGCACGCTGGCGCGTTCTACAAACACATACGGTACGGAAATCTGCCCCCCGCTGATGTCAAGGTGCCCTGGGAACTCTCCCGATTCCATCACCTGATTTTGTTGGCTCAGGCGTATTGCCTTACCCGAGATGAAGCTTATCCGGAGGAATTTGTGCGGCAGGTATCGGACTGGATTGATACGAATCCGTGTCGGTACGGCGTCAATTGGGCTTGCACAATGGAAGCCGGAATCCGCGCCGTCAATTGGATCTGGGCATTCTCGCTATTGCGGCAGTCCCCTCGTCTGAACGACGCATTCATTTTGAAGTTCGTCACGGCGCTCATGGGGCATGCGCGATTTATCCGCAAAAACCTGGAATTCAATTCCGAATACATCGATGGAACCGAGCGGCGGCTTAACAGCAATCACTATGTATCAGATATCGTTGGACTGCTTTACATTGCGACTCTGTTTCCGGAATTAAAGTTGACGGCAGACGCGGAGTTCGCGAAGAAAGAACTGGAAACTGAGCTCTTCGAGCAGACCTGGCCGGACGGAGCGGATTACGAAAATTCGACTTTCTATCATCGGCTGGTCACCGAACTTTTCGTTTCGGCTTTCCTGTTACTCCGAAAGAATGGGCATCAGTTGAGCCAACCAGTCGAAGAACGCCTGCAAAAAATGGGAGAGTACGTGGCCGATTATCTCCGGCCCGACGGTACGGCTCCCCAAATCGGAGATGCGGACAACGGGAGACTCCACCCTCTTTCTGCGCGAAGCGCCGCCGATCACAGCTATCTGCCGCTACTCATTGCTGAAGAATTTGACCGTCCGGATTTGAGAATCAAATCGGGCGATCCGGAAGTACTCTGGTGGATTGGAGCAACCCCCAAAACCCAATTCAACCATTCTCGAGCTTCAGCCGCTTACGGCAACAAAAGCTTCTTTATTCTGGGCGCTCAAAGATCATGCGTTTACGTCTCGGCTGCTTCCGTTGGTATGCGCGGCTTCGGGTCGCATTCCCACAATGATGTACTGAGCTTCGAGTATTGGGCGAATGGTTACGCATGGCTTATCGATCCAGGCACGTACGTCTATACTGCGGATCCGCCGGCTCGGAACTATTTCAGGTCCACAGAGTCGCACAACACCGTTCGCGTCGACGGACAGGAGATCAACCCGTTTAGCCCCACCCGCTTGTTTCAAATGTCCGATTGTGCTCGAGTGAAGCTACACCAGTGGACGTCTACGCCCGAATCGGATTACCTCGATATCGAACATAGTGGATATACGCGGCTCTCAAGCCCCGTGATACATCGGCGGCGCTTTGAATTCGATAAACGGAAAAACCTCTTGACGGTGCGCGACACATTTGAAGGGAATGGACCGCACTTCTTCGAATGGTTTTTTCATCTGGCACCGGAAGTGCGATTCCAACGGAACGATTCCAAATTCACGCTTCAAGCCGGCGATGAGATGGCTTTATTGGACATCGGCAGCATTAACGGCAATATTCAGCTGCAGTCGGGATTGTACTCACCTTCCTACGGAGTCCGGCAGCAGAGTACCCTCATCGTCGTGCGAGTTCAAGGGTCTCCAAAACTGGAGGGGACGTTCACAATAAGCGCACGATAGATTGGCTCACATTTCCGCTAAAAACCATCTGGACTTCGAAATGCGATTCCGACTAATCTAACGCCCTTCATGAAAAAAGCCCTGATCACCGGCATCACCGGACAGGACGGATCCTATCTGGCAGAGCTGCTTCTATCGAAAAATTATCAGGTGTATGGAATCATTCGCAGGTCGAGCTCGCTCAATACCAGCCGCATCGATCATATTTATCAAGACCCTCACGAACCGAACGCGCGTCTGTTTCTTCTGTATGGGGATCTGAATGACGGTAGCTCCCTGAACCGTATTATCCGGATGGTGCGACCGGACGAAATCTACCACCTCGGGTCGCAAAGTCACGTTCGCGTGAGCTTCGATATTCCGGAATACGCCGGCGATATCACTGGGCTGGGAACGGTTCGCATATTGGAAGCGATCCGGGAATCGGGTCTGAACACGAAGTTCTACAACGCCTCCAGCAGTGAAATGTTCGGCTCGGCTCCGCCACCGCAGAACGAAAAGACCCCTTTTTATCCCCGCAGCCCATATGCCGCTGCGAAGCTTTATGCTCATTGGATGACGGTGAACTATCGGGAAGCGGTGGGTTTGTTTGCGTGCAATGGCATTCTCTTCAATCACGAATCGCCACGTCGAGGCGAAACATTCGTGACCAGAAAGGTCACCAAGGCGGCGGCGCGCATAAAGTTGGGCCTGCAGGACAAACTTTATCTCGGAAATCTCGATGCTCGGCGCGATTGGGGTTACGCTCCCGATTACGTTCAGGCAATGTGGCTCATGTTACAGCAGGACAGACCGGACGACTACGTGGTGGCAACCGGTGAATCCCATTCCGTCAGCGAATTCCTTGACGAAGCGTTCGGCTATTTGGATCTGGACTGGAATGATTACGTTTCGATTGACCCGCGATACTATCGGCCCACGGAAGTGGATGTATTGCAGGGCGATGCGACCAAGGCCCGCGAGAGGCTCGGTTGGGCCCCGGCAGTGCAATTCAAGCGTCTCGTGCGCTTGATGGTGGACGCTGATCTGGCTGCCGAACGACGGAATCTGGAAAGTCACTTCGTACATAAGGCACCATGAGTTGGTGGACAGACAAAAAGATTGTTGTCACCGGTGGCGCAGGTTTTTTGGGTTCTCGAGTGATCGCCAAGCTGAGAGATCGCGGAGTTGTGAATGCCTTCGTTCCCCGCAGCCACGACTACGATCTTGTCCGTTACGGCGATGTCGTTCGGCTGTACCGCGATACGCAACCTGACCTCGTCATTCACCTCGCCGCCCGAGTCGGCGGCATAGGAGCCAACCGCGCCAACCCCGGAAAATTTTTCTATGACAACCTCATGATGGGCGCACAACTCATGGAAGTGGCCCGGCAAACCGGAGTTTCGAAATTTGTTGCAGTAGGGACGATTTGCGCTTATCCGAAATTCACCCCAGTGCCTTTCAAAGAAGAAAACCTGTGGGATGGGTATCCGGAAGAGACGAATGCTCCTTACGGACTCGCCAAAAAAATGCTTCTCGTTCAATCGCAGGCATATCGCCAGCAATACGGATTCAATTCCATTTATCTGCTGCCGGTCAACTTGTACGGACCCGCCGACAATTCCGATCCGCACACTTCGCATGTCATCCCAGCCATCATCCGAAAGTGCATCGAAGCGATCCGGGAAAACCGAAATGAGATTGTTCTCTGGGGAACAGGTAACCCCACGCGCGAATTCTTGTATGTGGATGATGCCGCGGAGGCGATTCTTCTCGCCGCGGAAAAATACAACGAAGGCGATCCTGTCAATCTGGGTTCCGGCCAGGAAATCAGTATACGGGACTTAGCCTATATCATTTCGGATCTGGCCGGCTTTCAAGGGAAAATCGTGTGGGACCGAACCCAGCCCGATGGCCAACCGCGACGCCGGCTGGATACGCACAGGGCTATTGAGCTTTTTGGATTTCGCGCTTCCACGCCGCTTAAAACGGGAATTCGGCAAACGATCGATTGGTACCGCGCCGGCGGGGTTGTATGAATTTATTCACATTCATCTCAATTCAATTTTGAATACCCGAAAGTTCAGGATACGAGGATCCGTTGCAGACTGTTTTCCACCGGCATCCGTGTGCAGACGAAAACGGTTTTGCGTTCCTGAGACAGCGGGAAGAGTAAAGTAAACCATTCGCTGTCCGTCTACGCGCTGTGCGCCAACGACATTGCCGGCGGCGTCCACCAACTTCAACTCGAAACTTCTAGCATCAATTCCCGATCCCGGCTCAATCAAGAGGGAAAGTACAACTGGAGATGGATGTGGCGCTTCGAGTAAAAGCTCCGCGTCATTTTCCACCCATCGAAATTTTTCGCCACGAAAGTTCTCCAAAACTCCCCATGCATTCCCTAACTGAAGTCTTGGGCTGTAAACAATGTCGCTTGCTGCTGTGGCTTCGACAAACCCAATGAACTCCAGCCTCGCACCAACCGAGCGGCCATCGCCCGGAGGAAGCGGTTGGGTTTTACTAAAAGTTATTGCTAGACGACGCCTTCCTCTTGCGCGTGAAATCGGCGCCGAAAACTCAAATTCTCCCGGTCCTATTTGTCGGCCACCGATATTTTGTCCATCGATAGACAGTGCCAAGTCACTCCGAAATTCGGCATTGCCAGAAATGACA
>WNGL01011499.1_pt1 | contig 15664 bp, 8 predicted proteins | sample 5400591 | NCBI WGS metagenome assembly WNGL01 (sample SAMN13153377, study PRJNA577476) | soil metagenome | isolation source: 80 cm soil or saprolite under Garry oak tree replicate 1 | place: USA:California | collected 2016-06-15
AATCATCGGACACCATACGATTACGTTTGGTTTTGATTGGAGAAATATCCAGGGCAATATTCACCAGCACACGAATGAGGCAGGAAGCTATCGCTTCACGGGTTTAGCCACGGCAATACCTGGCCCTAATAGCGGCGCTCCGATTGCGGATTTTTTACTAGGGGCCGTGACGGGCGATCCGACCGACCCCACGTTATCCAGTGTTGACCGTCGAACGGTCAGCGCCTGGTTCCCGCGCCAGAAATCCTGGGCGCTGCACGTAAATGACTCGTGGAAGGTGACTCCAAAATTCACGGCGAACTTTGGCATGCGGTGGGATTACTTTTCGCCATCGCGGGAGAAATACAACCACCTTTCGTTTTTCGACCCTACAGGGATGAATCCGGACGGAATACCGGGCCGGTTGGCCTTCGCGGGGAATGGCTCGTCTTGCCAGCCTGCTTGTTATGGCGCAGAGTATCCAGAGAAGCCGTGGCGAAGGGGTTTTGCGCCGAGGTTGAGCGTGGCCTACTCCTACGACCAGAAGACGGTAGTTCGAGCAGGGTACGGCGTATTCTTCACACAGGCGTTCTACCCGGGTTGGGGCGGAGGAATATCACTGGATGGGTATAACCTAAATCAATCCTTCGGCACGCTGAAGGATCCCACCACCAACCAGGCTGACCCATCCTTTTATCTGGACAATGGCGTTCCGCCACCCGCCCAGGCCCCGCCTTTTATCTCGGGGTCCTTCAACAACGGTCACGGCATCCTATACCGTCCGTTGGACGCCAACCGGCGGTCGTACGCTCAGCAATGGAACCTGACAATCGAACGGCAACTGCCGCAAAATATTTTCCTGAGTGCGGCCTACGTGGCAAACAAGGGATCGCGGCTGCCTTCCAACTTGAATCCGGTCAACGTTCTGAACCCGTTCGACCCGAAGATTCAGGCGCTATATCAGGCCTTCCATTCTCCAGATCCAATTTGCGCAACAACCCCAACTCCGCCAACCAGTGCGGATTGCTCATACGTGCCCGAGCTAAATGTTCCGTTTACGTCCGACAACCAGACACTTTTCGGAGTTACTCCGCCATACCCTGGCTGGATAGGAGAACTCAACGCCGCCGGCAATTGTTCTCCGACCGTCGGTCAGGCGCTCTTGAAGTACCCACAATTCTGCGATTCACTGCAGGGGCTCAATGAAAGCCACGGCAGCTCGATCTATCATTCGTTCCAACTGAAGTTCGAGAAGCGTTACAGCAAGGGCCTTTACATGCTGGTTTCCTACACGAACTCGAAACTCATCACCGATGCCGCGGATAATACGCAGAGGGCGGCGTCAACGTGGAACGGCTCGCAAGGAGTAATCTCGCCGTTCGAACAGAAGCGCAATCGCTCGTTGGCGCCCGACGACGTTCCACAGACGCTATCGGCAGCTTTCGTGTACGAACTGCCGATGGGCCGGGGCCAAAAGTATTTAAATAACAGCAGCGGCCTGGATCGCGTGGTCGGTGGCTGGCAAATCAGCCCGATCATTCGCTACTCGAAAGGTACCCCGCTCTGGGTCCGTTCGGGAACTTGTCTTACCGCTTACACGGGACAAGGGTGCTTGCCAGGGCTCCTTTCGGGAGCGAAGCCCTTGCTGCAAGACCCCAATAATTTCGATCCTGCCAAGGGGCCACTCCTCAACGCAGCCGCATTTGAGCCTCTGACAACTTTCGAACCCGCGGGAGGGTGCCCGGGCTGCACCGGAGTGTTCGGATACACCGGCAAAGGTCCGCGCATTTTTGGGTTCCGAGGACCGAACTACAAAAACGTGGACTTTGCGCTGACCAAGAACACCAAGGTCAATGAGCGAGTCAAGCTCGTCTTCCGCGCTGAGTTTTATAACGCGTTTAACTACCATTTGTTCGTCGACGACAGCAATTTCAACATCGGCGGAAATAACGCCTTCAACACTGATATCAGTTCGTCCGGCTTCGGTGCTTGGACCGGCAACGTTAGCGCGCCGCGAAGAATTCAGTTAGGCACAAGATTTGAATTCTAACCAGCGCACACCCCGAACACACCAAACGAGAGGCGCCCCGATGAAGAGTCGGGGCGCTGTCTTTTTGGCCAAAGTTTTGCGGCGACAGTTCACGGTGACGATTGAGGTAAAGGACTCCGCTACATTGGAGGCTGTGGGGACTCTGGCGCGGGTTGCGCTTCGCTGGCTTTCCTTAGCTCCTGGAAGCGGTCAATTTCCGATCTCGAAAGCGGTTCGTTTCCCAGCCGGTGATAGATTTTGCCCAGCAGATAATGCGGTTCCGGATACTCTGGGGCCAAGGCGACGGCCAGCTTGAGCGATTCAACGGCAGCTTGATATCCGCCTTGCATCTCAAGAACGCGGCCGAGCTGATAGTGCGCCTGTGGAAGCTGCGGATCGTAGCCGACGGCTTCCCGAAGATTCATTTCCGCTTCAGGCAGTCGATTAAGGGCCATGAGCGAAATGGCTAGATCCACGTGAGGCCAAGGAGAGGGCTTCGATTGCAGTCGGTTCAGATCGATGGCGCGGTTGTAGTTCTTTACGGCCTCATCGAATTTACCGAGGTAGTCTAAGCAAAGCCCCAGAGTGTCATGAGCGCGCATCATTTTCGGGTCCAGTTCGGTGACTTTTTGCAACCGGGTGATGGCGGAAGCGTAATTCCGCGCGTCGTAATCCAGACGGCCGAGCCAGTACAAGAAAAGCGGATTTTGCGGCTTCGCCGCGGCAAGCTTCTCCAATTCCGTGCGCGCGCCATCGCGCTGGTTGAGCTTGACGTAGGCCATAGCCAGGGTGAACCGGTTCCGATCGTCGAGAGGGGCAATGGCCTCGGCCTTTTTCCAGGCGATGGCAGCTTCCAGGTATTGGGCGTCGAGGAAGAAGATGCCACCGGCAATAGCAAGTAGTTTTGCCGAACGGGGCGATCTCGGATTGCGTTCGGCCTCTTCAACCAAGATCTTTTCGGCAGGCTTGTAGTCTCGCGCGTTAATCGCTTTTTCAAGCTCCGTGAGGCATAACGGATCTAACTGCAGTTCCATGAGCTGGCGCGAGAAACTTGACGTGGAGGGGTCGTCTTGCTGCAACACAGCGATTTGAGCGCAAACGGGCAGCGTTTGACAGAAGACTAGTGGAGCCAGGGCTATGATCCATCCCTTTTTTTTCACCACGGCTCGCCAATTAAGGCACTGAACCAGCCTTCGCATTTTCAATCCTTGTCTTCAGTTCTGCGGCGGCCTTACTTGCGGGCACGAGTTTCAGCTCCAGTGCAATTTCCGCGAGCGCTTGGTCGTATTTCTTCTGCTCCAATAGAATCGAGCCAATCGCCAAATGAACTTCGGGCAATTGGGGATCTGCTTCCGCGGCACGCTGGAAGGCGGCAAGCGCTAGGTCGTATTTTTCCTGAACGGCATATTCTTGTCCAAGACCCTGCTGCAATCGCGCGGAATTCGGGTTGATTCGCGCGATCTGCTGATACGACCAGCCGGAAAGCCTCATCCAGGCTTTTCCCATTTGATAAGCATATTCCGGCTCCTGGGAGGCCAACTCGACGAGTTTCTGGAGTTGTTGAGCCGCAGCGATCCAGTTTTCCGAAACTTCATACGCTTTCGCCAACTGGAAGCGGGCCTGCGGCTCTTGCGGCATCAACCTGACCGCGCGCTGGAGTTCGCGCACGGCTTCTGCGTTTCTTCCGAGTGCGAGCAGGCTGGCTCCAAGTAGCAGCCGGGAGGGACCATAAGTCGCTTGGAGGGCCAGTGCTTCGCGAAACTTCTGGACAGCTTCCAAATGATGGCCGCGCATCTGGGCAATGACACCCAAGTTGTGATAGACGAGCGGATGCTTGATTCCTTGACGGAGGGCACTCGAGAGAACCTTTTCTGCCGAGTCAAGATCGCCGGAGTTCAACGCCTCTATGCCTGGGGCCACCTGGGCTTCGAGCGAAGGCGGCGGAGTTTCCTGCCCAGCACACCGAGTTGCCGCGGCGAGAAACAGCAACAGAAAAGTCTTGCTATGCAGGCACCTCCGAAAAGGATTTCTAGATCGCATGATCCACCGAAACACGTTGTAGGGACAACTCGCAGACAGTATAAACCAGCGCAGGAGAGCGCTCCTATGGAAACCAAGGAACCGCTTACATATAATTGTCTCGCTAAACTTCACAATCCCCCATGAGAGAAAAGCCTAACGGTGGCTCCTGATGCGATCGCGCTGGCCAATTCCTGCAGTGGCTCTTGCGGCTTTGTTCTGCTTGGGTTTTGCTTATTCTGCGCAGCTCCGGGCTAGTGAGAGAGAGCAGAAAATTCTGCGAATTCAACAATTAATGCAGGAACACGATCTCGAGAAAGCGCACCTGGAGCTTGCAGAGGCTGCTAAAGAGTTTCCGACGGACGAGGGATTTGACAACCTGCTTGGCATCGTCGAGGCGCAGCAAGGCGATTACATCGCGGCGGAAAAGAGCTTTCGCCGAGCGATTGCAAAGGCCCCTAGATTCACGGGAGCTTACCTGAATTTAGGACGGCTGTATCAAGAGAACATCGCCGCCGATCCGCAGGCGCGGCGCAAGGCGCTCGACGTTTATAGACGAGTGCTCGATTATGACGCGGTGAACGCTGAAGCTAATTACCAGAGCGCGGCGCTTTTCTTGCAACAAGGCCAGTACCAAGTGTCACTCGATCGCGTTTCACGTCTCGCTGCCGAGCAGCGGAACAGTGCGCAAACACTGTCTATCCAATGCGCCGATTACGCTGGACTGGGCAACCGAAAGGGCGCTGAAGATGCGGCCGCAAGGCTGATGGCCGCTCCGGATTTTTCTGAGCCGGACGCCCAACAAGCGTTGTTAGGGCTGCTTCCAGGCAAGCGTGACGACCTGATTGTCTCTCTGCTGGAGAGCCTGCAAAGCCACGAGCAACTGGGGCCGGCCCTGCTGCAAGCGCTCGGCTCAGCTTATGAACGTAAGAGCAGGCTAGCAGAAGCGCGGGCCACCCTGGAGAAGTCTTTCACTGACGGAAAATCTTCGGTGGCCTTGCTAATGGAGTTGGCGCGTATTGCCCACCTGCAAAAGGACAATCAAGGAGCCCTAGGCTACTTGGCGCATGCGCGAGACCTGGAGCCCGGCAAGGCTATCTTGCATTATTACTTTGGCGTTGTGTGTGTGGACCTAAGCCTTATTGCGGAAGCCCGGAATTCGTTTGAAAAGGCCGTCCAGCTTGAACCGGAAAATCCGGATTATAACTATGCGATGGGGGCCGCCTCTGCTTTCCGGCACGATCCGGCGGAAGCAGTTCCATACTTCGAGAAATATCTTAAACTGAAACCGCAGGATCCACGCGGCAAGCTGGCCCTGGGTGCCGCCCTCTTCCGTGCCAAAGATTACGAGCACGCCCTTCCTTGGCTGAAGGAATCTGCCGGAATCCCAGGAACGGCCACAAGGGCTCATTATTACTTGGGGGCGATTGCGCTGGAGGAGGGCCAGCTCGACGAAGCTTTCGTCGAGCTGCAGGAAGCCTTGAAAGCTAAAGCGGATTTTACGGACGCTCTGGCGGAGCTGGGGCAGTACTATTTGAAGCGCAGAGACTACCGGCAGGCGGAGAAACAGATTCAACTTGCGTTGAAGGCCGAGCCGGACCACTATGCCGCGAACTTCTATCTCTTGATGTTTTACACTCGTACCAAAGATGCGAGGCAAGAAGCGCAAGCTAAACGGTTTGATGAGTTAAGAAAGGTGCTAGCAGAAAAAACCCAGGAATTCCTGCGCATTGTGGACGTGCGTCCTTTTGAATCTCCATGAAGATGCTAGGTCACAAGTCGCAACTTCTTACTTTGTCCTTGGGACTAAGCTCTTTCTGGTTGCTGACGCTGGTGGTTGGCAGCTTACTTTGTCCTTGGGACTAAGCTCTTTCTGGTTGCTGACGCTGGTGGTTGGCAGCTCGACCCGCGCTTATGGACAGTCATCGGCGCTAACCGAATGTACGCGAGCTCTTTATAGTGGGGACAATGCATTGGCCGTCCAACTGGCCGAGAAACATCTGAGCAAATACCCCAAGGATGTAGCCGTCCGAGTGGTTCTTGCCCGCGCTGAACTTGCCCAAGGTAAGCCTCTGCAAGCTTTTGATGAGCTGCAAAGAGCGCTGGAGTCCGATGCGAAAAACATTGATGCCCTCTATTACATGTCCCTTGTCTCCAAAGAACTTTCGCACAGCGAATATGAGCGGCTATTCTCACTGGCTCCCGACTCCTTCCGCGCCCACCAACTTCTCGCCGAAGCTGCTTTAAGTGCTGACAACGCAAGCGAAGCCGAAAGAGAATTCAAGAGAGCCCTGGAAGTAAATCCTCCGTCTGTGGAGGTTTCGACGGAATTAGCCGAGCTAAAGCGTTCCCAGTCAAAATTTGATGAAGCCATCGCCTACTATGCCCAGGCAGAGAAGAATGGACCGCTGAGTTATGACGTCGCTTACGGGTTGGGTGCTTGTTATACGTACAAGCAAGAATATCCTCAGGCGATTGAGTGGCTGCGCAAGGCGGTGGCCTTCGTCTCACGCTCCGCGACGGGTCGGTTCGCTCTCGGCAACGCATTGTTTCAAAACGGACAATTCGAGGCGGCCGTCCCGGAATTGAATGAAGCCTTGCGTCTCGAGCCGCGGATGAAACAGGCGTATTTCCTTCTTGGGCGAGCTTATTCAAAACTGGGCCGCCAGGAGGAGGCGAGAGGGGCAATCAGAAAGCTAGACGAGCTCAACCGCTCCGAAATGCCGGAGAAAGAGAAGAAACCCGGCCCCGATGGCAATCCAAAGCAGCGACGATAAAGCTCTTTGAAGACATTTTGCGGATGAATTTTACTTAATCTAGGTTACTTGGAAACTTTGAGCAGCGCTACACCGTGCTTGGGGACTTCCGTTGTGTACGAATTTTGCGCGGTGCCCAGGTCCTTGTGATCCAGGAGGTCACGCAGTTTCGGCGCGGCAGGTCCGCCAATCACTTTGAAATCGAGCGTCATTTGGATCGCGGACTCGCTGCGATTGAAGAGTCCCACGGCTTGGCTACCGTCGGCTAGTGGCTTGGCCCAAATTTCAAGCGGACCTTCTTGCCAAACCCGCCGTCCTTGAATCCCCTTGCTGTCCTGGTCAACTGCAATGACCTCGGAATTCGTGAGGAGCCCCTTGGTTTCTGCAGACATGTCACGGAGGTCGTTTCCTGCCAAAAGGGGAGCGGCAAGCAGCGCCCAAAGCGCCATATGCGTCCGATATTCGTCGCGGTTCATATGGCCATTGCCCACTTCCAACATATCCGGGTCGTTCCAGTGCCCGGGACCAGCGAATTTTTCCAGTCCGTTCTGTCCAAACCCAATCAAAGACATGCTGTCGTAACTGTCGCTGATGTCTCCTGTAGTCCTCCACAAATTGCCGGTTTTCGGTCCCCACCGCCACGGCGCCTTCACGCCCCAGTTGCAAATGCTGAACACAATAGGACGCCCGGATTGCGCAAGCGCATCGCGAAGTTTTGCATATTGCACCTCCGGATCGAGACCCTCCGAGTTGCACCAGTCGATCTTCACATAATCGATTCCCCAAGAGGCATACGTCTTGGCGTCCTGGCCTTCGTGATTCAGGCTGCCAGGCCGCTTTTCGCAGGTGCCCGTGCCTGCGTCCGTGTAAAGGCCCAGCTTTAACCCTTTGCTATGAACGTAGTCCGCGAGGGCTTTCATTCCAGAGGGGAACCTTTGCGGATCCGCGACGATGGTCCCCTGGGCATCACGACTCACCTGCCAACAGTCGTCGATATTCACGTACTGGTAGCCGGCCGCCTGCATCCCGCTGCTAACCATCGCGTCTGCCATCTCCCGAATGAGTTTGTCGCTCACGTTACAGCCAAACTTGTTCCAACTGTTCCACCCCATGGGTGGAGTCGGCGCCAGCAAGTAAGTTTGAGATAGAGTAGATGGGGCGAGCAAGGCCACCGTATTCAGTAGAAGGAATGCACCCAGGAAAGTACGAAAGGGAAGACATCGTAAAGAAATCATGGTTCCTCGCATATTTGCCAGACGTAAGCGCTTACGCAGCCTAGCACGACTTCGCAAAAAGTGCGATGCTATTTGGCACGGCTCCAGAAAGCTTCATCCTCAGATGCGAGCCTTTTTAGGGATGGGATGCCGCAAAATAAATGCAGCCCGTGACGTATGAACAGTTACCAATTCTGAGGGCTGCCACGAAAACGAAACGATTTGAGATGAGAAGAAATGTTCGTCGCTTGGGTTCTCTCGCGCTTGTCTTCATTTCGGCATGGCTCTGGCCAGGCTCCGCCGCCCAAGAACCCGAGGATCGTAAGGCGGAAAAACCGAAACCCACGGGAGTTGCCACTGGTGCTCCTCACGCCCCCGTGAAAGATGCTATGTCCCGCCCGATCACGGCGGGAGGATTTGTGGACGACGCCTCAATCGTATTCATCGACATCACGAAACAGGCAGGCCTGGACAAATTCCACCATCGCTCCGGGGGTCCCGAGAAGGCAACTATTCTCGAGACGCTTGGTTCGGGCGTGGCTTTGCTTGATTATGACAACGACGGCTGGCTGGACATCTATTTGCTCAATGGATCCACATTTGCTGCCCTCAAGCGGAGAGAACCAGCCCCGCGCGCTATGTTGCTGCACAACAATCACGACGGCACTTTCACCGACGTAACGGCCAAGGCGGGCGTGGCGAACGAACGATGGGGCTTTGGCGTGGCTGTGGGCGATTACGATAACGATGGCTGGCCAGATATCTACGTGTCTAATTATGGCAAAAACCGTCTCTATCATAACAATCAAGATGGGACGTTTACGGATGTGGCTGAGAAAGCGGGTGTTACCCTTGGAGGATGGTCCGCAGGACCCACCTGGGGCGACTTCGACCGCGATGGCCTCCTGGACTTGTTCGTTCCCGGCTACGTAAAATTTGATACAGACCATCCCCCGGTCATGGGTAAGGCTGGGCTCTCACTGAGTTCATGCCAATTTCGCGGCGTGACGGTCATGTGTGGGCCCCGCGGTCTGCCTGGAGAAAGCGATCATTTGTTCCACAACAATGGTGATGGCACGTTCACAGATGTGAGCCAGAAGGCGGGCGTCGCCGACCCGCAGAGCTATTACGGTCTGGCCTCGGTGTTTGTGGACGTGGATGACGATGGCTGGGTGGATTTGGCCGTGGCCAACGATTCCGTGCCGCGGTATCTCTATCGCAATCTTCACGACGGCACTTTTGAAGATGTAAGTTACTTGTCCGGCTTCGCTTTGACAAATGAGGGGCTGGCGCAAGCGTCTATGGGAATCGCCGTGGGAGATTACAACAGAGACGGTAAAGTGGATTTCTTCGTCACGACGTTCTCAGACGACTACAAAACGCTTTACAGAAACGACGGCGGTAACAATTTTTCAGACGTCACCTATCGGGCAGGATTGGGAGGTCCCACGATTCCTTTCCTCGGGTGGGGGGCCGGGTTTATGGACTTTGATAACGACGGTCTTCTGGACATTTTCGTTGCGAATGGCCACGTCTATCCTTCGGTGGACGAGCGGGACTGGGGCACAACATGGGCCCAACGGCCACAACTGTTCCGCAATCTCGATGGGACCAAGTTTCAGGAAGTTCCGCCGGCCACAGGAAGCGGCTTGGCTGACGTAATACCCGCAAGAGGTGCGGCGTTTGGGGACCTTTTCAACGATGGGCGCATCGATGTGGCGCTTAACAATATGGATTCTCCGCCCACGCTCCTTCGGAATGTCGTAAAGAACAGCAACCACTGGATCACTTTCAAATTGATTGGCGGAGCAAAGAGTCCGCGGGATGCCATCGGTGCGAAGATCTTCCTCACCGCGGGCGGTGTACGCCAGCGCGGTGACGTTTTCAGCGGAGGAAGTTACGCGTCGAGCTCTGATCTGCGTCTTCATTTCGGGTTGGCGTCAGCCATAAAACTTGAAAAAGTTGAGATTCATTGGCCTAGCGGCAAGCGTGAGGAGATTGTTGTACCGGGCGTGGACCGAATCCTGACAGTAGTGGAAGGACAGGGAGTCGTTGAGAAATAATCTCCGCAAGGTCCTTTGCGTCAACCCAGAGTTCAAACCGGGAATGTGATGTTTCCGCGCCGAGTAGCTCGACAGTTTTGCATCTGGGGCGGAGCCATGTGTGCGCTAGCGTTTCTTCTTTCTCGCTCAGCGCTCTCTCAGACGAAACCAGGCTACGCAGCCACTCTTTCCGACTTTCGACCGCGAAAGGAGGTACCTGGCGAGGGCTTTATAGGCTCAGGGGCGTGCGCAAGTGTCACGCACAAAAAAGTGGCTCGCATTTGCAGACCGCTATGGGACATGCGCTACAGAGGCCTACAGAAAGCCCTGTGTTGCGGAGTCATCCTAGGATGACGTTTCAGGCTGGGCAATTTTCCTATGAGATCGTAAGCGACGGCCAGCAAAGCATCTATCGTGTGACTGACGGGGAAGAAACCCTCAGTGAGCCGATCCTTTATGTGTTCGGTAATGCCCACCTCGCCCAGACCTATGTGTTCCGCCGTGGTGGAAGGCTCCGAGAAAGCCGCGTGAGCTACTACACGGCAATTGACGGGTTGGACTGGACCATTGGAGACGTTCTCAATCCGCCGCCAGGCCTGGAAGAAGCCGCGGGGCGCGACATTGACGGCGATGAGGCGCGCAACTGCTTCAGTTGTCACGGCACTGCCGCTCTGGTCAACGGGAAACTTCAGCTGGACCATATGATTCCCGGTGTAACTTGCGAAGCGTGTCATGGGCCGGGAGAGAGGCATTCTCTCGCAAAGCTTCTCGAAACAGGAGAAGACTCAACGATCTTTAACCCCAAAGGGCTTGAACCGGAGATGCTATCCCAGGAATTTTGCGGGGCCTGTCATCGCGGTGTCGACACTGTCGCCATGATGCCGGACCTTGGCGGCATCAGCAATGTTCGCTTCCAGCCGTACCGGTTGTTTAACAGCCGTGGACACGATCCCAAGGACGCGCATTTGGTATGCACCGCATGCCACGATCCACATCTGGATTTGAAGCAGAATGAGGCAGGCAGCGACTCAAAGTGCACAGTTTGTCATGAACCCAGTGGCGCAGCGCAAACGCCCGAAAAGATCCAAAACAAGGGAGCGGCTAGCAAAAGATGTTTTATAGAAAGAGATAAGTACGTCACCTGTTATATCCCCAAAGTGGAATTGCCCGGTGCGCACTTCAAATTCACCGATCATCGAATCCGGATCGTTCGCCCTAAAGAACCGTACCCTTATTGAGTGGAAACCTTAAGATCCCTTGATCCCAGAGCCCTCGACGATGGTGATGTAGCGATCAGTGGGAAGATTTGTGAAGCTCTCGACGCGCCCACTGGGCTGGGGCCAACGAATGTCCAGCTTGTCCATTTTCGTCCTCTTGCCAATCCCAAGCACATCCCGCGGATCATGCGAGGAAAGATAGCTACCGCCTCCCACTTTGAGTTTGCTTCTTTTGAGATCTCCCGCCTCCCATGTGATGGTTGCACCGATGGCATCCGGGTTAGATTTCTTGCCAAGCAAGCGCACGCCCAACCAGTGGTTTTCAAGAGCCGCGACATTCTTTAGCAAGAGGGGAGGTCCGTCGTTGACGGCGACCAGAACGTCGACCGCACCGTCGTTATTGAAATCGCCGATAGCCATGCCTCTCGCCGCAAAGCTCTGAGTGAATGCGGGACCGGCAATCGCGCTGACGTTTTCCAATGTCCGGCCGTTGTTATGAAACAGCAACAGCGGTTCTCTGTAGCTGACATGACTCGAATGCGATTCGATCTGGTCATCGGGATGCCCGTTAGCAATGAAGAGATCCACGTTGCCGTCGTTGTCATAATCAAAAAACTTCACTCCCCATCCGCTCATCAGCCGCGTCAAGCGGCCGAGACCCATCGGCCCTGCCCGGTCTTCAAAGGAAAGGTCATGATTGTTACGGTAGATGGAATACATCTCCTGATCCACGTTGGTCACGAAGAGATCCTGCCAGCCGTCCTGATCAAAATCTGCCGAATCCACGCCCATGCCGGAGCGCTCGCGTCCGTTTTGACTGTAGGCCACACCCGCCTCGAGGGCAGCGTCCTCGAACTTTCCATCGTGCTTATTCACGAAGAGGAAGTTGGCAACCGTGTCGTTAGTCACAAACAGGTCCATCCAGCCATCATTGTTGATGTCCGTGGCGACGACACCCCAGGCCTTTCCCATCGCCTTGGAGATACCTGATTCGCGGCTGATGTCTGTGAACGTGCCGTCTCCATTGTTGTGAAACAGCCAGCTTGCCGCAGGTGAGTAAGCGCGCGGGATACAATAGAAACGTTCTCCGGTCTTCTCGTTGCCGCAGAATTTATTTTTGGACCTGTCGAAGTCCACGAAGCGGCACACGAATAAATCCAGCCGGCCATCATTGTCGTAATCAAACCACACGGCACTGGAAGCCCAGCCGGGAGCGGCCAAGCCGGCCTTTTCCGTCACATCCGCAAACGTCCCATCGCCATTGTTGTGATACAGAATGCTGCGACCGTACTGCGTGACGTAGAGATCGGGCCTGCCGTCATTATCATAGTCTCCTACGGCGGCGCCCATCCCGTAGCCGCTGCCGGGAACACCCGCTTTTTCCGTGACGTCGGTAAAAGTGCCGTCGCGATTGTTGTGGCACAGCGCGTTACGCAGCGGCGGATTTGGAGTGAGGAAATCGCACTTCCCGCTGTTGACCAGGTACATGTCCATCCAGCCGTCGTTGTCGTAATCGAGAAAGGCGCAACCCGCTCCTGTCGTCTCGGGCAAATAGTATTCCGGCGAGCGCCCGTTCACGTGGCGCCAGGTGATCCCGCTGACTGCGGAAGGCACTTGTTCAAACAGAGGCGGCGCGGGAGTTGATGCGAACCTTCGCGGTCTCCCCCAGTTGAGCCCTAGGGGCAAGGAAATGCCAGCGAGTTCAGCCAAGGAACCGCTGCCGACAATAGACAGCCCCTTGAGGAATTGTCGTCGCGCCCACCGTGGCATCAGTATCTTTTCGCGGCACTGAGAGTTTGCGTTAGCATCTGCGGGCTCATCACGATTCGCTGTCAATCCGTTCGGCGGCGCGATTTGCCGACCGGGTGGCCGCTTCCATGCCCCAGTTGAGGTTGTCCGCGTAGGCTCCCGCGAAATGGATTCTTCCGTGAGGTTCGACGAGCGCCGGCCAAAGCCGCGTCAGGTCTCCGGGAGGATAGTTCAAGGTTTCGCACGCCATGACCCATGGGTCGCGCGACCAGTCGTGCACCAGCGCCACCCTGATGTCTTCGGATTTGCCGGGATAATAGCGACGGAAGGTCTTTAGGGCAGCTTCGCCAGTGGTTAAGGCGTCCGCCGTGGAAACGAGCAAGCCGCGCTGCGTATCCACATCATCCGCCATCCTCCAGATATGATTGAGCGCATGTTCGTTGAACTCGATATTGGGGCTGACTCCGTCCTTTTCCCAAAAGCGGCTGCGCGACTGAAAAAAGGGCCGCGAAGCCGTGTAGTACGGGACTGTTCCAATCGCATAACGCTTGCTCTCCGGCCACGCGGGATGCACTGGAATTTGCCGCAACATAACGGCTGACATGCAACAAACCAGGTACTCCGCTTGCATGGTTTTTTCTTCGCCCGATTCGCGATAGCGTACGCGCACGCCGCTCGGGCTGTGCTCGATTCCCGTGATGGGTCTTTCGAGGCGAACACGACCGCCGAGCCGCGAAGCGAACGCATCGGTCATCCCTTGGTTCCCGCCCTTCAGGCGGAAGACTTTCGGAGGAAATAGCGGCACCTTGCGCAGTTTCAGGATAGCGGCGTGCCATAGGACATGGAGCGCCGACACGCCTGTGCCCCCAATGTACAGAATCGCCGACGAAGACGCGCCCTGCTGCTTCAGCCATTGGTCCATCGCGACGTGATCCAGATGGTTTAGGCCGGCGTCGAACGGGCGGTACTCGTCGGTGAATTTGTCGAGGTAGGGATCGAAGTAGAGAGACGGCAGCTCCCACCAAGCGTGACGCGCAAGGAACTGAATTTCTCGCTGGTTAAAGCCGAGCGCCTTGAGCACATTTGGACTTTGCAGGGCCTCTTCGGAATACATTTTTCCTTGCAGCACGCGAAGCATGCGGTTCCTGCGAGGGTAGGGAAGTGCCGTCAGGTTGAACTCCTGAACGTATTGCCAATAACGGTCATAGCCAGGCTGGGTGAAGTGTTCGGCGCCGGCATCCACGTAAAGCCCGTCGGCGAGGCCTTCGCGTACGGTGCGGACGTGGCCTCCGGTGCGCCCTGACGCCTCGAGGACGGTCACGTCGTGCCCTCGCCTCATCAGTTCGTGGGCGCACGATAGTCCGGCAATCCCGGCTCCCGCGACTATGACTTTCTTGACTCGCTTTGTTTGGCTCTGCCCGGAGAGCGCCGGTAAGGCCGTGAGCAGAAGCGCCCCGCCAATTTTTAGAGCTTCGCGTCGCGGGATGCGATTGCGACCTTCGGCCTCCCTTGAGTTTTTCGATTGTTTGGCAGATTCGGTTGACATGAACACCTGCGTCAATAAGGAATTATATTGCGATTCTTCACGATTTAGGTTGCATGCTACCCAATCCAGCAATCAATTCCGTTGGATTATGATGCCGCGCCATTCTAATTGTTCGCGGAAGATTTGGACAGATCCGCCAACGTCACCCGCGGCGCGGTCCGGGAGAGACATCACTGAACTTCATTCAAGTGCCAGCCTAACATTGTCGGCGGACTAAAGTGGTGGATAGTTTGCCGTAAGTAACGTACGGTACTTTTTGCGACGAAAAAACTCCGTAAGCGCTTGCTTCTAAAGATACATAGTGGATGTGGTGAGTGAATCACGAAACACACAAAAACACTTCACCACGCGCCCGGTAGACGCCTCCCGGACAATAGTCCTGGAACCCACATGGACGGTTTTCCGACTGACCGGGACTTGACGGAAACTCACTTTCGCTCGCGCGCGTTCGATGAATCCGTTTGAAAGTGGCCCAAGTTCACGAAATCCCGCTAATAAGCTCATTCTATTGAGAATATACAATTGAATGGCGAAAACTGACTGATCCGTAGCCGCGCCTTCCAAAGATTTGTTTACATTTTCCTTTTTCAAGGCCTCTGAAGTATAGGGAATCGAAGCCTTCAGAAAAAAGCCAGTTGAGCTTTCCTGAAAACAGGCCCTCTTAGTAATGAAGGGCCGTTCTCGCGGGACTCCTCCTCGGCTGGGTAGAGCCGTCCCACTTCGGTTCGCCACGCGGCCCGGTAGCGCATCAATAAGGGGCGTGCGTTGCGGTATTTCGCGTTGCGGCACCGGACAAGCGGTGCTGGATGAACGGCAAGGAAGAAAAGCGTGTCCCGAGGCTTTGACGGATTCGAGATCGATGATTTTCGCGACTTCGGTTGGGAACGTGACTCTCGCGCTTCCGAGCGTGAACCGAGTCGAGGCAGAGACGGAAATTCAGCAACAGAAAGAAGCACCGCGCGGAAGCTGGAGAAGCTGCGCGAGGCTGAACATAGCCTCGATATCTTTAACCGCCTGTCACAGGAGCGTTCTAACCAAACCCGCCCGCCGCTTCCTCGCGAGGAGCAGCAACGCTCAACCCTTTCGAGCCCAAAGCAAGCCATTTACACCGAT
>WNGL01005090.1_pt1 | contig 15662 bp, 16 predicted proteins | sample 5400591 | NCBI WGS metagenome assembly WNGL01 (sample SAMN13153377, study PRJNA577476) | soil metagenome | isolation source: 80 cm soil or saprolite under Garry oak tree replicate 1 | place: USA:California | collected 2016-06-15
CCATCCCCCCGGACCCCCCTGGCGGACCCCCCCGCGAAGGCGGATTCATGATGGCCCGCGCCCGCAGTTCCCGGAGCTCCGGTACCCGGCTGCCGCTGATGGCCGGCAACTGGAAGATGCACGAGAACCACCTCGAGGCCATCGCGCTGGTGCAGAAGCTCGCGTTCACCCTGACCGCGAAGGACTTCGACGCGGTCGACGTGGCCGTGCTGCCGCCGTTCACCGCGCTGCGCAGCGTGCAGACCCTGACCGACGGGGACAAGCTGCGGATCACCTACGGCGCGCAGGACATCTCCCAGTACGACTCGGGCGCCTACACCGGCGAGGTGTCCGGGCCGATGCTGGCCAAGCTGGGCTGCCAGTACGTGCTGGCCGGGCACTCCGAGCGGCGGCAGTACCACGCGGAGACCGACGAGCTCGTCAACGCCAAGGCGCTGGCCGCGCTGCGGTCCGGGATCACGCCGATCCTGTGCCTGGGGGAGCCGCTGGAGGTCCGTCAGGCCAGGCAGCAACTCGGCCATTGCATTGGGCAGCTCGACGAAGGTCTCAAGGGGTTTCCAGCCGCCGCGGTGGCGGCGATGGTGATTGCCTACGAGCCCGTCTGGGCCATCGGCACCGGCGAGGTGGCCACCCCGGAGGATGCGCAGGAGACGGCCGCCGCGATCAGGTCCCGGATTTCGGAGTTTCATGATGCCGAAACGGCCGCCAGTGTGCGTATCCTGTATGGCGGGTCCGTCAAGCCCGGCAACGTCGCGCCGATCATGGCGCAGCCGGACATCGACGGCGCTCTCGTCGGCGGAGCCAGCCTCGACGCCGGGCAGTTCGCTCAGATCTGCCGGTATCGTGAACTGGCAGCGTAGGCTGGAGTCAGCAGCGCCCTTCGCGGCAGCGCTCATATCGATAGCAGGAGATGGATAACAGCTATGGTCGTCGCGCTTTCCATTATCCTGATCATCACGAGCCTGGTGATGGTCCTGCTCGTGCTGCTGCACAAGGGTAAGGGCGGCGGCCTGTCTGACCTGTTCGGCGGCGGGGTGACGTCCACCCTCGGGTCCTCCTCGGTCGTCGAGCGGAACCTGGACCGGATCACTATTTTCTTCGGGATCCTCTGGTTCGTGTGCATTGTTGTCCTCGGCTGGCTGATTAATCACTAACCTGTAGTCCTACATCCCGCACCGAAGTTATCCCGCACCGCAGTTCTGGCTTCATAGCTCTATATGGCGTTCAAGGGGTGATCTGTGAGTAGTGGTAACGCTATCCGCGGCAGCAGGGTAGGCGCGGGCCCGATGGGAGAGGCTGAGCGCGGCGAGGCCGCCCCTCGTGTCTGGGTCTCGTTCTGGTGCGCCAACAGGCACGAGACGCGGCCGAGCTTCGCGACCGACGCCGCCATCCCTGACACCTGGGAGTGTCCCCGTTGCGGCAACCCCGCGGGCCAGAACGAGCAGGCCCCGCCGAACCCGCCCCGGGTCGAGCCGTACAAGACGCATCTCGCTTACGTGAAGGAGCGCCGCAGCGACTCCGACGGCGAGGCCATCCTGGCCGAGGCCCTAGCCCGCCTCCGCGGCGCCTCCTGACCGCTGCCGCGCCTGCCTGAGTCGCGGCGCAATCTCCGATTTGAAACCCCCGGTTCCCGCGCGTTCGAACGCCGCGAACCCGGGGTTTCATCGCGTTCGGCGAGGTTCCCGAGGCTACGGCGACGGTGCGAATGGGGGAGTGCACGCACAAGCGGCGGCCCGGGAGGTTTTGTCCCGGGCCGCCGCACTTCGTGCGGGGTTTACAGGCCTTCGTTGATCAGGCGGCCTGCCTGCTCGTACTTGGCCGGTCGGTATTTCTTGAAGTAGAAGGCGGTGCCGACGCCGGCCAATACGACCACGGCGTCGATCGGGCCCAGCCAGTTCGCGTAGCTGTAGCTGCCGGCGCCCAGGAAGTCGATGTTCGTGAACAGCAGGTACACCACGTAGGCCTGAGAGAAGAACGAGATGAGCGGCGCCAGCCTCGTCTTCCACCAGTGCGCCTCGTCCCGGTGGAAGCGCTCGTAGTAGACCAGCACGCTGAGCGAGACCACCGCCTGCACCGACAGGATGATGATTACGCCCATCACCGCCATCAGGCCGTAGAGCTGGATGTAGGCCTGGGTGTTGGGGTCGTTGCTGCCGGTGAAGATGGCGAACAGGCCGATGATGATGGCGGCGACGACCGACTGGGTGACGGACGCGATGTGCGGGCTCTTCCACTTGGGGTGGGTCCGGCCGAGCGCCCGCGGCGCCAGGCCCTCGCGGCCGAGCGAGTACATGTAGCGCGCGGTGGTGTTGTGGAAGGCCATGCCGCAGGCGAACGAGCCGGTGATGATCAGGTAGCTCATCACCGAGGACACCCAGTGCCCGGCGTACTGGCTGGCCGGGGCGAGGAAGTACTGGGCCGCGTTGCTCTGCGACTGGGCGATCGCCGCTTTGGTGGTGGAGTACCCGGCGAGCGAGGCCCAGGACGTCAGCGTGTAGAAGACGCCGAGCCCGATCACCGAGATGTACATGGCGCGCGGGACGATCCGCTTGGGGTCGCGGGACTCCTCGCCGTAGTTCGGCGCCATCTCGAAGCCGACCCAGGACCAGAAGGCGAAGAACAGGCCGATGCCGATCGCGCCCGCCGCGAGCTTGCCCTGCGCCGGGAAGCCCTTGAAGGCGTTCGTGATGTTCAGCGGGCTGGCGGTGACGTGCCCGCGGGCGAACAGGTAGATGTCGAAGATGAGCAGGATGGCGACCTCGCTGATCAGCCCGACCGCGAGCACCATGCTGGAGATCCGGACGTCGAAGTAGGTCAGGATGGTGATGATCAGCACCATGGCGAGGGCCAGCCAGGGCCAGGAGATGGTCACCCCGAACTGGTTCAGCTTCAGGCTGAGGAAGTAGGCGAAACCGCCGGCCAGCGACGCCTCGAACACCGAGTAAGCGACCACCGAGGCGTAGCCCGTGCCGATGCCAAGTTCCCGGCCGAGCCCGTGGCTGATGTAGGAGTAGAAGCCTCCCGCCGTGGTCTTCTTCCTCGCCATGGCGACGTACCCGACGGAGAACACGACGAGCACGATCGTGGCGAACATGAAGGCGGCCGGGGCACCGACGCCCTGGCCGAAGCCGACGACGATTGGCGTGTTGAACAGCATGGCCGAGATCGGAGCCGATCCGGTCACGGTCAGGAACAGGACGCCGCCGAGCCCGATCGCGCCCTTGCGGAGCTTGGCTACGTCCTGGCGCTGTGAGACGTCATAGTCCTCGGCCGGCTGGGCGGTCGCGGCGACGCTGGGGACTTCGGGAACTTGGGGATGACCCATAGGTACACCTCCGGCGCATTTGCGGGGAGCGTAACAGCCAGTGGGAACCATGATCAAGAGTTCTGGTTGAGTTAATCTGAGCGAAACAGAACCTCTTGACAGTTATCGGTCAGGGGCGATACTTCTTTGGTTTAGCCGAACGAGCCATATGGTTGCGGCACCGGTGAAGGTGACGGAGGTCACGGTGACCGAGGAACTGATCTCTTTCGCCTCGAAGCAGGACATGCTGGCGAAGTCGAAGCAGTTCTGGAACCCGGACAAGACGCAGTTCTGGATCGACTCCGGGGTCCCGCTGGTCATTGACCGCCGCGAGGGGTACTTCATCTACGACGTCGAGGGCAAGCGCCTCATCGACGTCCACCTCAACGGCGGCACCTACAACCTGGGCCACCGCAACCCCGAGGTGGCCGCCGCGGTGACCGCGGCCATGCAGCGGTTCGACATCGGCAACCACCACTTCCCGAGCCTGGCCCGCACGGCCCTGGCCGAAGCCCTAGTCAAAACCGCGCCCGGTGCCCCGCCGTCTACGGTCCCGGGGGGCCAAAGGCCCTCCCAAGGGGGGTTCGGGGGGATGGGTCCCCCCGAGCCGGGGGGGTCACCGGGGGGGTCGTCCCCCCGGGGGCTAACAAAGGTGATGTACGGCAGCGGCGGCGGGGAGGCCATCGACATCGCGCTGAAGAGCGCGCGGCACGCGACCAAGAAGCGCGGCATCGTCTCGGTGGCCAAGGCCTACCACGGGCATACCGGGCTGGCCGTGGCCACCGGCGACGAGCGGTTCTCTACGCTGTTCCTGGCCGACCGGCCGGATGAGTTCACCCACGTGCCGTTCAACGACCTCGACGCGATGGAGGCGGCGCTGCGCGGCCGGGACGTGGCCGCGGTGATCATGGAGACGATCCCGGCCACCTACGGCTTCCCGCTCCCCGCGCCCGGCTACCTGGCCGGGGTCAAACGGCTCTGCGAGCGCTACGGCGCGCTGTACATCGCCGACGAGGTGCAGACCGGCCTGATGCGCACCGGCGAGCTGTGGGCCATCAGCAAGCACGGCGTCATGCCGGACATCCTGGTCTCCGGCAAGGGCATCTCGGGCGGCATGTACCCGGTCAGCGTGGTGCTGGCCAGCGAGGCCGCCGCGGGCTGGCTGACCGAGGACGGCTTCGCGCACATGTCGACGTTCGGCGGCGCCGAGCTCGGCTGCGTGGCCGCGCTCAAGACGCTGGAGATCACCTGCCGGCCCGAGGTCAGGTCGATGGTGCACTACATCGCCGGCGTGTTCACCGACGGGCTGGCCCAGATCCAGGCCTCCTACCCGGACTGGTTCACCGGGATCCGGCAGGACGGGCTGGTCATGGGCCTGGAGTTCGGCCACCCGCAGGGCGCCAAGTTCGTGATGAAGCGGCTGTACGAGAACGGGGTGTGGGCGATCTTCTCCACCCTCGATCCCCGCGTGCTGCAGTACAAGCCGGGCATCTTGCTCGCCCCGGCGCTGTGCGAGGAACTGCTCGAGCGGACCGAGGTGGCCATCGGCAAGGCCAGGGACGACGCAACCAGGGGGGCGCGGCGATGACCCCGGAGATGAGCAGGGCCCCGATCACCGTCTCCGAGCTGCTCACCGCCCCGGCGGGGGTGCCGCGGGCCCGGGCCATGCTGCAGCGGGCGGAGTGGGCCGCGCGCGCCTTCGCCCGGTACGACAAGCCCTCGGTGGACGCGGTCGTACGGGCCGCCGCCGCGGCCGGCGCGGCCGGGGCTCGCCGGTACGCCGAGTGGGCGGTACGCGAGACCGGGTTCGGCGTGGCCGAGCACAAGGTGCTCAAGAACATCGCGTGCAGCACCGGGATCGTGGACTACTACGCGGGCCACGACTACGTGACGCCGCGGATCGACCGCGAGGCGAGGATCGTCGAGGTGCCCCGCCCGGCCGGCGTGGTGCTGGCGCTGACCCCGTCGACCAACCCGGTCGCCACCGTGTTCTTCAAGTGCCTGCTCGCGCTGATGACCCGCAGCGTGGTGGTGGTGAGCCCGCACCCGCTGGCCAAGGAATGCTGCGCCGACGCGGCCAGGACCATGGCCGAGGCCGCCACCCGGGCCGGTGCCCCCGACGGCGTCATCCAGGCGGTGGACGAGCCGTCGGTGCCGCTGATCGACGCGCTCATGACCGACGAGCGCACCAGCGTCATCGTCGCCACTGGCGGCGTCCCCGTGGTGCGCGCCGCGTACAGCTCGGGCACGCCCGCCATCGGCGTGGGGCCGGGCAACGTGCCCGTGCTGGTGGACGCGACCGCCGACCTGGCCAAGGCGGCGCGGCGGATCGTGGACAGCAAGAGCTTCGACAACTCCATCCTGTGCACCAACGAGTCGGTGCTTATCGTCGCCGAGCAGGCCGCGTCCACCCTGCTCCGGCACCTCAAGCACGCCGGCGCCTACCTGCTCGAGCCGGCCGAGCGGGACCGTGTATCGACACTGCTCTTCCCCGGCGGCCGGTTCGACATCCGTTTCGTCGGCAAGGACGCGAGCTGGATCGCCGCCGAGGCCGGCGTGCGGGTGCCGAAGAGCACCCGGGTGCTGCTCGCGCCGTTCGACCTGGTGGTGCCCGAGGAGCCGCTGGCCCACGAGAAGCTCTGCCCGGTGCTCGGCCTGGTCCTGGTGCCGTCCGCCCGGCGCGGGATCGACGCCGCGCGGGCCGTCCTGAGGCTGTCGGGCCGCGGCCACTCGGCCGCCATCCACAGCACCGACCCGCGGGTGATCATGGAGTACGGGGCCGCGGTCGAGGTGCTGCGGGTCGCCGTCAACGTGGGCAACAGCCTGGGCAGCGCGGGCCTGGAGACCAACCTGGCTCCCACCATGACGATCGGCACCGGGTTCTTCGGCCGGTCCTCGGTAGCCGAGAACCTGCACCCCAGCCACCTGGTGCAGTGGACGCGGCTGGCCTACAACCGCGATCCGGCCGAGCCGTTCGGCGACTTCACCGGGCTCATCCCCTGGCAGGCCCCGGCCGGGCCGGTGCCCATGTACCCGGTGGCGTCCAACCAGCGGGGCGAAGGTGCCGATCACCGGCCGGCGGCAGGAGGCGGCGGAGCGGCGAGTAGCCCGGCCCGTTCGGAACTCAATGGTTCAGACGCCTCCGCCCTGCGTGAACAGATTCGCCGGCTGATCCTCGAAGAGCTATCCCAGCTGGCCGGAGGCTGACCCGTGGCCGAACTGCGCTCGTTCATCTTCCTGTCCCGGCTGCAGCCGCAGACCATGTGCTACCTGGGCACCTGGATCCGCGGGTCGCTGCCGCGCAGCCACGTCGCCGCGCAGGTCATCGAGGTGGCGCCGGGCCTGGACATCGAGCCGCTCACCGACGTGGCGGTCAAGCACGCCGACGTGCGGGCCGGGATCCTCGTGGTCGAGCGGCAATTCGGCTACCTGGAGATCCACGGCGGGACCGACGAGGTGCAGGCCGCGGCCTCGGCGGTGCTCGGCGCGCTCGGAGCGAGCGCGCGGGACGCCACCAGGCCCGAGGTCCTCGCGTCCACGATCATCACCATGCTCGACCCGCAGCAGGCGTTCCTGGTGAACCGGAACAAGATCGGCTCGATGGCGCTGGCCGGGGAGTCGCTGTTCGTGCTGGAGATGCGGCCGGCCTCGTACGCGATCCTGGCGGCCAACGAGGCCGAGAAGGCGGCCAGGATCAAGCTGGTCGACTACCGGATGATCGGCGCGACGGGCCGGCTCTACCTATCCGGCTCCGAAGCCGACGTCCGGCAGGCGGCCGACGCCGCCGAAGACGCCCTGCGAGACCTCTCATGAGCGACTCCGAGGAGCTCCGCGCGCTGGTGCGCGAGGTCATCAGGGACGTGCTGCCCAAAGGCCTGCCAAATACCGAAACGGTTAACCTTTCGACGGACGAGGACCTGGCCGTGTTCGTGAAACGGCTGCTCGATCTGGATCAGGACCAGCGCGAGGAGCTCAGGTCGGGCCGGAAACGGTTCAGGCTGGCCCTGCCGCAGGCGCCGGCGGGTGCCCTCACTGGAGCCGAACGGGCCGGGGACACAACGCCGGTCCGCCGCATCGAGCGCGGCGCGGTGACCGAGACCGTGATCAAGGCGGCGGCGCGGGCCGGGGAGCGGCTCGTGCTCGGCCGCGGCGCCGTGCTCACCCCGCTGGCCAGGGACCGGGCCCGGGCGAGCGGCGTGCCGATCGAGAAGGAGCGCTGATGCTGACCGCAACGGTGATCGGGAGCGTGTGGGCCACGCGCCGTCTGGCCGAACTGCCCAACGGTGCCTTCCTGGAGGTGGAGGCCGAAGGCAGCGGCCAGCGGCTGATCGCCTTCGACGTGCTCGGCAGCGGGGTGGGCGAGCGCGTGCTCGTCGCCCAGGGCTCGGTCGCGGCGGCCTGGTTCTCGGGCAAGCCGCCGCCGGTCGACGCGCTGATCATCGGATCTATCGACCCAGTACCGGACAGCCAGAAAACAGGAGAGTGAACTATGGCGGACAACGCGATCGGACTGATCGAGACCAAGGGGTACGTGGCCGCGCTCGCGGCGGGCGACGCCATGGTCAAGGCGGCCAACGTGACGATCGTCGGCCGCGAGGAGGTCGGCGACGGGCTGGTGTCGGTGACGATCGTCGGGGACGTCGGCGCGGTGAAGGCGGCCACCGAGGCCGGCGCCGAGACCGCGTCGACCGTGGGCGAGCTCGTCTCGGTCCACGTGATCCCGCGCCCGCACCCCGAACTCGCCAGGCACTTCAAGATCAGCGGTGACTAAGCCCTCCGAAGCTAACCGGGCCGAGCTGCGGGTTTACCTCCTGGTGCGGGACCTGCAGCCGCAGTTCGCCGCGTACCTGGGCACGCCGACCCGGGCCCGCGGCTACCCGCCGTTCGCCGGGCAGCACGCGCTGATCGTCGAGGTGGCGCCCGCGCTGGCCATCGAGCGGGTCACCGACCTGGCGCTGCGGGCGGTGCCCGCGGTCGAGCCCGGCATCTTGTTCGTCGAGCGGCAGTTCGGCGTGCTCGAGGTGCACGGCCGGGACCTGGACGACGTACGCCGGGCCGGGCAGGCGATCCTGGACGGGCTCAGCGCCGGCGAGAAGGACCAGTTGCGGCCGCGGATCTTGTTCTCCGACGTGATCGAGGACGTGACCGACGCGCACGCGATCATCATCAACAGGAACCGGTCAGGCTCGATGATCATCCCCGGCGACACGCTGGGCGTCAGCGAGGTCACCCCGGCCCTGTTCGCGGCGGTCGCGGCCAACGAGGCCGAACGCGCCGCGCCGGGCGTGACGCTGGTCGACGTGTCGATGATCGGCGTGGCCGGGCGGATCTACCTGAGCGGGCCCGCCGCCGAGGTGCGGCGCGCGCAGGCCGAGATCACCGAGGTGCTCTCGGCCGTGGCCGGGCGGGACGAGTAGCCGTGGGCCGAGAGAAGGCTGGGCACGACCTGTCGGCCGGCGGGGACGTCATGGAGCGGGTGCGGGGCTGCGCGCGGGACGCGCTGGCCGCGTACGGCGGCCATCCCGGCGCGTCGGTCGAGCTGCTCAACGTCTCGGAGAACGCGACGTTCCTGGTCACCGACCCCGACGCCGGCCCCTCGGTGCTGCGCGTGCACCGGCTCGGCTACCACACCGAGCAGGAGATCGCCTCGGAGCTGGAGTGGATGGACGCGCTGCGTGCCGAGGCCGGGGTGCGCACGCCCCGGGTGCTGCCGGCCGCCGACGGGCGGCGGGTGGTCACCGTGCCCGAGCCGGGCGGAGCGTCCGAACGGTACTGCGTCCGCTTCGAGTTCCTCCCCGGCGCCGAGCCGGGCGGTTCGGGGGACGATCCCGAGCTCGCCGGCGCCCATTTCGCCGAACTGGGCGAGATCACTGCCCGGATGCACCGGCACGCACGGGAATGGCCCCGCCCGGCCTGGTTCACCCGGTTTCACTGGGACTACGCCGCAGCGTTCGGCCACCAGGCCCGCTGGGGCCGCTGGCAGGACGGCATCGGAGTCGGGCTGCCCGAGCGCAAGATCCTGACCAGGCTGGACAACGTGCTGCACGCCCGGCTGCGGGCGTTCGGCTCCGGGCCGGCCAGGTACGGCCTCGTGCACGCGGACACCCGGCTGGCCAACCTGCTGGTGCACGACGGCTCGGTCAGCGTCATCGACTTCGACGACTCCGGGTTCAGCTGGTACCTGTACGACCTGGGCACGGCGGTGAGCTTCTTCGAGCACGAGCCCGAGGTCCCCGCCCTCGTGGACAGCTGGCTGCGCGGGTACCGGCGGGCCGGGCAGCTGTCCGCCGAGGACGAGGCGGAGATCTGGACGTTCATCATGTTCCGGCGGCTGCTGCTGGTCGCGTGGATCGGCTCGCACCGGGGAGTGGACATCGCCGCCGAGCTCGGCGCCGGATACACGCAAGGCAGCTGTGACCTTGCGGAGTCATACCTAAGCACGCACTGACCTTAAGCACTGACCTTAGACAAGCACTGACCTTAGACAAGCACTGACCTTAAGCAAGCACTGACCTTAAGCAAGCACTGACCTTAGGCAAGCACTGAGAGGACCTGCCATGTTCACATCGATCGCCGGCCGGGCCGTGGTGGTGACCGGCGGCACACGCGGTATCGGCAAGGGAATCGCCAGCGTGTTCGCCCGCAACGGCGCGAAAGTGCTGATCACCGGCCGGGACGCGGAGGTGGCGCGGGCCGCCGCGGAGGAACTGCACGCCCGGGCCGCCGCGGCGGACACGCCCGGCGAGGTCTCCTTCGTGCTCGCCGACGTGGCCAGCCGGGAGGACTGCCGCCGGATGGCCGCGATCGCCCAGGAGCGGCTGGGCGGCGTCGACGTGCTCTGTGCCAACGCCGGGATCTTCCCCGACGGGCGCCTGGAGGACCTGACCGAGGACGACCTGGACCGGGTGTTCGGCACCAACCTGAAGGGCACGATCCTGTCGGTCCAGGCCTGCCTGCCGGCCCTGGCCGCGTCGGGCCGCGGCCGGGTGGTCCTGACGTCCTCTATCACCGGGCCGATCACGGGTTACCCAGGCTGGACGCACTACGGCGCCAGCAAGGCCGGGCAGCTCGGCTTCATGCGGACCGCGGCGATCGAGCTGGCCCCCAAGGGCATCACCGTCAACGCGGTGTTGCCGGGCAACATCGTCACCGAGGGCCTGGAGGACCTCGGCGCGCAGTACACGGCCGCGATGACCTCCGCGATCCCGATGGGCCGGCTGGGTACCGTCGACGAGATCGGCTACGCGGCCCTGTTCCTGGCCACCGACGAGGCCGCCTACATCACCGGCCAGACCATCGTGGTGGACGGCGGCCAGGTGCTGCCCGAGTCACCGGACGCCATGGCGGTCCTCGGGACGGACTCTGCATGACTGCGCTTCCTCCCGGGGTTCCCGCCGCCCGGACGCCGGAGGAGGTCCGGCGCGCCCTGGCCGAGCAGATCGGCAGCGGCCGGCTGCGTCCCGGGCAGCGGCTGGGCGCCGAGCGCGCGCTGGCGGCCGAGTTCGGCGTCAGCCGGGCCGCGCTGCGCCAGGCGCTCGCCGTGCTCGAGGAGGGTGGCGTGGTCCGCCGGGTTCCGGGCCGCGGCGGCGGCACGTTCGTGGCCAAGGGCAAGATCGAGCGTGACCTGTCCCGCATCGTCGGCGTGCCCGCGCTGCTGCGCAGCCAGGGCGTGGTGGCCGGGACCAGTGTGCTGAGCGCACGGCTGGCCGAGGCGGACGACGTCACCGCGCAGGCGCTGCGCGCCCGGCCCGGCGAGCTGGTCGTCGACCTGGTGCGGATCAGGCTCGCCGACGGCAGCCCGTTCTCGCTGGAGCACGCCAGGTTTCCGGCCAGGCGCTTCCCCGGGCTGCTCGAGCTGCCGCTCGGGGGTTCGGTCTACGAGCTGCTCGAGGAGCACTACGGCACCGAGCCCACCGACGCGGTGGAGCGAATCGAAGTGGTCCTGGCTTCGGCGGACGAGGCGGCCATCCTCGACGTCGAGCCTGGTGCGCCGCTGATGGCCATCACCAGGACGACGACCGACCCGGACGGCGAGCCGATCGAGTTCTCCCGTGACCTGTTCCGGGCCGACCGGACCCGCATCGTGGTGCGTACCGAAGGCGGCGGCCCGCGCGCCGTCCCCGGCCGGGCCCGGGTCGTCGAGCTGCACGCCCAGGAGGCAGTGTGAGCACTCCCGAGCCCGTCGGCCCTGAGCCTGTCGGCCCTGAGCCCGTCGGCAGAGTACGGTTCATGGACCGGCAGCGGGTCAACCTGGACGGTTTCGCGGTCGAGAACCCCGAACTCGGGCTGACCGCGCTCCGCTCGCCGCACGACCCCGAGCCCAGCCTGGTAGTGGCGGACGGCCGGGTGACCGAGCTGGACGGGGTACCCGAGGCGGAGTTCGACTCGATCGACGCCTACATCGCCCGGCACGGCCTGGACCTGAGCGTCGCAGCGGAAGCGATGGCGCTGTCCGACGTGGCGTTCGCCCGCCTCCTGGTCGACCCGGCGGTGCCGCGGCACGAGATCGTCAGGCTGAGCGCGGGCGCCAGCCCGGCCAAGCTGGCCCGCGTGCTGGCCTTGCTCCGCCCGCCCGAGCTGGTCATGGCCATGACCAAGCTGCGCGCCCGGCGCACGCCCAGCAACCAGGCCCACGTCACCAACCGGCTCGACGACCCGCTGCTGCTGGCCGCCGACGCGGCCACCGCGGCGGCGTTCGGGTTCCGCGAGATCGAGACCACCGTGCCCGTGCTCGGCGACGCGCCGAGCAACGCCGTCGCCTGCCTGGTCGGGGCGGCGTTCGGTGCCGACGGGGTGCTCATCCAGTGCTCGGTCGAGGAGGCGCTCGAGCTCGAGCTGGGCATGCGGGGCCTCACGTCCTACGCCGAGACCGTTTCGCTGTACGGCACCGAGCAGGTTTTCACCGACGGCGACGACACGCCGTGGTCCAAGGCCTTCCTCACCTCGGCGTACGCCTCCCGCGGCATGAAGATGCGGGTGTCCTCCGGGGCCGGCGCCGAGGTCCTGATGGCCGGCGCGCAGGGTTGCTCGATGCTGTACCTGGAGGCGCGGTGCGTGGCGCTGGCCCGGGCCATCGGCGCGCAGGGCGTGCAGAACGGCGGGATCGACGGCGCCAGCGTGGCCGCCGCGGTGCCGCGCGGGCTGCGCGAGCTGATGGCCGAGAACGTCATGGTCATGATGCGCAACCTGGAGTCGTGCTCGGGCAACGACGCGCTGATGAGCGAGTCCGACATGCGGCGGACCTCCCGCACGCTGCCGATCGTGCTGGCCGGCTCGGACTTCGCGTTCAGCGGGTTCGGGTCGATCCAGCGCTACGACAACATGTTCGGGCCCAGCAACTTCAACGCCGAGGACATCGACGACTTCCTGGCCATGCAGCGGGACTGGGGCGTCGACGGCGGGCTGCGCACCGTCTCGCCGTCGCGGATCGGTGAGCTGCGCCGCGAGGCCGCGCAGGCCTGCCGGGCCGTGTACGCCCACCTTGGCCTGGCCGACTTCACCGAGGAGCACGTGGACCTGGCCGTGGACGCGGCCGGGTCGAAGGACCTGGGGGAGACCGACACCCTGGCCGTGCTGGGCGCGGCCCACGCCATCCGCCAGCGCGGGCTGACGGTGGTGGACATCGTGGCGGCTCTGGACGAATGCGGCTACTCCTCTGAGGCGATGAGGACCATGGCCTTCGCCCGGGCCAGGCTGTCGGGCGACTACTTGCAGACGTCGGCCATCTTCGACGAGCAGTTGTGCGTGCTATCCCTGGTCACCGACCCGAACGACTACGGCGGTCCGGGCACCGGCTACGAGCCTTCGCCGTCCCGGCAGCGCGAGATCGACGCGATCCGCCAGGAACGCGGGGTCGCCGACCTGCGGGCCGAGCAGGCTCGGTTCGCGGTGCCTTTGCTCTGTGCCGCCGGCCCCGCCATGCCCGGGCAAGGGCCGCGCGACGTGGTCATCGGCGTCTCGCCGGCCGTCGGCCGCGACGTGTGGCGGTGCCTGTCCGGCCTCGCCGTGACGCACGTGCTGCGCGAGATGCTGGCCGGCCTGGAGGAGGAAGGCTGCGCAGGCCGGGTCGTCCGCTTCAACGACAGCGTCGACCTGGGCCGGATCGGCCTGGCCGCGGCCCGGCTGGCCGGGTCGGGGATCGGCATCGGGCTGCAGGGCAAGGGCACCGCGCTGATCCACCGCCGCGACCTGGCCCCGCTGGCCAACCTCGAGCTGTATTCGGTGGCGCCCTCTGTCACGCTGTCGCTTTATCGCCTTCTCGGCGCCAACGCGGCCCGGCACGCCAAGGGCGGCACGCCCGACCCGGCCAGGAACCCGTACTCCGACGAGGCCATCGAGGCCCGCTATCACACCACCGTGATCGCCCTGATGGAACTCGAGCGCCGCCGCATGGTCGCCGGGGCGGCCCCCGAAGAACTCTCCCTGGAAGGACTCACGTGAGCACCCCGCTCCGCGCCCCAGCCCTCCGCGCCCCAGCCCTCCGCGCTCGAGTGTCCCCTCACCAGCACCCCTTGTACCACCAGCATCTCGCGCTTCACCGGTGCAGGCGTTGCGTGCGGCGCGATGTTACATCGGGCCGCATAGGACCGGCACGATGTTACATCGGGCCGGTTGCCGCGACGGCGGGTGGGCGGTACGGCGGTGAGCAGTGTGACTGATGGGACCCGAGCCCTATCCGGCACGCCGGTGGAACGGCTGACCGTGGAGGCGGTGCGGGCGGGCGAGGTCGGGGTGGCGGACCTGAGGATTCACCCGGACACGCTGGAGCGGCAGGCGGTGGTGGCGGAGGAGCACGGCAACCCGCAGCTGGCGGACAACCTGCGCCGCGCGGCCGAGCTGACCAGGCTGCCCGACGAGGAGGTCCTGGCCATCTACGAGGCGCTGCGGCCGGGCCGGTCCACGGCGGCCGAGCTGACCGGGCTGGCCGAGTCGCTCGCCGCCCGCGATCTGCCCCGCTGCGCGGCGCTGGTGGCCGAGGCGGCGGACGTCTACGCCCGCCGGGGATTGTCTGCGACGTGACCGTGATCGCCGGGGTCGACGTCGGGAACGCCACGACGGAGGTCGTCCTGGTGTCCGGCGGCAAGATCCTCGGGGCCGGCCGGGCGTCGACCCGCGGCCGCAAGGGTTCGGCCGGCTCGCTGCGCGGCGCGGCCGCGCTGGTCCGCCGGCTGGAACGCCAGGTAGGCGGCACCGTCGGCGGCATGGTGGACGAGGCCAGGATCGCGCCGCTGCGTGCGGTGGACACCTCGGTGGTGACCGTGCCTGACGCCGTCGCCCCGGCCGGCCGGCTGCGCGTCCTGGCCGCTGGCGTGCCCACCCCGGGCGGTGCCGGGGCGTGCGTCGGCCCGCCCCTGTCGCTCGCCGGTCCGGGCCCGCACGAGCAGGGCGACGAGACGGTGGTGGCGCTGGTGCCGGCTGGCCTGGGCTACGACGAGGCCGCCGCCCGGCTGCGGGCGCTGCTGGCGGCCGGGACGCGGATCGGCGCCGTCCTGGTGGCCGGCGATGAGGGCGTGCTGGTGGCCAACCGGGTTCCGGTCGCACTGCCGGTCATCGACCAGGTCGACATCGGCGCGGCGGCCGCCTGCCAGCTGCTGGCGGTCGAGGTGCGGCCGCCCGGCCACCCGCTGCGCCTGCTGGCCGATCCGGTGGCCCTCGGCGCGCGCCTCGGCCTGCGCGATGACGAGGCGGGCGACGCGACCGCGGTGGGCCGGGCGCTGGCCGACCACGCCAACGCGGTCGTGGCCCTGCTGACCGCCGCCCCGGCCGCGCCGGAGGTCCTGGCCGAGCCCTGGGTGCTGACCGCCGCGGACGGCCGCCTTTCGCTGCGGGCCGCGTGCGCGCGGCTGGCCGGCTGGCCGGTCGGTACCGTGCTGGCTTTCGGCACGGGGCGGGTGTTCGGGGCAGGCTCCGCGCAGAGCGAGGTCGACGACCTGTTCGCGGTGGACCTAGTGGCCGCGGCCGAGGCGGCCACCGCGCGGCGGGGCAGCACGGGCCGGGCGGTGCTGGTCGCCTCGCTGAGCCGCGCGGGCGAGGAGCAGGCGGCCGCCGTGCTGAGCGGCCTGCTCGGCGTGCCGGTGTCTAGCCCGGTCAGCGAGCCGGCCGCGGCCCGGCTCGGCGCCCTCACTACGCCGGGCGCCCGCGACGACGCGGTCGTCGTTGACCTGGGCGCCGGCACGGTGGACGTGATCGGCCCCGCGGGCAGCGTGGTGGCGGCCGGAGCGGGCGAACTGCTCACCGCGGCCGTGGCGGAGATGCTCGATATCCCGCGCGCGGCCGCCGACTGGGTCAAGCGCGGCCCCTGTGTCCGGCTGGACGGCGGGCAGCGGTTCGAGGCCGAGGACGGCACCCGCGGTTTCCT
>WNGL01005091.1_pt1 | contig 15660 bp, 16 predicted proteins | sample 5400591 | NCBI WGS metagenome assembly WNGL01 (sample SAMN13153377, study PRJNA577476) | soil metagenome | isolation source: 80 cm soil or saprolite under Garry oak tree replicate 1 | place: USA:California | collected 2016-06-15
AACGCGCACGTCTGCGACAGCGAGTTGCGCAAGCAACTCGTCCAGATTGTCGACCCTGAAATTGATCATCGCCTGCTGAGGACCGTCGCCGAAGTACTTCGTCTCCTGCGGAAAATGCGCGAACACGGTCATGCCCATCGACTCCGGTCCTTCAAACGAGAGCGAGCCGCCGTCCTGGCCCGGAATGCCGAGATGTTGTCCGTACCAGGCTGCGAGCTTGGTTGGATCGCCGGCTTTAAGGAATACACCGCCGACTCCGACTGCTTTTGCCATCGCTATTCCCCCTGCCGGATGATTTCTTCAAGTTTGGGCTTGTGCTTGGCCTGGCGGCCGGTTCGCGGTTCAGTATCAACCACGCGCGCGGGTTTGGGCTGGCCTACCCGCTCGCGCGCGTTCGCCTTTACCGCCTTGGTCGCGGAGAATGTGCCTGGCTTGCGTTTCGTCATGGCAAAGATGAGTATGGAGTAGATTTGGCCAGAGAGGAAGTCCCTGGCCGTTTTCAACCACGGGCCTGAGTCGCGGGTGTGCTCCCGGGCGGGTCTTTATGAACTGAATTGGGAGATGGAGTCGATGGAAGAACGGGATTTTTTTAATGAGACCACGGAGATGCGCACGCACACGCTGACTTGTCCCAAGTGTGGGCAGCCGGGCGAATACAAGATCAGCTGGGTGGTGCGTCGTAAGAAGGGTCAACTGCCCCGCAATGCCGACGAGCGCGACAGGGCTCGCTTTGCGAAGGCACAGTCTTACATGGTGCGGCGCGACGACAAGCTGGCTTGTGCCAATGTCCGCTGCCGCAAGCCCTTTGAAATAGCCGGGTTGCAGACTTTGGCCTTCCTGAACGAGTAATTGCGTCCGGTCAAAACCCGCAGACACACGGCTGGCGCAAATCCAGCGGTATGTGATTGAATCGAAAGTGTGAGCGGTCCAGGGCCTGGAGGCCGAAACGCGGGCCCGCATGCAGGAGTATGAACCATGGCAAATATGCTTCTTCCCCTCGAAGAGCGCAATCTGACACCCGACCAGGTCGAGGCGCTCGACAAACGGCGCGACCTGGGACACACCCTTCTGGTGATAGCTGGCCAGTTTACCGTGATCGCCACCGTGCTACTGCTCTGGGTAGGCCAGGACCTGACCTACTCGCCGGGCTGGGCGCGCCCTATCGCCTATTACTTTGCGATTGCGCTGGCACTTATTGGCGTTTGCGGCGTGGCCGGGCTGGTGCTTCGCTCGGGAACTCCTCGGCTCGACTAATCGGCCCGATTCACTGTTACATTCCAATTCACTCGCACCTCTAAACGGCGGGCTATGTCGAACTTCGTCCGTTCTGCAACTCAACCTCTGCAATCCGGACGAAAACGGTATAGCCTAAAGATGCCGATGGCTACCGCTTCCCCAATTGCTTCTGCCGCGGTGACTGCGGGCCCAAGGCTGACCGACAGCCACGGCCGCGTCATCCACGATCTCCGCGTCTCCATCACCGACCGGTGCAACTACAAGTGCGTCTATTGCCGAACCGGCGAGATGGGCGCCCAGTATCCGGAGCTGGCGATAGCGGACTACCTTCGCCTCATCAAGGTCTTCGTTGGCCTCGGGGTCGAGAAGGTCCGGCTCACCGGTGGCGAACCTCTGCTGCGTCGAGGCCTGGTCGAGCTGATCAGAGACCTTGCGAGCCTTCGCACCCTATCCGGCGAACCGCTTGACCTGGCCGTTACCACCAATGGCCACCTGCTCGACAACCTTGCCGCGCCATTGAAAGCCGCCGGGCTCAATCGCATCACCGTCAGCATGGACGCCGTGGATGCGGATACGTTTGAGCGCATCACTCGCGTTCCCGGCAGCTTTGAGAAAGTCGTTGCCGGTGTCCGCGCAGCCCGCGCCGCCGGCCTCACGCCGCTCAAGATCAATTGCGTCCTGCTGCGTGGCTTCAACGACGGAGAGATCGAAGGCTTTGCCCGCTTCGCCCGCGAAGAAGACGTTGTGGTGCGCTTCATCGAGTTCATGCCCCTTGAAGAAGGCCGCCTGTGGACGCCGGAAATCGTCGTCCCGCTCAATGAGATCGTTGAGCGAATCAATCGTGTGATGCCGCTCAAGCCGCTGCCGCCGCGCGAGGCCAGCGAGACTGCCCGCCGCTACACGTTCGCGGACGGCGTCGGCGAGATCGGCATCATCGCTCCTGTCAGCCAGGCTTTCTGCGGCGCGTGCAGCCGGGTGCGGCTGACTTCCGACGGCAAGATACGAACCTGCTTGTTCTCGCAGGTCGAGCACGATCTCTACGGCCGCATGAGAGCCGGCGCAAACGACGAGGAACTCGCCGCATATGTCCATCAAACCGTGCAGCAAAAAGAGGCGCGCCACCACATCGGCGAGCCCGGTTTCCTCAAGCCTTCCCGGTCGATGGTCCATATTGGCGGATAGACTGCATCTCCGATGCCTGGCCGCATTGCGATGAAGATCGTCCGCACGTCCCCCCCCAGGTCAGCAAAGGCTCAGACCCCTCGATGCTCAATTCGGAAATCCAGTCGTCTCAATCCACAAAAACTTTGGTGCAGATGCAACCCGGCTCCGAGAGCCGTTTGGGCAGTACATGGACACCGGTATGTGACAAAATGCACAACAGGTTGCATCCTCGGTCTCAGATGACTCAAACGACAGAAAAACGCATCCCGATTGACGATCTGCTCGTCTTTCATCAACTCGCGCGATCGCTCACTTCGAGCCTCGACCTGGACACCATTCTGCGCACAATTCTTGAGCAGATGGAACGGTTCATCGATGCGGATTTGTGGACGCTGCTGATGCTCGACGAATCGAGCCAGGAGCTTTACTACGCCATCGCCAAGGGAAATGAAGAAGCGAATCTACGCGAACTGCGCGTGAAGGTCGGCGAGGGTGTCGCTGGTTGGGTTTTAGAGCACGGTGAAACGCTCATCGTTCCCGAGGCAGACGACGATCCGCGCCTGCAGCAAACGGTCGCAGCCGAAACGCGCAAAGTGCGATCCGTAATCGCGATGCCCTTGAGAGGGCGTAAGGGCGTGCAGGGCGTCATCGAGATTCTCAATCCGCGCACCAGCCAACTCTCCGACTACACCATCGCATTTCTTCATATCCTCAGCGACCACGCGGCCATTGCCATCGAGAACGCACGCGACGTGGCGCGCATTCAGCAGCTCACCATCACCGACGACACCACTGGCCTCTACAATGTGCGCCATCTTTACAAAGTGCTTGAGGAAGAGCTGCCTCGGTCGACACGGCTGGGCCGGCCAGTGAGCCTGGCGTTCATCGATCTCGATCGCTTCAAGCTCGTGAATGACGCGCACGGCCATCTGATCGGCAGCGAATTGCTGTCGCGCACCGGAGCACGGTTGCGGGAGCTGAGCCGCCCGCAGGACAAATGCTTTCGCTACGGGGGCGATGAGTTTGTGATCCTCATGCCGGAGACGGGAGCCCCAGAAGCTCTCATGGTGGCCACCGGCCTGCACCAGGAATTGATCCAAACCCGCTTTCACTTGAACGAGGGTCTGAACCTCACGGTCAGCGCCAGCGTCGGCCTCGCAACCTGCCCGCCCGACGGCGCCGCTGTCCACGCCATCATCGGCGCTGCTGACGCACGCATGTACACGGTGAAGGCCAATGGCCGCGGCAAAGTCCGCGGATCATAACTTCCGCTACACGCTCATCCCGCCGAGCGCTACTCATCTTCGTCATCAGGCTTCTTCGTGATCTGATTTTCCGCCAGCTTCTCAAGCTGGTTTCGCCAGTCGAGCGAATGCACAAAGCTACTTGAGTCTCGCCAGCCCGGCTCGACGATTACATGCAGCTCGAGGTACACGCGCGTGCCCAGCAGCGACTCGATCTGTTTGCGCGCGCCCGTTCCGATCTCCTTGAGCTTGGCGCCGCCCTTGCCAATCAGAATCGCCTTTTGGCCATCGCGTTCACAGTAGATGGCAGCAGCGATTCGCGTCAGCGGCAATCGTACCGGTGCGCCTTTTTTGGGCGGAGGCGTCGCCTCCGGCTCTTCAAATCTCTCAATCACAACGGCCGACGCGTAAGGAACTTCTTCCCCCGTCTCGATCAAAATGTTTTCGCGAATCAGCTCCGCCACCATGAACCGCATCGGTTGATCCGTGTATTGATCCTTCGGGTAGTAGCGCTCCCCCGTTGGCAGCGCGTCCACGATCTTGCGAACGAGAATATCGAGTCCGTCGCGCTTGCGTGCGCTGATCGGAATCACCTCGGCAAATTTGAATTGCTTCGTCAGAGTCTCGATCAGTGGCAACAGCAGTTCCTTGCCCACCAAATCGATCTTTGTCAGCACCAGAAATACAGGGCAATCAAGCCCGCGAATGAGTCCGAAGAGAAATGCGTCCTCGCTGGCCCAGTCCGGAGCTTTGCGCTGGTGCGCCTCGGCAGGTTCTCCCGCCGCTTCCAGTTGCACGCGGCGGCTCGCGTCCATCAGCACCAGCACCACGTCGCGCGTCTCGAGCGCTTCGTGCACCTCTTGCAACATGCGGCGGTCGAGTTGCGAAGCGGGCTTGTGAACTCCGGGTGTATCAACGAACACGATCTGCGCGGCCGGATGAACGCCTTTCCGCACGGCAACTTCAACCACTCCCGCGATACGGTTCCGCGTGGTCTGCGGCTTGGGCGTGACAATCGCCACCTTTTCGCCGGTAAGGGCGTTGAGCAACGTACTTTTTCCGGCATTGGGCCGGCCGAGGATGGCAACGAATCCAGATTTCAAAGCAGTGAATACTCCTGACAGTTTCTATTATCCCGGATTCGCAACAGTTGCGTTGGTCACGTGCTGCGCGAAGTCATCAAGGAAGCGCAGTCGCCTCTTCCTGCGCGGGCGGAAAGATGCGCAGACGCTCCACACGGCGGTCAGTGGAAGCAACCACCTGTATGCGCAGGCCGGCGTGATCGAGCAGAACCACCTCGCCGGGAAGCGGAATGCGGCCCTCGATCTCACTGACGAGCCCGCCCAGAGTGGTCGCTTCGTATTCCTCACCGACTTGTACCGAATCGCCGAAGAGATGCGAAAGCTGATCCACGGGAAAGTCACCGCCAACGAGCCACACGCCTTCCGGTTCGCGCTGAGGCTCTCCGATGTGTCCATCTTCCTCGTGCTCGTCGCGGATGTCGCCGACAATTTCTTCCAGCAGGTCTTCGATGGTCACCAATCCAGCCGCGCCGCCATATTCGTCGATGACGATGCGCATGTGCTGCTTCTCGCGCTGCATCTCGCGCAGTAATTCGTAGCCCCGCTTGGTTTCGGGCACAAAGACAGCCGGCTGCTGAATGCTGGCCACGGTTCGCGTACTGGCTTCTTCGTCTGTAATCTGCAGCAGGTCGTGTGCGAAAGCAATGCCGGTGATGCTGTCAAGCGTGCCTGAATATACCGGCACACGCGAGAAGTTGTGCGTCTTCAGCAATTCCAGGAAATGTTCAAGAGTAATCGACTGGGGCACAGCAAAAACCCGCGGGCGCGGCGTCATCACTTCTCGAACCAGCTTGTCACCGAACTCAACTGCGGAGCGCACCAAGTCGCGATCGCTCTCTTCGAGGATGCCCTCTTCTTCTCCCGCCTCGAGCAGCGCTTCCACATCGACATCGGGTTCCTCGTTCGCGCTGGCGGGCTCCTCGGCGAGTGACGCCACAGAAAAAAAGAAGCGGATGAGAACGGTGATGGGCGTCATCAACCACAGCAACAAGCGAATCGGCCAAACCAGTCGCGCCGCCCAGCGTCCTCTTGTCTGTGTGAACAGAAGCGATGGCAGAAGCTGATTGCAGAAAACAACAAACAGAACCACGATCAGAGCCGCCTGCGCAATCTCCGGATATGTAGGCCGGGCGCCATGAGGGTCGCGATCAAACAACACCGCACCGATGCCGAGAGCCGTAATCCCCAACGTCAACTGCTGCAGAACTGCGGCGGACAGCGCCGCGTGTTCCCGGCTCAGGCCAATCAGCGGCTCAACTTTTTGTTCCCATTCGTCGAGATTGTCTTGAACCTCGTGCGAAAGGATCTTGCCGAATTCAGCGTACACGCGGCTGATGTACGCGGCGAACGTATCGACGATCGCGGCCAGCACAACGAGCACAATGGTAAGCAGGCTCATGAGCGCGCACCTCCATGCGCTCGCTCGATGAGCCCTTGCGGCAGCCGAAGCCGGGCGCGAAGCGTGCGTTCGCGTCGCGCCATCTGGCCTGTGTCGGCTTCATGGTCGTATCCGGCGAGATGAAGCAGCCCGTGCAGCATGAGCACCTTGATCTCAGTGGCGAGCGGATGGCCCTGTTCAGCAGCCTGTCGACGAGCCGTTGGAATACTGATGGCGAGATCGCCGGCTACTTCTGCCGCAACCGCTTCGGCCGCGGGAAAGGAAAGCACGTCAGTCGCCTTGTTCTTGCCTCGGAAACGGCGATTGAGCCGGCGAATCTTTGCGTCAGAAGTCAGCAGAACAGTCACCTGGCCACGCAATCTAGCGGCGGCCTGAGCTTCCCTGAGGAAGCGAGCCAGTGTGCGAGCGGAAGGCATACGATGGCTGCGGGAAATCGCGGTCCGTACGGAGCCGCTCGGCCGTTTCGCCGAATTCGCACGCGGCGCGGGGTCAGGCTCCAAATCTGGGTCGAGGAAGATCATCTTGCGCGGGGCCGCCCGCTGTAGCGGTTGATAGCCCCGTGTCTCAACAATTCTACGCGAATCAAGCCTTTACTGCGGCTTCGCCGGATGCGCAGGCTGTGCCGTCGGCTGTGTCGGCCCAGGTCCTCCGATCGCATCGCCGATGTTAAGCGGCAGCTCCTGCTGCTGGGGCTTGGCCGCGTCGTAGGCGCGCACGATCCGCTGCACCAGAGCGTGGCGCACCACGTCAGAGTCTTCAAAGTGACAGAAATGGATGCCCTCTACCCCATCCAGAATATTGATTGCGTCAATCAAGCCGGACTTGCGCGGGTTGGGCAAATCGATCTGCGTAATATCGCCGGTGATGACCGCCTTGGAGCTGTTGCCCATGCGCGTCAGAAACATCTTCATCTGCTCGATCGTGGTGTTCTGCGCTTCGTCCATGATGATGAAAGCGTCGTTGAGCGTGCGCCCGCGCATGAAGGCCAGGGGAGCAACCTCGATGACGTTCTTCTCCAGCATCTTGTCGACCTTTTCCGGGTCGAGCAGGTCATAGAGCGCGTCGTAGAGCGGGCGGAGATAGGGATCGACCTTCTCCTGCAAACTGCCGGGAAGAAAACCGAGTTTCTCTCCAGCCTCCACCGCAGGCCGTACGAGAACGATGCGGCTCACCTTTTTGGCATTCATGGCGGCGACAGCCATGGCGACGGCAAGATACGTTTTGCCTGTGCCTGCCGGGCCCACGCCAAAGACCATGTCGTTCTGCTCGATGGCCTCGATATATTTTCTCTGGTTGATCGAACGCGGCTGCACGGTTCGCTTCACGCCCGCCGAGCGCTGTTTGCCTGAGTCAGCCAATGAACGAAGCGTGGTGGCAGGATCCGCAACGACAAGGCGCAGCATTCCGTTCAGTTCGCCATTGTGCGGATTGATGCCCTGGCGCCGTAGCGCCTCGAAATCGTGAAAGATGCGCTGGACCTTGGCGACCGCGTCGTCCGGCCCCTCCACGTGCACGGCGTCCGATCGAAGGTCGATCCTGACACCTAGTGAATCCTCCATGAGTCTGAGGTTTTCATCGCGGGTCCCGAACAGGGGCTCAAGATTGGGTGTGATCTCCAGATCAGCGTTCAGACGGCCTCCATGGCTCTGCCTCGTGGGCAGATGACGGTAGTTTGATTGGATGTTTGGTTGCGGTAGATCGGTGGGGTTGCGCTGGAATTATTTGCACTCCACTCAGAGGAGCGCACTGGACCGCTTCTGGTCTGAGCATGATCCGAGTTGGCGAGGGCGGCCAAGTGGCGGTGTATGGGGAGAGAGTAGCGCCGACGGCTTATTCCGTCAATCCCACCCCCAATGAAGATTCTAAGAAGTGTTCCCCTTTTCGTAACCTGCCCGCGCGCCCAACTCCTAACTTGAGCGGGGCTATGATTATGAACGTCTTCCCCGCCGGTGCAGAGGACACGATGTTCGACACTCGACGCGCAAAGATTTTTGCCGCTCTTTTTGCCCTGCCTGATTGTGCTTGGCATGCAGCGCATAAGTAAAAGCTCGGTTTTCGGCGCCTGGCCGGCACATTCCAAACCGAAAAGACGCCAGCACGAGCAATGACAAGCGCGCTTTCATGGCCCCGCATGCCAGCACGATCCATCCGCCCGCCGCCGTGACGACCCCGGTCTTAAAATTGACCCCAACCCCCGTTTCCCGTAGACTAGGAAATTGCGAGGGATGCGGCTGTGTTTGCATTCTGGCCCGCATAACTCACTCAGTTTAAGGAAGCAAAATGGCATACCATGTATCGTCGCTGAAGCGCGCCCGTCAGACCGTGACCCGTACCGCGGTGAACCGCGCCAACCGTACCCGCGTGCGTTCCAGCCTCCGCGCCCTCAAAGAAGCCCTTGCAAAGGGCGATGTGAAGGCCGCCAACGCCCAATACCGCGAGACCGTCTCCACCCTCGACAAGAGCGTTCAAAAGGGCGTCCTGCACGACAACACCGTTTCTCGCTACAAGAGCCGCCTCAATGCACGGCTCAAGGCCCTGGCCACCGCCAAGGCGTAGCCCACAGCTTTTCAGGCTTCAAAACGAACGGCCGGGTGCAATCCCGGCCGTTCTTGTCGCATGGACGGTTTTGTGTCAGGGTATGACTGTACAGGCTGCGGAAAAACTCGATTCGGTGAAGGGTACGGGCTTTAGCCCGTACATAAGTCCAGCAAAATCAATGCGGGCTTTAGCCCCTGAGGGACGTTTTTCGGGCCTTTCGCTCAGAAACTGGCCTTTTTCCGCAGCCTGTTCTGTCGTGCCGCAAGCGCTTCAAAATACAAGGGCTTTAGCCCCTGAAGGGAGCCTCTTCGCGAGCGTATATCCGCAAACCGCGGACATCGCTTTCCATTTGCATATAATTTCCATCCCTCGGCGCACACTGGAAGTTGGAGATCGAGCCCTGGAAGCGCCACTGCATGCATGTTCATGCCAGACGTCGATACCGCAATGCGGAACAAAAAGCGCAAAATCGCCCCCAAAAAGGCCCCTAAGTCCTTACCCGAGAGGACTCTGCAGCCAAGTCCTTTGATAAGAGGAACTTGCAGCGGTACCCCTTCTGTAACCCCATGAATCGAAGGAACTTGCTTACAGAGTATGGGTGGGGGGTAGGCACTCCGCAGTGGTATGGACCGGAAGACGGTGGATACACGACAGTACGTCGATTGTCAGCCCAGCAGCTCAAAAATTCCAGCCGCGCCCTGCCCGCCGCCGACACACATCGTCACCATGCCGTAGCGCGCCTTCCGGCGTTTCATCTCTTGGAGTAGTGTCGCGGTAAGTTTAGCTCCCGTGCATCCCAGCGGATGACCCAGCGCAATAGCTCCGCCGTTCACATTGGTCTTTTCCGGATCAAATCCCAGTTCCCGAATAACCGCCAGCGCCTGGGAAGCGAAGGCCTCATTAAACTCAATTAATTCAATGTCGTTGAGCGTCAACCCGGCCTTTTTCAGCGCTTTTGGCACGGCGTAGAGCGGGCCAATTCCCATCTCTTCCGGAAGGCATCCTGCAACCGCGTAGGCAACAAGCCGCGCCAGCGGTTTTATCCCCAATTCCTGCGCGCGACTTAGTTCCATAAGCACGGTCGCAGCCGCACCGTCAGACGTTTGCGAGGAATTGCCCGCTGTCACCGTCCCTTGCGCGTGAAAAACCGGCTTCAGCGCCGCGAGAGCCGCCGCCGTCGTGTCCGAGCGCGGCCCTTCATCCGCCGAGAAGACCGACTCGCTCATTGTTGGCTTGCCTGCCTTTGCACCTGGCGCCGAATTGCAGACCTTGATCGGGACCAGTTCCTCACTATATCGCCCCGCTGCCTGCGCCGCCAAAGCTTTCCGATGACTGCCCAGCGCGAAAGCATCCTGATCTTCACGCGAAATGTTGTAGTGTTTCGCCACTCGTTCTGCGGTCAATCCCATCGTCAGCAGCGCCGCAGGATAGTTCTCGGCAAGCCAAGGATTCGGCCGTGGCTTCAAACCGCCCATTGGAAGCAGGCTCATGGTTTCCGCGCCGCCCGCAATGACGACTCGCTGGGTTCCGGTGCGAATGCGCATGTCAGCCTGCGCAATCGCTTCAAGTCCAGATGCGCAGAGACGATTAACCGTCATACCTGGAACATCGACCGGCAGCTGCGCGCGCAATGCAGTCATGCGAGCCATGTTCCAGCCCTGCTCGCCTTCCTGCTGCGCGCAGCCCAGAATCACGTCTTCGACTTCGGCCCGATCAAGGGCCGGAACCTTCTCCAGAGCAGCATTCAAAGCAGTCGCCGCAAGGTCATCGGGACGACTCGTTGACAGTGCTCCTTTGGGTGCGCGGCCAACGGGCGTGCGAACGGCGCTGACGAGAACGGCTTCCGGCATCGTGACTGCTCCTTCATTTTCGGGACGGGCTTTAGTTTGCTCCGGTAATACCAGCCAAGCTATCAATAGACGCCGCTGGCGCAATCGGTCAACAGCGGCGGATTCCGTCACCGCGTCTACTCTGGCATTTCCAGATACGTCCAACCGCTCTTTCCGTAGAAGTGGTAAACCGTGCGCTTATCCAGCACCGTTTCGCCTAATGCATCGTGATCCACAAGTGGCGGCCGATGTTCCAACCCGGCTTGTGCCTCGCGCACTTGTTGCGGCGAAGCGGGATCTATGCCCCAATTGAAACCCAAAACCCGTGACGAATCGTGAGCCTGCAGCCGATTTGTCTCCGCTGCCGATGCGAGTGTCACGGGCTTCCTCGGTACGCTGCCAAAGAAAACCAGCAGCGTGACTCGCCCCTGCGTTGAACAAAGCACCGCCCAATCCGAAGAGCCAGGTCTCTCAAGGCTCGCGTGAATCACATTCTCAGGATGGTGCGCCTGGTAGGTCTGAGGAATCATGCAGCCTCGAATAGTAAGAATGTCGGCAATCGTGTCTGGCAGATCGGGAAACGAACTCACCGGCAACCGCCGAATAAGATATTGAGAGGAATGCCCGTCTGCATCAACTTTTCCGGACTCGGCAAGTTGGTCCGGAGTCGGCCGCGTTGAGTTGGAAGAGTCTTGCCCGCCGGCCGCTAAGCTTCCCAGCGCCAGCGCCAAAAGCGGAATGATTGTGGCGTACTTCATTGCGGCCCTAATTCCTCAGTGGTCGCCCGTGCTTAAGTGTAAACGCGATCCGCTCCTGCGTCTTGCGCTCACCGCACAACGAGAGAAATGCTTCTCGCTCGAGGTCGAGCAGATACTGCTCGCTCACCAGCGAACCTGCCGTTACGCGCCCGCCGCAGAGAATGTATGCAACCCAGCGAGCGACCTTCTGATCGTGCTCCGATGCGAAGCCGGCGTCGCCCATCAGGAAGATTCCCGTATTCAGAGCTGCCAGCGTCGCAATCCCTGGCGCTGCAATTTGCGTACGCGGTTCTGGCGCCGTGTATCCGGCCTCGGCCAGCGCCATCGCCTGCGCCTTCGCATCCAGCAGCAGGCGTTCGCGATTGAGCGTGATGCGGTCGGCAGGCGAAAGCAACCCCAGCGCTCGCGCTTCGGCAGCTGAGGTGGACACCTTCGCCATGGCGATTGTTTCGAGCGTCCGCTTGAGCGCAGCATTCATCTCGGCAGACTGTGCGAATCGAGACGGCGGATCCTTCGGGTCGGGCGGCGCGAGCGCGGCCGCTGCATCGACTGCGCGCAGCAGCATCTCCTTGGTACCGCCTCCGCCGGGAATCAGGCCAATACCAGTTTCAACGAGCCCAATATAGGTCTCGGCGTGAGGCTGGCGACGAGCGGCGTGCAGACATATTTCAGCGCCGCCGCCGAGCGTCAGGTTGAATGGCGCGACCACCACCGGGCGCGGGCTGAACTTGATCGCTGCCGACATCTGCTGGAAAGCACGAATGGCCATCTCAACCTCTTCCCATTCGCCTTCCTGCGCGCTCAGCAACAATTGCATCAGGTTTGCGCCCACGCTGAATCGGTCGCGGTCGCCACTGATTACGAAACCGGTAAAATCGCGCACCGCATCCGACGAAGCATTCAGCACCGACGAAATCATCGCCACAACATCGCCACCAATTGCGTTCTTGAGCGAATGCAACTCAATGCAGCCGATTCCGTCGCCGATGTCTACTAGCGAAGCCCCCGAATTGCTGCGCACCACGCCATTCGAGCGCCTGTAATCGGAAACCCGCGCGTGGCCCGGCTGTTGAGCGATCGGATCCCACTGCTTCGACCTGGGATTGAAACACTGTGGGCCATGATCGGAATACCAGGATTCATTTTCAGTTGCGAGCAGATCTTCGGCTGCTTGGCTGACGGGCAGTTGCAGTGCCTTCATTCGAGCTACAGTGTCGCGAACTCCCGCCGCATCCCACATTTCAAACGGCCCGAGTTCCCAGTTGAACCCGGCACGCATGGCGAGATCGATGGACGGCGCATCTTCGGCAGCCTCTCCAATGCGCTCCGCGGCAAAATTCCACAGCGAAGACAGAAACGGCCAGAGGAATTTCGCCGCCTTATCTTTAGCCGCATCGTTGGCCAGCAACAACCGAAGCCGCTCCTGTACCGTGCCGGCGTTCTTGGCCATTTCGAGAGCGGGCAAAGCGGCCTTGGCAATCGGACGGTACTCGAAGGTGCTCAGATCGAGCGCCAGCCGCTGCTCCTTGCCATCGGCGCCGCGCATCTTCTTGTAGAAGCCCTGCCCCGACTTGTCGCCGAGCCAACCGCGCTTCACAATCTCCGCAAGCACGCCGGTGAAGCCTCCCGGTGTTACCCCCTGCGGAAAGTTGGCGGCAACGTGAGCAAGGATATCGATGCCCACCATATCCGCCAGCCTGAAAGTTCCAGTGCGCGGCCAGCCGATCGTCGGGCCAGTCAGCGCGTCCACCTCTTCGATGGTCAGTCCCCGCTCCAGCATCAGCGTGGCGGCTGTAAACATCACGGCAATGCCAACCCGGTTGGCGATGAAGTTTGGCGTGTCATTGGCAAAGACCACCTGCTTTCCGAGCGCACGATCGGCAAATGCAGCAAATGCAGCCACCACGCCGGCATCGCTCTCAGCTGTGGGAATCACTTCGAGCAACTTCATGTAGCGCGGCGGATTGAAGAAATGCGTACCGAAGAATCGCTCGCGATGCGACTTCAGGCCGGCTGCGATCTTCGACACTGGCAGTCCCGAGGTATTGGTTGTAATCACGGCATGAGGCGCCAGATGAGGCACAACGCGAGCCAGCAGCGCGGTCTTGATCTCGAGATTTTCTGCGACAGCCTCGATGACCCAGTCGCACTGAGCCAGGCGAGGCAGATCATCTTCAAAATTCCCCGGCGTAATCATTGCTGCAGGCGATGCTTCGTAGAACGCAGCGGGCTTGGCTTTCGCCAAGGCGGTCAGCCCGGACTGCGCCAGCCGGTTGCGCGCGCCTTCGCCTGCAGGAACCATGTCCAGCAGAATTACGGGGATTCCTGCGTTGGCCAGATGTGCGGCAATGCGCGAACCCATCGTTCCCGCGCCCAGAACGGCGGCGCGGCGAACGAGCAGCGGCTGTGCGGTAATTCTGGAAGCGACAGGTGCGGCCGTACTCATGGTTGCCTCTCCCGCGCAGGCTCCAATATCGAAGCGGCGCACAATCGCTCCCGAGCATACGTAAGGCCGGTTTACCGGGTCAAATCCTGCCCGACCTGCTATTCATTTCGTCAGCAACTTGAAGGCATGCGTCCAATCATTGCGCAGAAAGCCCGGAATGCACCACAGCATGCACAATGGCTCGATGGCACGCGCGGCCTCCGCTTTGCCCATGTCTGCAGTATCCCAGCCGAACTGATCGTTGATCTGGATCACCTGCTTCTTGGCCTCTTCGCTGTTTCCGCAAACGAACATCGTTGGCCTGCCGTCGGCCAACTGCGGATCGATCATGAGGCCCGCACCCACCGAGTTGAAGGCCTTGACGAAGTTGACCTCGCTAAACTCCCGCTGCAATCGCTCCATCAGGGACTCATTGATGTCGGTAAAGAACCTCAGCACGCCATGGTCAGGCGGGGCGTCTTCAATTGGATTACAGGCGTCGATGACTGTCTTGCCCGCGAGATTCTTTGTGCCTGCCAGGTACAGGGCTTCGGCAGCCGCCTTTCCCTTGACCGCCACAACAATCAAATCACCGAACTCCGCCACGTCCGCAAAGCTGCCCGCCGAGCCGCCGGGATTTTGCGAAACCCAGTCTGCGAGCTTCCCGGCTGTTCTGCTTCCTATTTTGACTTGGTGACCGTGTTTCAAAAACCCGCTTGCCAATACCTTCGCCACGTCTCCGGAGCCAAGTACTCCAACTTTCATGTTGCCCTCCGATCAATCGGAGTGTAGCCGCGCCAACGAAGGAATGCCAGCCCGCTCGAACGCACTCTCAGACCATCCTCTATTCCTCTAGGTGCAAGAATCGCCGCCTCTGAGGTATCCTCGAATCTGGGACCACGGAGATGGCTTCCCGCCCCTCAATGACCCTGATCAACAGAAACGCATGGGAAGCGGCCGCCGCCGTCACCCTCGTCGCCACCCTCGCAGCCGGTACAGTCTTGTTCCTTCGTCGCAAGCGCCCGACGACAGAGGAATTGGAGCAGGCGCGCCGCAAAGCCCTGGCCCAGACCGGACGGCTGATCGACGGTATGTTGCTGGATGTGCGAGAGATGCAGACCGAGGAAGGCCAAACCCTCACCATGCTGGAGTACAACTACCGCAGCGGCGGTGTCGATTATGAGTGCTCCCAGGACATCACAACCCTGCTGCATGTTGTCGACCCAGCCCTGATGCGCGCCGGCTTTCCCTGCTCGGTGCGCTATCAGACCGGCAGCCCGCAAAACAGCATTGTGATAGCTGAGGGTTGGACAGGGTTGCGCTCAACACTCCCTGTTTTTCCCGCAGCTGAAGGCCACGGCGAGCCGATCTAGATCCTTGAGGATTGGTTGAGGCCCGAACATGAGCATTGCGGGACCTTGGGATTGACCAACGGGACTCTTGGGCAATGGTTCGGACTCGCTCCGGACGACTCTCCACCACTGGGTCACGATATCGGCACTTCGGATAACTATGCGCTCGAAAGGACCGCTTAAGAAGCCCGCCGGGTGGAGCGCGACCAACGATTTCTTGCCCAAGTTTGCAGATTTATTCTCCTGTTCCTTCAAAATAGAAATAAAGCGATTTCCACCGTGGAAAGAAATTGCAAGGCGACAAACCACACAAAAAGAGCGCTAACTCCTTTCCTGAGAGGATTCTGCAGCTAAGTCCAATGCTGAGAGGATTTTGGCGGGCAACCTTCCCTGCAAGCCCATGAAAACAAGAAACTTCTCTACAGGATATGGGTGGGGGGTAGGGGCACTCCGCAGAGGTCTGGACCGGAAGGTGGTGGATGCAGTGGGCCGTGTGTGAAGTTTCAAGAGGTTGTCCATTCGATCAGGACCGGAGAAGCTGTTTGTGACGAGCAAGCAGTAACTCTGGAGACCGAATGGACTATCACAAGAATGCCCCATGGACAGCGGTGAGTCGAGAGCGGCTGGCCCGCA
>WNGL01013833.1_pt1 | contig 15659 bp, 15 predicted proteins | sample 5400591 | NCBI WGS metagenome assembly WNGL01 (sample SAMN13153377, study PRJNA577476) | soil metagenome | isolation source: 80 cm soil or saprolite under Garry oak tree replicate 1 | place: USA:California | collected 2016-06-15
GGACCCGCAGCTGGCGGCCAAGCTGGAGCTGCTGGCCAGGCACCGGGTGCTGGCCTCGCCGGGCGGCACCCTGCTGGAGATCGCCTGGGCCCAGGGCCGGGAGCTCGAATTCCTCGACTGGGCCTGCGACCGCGGGTTTCCCTGCGTCGAGGTCTCGGCCGGCACGGTCTCCATGGACGACGCGGCCAAGCTGGACCTGATCGCCACGGCCGCGGAGCGCTTCATCGTGCTGGCCGAGGTGGGCTCGAAGGACGAGGCCGTCCACCTGACGCCCGAGCAGTGGGCCCTGGCCGCGGCGCGCGACCTGGAGGCGGGCGCGACCTGGGTGCTGGCCGAGGGCCGGGCCAGCGGCACCGTCGGCATCTACCAGCGGTCCGGCGCGGTCCGCGACGACGTGGTCGGCGCGCTGGCCTCGGCGGTCGGTCCGGACTGCGTGGTGTTCGAGGCGCCCCGCGAGGAACAGCAGGCGTGGTTCGTCCGCAGGTTCGGCCCGGACGTGAACCTGGCCAACGTGCCGCCCGCGGACGCGCTCGGGCTCGAGACGTTCCGGCTGTCCCTGCGCGCCGACACGTACCAGGCGCGAGCCCTGCCGGCCCGCCGGACGTGACCGGCCCGCAGGTGAACCTGGTCCCCGCTCAGTACCGCGAGGTCAGCGTGAGCGAGGTGCCGGTGGCGCTGGAGGAAGACGCGCTCCGCGGGTACCTGACCGGGCGGCCCGTCTACCGCCGGACCCGCTACGTCATCGCCCGGTACGGGGCCGCCAGCGCGGTGGCCGAGGTCAGCAAGGAGTCCGAGCAGCCGCTGTTCTCCCCGGTCACCTCGGTGACCGTGCTCGCGAAGGCCGACGAGACCGCGGTGGTGGACGCGCCAGAGACCGACACCGCCGTGCCCACCCAGCTGGCCCGGGTCGCAGGCCGGCAGGCGCCGGGGGCCCGGTGCGTGATCGTGCGCGGCCGGTACGGCCACGTCAGCTTCATCCTCGACCCGGCGCCGATCCGGATCCGGGTGCTCGAGGTGGTGCCGCCCTGGCCGCCCAAGCTGGCGGACCAGCTGACCCGGGTCCTCGACCTCGCCGAGGACCTGCCGCCGGTGGAGCTGGTCCCCGAGCTCATCGACCTGCGGGAGCTGGCGGCGCGGCGCCCCGCCGGCCGCTACCTGTTCCCCTGCCGGGCCGGCCACGGCGCCTCCGACGGGGCCGATGTCTCCTACCTGGACGAGATCCCCGAGCGGCAGCCGTGGACGCTGGTGGGCTGCGCCCGCTCCCGGGCCATCCACGACTGGTTCTACGGCGACGAGGTGCCGCAGGTGGACATGTGCCCGCGCACCCTGGCCGCGGCGAGGGACCACACGGACCAGCAAGGCCCGCTGCTGACCAAGTGCTGCCTGCTCGAGGACCGGGTCGCCCGCGACGGGGACACCGTGGTGGTGCCCTGGGGCGCCAGCCTGGCGCAGATCAGGGAGGGGCTGCGGCTGGCGGTGGCGGCGCGGGTCCGTTCATGACCGACCGGATCGCGGACTCGGCCCTCTACCGGCACCTGTGGGGAACGGAAGAGGCCAGGGCGGTGCTCGGCGAGGACGGCCGGCTGCGGGGCTGGCTCGAGGTGCTCGTGACGCTGGCGCGCGTCCAGTCCGAAGCCGGGCTGATCCCGGCGGCGGCGGCCCGGCTGATCGCCGAGCACGCCCGGGCCGACCGGATCGACCTGGACTACGCGGCCGAACAGACCCGGCAATCCTCGCACTCGATGCTGGGCCTGATCCGCGCGGTGCAGGCGGTGCTGCCCGGCGAGGCCCGCGAGTACATCTACACCGGCGCCACCGTCCAGGACGTCACCGACACCGGGACAGCGCTGGCCCTGCGCCGGATCGGCGGCATCGTCTGGCGTGACCTGCGCCGGATCGAGGAGCGGCTGCTCGACCTCGCGGCGGAGCACAGGTCCACCGTCATGGCGGGCCGCACCCACGGGCAGCCAGGCAGCCCGGTGACGTTCGGCTGGAAGGCCGCGTCGTGGGCCGACGAGATCCGCCGCCACCTGGACCGGCTGCGCGACGGCGCGCCCCGCTGGCTGGTCGGGCAGCTCGGCGGCGGGTCCGGCAGCCTGGTCTTCTACGGCGACCAGGGCCTGGCCGTCCGGGCCAGGTTCTGCGCCGAGCTCGGGCTGGCCGATCCCGGCATCTCCTGGCTGACCGCACGCGATCGCGGCGCCGAGTTCGCCCAGCTGCTCGCGCTGATCTGCGGCACGCTGGCCAGGATCGGCGGCGAGGTGTACGAGCTGCAGCGGCCCGAGATCGGCGAGCTGCGCGAGGCGGCGCCGCCCGGCACGGTCGGCAGCATCACGATGCCGCACAAGCGCAACCCCGAGGCCAGCGAGCACCTGGACACGCTGGCCCGGCTGACCCGGGCGAGCGCCGCGGTCATGTCCGAGGCCGTGGTCCAGCAGCACGAGCGGGACGGCCGCGGCTGGAAGGCCGAATGGGTGGCCTGGCCGGAAGCCTGCCTGCTGATCACCACCGCGCTGCAGGTCGCCATCGGCCTGACCGAGGGGCTGGCCGTCGACGCCGAGGCGATGCGGCGCAACCTGGCCTGCCACGGCGGGTACCCGGTCAGCGAGCGCGCCCTGGCCCTGCTCACACCACGGCTGGGCGCGCGCGAGGCGCAGGACCGGCTGCAGCAGGTTCTCAGCCAGGCCCGGGCGGGCGGCCTTACGGCGGAGCACGCGCTGGCCCGTTCGGCCCTATTCAGCGCGGCCGAGGTCACGGCCCTGACCGCCGGACCGGACCCCGGATCCTGCCCGCGGATGACCGACCTGGTGGTCGCGCGGGCCCGGGCCGCGCGGGCGGCCGAGCCGCGGGACTGGCCGTGAGCCGGCCCGCGGCTGGCCCGCCCGCTGGCCCGCTGGCCGGCCCGCCCGCTGGCCCGCTGGCCGGCCCGCCCGCTGGCCCGCCGGCGCCCGAGCTGATCGCGGCCGGGTTCGAGCTCGAGAACGCCGACGCCCCGGTCCTGCACCACGGCATGAACCTGGCCGACATCGCGCACCTGCTCGACCTGGCCGCGACCGGGGTGATCCCGCCGGACGCGGCCCGCCGCCTGCTGGCGCTGCTGCTGGCCACCCTGGACATCCCGGCCGGCGACTTTCCCTACGACCCGGCCAACGGCGAGCCCTACAACTCGCGGGAGCGGTACTTCGTCAGCCAGGCCGGGGACGTGGCCGGCTGGCTGCACGCGGGCCGGCCGCGCCGCGAGGCGGTCCGGGTGGCCTTCCGGCTGCGCCTGCGCGACGACCTGACCAGCCTGATCGAGGCCACGGCCGACCTCGCCGCGGAACTCGCGGACAAGAGCCGCGAGCACGCGGACACGCTGATGGCCGACCAGACCTACCTGCAGCACGCGCAGCCGTCCACCTTCGGCCACTACATCCTGTCCTTCGCCTTCCCGGTGCTGCGGGCCGGGCGGCGGCTGAGCGATGCGCTCGAATGGACCGACGCCAGTCCCGGCGGGGCCGGCTGCGTGAACGGCAGCCGGCTGCTGTCGGACCGGGGGCACGTCGCGTCGCTGCTCGGCTTCCGCAGCGTAGCCGAGCACACCAGGGACGCGATGTGGCAGGTGGACGGCCTGTTCGACATGGTCAGCGCGGCCGCGGGGCTGCTGGTCACCCAGTCCAAGCTGGCCGAGGACCTGGAGATCTGGGCCAGCCAGGAGTTCGACTACGTGACGCTGGCCGACGGCTACAGCCGGGCCAGCGTGCTGATGCCGCAGAAAAGGAACCCGTACGCGCTGTCCATCATCCGGGGGGCCGCCGGGTCGGAGATCGGCAGGCTGGCCGGGCTGCTCGCGGTGGCCAAGACCCCCTCGGCGCGCAGCGACAACCTCATCTTCGCCTACGGCGAGGTGCCCAGGGCGCTGGACCTGGCGCTGCGCGCCACCCGGCTGAGCACCGGCGTGGTCCGTACGCTCCAGGTGAATACCGAACGGATGAGGACTTCGCTCGACAACGGCTTCTCGCAGGCCACTGACCTGGCCGAGTACATCATGCAGAGCTGCGGCATCGACTACAGGAGCGCCTACCGGGTGGTCGGGCACGCGGTCCGCCAGGCCAGCGCCGCCGGGCTGCGCGGCGCCGACATCGACGGGGCCATGCTCGACGCCTGCGCCGCCGAGATCACCGGGCGCCCGCTGGGCCTGGCCGGCCGTGACCTGTCCGCGGTCCTGGACCCGGGGCAGATCGTGGCCAGCCGGACCGCGCTCGGCGGCGCCGCCCCCGCCGAGGTGCGGCGGATGGCCGGGCAGGCCACCGCCGAGGCGAGCAGGCTCGCGGCCGAGGCGCGGCACTGGCGGGATGTCTACCGGGCCGCCGAGGACGCGCTGATCGAGGCGGCCCGGCGGGAAGGAGGACGGCAATGACCGACCCTGACCGCACCGCGCTGTCCCTGCCCGACCGCGTCGGCGTGGTCAACGTGGGCCTGTCGCTGTTCGCCGACGCGATCAGGGAGCAGGGCGCGCCGGTCATCTCGGTCGACTGGCGCGTCCCCGCGGGCGGCCAGCCCGCCGCCGTCGAGGCGCTGAGCAGGCTGTACGGGATCCACGCCGACCGGATCGAGGCCGCCAACGCCGAGGTCCTGCGCCGTCTGGACTCCGGGACGCCGCTGCTGACCGGGGTCACCACGGTGGCCGCGGCCGTTCCCGGCCTGGTCGAAGGGTCCGGCCGGACGCTGCTGCACTGCGGGCCCGCGATCGGCTACGCCGAAGCCCCCGACCCGCTGCGCCGCTCGATGCGGGCGGCGGCGGTGGCGGAAGGGTGGGCGGACAGCCTGGAGCAGGCGGACGCCCTGCTGGCGCGCGAGGCGATCGGCCTCGCCCCGGCCAACGAGCACCGGGTGGTGGTGCCGATGGCGACCGCGGTGGGCGCCGGCGCCCCGCTCTACGTGGTCCAGAACCCGGCCGGCGGCACGACGGCGTACGCGCCGATCTCGCAGGGGCCCGGCGAGGTGGCCTGGTTCGGCTGCGCCAGCGAGGCGTCGGTGGCCCGGCTGGTCTTCCTGCGGGACGTGGCCGCCCCGGTGATCGGCCGGGTCCTGGCGCGGACCGGCCCGCTCGACGTGCTGGCCCTGGCCGCCCAGGCGGTCGCCATGGGCGACGACGTCCACGTCAGGACCCAGGCCGCGACGAACCTGCTGATCAGGGACTGGCTGCCGCACCTGACGGAGCTCGGCGGCCCGGACAGCGTGGCCTTCGCCCGCTTCCTGGCCGGCAACCACCTGTTCTTCCTGACCCTGGCGATGGCGGCCGCCCGGTCGCTGACCGAACACGCGGCGCAGGTCAGCGACGCCTCGATCGTGACCACGATGGCGCGCAACGGGACCACGTTCGGCATCAGGCTGGCCGGCGCGGACCAGTGGTTCGTGACCGGGGCGCCCGGGGTGGGCCACGCGCTGTACTACCCGGGCCAGGGGCCGCAGACCAGCGCCAGGGACATCGGCGACAGCGCGGTGCTCGAGCTGTGCGGGCTCGGCGCGGCCGCGGCGGCGGGCTCGCCCGCGGTCGCCCAGCTGCTCGGCGGCAAGATGCGCGAGGCGGCCGAACTCACCGGGCGGCTCGCGGCGGTGTGCGCCGGTCGCTCGAGCCGGTTCAAGGTCCCGGTGCTGGACAACGCGGGGACCCCGCTCGGGGTGGACGTCCGCAAGGTGGTGGAACTGGGCCTCACGCCCGCGGTGAGCACCGGCATCCTGCACGTCTCGGCGGGCACCGGCCAGGTGGGCGCCGGCGTGGCCGAGGCGCCGCTGGCCTGCTTCGCCGACGCCCTCGCCGACCTCGACCGCCGCCTCAGTGCAAGCTCCTAGCCCAGGGCCACCTCGATCGGCGGGGAGAGCGCGATCGTGTTGGACACGTAACACACGCGCAGCGCGGGCTCGAGGAGCCGCTCGACCTGCTCGGCGGGCGCGTCGCAGGTGACGGTGAGCTGCAGCCGGCTGAACTTGGGGCCGTCGTAGGTCCCGGTGGCGGTGACGGTCAGGCCCGGCAGGGTGGTGCCCCGCTTCCCGGCCGCCCAGTTGAGCGCGAGGGCGTAGCACGAGGCCATGGCGGCCAGCAGGTACTCGGTCGGCATCGGCCCGGTGCCGGTGCCGCCCGCGCTCGGCGGCTCGTCCACCACCAGGTCGAAGCCGCCGGCCTCGACCCGGCAGCGCCATCCGCCTTCCCACCGGGCGACCACCGAGTTCGTCTCCACCGACTTCCGCCGGGGTCGCCCGTCACCGGGGGAAGAGTCAGACCGTCCAGGTGTTGAGCTGGAAGGCACCGGCTCGCCAGGCGGTCAGAGCGGAGTCGAGGACGTCCAGCGGGCTGAAGGCCCTGACCCCGTCGATGAGGTCCTCCTCGCGGAACCCGTACAGGGCGCCCATGGCGAACCGGCAGGCGTAGACCGTGGCGCCCTCCTTGAGCAGCGTCTCGATCTGCCGGTTCCCGGCCAGGTTGCCGGGGAAGCCCTCGGTGCCGATGGTCGGGTAGCCGCGGTGCCGCGAGGCGAGCAGCACGCCGGGGCCGTACAGGATGATCGACACGTCGAAGCCCTTGCGGACCAGGCGGGTCGAGGTGAGCAGGTTGACCAGCGACACCGAACCCTCGAACGGGACCGAGTGGATGAAGACGAAGGCCTTCTCCCCGGGGTTGGCCCTGATGTCCTCGAAGAGCTTCTCCTCGGTGTTGCGAGCCAATGGTGATCGGCATGAAGCCTCCTACAGTGTTGTGATTAGCTGTTGTGATTAGCCGGATCCACGCTGACGCTGCGTCTTGGTCCACGTCATGCGGTGGCTGCCCGGCATGCGCCGCATCAGCGCCGAACGAACCGGCCACGGCACCGCCCGGTAGGCAGGAACGTACACCCGCAGCCAGAACACCTCCGCGCCCCGCGGCCGTCGCGGCGGGGCGACGCCGTACTTGGCCGCCATCTTCTGCTGCGCCGCGACCATGAGGTAGTGCTCGGACCGGCCGCGCAGCCAGCGGGCGAACGACACCTCAGGACCCCAGTCCGGCCAGCAGGTTCTGCGCCGCTAGCGCGATCGGCTCGTTCAGCGCCCCGATCGGCGGCGAGTAGACGTTCTCCATGGTGGCGAATTCCCCGATGGTGATCCCGGTCCTGACCGCCATGGCCAGGAAGTCGGCGCGCTCCTTGATGCCCTCCCGGCCGACCATCTGGGCGCCGATGAGCCGAAGCGAGCCGGGCTCGGCGAGCAGCTTGACCCGGAGCTTCTCCACGCCGGGGTAGTAGCGGGCCCGGGAGATCCCCTCGGCCACGCCGACGACGTGCGGGATGCCGAGCGCGGTGGCCAGCGTCTCGCTGAAGGAGACCCCGCCGATCATCCAGTCTCCGGCCATCATCCCCCAGGGCACGCTGACCGGCTGGTAGCGGCGCTCGCCGCCGGCCGCGTTGGTGCCCGCGACCTTGCCCTGCGCGTAGGCGTGGCTGCCGGACAGGCCCTGGATCGGGATCTGGGTCACGCTGTGCGGCACCTCGATGCAGTCGCCGGCCGCCCAGACGCCGGCGGCCGAGGTGTGCATCCGCTCGTCCACCATGATGCCGCCGGCCGAGCCGGTCCGTATCCCGGCGGCCTCGGCCAGGGCGGTGTTGGCCTCCTTCTTGGTGCAGACGACGGCCAGGTCGCAACCGATGTCGCCGTCCGAGGTCTGCACCGCCCGCACCATGCCCTGGCCGGCGAAGCCGGTCAGCGTGGTGTTGAAGTGCAGCTTGGCCCCTTTTTCCTGCCAGGACTCCTGCACGGGGGCGATGATGTCCGGGTCGGTGGCCACCGAGAGCGCCCAGGCGCCCGGGTCCACCAGGTGCGTCTCGATGCCGCGGTGGCACAGCGCGGTGACCATCTCCAGGCCGAGCGGGGAGGCCTCGACCACCACCGCCGCGCGCACCCCGTCCAGCACCTTGTCCCACTCGATCGCCCGGCGGATGTTCTTCACGTAGTACAGGTTGCCCAGGTCGGTGCCGGGCACCCCCGGGTCCGCGTAGTCGAACCCCGTGGCCACGATGAGCTGGTCGTAGCCGACGTCGCCCTCGCCCTCCACGGTCACGGTCTTGCGCTCGGGGCCGAAGCCGGTGACCCGTGTCTCATAGTGGATGTCGATGCCCGCGTTGTCGTAGGTCTGTCTGGTCGCCAGGAACAGGCGCTCGAAGTCGGGTATCTCCCGGCCGTGCACGTAGGGGATCCCGCACGGGCTGTAGCCGACATCCTCGAACTCGGTGTAGACCCGGACGTCCGCCGATGGGTCGGTGCCCTTGGCCGCTCCGGCTGCGCCTATGCCCGCGGCGCCGCCACCGATCACTACGATCCGCTGCGCCATCAGTAGTCTCTTCTCATGGAACGGGACGCGACGTTTAGTATCCGTTATGAGCCGTACACTATACTGGCGGGACTAAACCTGGACGTCAAGGGAGGGTCGCCGGTGAACCCAGCTGAGGCCGGATGAACCGGGTGCCACGGACCCAGGGGCCGCCCTGCCTGGACTCCCAGGCGAGCGGCCGCAGTGACACCGGCGCCGGAGACGTGGAACGCATCGTCGGCTCCATCGGCCTGAAGGTGTTCAGCCACCGCAAGCGGATGGGCCTGTCCCTGCAGCAGCTGGGCGAGCGATCCGACGTCTCGGCCGCCGCGATCCACAAGATCGAGCAGGGCGGCATGGTCCCGACCATCACCACGCTGCTGAAGCTCGCCAGCGCCGTGGGCCGGCCTGTCTCCTACTTCGTGGAGGAGGATGTCGGCCAGGACGACGTGGCCATCTTCACCCCGCCGGAGGAGAACCGGCCGGTCTACACCTCGCACCAGGGCATCGACCTGAGCAGCATCTCCGGCCCGTACGGCCGGTTCCTGCTGGCCGGGGCCAAGGCCACGGTGGTGCCCGGGGCGAGCAGCGGGCGCAAGCCGATGCAGCACCCCGGTGAGGAGCTGGTCCACGTCACCAGCGGCGTCCTGGAGTTCACCGTGACCGGGCAGCCGTTCCGGGTGGTGCCGGGGAGCACGCTGCACTTCCAGGGCGACCAGCCGCACACCTGGCGCAACCCCGGTCCGGACGAGGCGCACGCGGTCTGGATGGCGCTCCGTCCTCAGTAGCAGGGTCCCCAGTAGCAGGGTCCCCAGTAGCAGGCTTACCCCTTGGGGTCGTAGAGGGCCGCGAAGTTCTCCCGCAGCATCGCCTGGCCCAGCTCGCCGTCCCCGGCCGCGGTCCGCATCCGTACCACCTCGCCGTTGAAGTCACCCCACGGCTCGTCGCTCGCGAACAGCACGCGGTCCTGCCCGACGCCGCGCCGCTCGATCTCGCTCGCCAGCCACCGCGGCGCGAAGCCGATCGTCCAGCTGGTGTCGGTGTAGATCTGCTTGCCCGCCTCGATCCAGTCGAAGAACCGGCTGCTGATGAGCTTGATGTGACCGCTCATGCCGCCGCCGAAGTGCACCAGGTGGATCTTCACGTCGTCCGCGTAGCGGTCCACCAGCAGGCCGACCTGGTCGATGTCGGACGCCGCGCCGGGCGAGGTGTGCACGTGCACGACGAGGCCGTGCTCCCGCGCGGTGGCGAAGATCTGGTCGAGCTGCGGCTGGCAGGCGGGGTCGTCGGCGCGGCCGCCGAGCAGGAAGCTGGTCTTCAGCGCCACCACCCCGTGCTCGCCGGCCAGGGCCAGCGCCGCCGCGGTAAGCCCGGCGTCCTGCGGGCGGGGGGAGACCCACAGCCCGCACCGGATCCGTTCGTCGGCCGCCGCGGCCTCCAGGACCAGGGGATTGAAGCCGAACGAGACGGAGGCATCCGGTACTCCGTAGTTGGGGAGCACCAGCGCGCGTTCGACACCCGCGCTGTCGAGGTCGGTGATCAGTTCGGCGACGCTGCCGCGAGCCAGCATGTCCGGGTTGCAGGGCGGCCCGCCGTAGAACGGGAAGGCGGGCATCTTGCCCAGGTGCCGGTGAGCGTCGTTAACCAGTTGCGTTCCCATGCGGGGATGCTAAACCCCCGACCGTTTCCGATACAAGATGTCCATCTCGCATAGGAATCGAGCCGGGTCACCAGATGATCGGCTTTCAGGGTGGGCGCATCGGCCGGGCGCGGTTATGGAATCCTGAAGCGGTGCACCTGCTGCCTGCCGACCGGTCGGATCACCGGGTCATCGACGCCGAGCGGATCTGCCAGGCCATCGCCGCCCTGGACCGCCCCGAGGCGATCGCGGCCCGCGCCCGGCAGTTCGCCGTGCTCGCCGACCCGACCCGCCTCACGCTGCTGACCTGCATCAGGGCCGCCGGGCCGATCAGCGTCTCCGACCTGGCCGCCGCCACAGGCATCAACGACGCCACGGTGTCCCAGACGCTGCGCTACCTGCGCGCCAGCCAGACGGTCATCGCCGAGCGCGAGGGCCGGGTCGTCCGCTACCGGCTGGCCAGCACCCCCGTCTCGGCGCTGCTGGCCGCGCAGGCCTGAGGCGGCCGTGACTAACCTTGTGCTGGTCAACGCCAACGTGCTGACCATGGACCCGTCTCGGCCGCGGGCCAGCGCGGTGGCCGTCGCGGGCGGCCGGATCACCGCCGTGGACGAGGTCCCGGCCGCGGCGGAGCACGTGGTGGACCTGCGCGGGGCGACGGTGCTGCCCGGGTTCCACGACGCGCACAACCACATGATCGGGTTCGGCATGTCGCTCAGCGAGGTGGACCTGAGCTCGCCCCCGGTCGGCACCCTGGACGAGCTGTACGCGGCGGTCGCCCGGCGGGCCGAGACGACGGCGCCGGGGGACTGGGTGGTCGGCTCCGGCTACGACCAGAACAAGCTCGGCTCCCACCCGCACCGGGACGCGCTCGACCGGGCCGCGCCCGGCCGGCGGGTCTGGCTGCGGCACACCTCGGGCCACATGTGCGCGGTGAACGGCGTGGTCCTGGCCGAGCTGGGCCTCGACGCGGCCGCCATCGACCTGCCCGGCGGCCGGGTCGCCACCGACTCCGACGGCCGCCCCACCGGCCTGCTCGAGGAACGCGCCCAGGTCCTGGTGGGCAGCCTGGTCTACCCGTACCCGCTGGCCGAGCTGACCGAGGCGATCAGCCGGGCCGCCGTCTGTTACCTGCGGGAAGGCATCACCAGCTGCACCGAGGCCGGCATCGGCGGCGGCTGGGTCGCGCACAGCCCGGCCGAGCTGGCCGCCTACGGCGCGGCCAGGGACCAGGGGCGGCTCGGGGTCCGGGTCGAGCTGATGCCGGCCGCCGAGGTGCTGCACCCACTCGGCGCGCACGCAGGCGACGACCTGGTGGCCGGGCTCGACCTCGGCATCAGGACCGGGTTCGGCGACGACTGGCTCCGGCTCGGCGCGGTGAAGATATTCGCCGACGGATCCCTGGTGGGGCGCACCGCCGCCCTGCACGACGCGTACGCGGGGTCCGGCGGAGTCGGCTACCTGCAGGCCGACGCGGCCGAGTTGCGGGCCGCGATCATCGCCGCGCACCGCTCCGGCTGGCAGGTCGCCACCCACGCGATCGGCGACCTGGCCATCGACGTGGTGCTCGACGCCTACGCCGACGCGCTGGCCCAGTATCCGCGCCGCGACCCGCGGCACCGCATCGAGCACTTCGCCGTGGTCCAGCCCCGGCAGGTCGCCCGGGCCGCGGAACTCGGCGTGACCGCCGTGCCGCAGGGCCGGTTCGCCACCGAACTCGGCGACGGCATGCTGGCCGCGGTCGGCCCGGACCGGCACGGCTGGCTGTACCGGCAGCGTTCCCTGCTCGAGGCGGGCATGGTGCTGCCCGGCAGCTCGGACCGGCCGGTGGTGGCCGGGGCCCCGCTTCTCGGCATCGCCGACATGGTAAACCGCCGCACCGCCTCCGGCGAGCCGTTCAACCCGGACGAAGCCGTCACCGTGGAGCAGGCGCTGCGCGCCTGGACCTGGGGCTCGGCCTACGCCAGCCGCCAGGAGCACGTCAAGGGCTCGATCGCCCGGGGCATGCTCGCCGACCTGGTGGTGCTGTCCGAGGACCCGACCGCCGTCGGCCCGGACCGCATCGCCGGCCTGTCCGTCCTGGCCACCCTCGTCGGCGGCCAGCCGCGCTACGAGGCAGGCGCGTTCGACGGCCTCGGCTAGGGCCGGAGCCTGCGGCTTCCGAGCCATCCTTTTCGTCTCTCCGGGCCTGCCCCTAGGACGCGCAGGCCCGCCGCCGGGTTCCACTCGCATCCCTCCCCGGGCTGGGAGACTGGACCACGTGAACGAGGAGGCGCTGGGCAGGCTCACCAAGGCAGCGCGCGGCAGCAGCGCGGCGCTGGCCGCCGCGGCGGCGCGGGCCAGGGCCGACCCAGGCTCCTGCGCGGTCGTGCTGGTGGAGGGCATGAGCGACCAGGCCGCGCTGGAGGCCCTGGCCGCCCGGCGCGGTCGTGACCTGCGAGACGAGGGCGTCTTCGTGGTGCCCATGGGCGGCGCGACCAACATCGGGCACTTCCTCGGCGTGTTCGGCCCGCGCGGGTTCGGCGTCCGGCTGGCGGGCCTGTGCGACGAGGGGGAGGAGGACGACTTCCGGCGCGGCCTGGAGCGAGCCGGCCTCATGGGGTTCGGCTCGGGGCTGGACCGGGCGGGCCTGGCCAGGCTGGGTTTCTTCGTCTGCGTGGCCGACCTGGAAGACGAGCTGATCCGCTCGCTCGGCGTCCGCCGGGTCGAGGAGCTGATCGAAGCGCAGGGCGAGCTCGGGCCGTTCCTGACCTTCACCCGGCAGCCGGCCCAGCGGCACCGGCCCCGCGAGCAGCAGTTGCGGCGCTTCATGGGCACCCGCTCCGGCCGGAAGATCCACTATGGCCACGTGCTGGCCGCGGCGCTCGATCTCACCCGGGTGCCCGGCCCGCTGGCCGGCGTGCTGTCCCGGGTGTGAGCGACGCCGTTCTGCAGGTGTATGTCACGTTGTGTAGGCCAGGTGCCCGTTCATTTTGCCTGCCGCGCGGCCCACAATGGGAGGCCGTTTGTCCGGCGTGACCCAGGTCCAGCTGACCGTCAGCGATGAGGAGGCAGATGAGATGGCGCAGCACGTACACGAGACGCTCCTGAAACCAGCCCCGGCCCGGTGACGGATGAGCCGGGCGAACTGGCCGCGCTCAGGGACGCCTTCCCCGGCTACAGGTTCCGGCGGCGCGATATCCGCGGCGTGCCCTGCTACCTGGCCGAGGCCCGCAGCCACGAGGCCGTCTGTGCCGATGCGCCGCTGGCGGCCGCCCGGAGCCCGGCCGTCCTGGCGGACATGCTCGCCGCGGCGGCGGGCCGCCCGGTGCGGCTGCGGCCCGCGGCCGTGGCCGAGGCCTACCGCGACCGGCGCCTGACGGTGCAGCAGTGCGCGGCGATGTTCGGGGTATCCCGGACGACGATCGTGAAGTTCCTGACCGCCGAGGAGATCGCCCTGCGCCGGCCGGGCGACGGCGTCGACGACCAGGCGGTCGTCAGCGCCTACCGCGACGAAAGGCTGGGCCTGAACGACTGCGCCGCCCGCTTCGGGATCAGCCCGCGCCGGGTGGCCGCGGTGCTGGAACGGCACGGCGTTCCCCGCCGTCCGGTGGGACGCCCGCCGCGTCGAGCGTGATCATCGGTGCGTCACGGATCGAGGGCGAGCAGTCGGGCGGTAACCTCGGTCAGGTCCTCGCCGGATACGTCGGGCGGCTCGAACGGCGCGCCGAACCCGCCGGACTTGCGGCTCACCCAGCCGGTGATCAGCCCGGCCCGCTTGGCGCCGTGGCAGTCCCAGTCGTGCGCCGTGACCAGCGCCATCCGTGACGGCGGGACGTCCAGCACCTCCGCGGCGTACAGGTACACCATCTTGGACGGCTTCCACCGGTAGACCTCGCCGACCGAGATCACCCGGTCCATCAGCGACCCCAGCCCGGTGCGGTTGACGAAGGACGAGGTGAGGTACGCCGACCCGTTCGTCAGGCAGGCCACGCGCACGCCCGCGTCGGTGAGGGAGGTGATCGCGGGCAGCGCGTCGGGCAACGCGGGCAGATCGCTGAACCCCGCCATGACGTGCGCCACCTGCTCGTCGCTGACCGTGTAGCTGGTGATCCCGCGCAGCGCGGCCTCGGCGACGTCGGTGAACGGCGCGAAGTCCCCGGTCGCGGACAGGGCCATGCCGTCCCGCAGGGTACGGGTGTACCAGGCCTCGAGCAGGTGCGGAGGCTGGCCGATCTCGGTGAGCCGCTCGCGCAGCGGCTCAAGGGACATCAGCGTGTCGATCACGTCGAAGGCGACCACGGCCGGGCGGTGCGTCATGACGACCCGGCTCCGGCAAGTTTCGCCAGCGCGTCCTCGATGGCCCGGTAGAACGTCGGGTAGGCGTACGGCATGTTGCGCAAGGTGGCCACCGGCACCTCGGCGCGCACCGCGACCTGCAGGGCGCTGAGTACTTCACCCCCGTAGGGGCCGACCGAGGTGGCGCCGACCAGCACGGACCGGTCGGCGTCCTCGACGACCTTGATGAAGCCGTAGTTGCCCGCCTTGTGGATCCAGCCCCGGGCCGAGTAGGGTATCTGGACCGTCCCGGTGCGTACCCGCAGCCCGGCCGCCCTGGCCTGCTCCTCGGTCAGCCCGACGCAGCCGACCTCAGGGTCGGTGAAGGTGACCCGCGGCACCGCGCGGTAGTCGGCGGGCTCGCCCCCCTGGCCGAGGATGTCGCGCACCGCGATGTCCGCCTGGTACATCGACATGTGCGTGAAGGCGCCCTTCCCGGTCACGTCGCCGATGGCCCAGACCCCGTCCGCGGCTCGCATCCAGCCGTCGGTCGGTATCACGCGCGCCGTCTCGTCCAGGCCGGCCGCGGCGACGCCGAGCGAGGCCAGGTCCACCCGGCGGCCCGTGCTGACCAGCAGTCGCTCGGCGGTGAGGGTGCTCATGCCCAGGTGCACCGTGAAACGGCTGCCGTTGTGGCTGACCCGCTCCGCCGGGGCCTCCGTGCAGACCCTGATGCCCTCCGCGGTGAAGACCCGCTCGATCAGCGCGCTGGACTCGGGTTCTTCGAACGACAGCAGCCTCGCCAGCGCCTCGACCACGGTGACGGAGGCGCCGAACCGGGCGAACACCTGGGCCAGTTCGGCGCCGATGGCGCCGCCGCCCAGGACGATCAGGGATTCGGGCACCTGCTCGGCCTGGACGATGTCCCGGTTTGTCCAGTAGGGGGTGCCGGCCAGGCCCTGGACCGGCGGGATGGCGGGATCGGTCCCGCTGTTGATCACGATGCCCCGGCGGGCCGCGAAGACCCGGGTCCCGTCGGTGCCGCTGACCGTCACCTGGTCGGCGCCGGTGATCTTCCCGTGGCCGCGGACCAGGTGACCGCCCTTGCCGGTGAACCGGTCGGCCGCCACCTTGTCGTTCCAGTAGTCGGTGGCCTCCTCCCGGATCCGCAGCGCGACCGGTGACCAGTCGGGGGTCACCGCCGATGTCCCGGCCATGCCGGGCACCCGCCGCGTCTCGGCAATCAGATTGGCCGCGCGAATCATCATCTTGGAGGGCACGCAGCCGTAGTAGGGGCATTCGCCGCCGACAAGGCGGGATTCGACCCCGGTCACGTGCAGCCCCGCTTCGGCCAGGGCGCCGGCCGCGTATTCGCCGCCGGGTCCCAGGCCGATCACGACCACGTCTGTATGCTCTGGTTGGTCCATGCCGGACTCCTGCCCT
>WNGL01019578.1_pt1 | contig 15656 bp, 16 predicted proteins | sample 5400591 | NCBI WGS metagenome assembly WNGL01 (sample SAMN13153377, study PRJNA577476) | soil metagenome | isolation source: 80 cm soil or saprolite under Garry oak tree replicate 1 | place: USA:California | collected 2016-06-15
AAGGTGCAGGAATATGCCGACACCGAAAGTTTCGAAGTGTACGTAAGAGGAGTGCCGGCCGAACACGTGCACGATTTGCTGGAGAGCAACAACGCGACCTGGCAACACGTCCACGGACTGCTTCGTCACTATGGGCTAGAGCTGGAAAAAGGGGACAAGAGCGGGTACACAGTACGTGCAATTGGCACTGAACTCCGGGTCAAGGCATCAAAGGTTTTCCGCAATGACTTCGCAGGAAAAGCTAACCGCGCCCGCATAGCGGGGAAATTAGGCTCGTACAGAGCGCCGGAGGATCGGATTCTTAGCTACGAACCACGGGTGAAGTACACGCCACGTTCCCTGAAACGCAATCCACAAGACCGGGCAGAAAAGAGGGAGCAGCGTGCCTCCGAACGTGCGCAGCTAAGGAAGGCATATCAGGCGTACAAAGAACAAGTCGCCGCCGACGCGCAGAAAGAACGGGAGGATAGTCGAGAAGCGATGCGGCGTCTCAAAGCGGACCAGGCCGCACGGCGAGTCGAGATCAGGACTCTGAACATCAGCCCAATTCAACGCCGTGCGATGCGTTCGGTTCTTGCTGCCGAATGTGTTCAAGAAAGAGAGACGCTGCGCCACCGTCTTCGAGAAGAGCGTGCTGCAAACAGAGCCAAGACTTACCGCGAATGGATTACAGAACATGCCGAAGCAGGCGATATCGCGGCGGCCCGCCAGTTGCGCGGCTTTCTCTATCGTGAGAAGCGAGCGCGGCGCGAGCGTGCGGCGAGACTCGGACAAGAAGTGCTTACCATAGAGAGCGCGGCCAGCCAGCGGTACGATCCGGTTTTCTACGCCATCGCCAACATGACTTGGGTGGTGGACCGCAAAACTGGAGATGTCACCTACAGACTGGATGGCAAAGATGCCTTTGTCGATGTCGGAAAGAAGATACACCTGATCGATAACCGTGAGGCGACCTTGGCTGCGAGTCTTAAAGTGGCCCAGCAGAAGTTCGGCAGCCATTTGCACGTTACCGGGAGCGATCAACTGAAGCGCGAGATTGCAACGGCCGCTGCTAAACAGGGACTGAACGTCAGATTTACGGAGGACCAGATGAATCAGTGGCTCAAGATTGACCAGAGACGGTACCGCACCCGAAGTTACGGCCTCGGCAGATAGGATTCGTCACTACAGAGCCGTCCACGCAGGTGCTCTATCAGACCTCAGATGTAATCTCTCAGACCTGACCTGAGGATTCGGGCAGGGGCGGCTGCCCCTTCCTCCGCGCCTCCTTCCCCGCGCCCCTCGCAAAGGAGCTGCTTCGACCTTTTCTTCGGTGCTCATCTGACATTCTCCTTCCGCGCCTACCGCGCGAGTTTATTACACGTCAGATCAAGTTGAGGCTAAGACACCTCAGAAGAACAAAAGCAATTCCATCACCAAGGCGGGGCCGATTGGCGCGGGATCTATCGGTGCCCAAACCCAAGTTGCTCGAATTCACCCGAACGACTTCCAACCGGAGGGCGTGTCTTTGAGTCCTCCTCTTTGACAGAGGAAATGATGACGGGTGCTGCTCGGTGCGAGTCGCTGACTGGCTCCCTCTCCAGCTTACCGGCGTTTCGATAGAGTCGAAGCGTTGATTCCTTGACCTCGATGCCATGGCGAGACAATTCCTCAGCAATCTGGACAAAGGTGTAGCCCTTGTTTCGTAGTTCTGTGATCTGCTTCTTCAGAACCTGAATCGCTTCTCGTGTCGTAACCAGGCGTTGGGCGTTATCGATTCTCGGCAGACCTTCGAGTTTCTTTTTGACATCCAATACTGCAGCCAGCGTGATTTGCTTTTTCACGGCGGCACCTCCTTGAATTCAGGATTTCGCTCGATCTATCCTGCCTTGCGATCTTCGAAACCGACCGCCGGCCGTGCGGTTTGTCGTTCGCGGATGGCGAAATGATCTTGGCGAGCGAAGCGCTCGATGGCATCACGATGGATCAGGACTCGCCGTCCGACGCGACGAGAGGCAATCTCACAGCTCGTAATCAGGTAATCGATGCTGCGGACAGACAAGGAAAGCAACTGTGCAGCTTCACGTTTTGTGTAAAGGAGTTTGGGCTGGGCTTCCATGGGATTCACCTCCAATCAGTTCCCACTGGCGTACAAATATATTCCCAACACAGTACATCCAAGATTTCTTGTTTGTCAACAGAAATAGGAATACACTGTCCGCGAGTAGGACTATGGAATCAGGATCTGGACGCGTGACTTTCAACCTGATGGAGTTCATTGGCTATCGCCTGAGACAATTCCGCACAGGCTATGGCGGCGGAAAGGGAATCTCTCAGGAAGCGCTTGCCAAAGCGGTAGGAGTATCTACCAACACAATCTCCCGATGGGAAACGGCAACCTACAAACCGACGGTTGAGGATCTACAAAAGCTGGCCATCTTCTTCGAAAGGGCGATTGTTGAATTCTTCCCCAAGTATGAGGCGCTGACAACAGTCGAGGAACACGTGGATGCTCTCGCTCGAAAAGCGAGAAAACTTCCAGGTGACATCGTGAAACAACTCTATGAATACGTCGAATATCTTGAATATATTCACGGCGATCGCGACGATTCCGAAGCGCGAAGCCTTATGAGGAAGACGAAAAAGGCAAGAAAGACGAAGTTGAGCGGCAAGCAGAAAGCTGGCGGGTAATCGAGGTGCAGGTATGAAGGTGCAGCGAGGAATCTACGAAAGAATCCGTGGTTCAAATGTTTGGTGGGTTCGCTACGCGGACTCAACAGGAAAAATCCGGCGCGAGAAGGCAGGCGTGAAGAGCGCTGCCATCAAGCTTTACCAGAAGCGCAAGACCGAAATTCTGGCAGGCAAAAAGCTTCCCGAAAACCTGCGGATTAAACCTGTGACGTTCGCTGACCTTGCGGCAGATGCCCTTGTATATTCCCGCGCCCGGAAGCGTAGTTACATGGACGACAAGTGTCGGATGGCAAAAATCCGCGAGCACTTTGGGTCCTACGTGGCCGAGTTGATCAGCCCGAAGGACATAGACAGCTGGCTGGATTCACACGACCAGTGGGCAGTTGCCACCAAGAACCGCTACTTAGCTCTAATCAAGCTGTCATATCGACTGGCGGAACGCAATGGCAGCGTCAAGCTCAATCCAGCTCGCCTAGTGCGAATGCGGAAAGAGAACAATCAGCGAGTTCGTTATCTCAACCAGTACGAGCCCCTGCCTACGAGTGCGCCGTATCTGCAGAACTGCCACGACGAAGAATCTCGATTAATGGCCGTGATCCAGAATAAATACGCCTTCCACTTGCCAGAATTGGAAATCGCTCTCAACACCGGCATGCGAAGGAGCGAGCAGTACGGCACCGAGTGGCCCAATGTCAATTTCGAGCGTAAGGTCCTCACAGTCCCGAGATCGAAACACGGCGAGGCTCGCCACATCGCGCTGAACAGCGTTGCGTTAGCGGCATTCAAATCTCTGTTGACCAACATTTCGACCAGCAATTTCGTGTTCCTCAATGAAAGTGGACATGATTTCTTGCGTGGCAATAAGCACTGGTTCGAAGATGCCGTCCGCGAGGCCGGAATACGTGACTTCACGTGGCACGACCTACGACACACCTTTGCAAGTCGGTTGGTAATGGCTGGAGAGAATTTGCGGACGGTGCAGGAGCTGATGGGCCATAAAACCATCAACGTGACCTGCCGTTATGCCCATTTGGCCCCAGCACAGCAATTGGCAGCTGTCGAAAAACTCGTGGGATTCAGCCTGAGCATCCTTTAGGACTACCGCGGAACTGGTGTCAGTTCTGGTGTCAGTTCGATTTCAAATTTCGTGCCAGATGGTGCTCGACGGTCCTCAAAGAACCCTCCGAAAAGCCGCTCCAGTATTGGCCCTTGTCCGATCGTGCAAAATCGAGCCGCATCGTGCAGATGCAGCAATTAGGATTAGAAATCCGATGCTCTATATGCTCTATCCGTTTGAGCTACGCGCCCACTCTGCTTAATTCTACAGTTACACCAGGCAGGTTCTCTGGTCAACGTGTGCCAGTGCACCGGCTACGCGCCAAGAAATCCTGGTTAGACCGAGATTCCATCCGCGACACAATTCCTGCGCCGATTATTCTTACTCCGACATCTTCGCTACATGAAGATCAAATCCGGTGCTTGGCAGGAGCGACATTAGCTCGAACACTTTGAAGCCATCGCCTGAAATTTCGGTATGGCGAAAGAGTCCGGGCTCGTTCTCGACAACTTCTCTTCTGCCCTGCAACCGATTCAGAAATTCTTGTGCGGACTTTATCTCGACGGATCCGGATTTCGTCCTTTGCGTCACGGCTTCGGCGGCATATGAGCGAACCAGCTTTGGCCAATATTTCTCGAGCAAGTTCGTGCTCGCAAAGACGTCGGCCCATATCACTTCGCCATTCACCGCCACCACTACACCAACGGCGTTCCTATCTCGCAATTGGCGAATCACGCTTTGGTATTCCTGCTGCATCGGAGCAGCAACGGAGTCGAGTTTGCGCTCAACATCAGGATTTCCCACTACGCCCGCGTAGGAAGATGTTCCAGCAATGACGGGCGCCGCCTCGACCTCGACGGTTTCGGACATCGCCGTTCTTGTCCTTCCCACTTGGTCCCATACCTGATTTTGATCTTTCTCCGCCATCGCTTTGCCGCGGACCGAGGGCTGAACCATGGCCGATGGCGCGGAAAACTTGAGCGATGTTCCAACCCAGCGGCCGGGCTCGACGCAGAAAACGCTTAGATCTACTGGATCGCTCTCCGCTGGCACGAGACGGTCTTTGCCGATGATGCGGTCCTGTTTGCCTCCGGTCACGATCTCGCCTGCCAGCAATAGCAGCGGCCTCTTGGAGTTGTTCACCAGCACGAGACGGTTGACCTCTGCGCCACCGCCTCCGTGCGATTCGCCCCACACCGGACGCGAATGGCGTGGCCGAATCAGAGGTGCGGCATTCCCCGCTTCGGTGACGACAACCTCGCCCGAGCGCAAGCCTTCATCGAGCGTGAGGAATTCGCGGGTGTCGTGGGCTTTGGCAGTGACGACGGGGAAAATTGTTAGATTTCCGTGACGTATCGGCGACAGCACATGATATCCAGTCCCGGTGCCGACTTCACCGGCGGGTAGCAAACTGGGAACAATCACCCCTAGCCCTGTCAGAACCGCGACTGCGGCAATCAAAATCCATGTCTTTTTGGTCATGACTTTGCTCTTTCTCGGAAGCAGACACCGGCGTGCCGGCAACGGTTTCGCCAGGCTTACCGCTCTTTCAACTTTCTGCTGTGAGAACGGCAAAAAGTCAGCTTCTTGCGTCTAATAATTGGTAGCATCCGTGAAGAGCATGTCGGTCACAGATCAGCAGGGTGTCGAAGGAACGCCAGGCGTAGCCTTGCAGTTGCCAGTGGCGCAGGCTTACGAGAAGAGCCGCGCGGCGGAATTCGGTCTCGGACGCGACCAGTTCACTACTCTTCTGGAAGAAGCCGCTGCCAAGAATTTTCCTGGAACTTCCAAGCTTGATGAACAGGAGCTCTGTAGCCGGCTGCGTGTGGATGATCTAGTGCTCGCCCGATCGTGCGCCGCGGGGAATGAGCGCGCCTGGGAAGCCTTCATGGCGCGCTTCCGGGAAAAGTTGTACGAAGTCGCAAGACAGATCACGCGTGAAGACTCGTCTGGTAGGGAATTAGCGGATTCGGTTTACACAGACCTGTTCGGGATGAAAACCCGCGAGGGCGAGCGCATCTCGAAATTGTCTTCTTACAGCGGCCGCGGTTCTCTCGAAGGATGGTTGCGTACAGTACTGGCACAAGAGTACGTAAACAGCTATCGCAAGCAGCGAAAGTTGGTCAGCTTAGACGAGGAATCCGAAGAAGGTGCGCAATTCGCGGCAATTATACCCGAGTCACCGATTCTGACGGATTCGCGGCTTGAGTCAGCGGTTGATGAAACGCTGCGTACTCTCAGCCCTGAAGATCGTTTCGTTCTGGCCTCCTATTTTCTGGATCAATGCACCCTGGCACAAATTGCTAAAGCGCTCTCGGTGCACGAATCCACTATCAGCCGCAAGGTCGAGAAACTTACCAAGGTAATTCGCAAACAGATTCTCAAGAATCTGGCGGGGCAAGGCATGAGCCGAAGGCAGGCCGAGGAGGCACTCGGCGCGGACGTACGCGATCTGGTCCTAGATGTTCGCGCCAGCTTGGCGCAAGATTCGGTGGCGAAAGCGTTCTCAGAGAAAGGGGCGAAGGCCAGTGAAGGAGGTTAGCGGGCAGATGCAGCGGATCGCGAAACTCGTTTCCGGGCGCCTGCGGGCGCAGCCCATAGGATCACATCCCGACGCCGACCTGCTGTCCGCCTTTGCGGAGAACGCTTTGTTGGATACAGAGCGCACCTTCGTTTTGCAACATCTGGAGGCGTGCGCGCACTGCCGCGAGATTCTTTATCTCGCCATGCCGGACTCCACAGATTTGCAGAAGGTGCTCTCAGTGCGACCGAGCCGATCGTCTTGGTTCGCGCTGCGCTGGGGCGCTCTGGCTGCGTCGGTGGTGGTCCTGACCGCCGTATTTGTTGCCAGGTATCCGTTGTTCCACGCACGCTACCAACCTGCCAAGATCGTGGTCGCCCCAGTCGAAACGCCGTATTCAAGCGTGTCAGAGAAGAAGGTTCCTGCTGAACGCGACGCCATGCGGGATGATCGAATCGCTCAGAAGCTTGTGCCTGAGGCAATTGCCAAGCCACGTCCAGAACCCAAGCATATGACGGCGAAACCGCAAGCGACTCTGGATTTCGAGGAGTCTGGGCAAGTGCGGGTTTCGGCTGCGCCGAACCCGAATCAGACCACAAGTTCACGAGTCCAGAATTTACCACTCCAGGGCGGCAATGAAATATCGCTAACTGACCTGCCTGCATCCGAGGGCAAGGCCGCAAGCGCTCCCCAGCCAATGGGCGCGACAGCCAAGGACAAAGACGCGATCGAATCAGCGGACCGTAGTCTGGGCCTGTTTAAGAAAGAATCAACGGCAAAAGGCAATGTCGGTGGCACGGTCTTTGATTCCTCCGGCGCGGTCGTCGCCAACGCTAAGGTCACGATGGTCGGCCCGACCGGAGCGAAAACCGCCACTTCTGATCCCAATGGCAAGTTCTCTTTCGACCTGCTGCCCTCCGGTTCCTACTCGGTGAAGGCCGAGGCCCCCGGCTTCAAAACAACGGAAATCAAGCAGGTGGCGGTGCTCGACAATAAAACTCCCACGATGCGAGTCACGCTCCATCCGGGCAGTGCTGCGGAGGCCGTTGAGGTGAGCGCTGCCGCAGCCGTGGATGACACGGTGGTGGCGACGGGCGCAGCTCCGGTGCTCGACGCATCCACGGGATTCGTCGCCGAACGGCAACAGACAGCCGCACAACTCAGCCCGCAAAAGGCCACAACAGAGGCAAGGTCCCGGCATGAAGGGATCGGCTCCGGAACTGGATCGCCGCAACTGCAGTGGAGTCTTTCGCCGAATGGCACAGTTCAGCGTTCTGAAAACGGAGGGAAAACCTGGAAGTCTGTTTCAGTTGGCACAGGGACGACCTTTCGTGCGCTTTCTGGTATGGGTCCCAATATATGGGTCGGAGGGAAGGCAGGGGAAATCTACCACTCTGGGGACTCAGGCCAAACCTGGACCCGCATCGTCCCAGTCGTGGACGGGCAAAAGCTTCAGTCAGACATCTCTCACATCGACTTTTCCGACACTGTTAATGGTGCAGTAAGTACCACAAACGGTGAGGTTTGGACCACCTCCGACAGCGGTCGCACCTGGCAACGCAAGTAGCCCACCAGGCACTTGGCCGGGTTACTGAAGTGACATTTACACTTCCGCTCGCATTTTCTACTATCCAGTTGTGGTTTGGCAGTTCTGGGGGAGGGCTGCCGAGGCGTCCTGAACTGAGTTCAGGGCGCTTTTTATTTAGCTGTCAGCTTTCAGTCAAAATCGCGGTACCTCGAGCGATAAAGACTGATCCAGGCTATCCAGTTACGACTGGATTGCGGATTTAGGGTTGCCGGGCCGTTGATTTTGGGGTGGAAGTCCTGACGGCTGATAGCTGCTCTTGCGACTTCTGGAGCAAAAACGCATCCAATAGGGGTGCTAGGATAGTGGAAGCGCAATTTATAGTTAGCGTTGGAGGAACCATGGCAGGAAATGGAATTGTGGAAGTAACCGATTCGAACTTCGACCAGGATGTCCTGAAGTCGGAGACACCAGTGCTGGTGGATTTTTGGGCGGCTTGGTGTACCCCCTGCCGGGCGATTGCGCCAATCGTGGACGAACTGGCCACCGAATACGCTGGCAAGGTAAAAATTGGCAAGATGGACGTGGACTCCAACAGTGCAACACCCATGCGCTATGGAGTACGCGGCATCCCGACGCTGCTTGTATTCAAGGGTGGACAGGTGAAGGAGCAGATCGTTGGCTACGTTGCCAAGGAACAGATTCAGAAAGCTCTGGACAAACACATCGGATAAGCAGCCTTCCTCTTAGACAGGAAATCGCCCGGGATCGAATCCGGGCGATTTTGTTTTCGCTTAACTTTCTTAACAATTCAATCTAGCTCGCAACGCCGGCAGGTCCAGGCTGTGTCTGCTGATGCGCTGCAGCAGTAGCTGCGGCAGCTTCGTTCAGGATGCGGTGATGGATAGTGAACAGCGCTAATTCCAGCCGGTCCGACACGCCGATCTTGTCATAGACGTTACGAAGATAATTCTTGATGACCTGTTCAGTGGTCCCGAGCTGCGTAGCAATCTCTTTGTTCTTATATCCCTGAACAATCAGGGCCACGATGCGAAGCTCTTTTGCAGTGAGCCGGTCGCGCACTCGCAATCCGACCATGTCGTTCTCAGTGAGCTCACTGGGCACAGCGATGTCCTGAATCCAAGTTTCGCCGCGGGCAACTTTGCGCACGCAATCTACAAGCGCCGAACTGGTGACGTTCCGATACACCACGCCATGCGAGCCGGCGCCCATGTATTTCTGCGCGCTCTCGCCGGTATCGGCTAGCACGACTACGCGGGTGCGGACTTTATTCGCCGACTGCAGGACGGCATTGAACTCGCCATGAAATCCGCCGGCAACTACCAGCACCGCTGCGCGAAATTTGTCGAGCGCCATGAACATCTGCTCGGAAGTCTGCGCCTGCGCCACGATGCGCATCTCGTCTTCGACCGCCAGAACTTTAGCGATCCCCGCGCGAAAAATTGCCTGGTTGTCGGCCAGTATTAGTTTGAGCATTTGCTTTGCACCTCGCGATTACGGCTGGCGAACAAAATCGTAGGTATCAATTACACAAGCCACGCCTTGCGAGTCACCGACGCCGGCGTCTTTACGCACCACTCTTCCTTTGCACTGCACCACAACGTTCTCGTTCCCACCTGTGAGTTCTGGCGGCAGCGCGATTTCAAACTCAACACTTGATCCCAGGTCGAGCGCCGCATTGCCGCGAATGTAAACTCCGGCCGCGCTCATGTTCCCGGTAACGCTCCCCTGGTCCACACCGTGAATCTTGATGGGGAGTTCCAGCGGAAATCTCTTTCCCGTCCGTGCTTCGGACACAAGCCCTCCTTGTACCAGTCCCGGCTTGATACTTAAGGGGTTATATCACGGATCATGCCAGGGATAAAGGGTGTAGGTGACTTATTAAACAATGGTGTCCCAAAGCCTTGTCATTCTGAAACCATCAAGATTGGGAGATGGCGGGGAACCAGTTTTTTTCGGTCCAGGGCCGATCGCGCGGAAGGGATCCGGATTCCTGCGAAGCTTCGTGGGTGGAGGTCGGCCGCGGCCACACTAGTATTTTCTCAATACTCCGATCACCCTCCCCTGAATCTCGACATTCGCGGCGGGAACGATGATTGGCTTCATCTTTGCGTTGGAGGGTTGCAGGCGGATTTTGTCACCTTCGCGATAGAAACGCTTGAGGGTTGCATCTGTGGTTTCGACTAGCGCCACGACGATGTCTCCATTGTGGGCAATCTTGGTTTTTTCCACCAAAACGTAGTCGCCGTCGATGATGTGTTCGTCTTGCATCGACTCGCCGCGGACCTCAAGCACGAACACTTCTTTTGAGCGCACGAAATCGGCGAGCGAAATAGTTTCCTGGTGTTGGATGGCTTCAATCGGCTGGCCGGCAGCAATGCGTCCGACAAGCGGTAACACCATCCCGCTATTAACAGACATCGCCTGTTTGAGGCGGCCTTTGGGGGGCAGCAGATCAATCGAGCGGCTGCGGTTGTAGTCGCGGCTCAGCAGGCCTTTTTTCTCGAGATTTGAAATGTGCTTGTGCACCGTGGCAAGTGAACTCAGCCCCAGCCCTTCGCCGATTTCTTCGAACGAGGGAGAATATTGGTTGCGCTGCACGAAGTCCGAAATGAAGTCGTAAACTTCCCGCTGCCGCTTAGTGATGGCCATGGGATCATTGTAGGCGAATATAAGGCGAAGTCAAGGAGTGAGAAAGCTTTTAGCTGTTAGCTCCTAGCTTCTAGCGAACCAAACCCTTAACTGCAAAGTGCGCAAAGTTTGCGCCAAGGACGCAGAGAAAGACCCTTTCTTTGCGACCTTTGCGCCATCTCCGCGGCCTTTGCGGTTAAGAGCTTTTGAATTTAAGCTAGAACCTAGAAGCTAGGAGCTAGAAGCTGCTTTTTATGACTGACAAAATTAAGAAATCGGAATCCGAATGGCAGAAGGAACTTTCTCCTGAACAGTTCCAGGTAGCGCGCAAGGCCGGCACCGAGCCCGCCTTCAGCGGAAAGTATTGGAAGACAAAAGACCCGGGGACATACACCTGTGCCTGCTGCGGCGAGCCACTATTTAGCTCGGAAACAAAATTTGATTCCGGTACCGGCTGGCCGAGCTTTTACAAGCTGGTTGCCGAAGGCGCGGTCGAGGAACATACCGACAGCACCTACGGTATGCGCCGCACCGAAGTGCGTTGCGCCCGCTGCGATGCACATTTGGGCCACGTCTTTCCCGACGGCCCGCGGCCTACGGGAATGCGGTATTGCATGAACTCGGCATCGTTGGAACTGAAGCCGGAAGAGAAGAAGTAAGTCGTTCTACGGCTCTCTCGTATAATGCGTCTCTCTCAGGAGGAGAAAATGCACTTCGCAACCGTGACCTATCCGAGCAAAGGTGACGCAAGATTTGATTTTGATTACTACTTGAAGAAACACATACCGATGGTTTGCGGTTTGTTGGGAACAAGCATTGAAGTCTGTAAAGGGACTTCTCCAACCCCGGATGCTCCCCCGGCGTTCGTCTGCGTGGCGAGAATAAAGATTGCACGCCCGGAGGCGTTCGCTCTCGCGATGGCAAAGCACGTTCAGATTGATGAAGTGCTGACATAGGGTAGCCACGTTCCCAGTGCCGAGTTGTGCGCGGGAAAAAGGGCGGAGTGGCGCAGGGGCCGGCAGAAATCCACTCTATTGAACAGGTCCAGGCAAGCTATCGATTACGGCGGGCAATTCGAGCAGCCGCATCCTTCGCTTTTCTGGGAACGACGAGGAATCCACAAACTCGATGCCTGCTATCTTGGTCTCGACATCATACTCACCAATGGTCGCGTCCAGAAGCAAATAGCCGATTGTTTTCAGACCAGTGATGTCATTTGCCGAACCATTCGCGAGCCCCGAACGAATACGGTGAGGTCGATCTTATCTCCGTTCAGAGTGTAATCAACGAACACCTCATCCCGCTGGAGCGACTTGCCACCGCAATGAATTACTAACTCGGCATCGATGGAATTGAAGCCGGAGGAGAAGAAGTAATTCGTTGCCTAACTTTGCGGAAGCCGCTGCAGTTGACTCCACTTGAACGGTATTTCCCACCCACCCTGTAACGCAGTCGCTAATCCGCCTATCACAAAAACGAGCTCCCACCGCTCCAATCGGCCATGGAGAGGTCATTGCGATGTAGCCACCCAGCAGCCAGCCAGTGAACGCCAAGAAGAAGGATCGATGACGAGCCTGTCCCTCGATCCAGATCCAGGTGCCCATTGCAGCACCGAAAGCGACAATTGCCCAAACATGGTTTTCGAGTGCGACGAGTATCCCGATTGAAATCGCGGCCACGAACCTCCATTCATCTCCTCGCCGAGTTTCCCCGACGCTGGCCGCAAGTCCCACAAGCATCCATACGGAACCGGCAATTTCGAACCACACGAGAGGCCCCGTCCAATGCGATCCTGGAGAATGCTCGAACAGCAAGCTTCTCCCAAATTTCGCCGCGATGAACAGTCCCACTACCATCATGCTAGACGCGCGGAACAGCATCCAAATTCGATGACCGAGTCGCTGTAGGGCTGAGGAGCTAGGGACGGATACAGCCATTGTGTTGCTCATTTCTAACCACTCGGCTCGCAAAGAGGCGGCACTGCAGTCCGCTGCTAGAATAGCCTAACAGACTTATGTTTGAGACCCTCCAAGAACGGCTTCAACGCACCTTCAAATCCCTGCGCGGGCAGGCTGTTCTCAACGAAGAGAACATGCAGGAGACCCTGCGCGAACTGCGGCTGGCGCTGCTTGAGGCGGACGTCAATTTCAAAGTTGTAAAGCAGTTCATTGATCAGGTGCAGGCTAAGGCCGTTGGCCAGTCGGTGGCGACTGCGCTTTCGCCGGGCGAGCAGGTCATCAAGATTGTCCGCGATGAGCTGATCGAAATTTTGGGCAAAGATACGGCGCGGGTGAAGTTTGCCTCACAGCCACCGACGGTTGTGCTCATGGCCGGCCTGCAGGGTTCCGGAAAGACCACGACCTCCGGCAAGCTGGCTCATTGGTTCAAGAACGGAGGCCATCGTCCCCTGCTGGTTTCGGTGGACGTATATCGTCCGGCGGCGCGTGAGCAGCTCAAAGTTGTGGCGCAGGCAATCAAGGCGCAGATTTACCAGGGAGAAGTCGGTGAAGCGAATACCGCGACTGTAGAAAAGTTAGCTAAAGAAGCGCGGCGCGAAGCCATCAATTCCGGCTGCGATGTGCTTATCGTGGATACCGCCGGCCGCCTGCACATTGACGATCAACTCATGGATGAAATGCAGTCGCTGAAGCGACTGCTCAATCCGCAGGAAATTCTGTTCGTAGCCGACGCGATGACTGGTCAGGACGCGGTCCGCTCGGCTGACGAGTTTCATAAAAAGCTCACGCTCACGGGCGTGGTGCTCACGAAGATGGACGGCGATGCCCGCGGTGGTGCGGCGCTTTCGATCCGCAACGTCACTGGCGCGCCGATCAAGTTTATCGGCGTCGGCGAAAAGTACGACGCACTCGAGCCGTTTCATCCCGACCGCATCGTCTCGCGCATTCTCGGCATGGGCGACATTCTTTCGCTCATCGAACGCGCCGAGCAAACCGTTGATAAGAAGAAAGCCCAGGACATGGCCGCACGCGCGCTTTCCGGCGATGGCTTTTCGCTGGAAGACTTCCGCGAGCAGTTGCGCCAGGTGAAAAAAATGGGCTCGATGCAAAACCTGATGGGCATGCTGCCCAGCATCGGCCCATTCGCAGGCCTGCAGAAGCACGCGGACAAAATTGACGAGAAGCAGATCAATCACGTGGAAGCGATCATCAATTCGATGACCGCCCACGAGCGTCATCATCACGACGTCATCAACGGCAGCCGGAGAAAGCGCATCGCCCGCGGATCGGGAACCACGGTTCAGGAAGTCAACAACCTTCTTCGCCAATACGCGCAAATGCGAAAAATGTTCAAGCAGATGGGAAAGGGCAACTTCATGCGCCGAATGGCGGGAATGAAGATGGGATAGCTGAAAGCTTCCTGATGAAATGGCGCTCCCTCGAAGAATCGGCTCCACAAGTTGAAGCTCGACCCTTGCGCGAAATCTACGCCGAGCGCAAAGAGCTCATCGCCAAATACATTCCCAACGAAATTCAAGCCATTCACTCTCGTGTTGTCGAAGGATTGAAGCAGTCGGGGGCGTCTGATCGAGCGCTCCAGGTCGGGACTAGAGTGCCAGCCTTTGAGCTTCCTGATCACAATGGCACCCTTGTGCGCTCGTCAGATCTTCTCGCAAACAATTACCTTGTCATCTGCTTCTTTCGTGGGCGCTGGTGTCCGTTCTGTGTTGGTCAGATGGAAGCAATGAATGCGATCGTTCCGCGCTTACGAGAGTTACGCACCTCGATGATTGCAATCTCGCCGCAGACGATCCAGCAGTCGTATTTCATGGCCGAGCAGCACAAGCTCGGTTTTCCTCTAATGAGCGATGCGGGAAACAACGTAGCCCGGCAATTCGGACTGGTTTATCGCGTACCTGAGTATCAACAGGAAATCTACCGGCGCGCGTTCGTGAACCTCCCGTTCGCGAACGGAGATGACAGTTGGGAGCTGCCCATTCCCGCTACCTACATCTTGGGCCGCGAGCACGAGGTCTTGTACCGCTCGGCCAACGCCGACTACACCGAACGCCCTGAACCCACCGACATTGTTCAATTCCTGGCGCGTCTCCGTCAGTCAGTAGCGTAATGTTCACTCGTCACACACGACCTGTTCAACCGTCCTAAACAGGGACCAGCCGAGTTTCTAGAATTCCCAAAGAGGGTCGGTTTTCCGGAATTGAAACCGGAGCGCCACCGGAAAGCGTCCGTCCTAGGGGAGACTCTACGATGAGTACCGCATTATTGAAGTTTCAGGAGCTTGGCCGGCAGCCGCTGGATGCCGCCATTCTTGCCGCAGCTCTGGATGCCTCTCCTGAGCCAATGTCCATTGCCGAGAATGGGAAGCTGATCTACGCCAACGGCAGTTTTGCACAGCTTTCGACCGTTTTGCGCGAACCGCAAGGATCAAGAACCACGAACTGGCATTCGACGGAATTTGCGGCCGCCGGGCGTAGTTTTGTCCTGACGACGGTCCGCCACGACTCGCCTGTTCACAGTCAGGAATCCGAGCATGTGACGATCATTGGCCGCCTCGTCGGAGGAGTCGCGCATGATTTTAATAATCTCCTGACCGGAATCCTGCTGTACTGTGACCTGCTGCAAACCAAGTTGGACACCCAGAATCCCCTATGGCGAAAAGTGGAAGAGATTCGCATCGCCGCCGGCCATGGAGCCGATCTCATCCGGCAACTGATGACTCTAGGACGCGAAGAACTTAGCGCTCCTCGTAAAGTGCTCTTTAATTACGTTGTGAGAGAGCTCGAACCTTTGCTCCGGCATTTGCTCGGCGAGCATATCCGCATAGTCACAGACCTAGTAGCCGACCGGGGCCAGGTCGGGATAAGCGTGGCGCAGGCGCAACAGATTGTCCTGAACCTGTCGCTAAACGCGCGCGATGCAATGCCGCGCGGTGGCACGCTGCGGTTTGAAACACGCTTTCGTGAATTCGAAGGCACAGGCCGCAGCGACCGCATTTTCGAGTTCGTAGTCACCGACACCGGGGATGGCATGGACGCGCAAACCGCATCCCGCATTTTCGATCCATTCTTTACCACTAAGCCGCATGGCCGCGGCACCGGAATGGGATTGGCGACGGTGCGAAGAATTGTGGAGGATGCCGGTGGAATCATTTGTCTCGATACTTCTCCTGGCAAGGGCACGAGGATGATGGTCCGACTGCCAGAGATTGAGAGCACCACCAACAAGGCCGTATCGCTTGACCGGCTCTCCGCT
>WNGL01005095.1_pt1 | contig 15653 bp, 14 predicted proteins | sample 5400591 | NCBI WGS metagenome assembly WNGL01 (sample SAMN13153377, study PRJNA577476) | soil metagenome | isolation source: 80 cm soil or saprolite under Garry oak tree replicate 1 | place: USA:California | collected 2016-06-15
GCGGTCCCCAAAGCCAGTAGCTTTGATGATTGCAAATTGATTTCGGCAGACCGAATCGCGGCGCGAAGAAATCGATCGCGCCCGCCTGACTGTAACTGTTCGCGAAAATCGCCGTCCGCGACTGTTCTTCCGGCGAAAGTGATTTATAAACTCGGGCAGTTTCACGCGCCATTTCTTCCCAACCGAATTCGTCGGCAAAATATTGCGGCAACGGACCGGTGGGCTGGTTCTCCGCCTTCGGCGGCTCAATTCCGAGCTTCTTTTGATATGCAATTGCGCCTTCGGGCGAAAGAATCGGAGAGAACATCGGCGCCAAAGCAATCGTCGCTACCAGGACGATCACCACGTAAACAGCGCGGGCCCATTTCCGCCGCGCCGTTATTTGTTCAAACGCAATAGCGCCGGCGGCGAAAAGCACCGGATAGATCGAGGCGAGATAATAGTTTTTGCCGCGGAGCACCATGAACGTCGCCAGCAAGACGATGTAAACAATTCCAAGGACTCGAAACCGACGGCCTTCGTGTCCGAGAAAAAGCCAAATCAAACCGCTGAGCCAAAGCGGAAATAGAATCGGGTTCATGATCTGGGCTTGATCGAGAAGGAACGCGATCGGACCGCGTACGACGTCGCGATGCGTTTGCCGGATGTTGTGCATCAATTCGAGAAACGGGAAATCGTGGCGAATCAGCCAAATCAGATTCGGCAGAAAAATCAGGAACGCGATCGCGGCGCCGATCCAAAATTGCTTCTTGGCCAAAAACCGGCGCTCGCCTGTTAGAACGAGCCCGATCACAACAGTAACGACGAAAAACGCGATGCCGTATTTCGTTTCCATGCCGATGCCGGTGAAAACGCCAAACCAAATCCAATAACGCGCATCGTCGTGATTGATCGCGCGGACGATGCACCAAACGCAGGCCATCCAAACCAGCGGCTCGAAAGCATTCATCGTAAGCCAGTGATGCATCACGAGATAAATCGGCACGCAAATTACTGCGAGAGCGGCCAGGACTTGTGCAAAAGCTCCGCCGCCCATTTCACGAGCCAATTTCCCGGCAAGCCAAACGGTTGCGGCGCCGGCAAGCGCGGGGAAAAAACGCAAACCCGGAAGCCAATCGCCAAAAAGATGTCGGGCGGTCCAGGCGACGAGCGCGATCAGCGGCGGTTGATCGACATATCCGCAATCGAGATGCTCGCCGCAGGCGAGGTAATAAAGTTCGTCGCGAAAAATTCCATAGCGGCCAGCCGTAAGCAGGTGAAAAATTAATTTCGCACCGGCCAAGGCAAGAACGACCCCTTCACCTGAGAAAAATCGCGATGTCGATCTTGCGCTCACGAAGTTTGGGATGCTTTTCTATTTTCGTCCGCGAAGCAACGCATTTAGACTGATTTTGTGAGTTACGAGGTTTTCGCCAGAAAATATCGGCCGCAGACGTTTGACGACCTCGTCGGACAGGCGCATGTCTCGCGCACGCTCAAGAATGCGGTCGCGCAAAACCGTTTGGCGCACGCCTATCTGTTCGTTGGTCCGCGCGGAATTGGAAAAACTTCGACCGCGCGAATTTTGGCGAAAGCGCTCAACTGCGTGAAAGGACCGACGGTCACGCCGGACGGCACCTGCGATAATTGTCTCGAGATCGCGGCCGGCAACAGTCTCGACGTTCTTGAGATCGACGGCGCGAGCAACAACGGCGTCGAGCAGGTGCGCGAGCTGCGCGAAAACGTGCGCTACGCGCCATCCAAGTCGCGCTACAAGATTTATATCATCGACGAGGTGCACATGCTGACCGCGGCCGCCTTCAACGCGCTCTTGAAGACGCTGGAGGAGCCGCCGCCGCACGTGAAATTTATCTTCGCAACGACCGAACCGCAAAAAGTCCTGGCGACGATCGTGAGTCGTTGTCAGCGCTTCGATCTGCATCGGATCCCGGCAAAACTGATTGCCGATCATTTGCAGTTCATCGCCAAAAAAGAAAAGATCACGCTCGAACCCGCGGCCGCGCATGCGATTGCGCGCGGCGCGGAAGGCGGGCTGCGCGACGCGGAGTCGATGCTTGATCAATTGGTCGCGTTTTGCGGCGACAAGATTTCCGAGAACGACGTCCTCAATGTTTTCGGATTCACCAGCGAGCAAACCGTGGTCGATTTGACCGGCAAAATTCTGCGCAGCGAAACCGCACCCGCACTCGATGTTCTCTACCAGCAATGCGAAGCCGGCAAGGACATGATGCGGCTAATGTCGGATTTGATCAGCTATCTGCGCGACCTGCTCGTGTTCAAAGCGAAGCCGAATGCACTCCAGGAAGATGTCGATCCCGAACTGCAGAAAGTACTCGCGGCACAGGCCGAATTGATTCAGAACGATCGGCTGCTCGATTTGATCGATCAATTCGCGCAAGCCGAAGGGCGAATGAAATGGGCGCCGAACAAGAAACTGCATTTCGAAGTGGCGATCATTAAAGCGATCCAAGGTTTGAATCAGGCCACGCTCGATGAAGTGATCGAAAGACTCGGCGAGATCCGCGACGGAAAACGTTCCCCGGAAAAAAAAACGTTAAGCGCTGAAACTGTGGGGGCAAATGCCAGTGCGACTCGCACCGTCCCGCCTGCGTCCAAGAGAGCTGCGGCCGACCCGCCTTCGCCAAGCTTCGGCGTGGCAGGGACGGCGTCCAATACAGCGCCACGTGTCGCTGAATCGCCCGATGGCGGCGACGACGCCGAAAACATTTGGCAGCGCGTTTTCTCGAAAATCCCAACTCAGAAGGCGTTTGTCCGAAATTCGGCCGCGGTCGCGCATGTTCTGCCGAGCGAGGGCCGCCATTTCATTCTCGGGTTTTCCCTCGATCAAAAATCGCCAATGGATATTTTGGGCACGGCGAGCAACCGGAAGCTGATCGAGACGCTTCTGCGTGAAGTCAGTGGCAAAGATTGGACACTGAACTTAACCGTACGAGAAAATTTGGTGTCGAAAGCGCAATCGTCCGGCGAGAGCTCATCCGAAAATTACACGGACGATCCGCTAATTCGCGAAGCCCTGGAAATTTTTAAAGGCGAGATCAAGCGCTAATCCGCCTCTCCCCCAGGGAGAGGGATTGAGGTGAGGGTGAAGATCAAAAAATAAATTATGAATCTGAACAAATTGATGAAGCAGGCGCAGCAGATGCAGGCGCAAATGGCGAAGGCCCAGGCCGAGCTCGAAGAAAAAACGGTCCAAGTAACTGCGGCGGGCGGAAAAATAAAGGTTACCGCAAACGGCGCGGGCGAAATTCTTTCGATCAAGATCGGACATGAGATTGTCGATCCGAACGACGTCGAGTTTCTGGAGGAAGCTGTCTTGAGCGGCGTGCAACAAGCGATTGAGCAAGGCAAAGCGCTGGCCCAATCGGAAATGAAAAAGATCACCGGCGGACTCGGAATGCCTGGGCTGTAGTCGAGATCGCAAACCAGACCGCGGCGGTAAAAAAGAATAGATACGCGGCGTTACGAAGCCCGACGATTAGAGAAGGCCAGTAGGGGTGGCCGTTGAAGTCCCAAGCCCCGAGGAGCCAGGGATTGCCACACAAATACCAGTAGAGCGCATAAACGTAGGCGCTGGTCAGCACGGCCGCTGGAATAAGAAACCATGCTGAAAGCAAAAACCACAAGGGCAGCGACCAGGCGAAATATTGAAACGAAAAGCCGCCGTTGAGAGCGTAAACGAGGACGTAGCTCATCGCGATGCTCGCGCCAAGATCAACAATCGATCGACGCCGGCGCCGCAAGCAACTCAAAATGACGACAAGCGCGAGGGCGATTTTCCAGCTGTTTTCCAGATAAAATAAAATCGGAGCGTGCGCCGCCTGTGGCCATCTTGCGGGCGACGCAATGATCGAGAACAACAGAACGCGCGGGCCCCACGTCGCAACTCCGGCGATAGTATGGAGATCTTGCGCGCGGTAGCCGAAGACATTCTTATAAACGACGGGCGCGTCCTGAATGAGCGCGGGAAGATAAGTTACAAGGGCAACGACCCCGACTACGGCGAGAAAAACAAAACGATGTTTCCATTTTGGAATGAAAAAGATAAGCGCTGGAATCGCGACAACTCCCGGCAATTTTATCCAGAGACTCGCGCCAACAACGATAGCCGCTGGAATTAGTTTTTCCTTGGAAATAAACCAGAGGGCGAGCAAAAGAAAAAATGCGACCGCGCAATCGGTGTTGCCGTGATAAGCAGAGAGAATGATGGCGAGCGGATTAAGCCAGTAACAAGCGGCTGCAACAAATCGCCACGGACTCGCGCCCAGCAAGAGCAATAAGAGAAACGCACTGCCCGCATCGAGTAGGGCGAAGGGAGCGCGCAAAAAAATACGAAACGGGGCACCGCTCTCATCCGATGCGCGCAACAGGACTGACTCTGCTTCGCTGATAAACGGCGGATGATTGGCTGACGTATCGCCGTGATAGTAACCAATAAGTCCGTGCTCGCGCACATCGCGCGCATGTCGTTCCCAAATTTCAACGTCTTGAGTTCCCTCAGTAAAGATGACGCAATAAAAGCGAAGCGCAGCTCCAAGCGCGATAACGACCAAAAACCAAATCCCGGGACGCAAGTACCAATGATCCCGCGCGTCTGTCATGTCGAGCGAAGTCGAGACATCTCTTACTATTTCGGTTACTCGATATCAGTCAGAAACATTTAGAGATTCCTCGACTCCGCTCGGAATGACAAACACTTTGGAGGGTTAGAGGCTGCTATCGCCGACCCTCACGTCATTCCTCTCCCGAGCAAGGGTGAGGAAGAAAACGTCCCTGCGCAGCTACACCTTTCGCATTTCACGTTTGTGTTTTTCGTAAACGCAAACTTCGCGGATACGCAAGATCGACATCTTTTCCGCCAGCCGCCCGAAATTTTCGCCAAGTTGCACGTGCGAATGCGCGTCAGACGCGGTCGTAAACGGGATTCCTTTTTCGACCGCGAGCTCAATGATGCGATCGGCGGGATAAAGCTCGTTCACGGGTTTGCGCCAACCGGCCGTGGAAAGTTCGATCGCAAGATCACGCGAGCGAATGAAATCGAGGGTCTCGTTCACAATCTCGCCAATTTCGGCGTTCGGCCGATGTCCATGAATCTTAACCAGATCAAGATGCGATAGACAGTCGACCACACCGGTAGCGGCGATGTTGCGCACGCGCCGAAAGTAATCGGCATAGAGATTGTCGATGTTGCGTCCCTCGAACTGCGTCGCGCCGGCCGGAACGCTGTCGAACATTTGCGTGGGATTGTCGAGGTAATGGACCGAGCCGAGAACGAAATCGAGTTTGTCCCAATTCTTTTCGATCCACTGTCTTCCGGCGGCTGATGTTTGCGGATCGTTGTCGAGCTCGATGCCGGCGCGGATCTTCACGTCGGGATTCGCCGCCCGCAGTTTGTCGATTTCATCGAAATTAATTCCGGCATGGAAACGATCGTGATCGGTAAACGCAACGTCGTTTAAACCGCGTGTGCGCGCGCCATCGATCCACAACTGCAACAGTTCTCGCGAATACAGCTGAACTCGATGCCCTTGCGGATGAGAATGGTAATCGGAAAAAAGTCGCAGATTCACGGCTCGGTCAGAAACTTCTGCCGGATGTGAAGCTCGGGATATTTCGGAAAAAAAACTTCGGCGGTAAAGACTTTGCCAGGGGTGAGATCGCGGGTGGCGATGTTTTCTTTATATTCAACATGCTCACCGGGATTGATGAGGATCGTCCCGAGTTTTTCCTTGATCGCGTGGTTCTCAGACCATTTGGTCAGGACAACGTCGGCGGAGTTGAGCAATTGAATCTCAATTCGCTGATCGGTCGGAAAATCAAGCGGGATCATGCGATTGCCCATGTTCGTGACCGTGACTTTAACTTCGATTTGTCGAATTTCGGAAAGCCGCACCGGCTGGGGCGAGACTTGAAGATCGAGAATCAGTCCGCGCAATCTGCGATCATTGTATTTTGGAAGGACTTGGGACGAAGAAAACGGATGGAAGATTCGACCGACCAGGCCTCGCTTTTGCAAGGTCGTGGTTGTAATCGGAGTCGCAGTTGCCACAGGAGCGGCAGAAGGCTGGGACACCGTTTCCTGCGCCAGCAGGTCGAGAGCCGTGGCAAGAACGATGGAAAAAATGATGGCCGGACGAATCATCGACGGGTTACAACACGAAACGGTAGCGTTATCAATCGACCATGAAACCCATTTTCGCGAGTCTGATTCTGGCACTTTTAGCCATTTCTGCCACTGGTAAAGATCGACATTGCATTTTTCGCGCCCACGTGGAAGCGAACCCGAACGACACAGCCATCTTCTCCAGCTCTGTTCGCGCACTATTTTCCGGGAAGCAGGTAGCGATTGAGCGAATGCCGCGCTTGTCGGAGCGCGATGTGGTGGCCTTCTATCCGTATCCAGCGGCGGATGGAAATTACGGCGCGCTTTTTCAATTGGATGAGCACGGACGGCTCGCGCTCGACGCGCTGAGCATCGAGCGACGCGGCAGTTTGCTTTTTATATTCATCAACGGCCGTCCGATCACCGAATTGCAGATCGACCGCCGCGTTTCCGATGGACGGATCTACATCGCTTCCGGCTTAACTAAAGCCGACATCGAGTTGATGAAAAAAGACTGGAGACTGATCGGCCAGCGGAAACGCTGATTTTTTTTGATGCGATCGTTTCTTGCAACGCTGCTCACGCTTTTCGCGTTCCATTTTGCGGCGGCCGTGGCGCAAACTGAAACCGCGACTGTGGATCTTGCGCTGCCGACCGACAACGACGCGATTTTTCGCGGCGGCGGCCCCGATTTCTACCAATACGTCGAGCGCGACTATCACGGAGAAAAATCGACGCCGTGGGAAGGTGGCCAATATGGTTTCGTGCGCGATCCGGTAGAGACGAGTTCGGGCGTTGTCTACACTCGCTTTCATGAAGGCATTGACGTTCGTCCTCTGCACCGTGACGAAAACGGAGAACCGCTCGACGAAGTACGCGCGATCGCTGATGGCAAAGTCGTGCACACAAATTTCGTGCCCGGCTATTCAAACTACGGCAAATACATCGTGATCGAGCATCGATGGGATGGTTCGCCCTATTTCAGTTTGTATGGGCACCTCAGTGCGATCGACGTTCGAAGTGGCGATACCGTCCATCGCGGCCAGCACATCGCGGTGATGGGTTATACCGGAGCCGGAATCAATCGCGCGCGCGCACACGTTCATTTGGAACTTAATTTGATCCTCAGCCACAACTTCGACTCGTGGTACGACGCGACTTACAAAGACGAACCGAACCACCACGGACTTTACAATGGGATCAATCTGGTCGGACTTGATATTGGGCGGCTTTATTTAGCGCTCCGAGAAAAACCTTCGGTAACCATTCCGCAATTCCTCGGTCAGGAGGAAATTTTTTACAAAGTGGCGATCCCGGAATCCCGGCACTTTGAATTGCCGAAGCTTTATCCTTGGATGGCAAGCGGAACAGTCAAGCCGCGGTCGTGGATAGTTAGCTTCGCGCGGAGCGGTTTGCCGCTGAAGATTGAACCCAGCGAGCGGCGCGTGAAACAGCCCGAGGTCGTTTACGTGAAACCAAGCGCACTCAACGCTTCTTATCTAACCAATGGTGTTGCAACCGGATTAACCAGTCACGCGCATCTCACCGAAAACGGAAAACAAATGATGCGCTTGCTGATTTATCCAGATTGAAAGATCGATCCGCCACAGGACGGATTCGCCGTGGCGAACAATCGCGCGGCTAACACGAAGTGGGCTGGCGCTGCGCGACCGCAACACCGTGCGGAATCGCGCCGGCGACAAATCCGAGGCATTCAACCGCGCCACTTGGCTTCCCCGGGAGCGCGATCACGAGTGAATCATCAACCACCGCTGCGAGATTGCGCGAGAGAATTGCGTTTGGCGTGATCTTCATCGATTCGGCGCGCATTACTTCACCAAAGCCCGGCAATTCCACCCGCATGATTCCGCGAATTGCTTCCGGGGTCACGTCGCGCGGTCCAATTCCAGTTCCGCCGGTCGTCAACACCAAGCCACAGCCTTGTTTGGAAAACGAACGAATCGTTTCCTGAATTCGCGTCGCGTCATCGGGAATCACCGCTTCGCACAATACCTGCCAGCAATTCTCCTGCGCGACTTCTTTGAGCGCAGGTCCGCCGAGGTCCTTATAATCGCCCGCGCTCGCGCGGTCCGAAACTGTGATAATCCCGCAAACGATCTGCATTAAACTTTCCTTTTCTTAACTAATCGCACATCGGCGATCTGCATCTTTTTATCGACTGCTTTGCACATGTCATAGATCGTGAGCAAAGCGACCGCGACTCCGGTGAGCGCTTCCATCTCGACGCCGGTCTGAGCAACAGTGCGCGCGGTGCAGGCAACTTCCGCGCCGTCGCGCGCGGCAACGATGTCGATCTTCACGTCGCTCAGCGGCAACGTGTGGCAAAGCGGAATGAGATGGGCGGTCTGTTTCGCCGCTTGAATTCCAGCGAGGCGCGCAGTTGCGAACACATTTCCTTTTGCAATCCGATCTTTTGAAATCAGATCGAGGGTCTTGCGCTGGAGCTTGATTTTTCCTTTGGCGATGGCGGTGCGAGCGCTGATCGGTTTGGCTGAGACATCGACCATTTCCGCCCGGCCATCGGAGCCGATGTGAGAAAGCCGATCCATCACTCAGCCGCCGATGGCGATCATCTTCCGGTCCGGCTGATAATTGTTCCGGAAATCGTGTTGCTCGGGTTTGCGATCGACCACTTCGATAAAAAACTGGCGCAATTCGTCATCGCTCGCGCCTGCGCGCAGCGGTTTCATGATGTCGAACTCGAGATAACTGCCGAGACAGGGACGCAACTTGCCGTCACAGGTGAGACGCAACTTGTTGCAGCTCTCGCAGAAATGGAGGTCCGTCATCGCGCCAATAAACCCGATGCGCTGTTCGCGTCCGTGAACTTGATAATAAGTCGCCGGACCATTTGTCCGGAATGTTGGTGCTGGAATTAAGTTGCCGAGCTGTTTTTCAATTGCTCGTTTCGCTTCGGCAATCGGCAGAAAATTTTCATCGCTCAAAACCTCAGTCGTGCTAACCGGCATCATTTCGATGAAGCGAAGAATCAAATTGTGCGAGCCTGCGAATTCAATCAGCGGAACGAGCTGCTCTTCATTGCGGCCGCGCATCAGAACCGCGTTCAGTTTGATTTGATCGAATCCCGCTGCGATCGCCGCTTCAATTCCTTCAAGAACGCGCGCATGCAAATCGCGGCCGGTAATTTGCGAGTAAAGGTGTCGATCCAACGTGTCGAGGGAAATATTGAGCGATTGCACACCAGCTTCGCGCAACGCCGTCGCCATCGTTTGCCCGGGCGCAGTCTCACGCGTGAGCAACGTCCCGTTCGTCGAAATTCCGAGACTCATTATTCCGGGGATTTTTGGAATTTCACGGACGAAATCGACGACGTTGCGTCGCGTGAGCGGTTCCCCGCCGGTCACGCGCACTTTGGTTACACCGAGATCGGCCGCGATCCGAATGAGCCGCAGCGTTTCTTCGTAGCTGAGAATTTCGTCGCGCGGCAGCCATTCTTGCAGCTCGCGCGGCATGCAGTAGTTGCAGCGCTCGTTGCAACGATCCGTGATCGAGACGCGCAGATAGGAAATGCGGTGGCCGTAGCGATCTTCCATTTCGCTAGCAACGTTACCGGCTGTGCAGTGTTCGATCAAGACGCGGGACAATTGACTGACCAGGTCACGGCTGTATCATTTTTTATGAAGAGAATTTCCAAAACCCTTTTGTTAGGTCTGACCGCTGGCGCGTTGTGCCTAACGAGCTGCGAGACGGTGGAGAACCGAATTTCCGAGCATCAGGACATGTTCAATACTTTGTCCCGCCGCGATCAGGCGTTGGTGCGGCAGGGGCAGATTCGTTCGGGGATGTCGATGAACGCGGTTTGGCTGGCATGGGGTTCACCAGCACAAAAAACTTACGGCGAAATGCGCGGCCACCAAACCGAAACCTGGATTTATGTGGAAAGTCGGACGGCACCGTACGGCTCAGCGTATTACCCTTACTATGGTTACGGTCCGGGATTTTACGGCGGCTTCGGCTCAGTCGGTGTGACTCGGACGCGCCACCACGGACGCTCGTTCGTTTTCTTTGGGGATCCGTTCTACGACCCTTTTTATTACTCCTACATTCCGCCGACGATTTCAATCCCATACAGGACAGTCACGTTTTCAAGCGGACGCGTAATGTCGTTCCAATATTTGGCGCCGCCCTACCGATAAATTCTGGTCGCGTTGGAACGCCGAGCGCGCCAGTGTAGCAGCAGAGAGCACACATGGCTTATCGCTCATTTCGACATTTTCTCGAAACGCTCGAGCAGGCTGGCGAACTGACGCGCGTCTCCGATCCGGTAGACACCGATCTGCTCATTACCGAATGGGCGGACCGCGAGATGAAATCGCCCGGCGGTGGAAAGGCGTTGCTCTTCGAGCAGCCAGTCGTTGACGGACAAGTTTCGAAATTTCCGGTCGCGATTAACACGATGGGTTCGCGCAAGCGGATCGCGATGGCGCTCGGCCGCGAGAGCATTGACGAGGTCGCGCAGGAAATTCAGTTGATTCTCAAAGCAAAACCGCCGACCGATCTGCGCGAAGGTTTCGCGTTGTTGAAACAAGGAATTCATCTCTTGCACGCGCGACCGAAACAAGTCCGCGACGCTCCTTGCCAGGAAATCATCCATAAGATCGAGTCCGATGCCGGGCGGGCGGATAATTTCTCGTTGCGACATCTACCCATCCTGAAATGCTGGCCGAAAGACGGCGGCCGTTTCATCACGCTGCCGAATGTGCACACGCGCGATCCCGAAACCGGCGCGCGCAACGTGGGTGTGTATCGAATGCAGATCTTTGATGAACGAACGACGGCGATGCATTGGCAGGTCCACAAAGTTGGTGCGCGCCATGGCAAACGTTATTACGAGCGCAACGAGCCGATGCCGGTCGCAGTTGCGCTCGGCGGCGATCCTGCGTTGTCATTTTCCGCTACGGCCCCATTGCCGGACGGATTGGATGAAGTTTTGTTCGCGGGATTTTTGCGACGCAAATCGATCGAGATGGTGAAATGCAAAACGATCGACCTCGAAGTTCCAGCCGGTGTCGATCTTGTTTTAGAAGGCTACGTGCAACCTGGCGAGATGCGGCCGGAAGGCCCGTTCGGCGATCACACCGGTTACTACACCGCAGTCGAAGACTATCCCGTTTTTCATCTGACTGCGATCACACATCGACGAGATGCGGTTTACCCAACAACGATCGTCGGCATTCCGCCGATGGAAGATTTTTACATCGGCGACGCGGTGGTGCGGATTTTTCTGCCTGTCTTCAAAATGAATTTTCCGGAGCTGGTGGACATGACGCTGCCGGCGGAAGGTGTTTTTCACAATCTCGTCATCGTCAGCATTCGGAAACAGTATCCCTATCAAGCGTTCAAGGTGATGCATGGCTTATGGGGGATGGGACAAATGATGTTCAGCAAATATATCGTAGTGGTGGATGAAGATTGCGACGTGCACAACACAAGCGAAGTATTGTTCCGCCTCTGCGCGAACACCGATCCTGGACGCGACACAACCGTCATCAAGAATCCAAGCGATTCGCTCGATCACGCACCGACTGAACAAAACATCGGTTCGCATATGGGCTTTGATGCGACGCACAAATTGCCGGGCGAAAATTATCACCGGCAATGGCCGGAGTTACTAAAGATGACCGACGAAGCCAAGGCGCTGGTGGATGCGCTGCGAAAGAAAACGCGTTGATCTCGGGGACGAGATCAACGCGTCTCTAAAGGAATCGATTCCTGGATTACGGTCTGCGGAATAACCGGCCCGTATCGACGTCGCGGGTCAATCCACCTGGCGGAACTCCGCGCAAATCATAAATGCGTCCGGTGTAAGGACTGCGATACATTCCTGGTCCACCGGCACGTGTCGCGAACGGATAACCTCCCGGCGGTGGCGGACCATATTCGCGCGCGCGATCTTCCTGGATCGCGTGGCCGATCAAGGCGCCGGTAGCAGCACCAGCGGCAGCGCCGATTAAGGCGCCGCGTGGACCGCCGCTGGCAAGACCGCCAATGATCGCGCCTGCGCCCGCGCCAGCTGCGGCGCCCTGACCGGTCGGCGTGTCACACGAATTCAATACAAATGCGCTTACCAAAATGCCCGAACCGGCTGCCAAAAATTTTGTCCTCATAATGATTAGATTGTGCCAGCAAAATGTTGCACCTGCAACGCGCAGCTATGCACATGATCTGCATTCAAACGAGTGAAGTTGCTACGGAATCCTGAAAACCTTATTCGCAGCCGCGTCTAGGACCAGGACCCCGCTTCCGCACTGCGGGCAACTCTTTTTCCTGCAATCATAAACCTCATTCCTGTAAGGGCTTTGGTAGAAGCCGCCCGTGCTAGTGGGTACTGAGATGGCCATAGGATAGCTTTTGCCATTGGGTGGCGGATACTTCTTCGCCGCCTCCTCCTTTGAGATAACTTGTGGAATTTTGGAGTTGGCGGTGCTACCTATTCCTTGACCTGAGGCCGTGCCGACAGACAGCAGCCAGAAGACTGCGAGAATTAATGCTGATACGCGGTTTAAGTGTTTTTTCATATTTAAATTAGTTACGGTTTCGATCGCTCAGACGGATGTCGCTTTCTTCTCATTCAAAGAAACTTAAGCAGTTGTGCGCCGATCCGCCCTGCCTTTTCCAATTTGTTGAGACGATATTCTTTTTCGAAGACACGAAATTTGTCCAGCCCCATTTGCCGCAATAATCCACGATAAATCGACGCCATGATTTCCGCCGCTACCATCGATTTGCGATCTTCCGCCGGCAATGCCTTCGCCGCGCGCGCGAAGAATTCACGCGCACGACCGTCTTCGAACTGCATCAGCCGGACGAATCGGTCGTTGTATTGTCGATCTTGCAGTGCCTTCTCGGAGTAATCGAAGCGCGCCAAGTCCTCCTGCGGCAAGTAAATCCGGTCAGCACGGAGATCTTTGCCGACATCGCGGATGATATTTGTCATCTGCAAAGCCAGGCCGAGCTGAATCGCATATTCCTTACAAGCGGAGTTGCGATAACCAAAGATCTCGATGCTGACCAAGCCGACAGCGCTGGCCACGCGATAGCAATAGACCCGCAATTCCTCGAAGGTCTGGTAACGCTTGATGCTCAGGTCCATCTCCACGCCCCCGATGATTTCCTCCAGCATCTCGGGAGCGAGGGCGTATTTCTTCATCAGACGGCGCACATCGTCCGCAAACGAGGATTCGTTAGGCCGCGGCGTCCGCACCCATTCGCGCCACTGGCTCAACCGGCGCCTTTTTTCCTCCACCCTAAGATCGACATCGTCGGCAATGTCGTCGATCACGCGGCAAAATGCGTAGAAGGTTGTGATATCGCGACGGCGTTCGCGCCCAAGTGAAATAAAGGCGAGCGCAAGGTTCGATTTGCTGGTCCGGGTAATTTTAGCCGCGTTCACAGCCCTGCTCGGTGCAGTTTAATATTCAATCCACGCCTGTTGATAGACATGGCCAGTTTCGCCCCGACGGAACAAACACACCCACGACGCCAGCAACCAGCCGGTGATAATGCCGCGGAGGAAAACAAAAATCGATTTCCAAATTATCATCGCGATCAGGCGGTCGACGATGGCGCCGCGCACGATTGCATCCGCCACCGTCAAAAAGAAAAAGTGGATTCCGCAAATCAGGAGAAACCAGCCGAAGCGGTTGAGATTATTTCCAATGAATTCGCGATGCGCGCGGATGGCGCCGCGCAGGGTTTCGTTGTGAAGCGCGAGGGAGATTTGCACCGAACTGAAAGCGATGATCAATCCGCACATCACCGCGCGCTCGATCGGGAGATAATCAAGCACGTCGGGAATATTCATGAAGTAAGCCAGCAACAATGGGAGTCGCACAATCACCGTGCTCACGACCACGACAATGCCGGCCCACTCCAAAACATAACTGAAACGGCGCATGGCAAAGCGGAAGAGTTCGCCTTCCTCGAAACTTAAGCCGCGAATCCAGGCGAAGCAGACCGCGATCAAATAAATCTGAATGTAAACGCCGAAAAGATATTCAAAAATAAACGCGACCGCATCGACGCTGGCGGAAATTTGCAAGACGCCTTGCGCGGGAAGCAATCCGCCCCATAGCGGCAGCGCCCAGTAAACAATCGGTTTGAGCAGCGCCGCCACCGCGCTGAGCAGCAAGATCAAATAGAGAAGGTAACCCCAAAAGCGAAATCGCTTATGCAACGCGCGAACGAGCGCGCCGTGCAAACCCCGCCAGTTGATCAACATCAGCACAGCCGCGATTGCCGATAACGGGTAAGTCGTAGTGGCACTGTCGAAAATCCCAGCGACGCCTTCGAGCGCCGGAATCGGCGCTTCCTGCCACACCTCCATGAATGTCGGCCAATGCCAGGTTGCCAGCGAAGTTATCTGGGTTAGATCGAAATCGGCCGTGCTCTGAATCGGTGTGAACGTGGAAAATTGAAAAACAAAATAAGCAAATCCGAGCAGAACAAATGTGAGCCAGACCCGTTGGTAGCGGAGCAGACAACGAAATCCATCGCGCAGCGGCACGCGGACCGGATTAAAGAGCAGCACGATGACGTAGCCGCTTAACAACCCGATCAGCGGGTAAACGCGGGACAAACCCGTGAACATCTTTTGGCCTAACGAATCAATCCCCAGTGCGGAATGAACGGCCAGTAAACAAACAATCCGCGTCCGACCAAATTCCTTTCCGGCACCGGCCCCCACCAGCGGCTGTCAAAACTGTTGTAGCTGTTGTCGCCCATCGCAAAATAGCTGTGGTCGGGAACTTGAAACGTTTTCGTCGGATCGGACATGGCCAAATGCCCCGGACCATAACCTCGATATCCGTCTCGCCCCTCCATCACTCTCTCGAAACCAAAGCCTTCCACAACCTTTCCATCGACGAACAACTTCGGCGGCTCGATCCGCAGCGTGTCCCCAGGCAAACCAGCCAAACGTTTTATGTAGAACTGAGTCTGATCGCCAATGTCGGGAATATTTTTGGTGCGAAAAACGAATACATCGCCGCGATGGGGCTTGACGAAGTTGTAACTAAATTTGTCCACGAAGACCTGGTCACCCGTATCGACCGTACCGCGGGCGATGACTTGGCCGCGTCGATAGCGGATTCCCGGTGAGACCCTAAAGTCGGCTCCCAATTGCTCAGGTGGACAATAAACCCGGTATTTTTCGTGCTCACAGATGATCCGCGACCAGGTGAAGAAAAAGAAAAACTTCTGACGTTGAACTTGCAGGACCTCGTCGTCTACGCGGGAAACCACGTTGATGTAGTTGCGCCCGCGAACGATGAACTCGGCGACTTGCTGGAGAATATTTGGCGGCTCCGACGTCATCGGGCGCCCGATAATGCCGTTGAGCGTCGGTTGCATCGAACCGGTCGGAATTTTGAAAGGCTGCAAGAAATAGGAACGAATACCGACCGCAACGACGATCGCGACCAGAATTACTTCACAATTTTCCCGCCAGTGCGACTCCCACGTCACCGGCGTGAGCTGATGCAGTTTCGCG
>WNGL01005096.1_pt1 | contig 15653 bp, 9 predicted proteins | sample 5400591 | NCBI WGS metagenome assembly WNGL01 (sample SAMN13153377, study PRJNA577476) | soil metagenome | isolation source: 80 cm soil or saprolite under Garry oak tree replicate 1 | place: USA:California | collected 2016-06-15
GGCGGCGACAAATTTAAGGTTGTGCTGATCGTCGTAAACCGCCTTGGCGGTGATATCGACATAGATGATCGAACCATCTTTTCTCCGCCGAATCGTTTGATGGACCGTCAGGCCGGTTTCGATCGCCTCGCGCGTGACCTTTTTCGATTCTTCGATGAGATCCGCCGGCACCACCAAATCATATAGGCGACTTCCGACGGCTTCGGATTTGGTATAGCCGTAAACCGCTTCGGCGCCGGCGCTCCAGAACAGGACGGTATCGTCGGGCGCAAGTGCGATGAGCGCGTCCGGTGAGCTGTCTATCAGGATCTCCCGAAGCTCGCGAACATAGTTTCGCGCCTGGGAGGTCTTGGACGTTGGTCTTCTTTTTCGCTTAATTTTTTCCCGTGTCACAGCAAATACTAATTCTCAGCAGTTGAATCGCAGATGTCTCCTCCTGACTTTAAGATTTTAACGATTCTCCGCCAATTTGCTTTTCCACAGAAGAAGGATTCGCAGCGGAATGAGACGAGTGACGCTGCAACTCTCTAATCACCGCGTCGATGTTATCGCGGCCCTTGAGCGCGATGGACTGAGCCGACCGCTTGAGCCGGTCCGTCTCCTCCATGGTAATGTCTTTATTCGTCCAGACGATCACCGGAACATTTTTATTGGCGGCGCTCTGCCTGAGCCGTTCGAGAAATTCGAAACCGTCCATCTCCGGCATCAGGAGGTCGAGAATGACGGCGTCGAGTTCCGAATTGGCTGCCGCGGCGAGACCGCCGGTGGGGCTTGCATGGCAGACGGCGTGATAGCCGCTCGACTGAAGCGCTGCTTTGGCGATCTTCAGTGTATTCGGATCGTCGTCGACGACTAAAACTTTTCTCCGGGTGCCATTGGGTTCGACTCCGGCGTTTCTTAGCGAACCCAAAAGCGTGTCGGAATGGATCGGCTTCAATAAATAGTCTTGGATAGGAAAACCCTGGGCGACACCCTTTTCGGCAACGACGGTAACGACGATCACGGGCGTGGATTGATTGGGACCTTTGGCGCGAATTGAATGAAGGATGTCCCAGCCCCCGGTATCCGGTAAATTTAGGTCCAGTAAAACTGCGCTATAGATGTTGTCTTGTGCTTTTGCTATTCCCTCGGTTCCCGTCATTACGGTATCGACGGAATAACCGGCGTCAGCGAGGATCTTAATGAGCCAGTTACGATCCTGGTCGTTGTCTTCGATGACCAAAACTTTTGGCGCATCTGTAGTTGAAGAAGCCGAAGGGAAATCTTCCACACGGGGTTCTTTTTTCTGCTCGGCATTTCTAGGCAAGACCGCATGGAAAAGACTGCCACGGCCACGGGTGCTTTGGACGCCCACGCGACCTCCTTGGGCTTCGACAATCTTCTTGGTGAGCGCGAGCCCGAGACCGGTGCCTTGATGTTTCTTGGCCGTGCCACCGTCGAGCTGCTGAAATTCAACGAACAGTTTGCTGACTTGGTCGGATTCGATTCCGATACCGGTATCCTCGACTTCCAAACGGAAATGCTCGGGGTCTTCCGGTAGCGCCCGCACGGTGACGCGGCCCCCATCGGGCGTGAATTTGATCGCGTTGGATAGATAGTTGTAAAGCACTTGCTTTAGTTTCGCGGGATCGATGACCACTTGCTCGATCATCGACGCGACTTCGACCTCGACCGTGAGGCGCTTGCTCGCCGAGAGAGGTTGAAAGATCTTCCGGAGGTCGGCGATAAGTTTGGTGAGATTAATCGGTTCAGGGCTAAAGTCCATCTTACCAGCTTCTACTTTCGCCAGATCAAGCACGTCATTGATAAGGGCGAGCAGGTGGCGCGCGCTGGTGAGAATATCGCCCAGGTATTCTTTGTGTTCGGCAGAAACCGGTCCGAGCTTGGCATCGTGAATCAGCTCGGAGAACCCGATGATCGCGTTCAGAGGCGTTCTAAGCTCGTGCGACATGTTGGCAAGAAATTCGCTCTTCAGCCGGTTGGCTTCCTGAACACGGCGGTTCTGCTCTTCCAACTCTTCGCTCCTTCGGCGGATCTCCTCCTGTGCTTTTTGATCGGTGGTGTCGCGAAAATAACCTGTGAACAGGGGTGGCTCGTCTTGGCCTATTCGCGTGACGCTCAACTCGACCGGAAACTCGGTCCCGTCAGCACGCATCGCGGGCATTTCAATCCTCTTGCCGAGTATGGGACCTTCACCTGTGGCGAGATAATGGGCCATGCCACGCCGATGTTTCTCGCGCAGGGAAGGAGGAATGATCAACGCAGCCATCGACTTGCCGACCACGTCAGCGCGCTTGTAGCGGAACATCTTCTCCGCCGCTGGATTAAATTCGAGGAGCTTCCCCTCGTGATCCATAGTGATGATGCCATCCAGCACCGACTCCAGGATCGCCCCCTTGCGGGCTTCGCTCTTGCGCAGCGCCTCCTCCGCCGACTTGCGGTCGGTGATTTCTTTTTGCAGGTCTCTGTTGATGGCCTGAAGTTCGGCGGCGCGGCCGGTTACCATGAGCAAGAAAGCCCCTAACAAGCCGGTAAACAGCAGCCCTCCGGCAAGAACGCTCCAGACCTGCCACGATCGTTGGGCGGCGAGATACTCCTTCGTTGGAGCGAACTGGATGATCCATCGACGTCCCGCCATCTCAAAGGGAATGACCCTCTGTAGCACCGCGGGCTTCATCACTGTGTCCGTTTCAACTGGAGGATCTTTTGAACCTAGCGCTTGTGACCGATGGTCGTATAGAAGGCGTCTTTTTCCTCCACCTGTGTTATCGTAGAGGCGAATCTCGACGTCCTTTGGCTCCTCCTCGCCGCCTTTTAGCGATGTCTTGATCAGATCGCTAACGCGGAAAGCCCCGGTGGCATAACCTTGCAGGTTCCGGCGCCGCTCTTCCGGTGTCCTCTGAGGAAGTCCGTTCCTGTAGATTGGCAGGAAAACTAAAAACCCTGGTTTGAGTTCAGCATCCTGTACGAGTGTGGTTGGGTCTGTGGCTCTCGGCTTCCCTGTATCGCGCGCCTGATTTAATGCCTCGCGTCTGATGGGGTCCGAAGCCACATCAAAGCCCAAAGCGCTTTCATTCCCAACGTATGGCTCTAAATAATAGACTGGGACGTACTCGGCCCGCGGCGCTGCTCGAGCCAATTCTCCCTGTCCGTTCTGTTCCGTGATCTGGAAGTTGGTAAAGCCATTCCGCCGGGCAGCTTGCTCGTAGGCTGTCCGTTCGGTGTCCAGTATCCGGGGATTCCACGAGAGCGCTTGAATACCCCTATGGCGTAAGAACCAACGCGAGACGAAGCTCTTAAACTCCTGCCGGCCAACGTTAACCGAGCTGCCAAAGAAACTCTCGATGGAGTGGAGGGCGTCGATATAATTGTCAAAATTATCTTCTAGCTCTTGAAATACTTTATCCGTCCGACGCTCGAATTCCGCCTCGATGCGGTTTTGTTCCCATGCACTCGTATAGACGAAACATAGAACAGCCAACGCGAATGTCAGACACACGGGCAAGGACACGGAGATCTGCCTGCGCAGCGAGGCTCCTTGTGGTTTGGCCGCCCAGATCAGAACCAACGGTGTAAAGGCAATGACTCCAATGGTATCCCCCACCCACCAAGTCCACCAGTGGAATAGGTAATCGGCCCGCTGGATGACACCTGCCAACAACAGACTCGTCACACCCCATGTCGCATTCACCAGGCAGCTTATGGGCCCTCCGAGGAGTAGAAACTTGAAGACATCTTTTTCTCCCATAAGCGCCGTCGGGTGTCGTACAAAGCGGCTCATCAGCAGGGCGCCCACAATGGCTTGCAGGGATGCTCCCGCGCCGATGCTGACCACTAGGAATATGGATTTAAAAATCGACGTAGCGCTCCCTGTATCCAGGGAAGTCCATACGTTAATTAAAAATGATCCGAGTAAGATGCCTGGCCATATCCGATAGCCGCGCAATAGGGTGGCGGCCAAAGCAATGCCTGATGCCGGCCACACAGCCGTTGCGTATCCCGGAGGGATAGCTAATAGCAGGCTGAGCCTGCCCACCGCATAATACGCTGCAGCTATCGCGATCAGCTCTACCGATCGCTCGGCCAAATGAAGCGTAGACCGACTTCTCATTGCTGCGTTACTTAAAGATATCTCCTTGTTAAATTTATTTTCGGATTGCTCGCGGTTGGTCTAACTGATGAGAATGATTCCTTAGACGGGAACCGCAACGACGCACCGGTGCGGACAAAACCCAAGGGGTATTGTCTTTCATTGTTCCTTACCGAAACCATTTGGGACCAAATAAGCCGGAGCAGACTTCGTGCCAGAAGGGCGATCTTGCAACCCGTTGTTTTTATTGCGTACTTATCGAGCGAGCAGAACGAGTTTGCGTTCGGCGTAACAGCAAGGGACAAAAATGGACAAAAATGCATAACACCCACTTCAATTTCTCGGTGCCTTGTCGGTTGTCGACCGACTTCTAGCGAGCGCCAGGATCGTCGGGACTAGATCGGTCATAAGTCCGCTCTTCGGTACACAGGTGTCGGCCCCCGCTGCGAGCGCCCACTTGCGGTAGCGCGTCAAATCATGAAAGGTGAACGCGATGATGCCTGACTGAGGGCGATTGCGCCGCAACACGCTTATGACCTCCAAGCCGGGCAGATCAGGCATTTCCAAGTCGACGAGAACCACATCTGGTTTCAGTGAGCATGTTTTCGCTATTCCCTCTCTTCCCCCGTAGGCACAACCAGTCACCACGATGGCCGTCTGCGCGCTGAGGTAATCGGCCGCGAAGCTCAGGAAGTTCGCATCGTCGTCCACGAGAAAAACGGAGACGGGATCCTGTTGGTTTTCCTCCGCATCACCCGCCGGCTCTGCTAAAAGATGATGGATGGTCGGCAGGAGTTCCGAACCCAGTCGCTTTTTCGCAATGAAAGCGTCGGCGCCATTTTCCAAAGCCGCTTGCTCATAATTGACCTCCGAGTGGACCGTCAACACGATAACTTTCGTAGCGGGCATGTAAGATTTGATTCTTCTGGTTGCCTCGAAGCCGTTGACTTGCGGCATCGTGACGTCGATCAAAACCAAATCAGGATGAAGTTCCCTAGCGGAGCGCACAGCTTGCTCTCCATTCTCGGCTTCTCCGATGAGCTGGAAGTCGGGATCTTGGTTCAATAAATCTCTCAGCACGTCGCGGAAACCACGATCATCATCAACTGTCAGAATAGTCGCAGTCTTCATCTCCCCCTGTAAGGCTGGGTCGGCACGCCCCGCCACCTTACTTTTGCAGCGACAAGTATGCGGTAGTAGCGAAATTGCGGGTATCGGGCGGATACCTTAAAACGCCGAGAAAAATGCCTGATGGGGTGAGGGAACTTGTAAGAAGAAATGTGTAGTTTTGAGCGTTTAGTGGGAAGCAGTAATACTTCTTAGGGCTGAATCAGGCCTATTTTAATTGCGTGGCGGACCAGACCCGCGGTCTCATGGATATTGAGCTTGGTCATGATGTTTCTTCGATGAGATTCGACTGTTTTGACGCTCATGCCAAGCTGCTGGGAGACTTCTTTGTTGGTTTTCCCTTCGGCAATGTGCTGCAAGACTTCTCGTTCCCTCTGAGTCAACGGGTCCATGGCCGCAGCGCCCTTGGCCAAGGCGGCTTTGACAACGCCTTCGGAAATCCCCGGGCTCAAGTAGGTTTCTCCCTGCAGAATGGCGCGGATAGCGCGGACAAGATCCACTCCCGCCTGTGTCTTTAGAACATACCCTTTGATGCCTGCGCGGAGGGCTTCGAGAACGTATTGCTCTTCTTTGTACATCGTCAGGAGGATGGTTTTGGTCTGGGGTAACAGGGCGTGGATTTCGCGCGCCGCGTCGATGCCATTGAGAACGGGCATGGAAAAATCGATCAAAGCGATGTCGGGGCGAATTCCCTTGGCCAGTTCCACCGCCCGCTTGCCATCGGACGCTTCGCCGGCGACTTCGAACCCCTCCTGGAGCAGAATGTTCTTCAAACCTTCGCGGACGATGACGTGATCGTCAGCCAGCAGCACCCGGCAAGTCATTGGATTTCTCCTGAGGAATGGTAATGAGGAGCTTTGTTCCTGCGTCTGGAGCGGAGAGGATCTCAAATCTGCCGCCCAGCGACTCGACCCGCTCCCGTATCCCGGCCAAGCCTAAGCCTGTGCGCCCCCTCGAGCCAGAGATCGCCTCGGAATCGAAGCCCACGCCGTCGTCTTGAACGGCGCACTGAATTAAGGCCTCGTCTTCGAGTAGCCGAACCCTGACGTGCTTAGCTTTGGCGTGCCTGACAATATTATTTAACGCTTCCTGGACGACGCGGTAGAGGGTCAATTCGAACAGAGGAGAAAGGCGTCCGTTCAGCGCGCATTCAGTCGTGATGTGAATTCCGGACCGTTTGGAGACCTGCGTGGCGAGTAACTCGAGGCTAGGCTGAAGACCGAGATGATTCAGAATCGTCGGATGAAGTTCATGCGAAAGATCGCGTAGCCGTTCTTCGATCTGGTCGAGCAGACCCTTGACTTTTTGTACCGCATCCCGGCCGGGAGCGGGAACTGTCTTAGCCAGTTCGTCAAGCGCTATGTAGACGGTAGCCAACAGCTGTCCGGACTCATCGTGCAGGACGCGGGCAATCCGCTCCGCTTCTTGATCTCGCGCATTGATCAGTCCTGGGATGAGCGTGCGGATCTGTCGCTCATTTGTGAGGAGATCTTGCGTAAGCTTCCGGCTTTGCTCATACAGCTGGGAGTTGTGAATGGCGATACTCGCCTGCTTAGCCAAAGTTCCCATAAAGGTTATTTCATCGTCGGTAAATTCGTGCTGGCTCCTTGTAAACACCGAAAGAACTCCGATAGCTTCGTCATTAAAGATCAGGGGCAACCCTAGAAGGGAGACCAATCTCAACTGCCGGTAGAAGTCTTTTCCCGTTACACGCTCATTCGTTTGCAGGTTGGAGATGACGACGGTCTTTTTGGACTCTATGATGGCTCTCGCGAGAGGTCCGTGGTCTCGACCGGAACCGCTCTTCCACTTTTCCTCGTCTATATTTCGGCAAGTCAGCGGTTCGAGGGCGCCTGTGGATCGATTGACGAGCCTGATGTGAGCCGCGGCGTAGGGGAGCAAAACGTCGATTTTTTGCAACAAGAGCTCCAGAACGATGGGAAGGTCCAAAGTCGAGGTTATGGTAAGGTTGATGTCGTGCAAAGCTTTGATTTGTCTTTCGGTTCGCTTGCGCTCGGTGATGTCTCGAGTAATCGAGGATACGCCAATGATCTTGCCGCTCTCGTCTCTGACTGGCGATAACGTGACAGAAACATGAATCGGCTCGCCGCTCTTTCTTAAGCGGATCGTCTCGTAAGAATCGATACGCTCTCCGCGCTTGATTCCCTCAAAGTTTCGCTTCACCTTTTCGATTTGATCCGGAGGAACGATGATCATAAAGGAGTGGCCTCTCATTTCCTCTGCGGAGTAGCCGAAAAGCTTTTCGGCGCCTTTGTTCCAGCTCGTAATCACCCCATCCAGGGTCGTGCCAATGATGGCGTCAACCGATGACTCCACGATAGCCGCCAAATGGGAATGGATCTCGGCTGCTCGCTTGCGCTCGACCGCGGCGTTGCCCAGCGCCTGCGCTACCTCGTTCACCTCGTCTATGGGCGAAGCCGGGATCTCTTTGATTTCGCCACGTCCCAGAGCCGCTGCTAAGTCAGACAAGGTGTCGATGGAACGGGAGATTCGCCTGCCGAAGCGGGCGGCCAAAAAAATTCCCATCAGGACAAGAACGACTCCTCCTAACATAAGGATCGTGATGGAGCGGCGTGCCAGAAGATCGAGGCTCGATACGGGAACTGCAATGCCCACTGTCCAGCCGGAAAGTTCCGATCGGGCGACAGCGGCATAGGCATCCCTTCCATCCTCCAGGACACCGCGCGAGATTCCTTCACGACCTTGATTGTTCGCGGTGGTAAAGGGCAGAGGCGCCGGCTTGCCAAGAAACCGCTCGATACCGTGTGTCCCGGCTATGATGGTTTCGTGCCTATCGATGATCGTTGCGTACCAATCGGGAGAAGGCCTTTGCTCCAACAGAAACTTAGAGAGGAATGTCGGTGCGCCGCTGGCTGCCAGAACGTAGCGGATATTTCCATCCCGGATCACGGGCACATTGAAACTGATTAAGTATTTCTGGCTAACCGTGCCCCAAAGGAGGTTGGAAACGACCGGTCGTTTGGTTTTTGATACTTCTTGAATGGCATCCAGTGCCATGCTCATCGGCATGGGCGAGCCAAAAGGTAGAAGCAGGTCGATGAGCTGTTGGCCCGAGGGCTCCATCAATAGGATGGTCTCCCAGTTCTCGTTTGTTTTCAGCACCTGTTTTGCCTGGTCATAAAATTTTCTCAGATCTCCGGAATCCAGATGCTCCGAAGTGGCGAGCGTCTCCAGGGCGCGGATCGAGGCGAGCAGCTCGCGGTCGATGGCTAACGAAATCGCACGGGAAGTATCCTGGAGCTGGTTTTCGGCTGTCCCGTATCGGTTGCTGCCGTGGATGATGACGACCGCGCCGGCAAAAATCAGGACGGGCAGGACCGCGGCAATCACGAGGGCTATTAGGTTCGAGCGCAGCTTCATATGACGACAGCCGCCTCACACAGAAAAAAGCCCGACTGGATCATTCCAGTCGGGCCCATGGTTGACTCACCAAAGCTGCTTCCGCCGAGTCCGGCAGAACTCCACAGCCTCTTCTACGCGACTGTAACAGGAGTATCCGCCTCACGGAAAAGACTGTCAAGACGTTCATGGCCTTGGGTCATTCACCTCACTTGTTCTTTCTCTTTCCCTACCTTTGTGCTAGCAAAATGACCGGATGACATCTCTCGCCCATCTTAGTCAATCCGTCATTCGTTGCCGCAAGTGTTCCCGGCTAGTGCGCTGGCGCGAGCAGGTCTCAAAAAGTCCGCCGCAACGATACCAGGGAGAAAACTACTGGGCCAAGCCGCTGCCCGGATTTGGCGATCCACAGGCCCGCGTACTTATCGTTGGGCTGGCGCCGGCGGCGCATGGCGGTAATCGCACCGGCAGAATGTTTACCGGCGATCGCAGCGGCGATTGGCTCTATGGGGCTCTGCACGCAGCCGGCTTCGCTAATCAGCCCCAGTCGCAGCATCGAAACGATGGACTTAAACTAAAGGATTGCTACATCACGGCGGCCGTTCGTTGCGCGCCGCCGGACAATAAGCCAAGCAGAATCGAATTTGAACGCTGTCGCCCCTACCTGGTCGAGGAGCTCAAGTTGCTAAAGAACCTTCGAGTGGTGATCGCTCTGGGAAAGATCGCCTTCGACTCCTTTCTCGCCGCTCATCAAAAAAGTGGCGCCCTTATGCCAAAGCCCCGACCCTTGTTCGGCCACGGCAAATCCGTCGTTCTGCCGAACCGTGTGACGTTGATTTGCTCTTACCATCCAAGCCAACAAAACACTTTCACCGGCAAGTTGACACAACCGATGTTTCAGGCGGTGTTTCGAAAAGCAAGAGAAGTGCTGACGATTGCTGATAACTTAGAAAGCATGGTAGTTAAAAGTCGAGGTCGGAACTCAAATGGAACGTGATTACCGCGAGATCGAAGCTGAGCTGAAAAAACGAGTCGAAGGCGACATTTACTTCGACCGTTATTCACGCCTGCTTTACTCCACCGACGCGTCCATCTATCAGATCGAACCCATTGGCGTGGTGGTGCCGCGCCACAAAGGCGATGTGCAGGCTGTGGTCGAGCTTGCTAATAAATTCAACGTGCCCGTGCTGCCGCGCGGCGGAGGAACCTCACTGGCCGGCCAGACGGTCGGGCATGCTCTCGTTCTGGATTTTTCCAAGTACATGCAAAACGTCCTGGAGGTGAACCAAGAAGAGCTGTGGTGTCGCGTTCAACCCGGCCTGGTGCAGGACGAACTGAATGCCTATGTGCGATCGATGGGCTTGCAGTTCGGCCCCGACACCTCGACGTCCAACCGGGCGACTATCGGCGGTATGATCGGCAACAACTCGGCTGGCGCCCACTCGCTCACCTATGGAAAAACGCTCGATCACGTCATCGAGTTGACGGTCCTGCTATCGGACGGGAGCGAGGTGGTTTTGAAGGAACTTTCGTCCGACGCCCTGGAGGGCAAAAGCCAAGCCGATAGTTTGGAGGGGCGGGTGCATCGCGAGGTGGCGCGTCTCGCGCAAGAACACAGAAGCGAAATTCTGGCGCGCTATCCGAAGATCATGCGCCGGGTTTCAGGCTATAACCTCGATGAATTCATCAAACCTCAGCCGTTCAACCTTTCACGCATTCTCGTCGGTTCGGAAGGAACGCTGGGCATGGTCGTCGAGGCCAAGATGCGTTTGGTGCCGAAGCCCAAGTGGACGGCCCTCGACGTGATTCACTTCGATGACGATCTGGAGGCGTTGCGAGCGTCGCAAGCGATTCTGGAGACCGCGCCCTACGCCCTGGAGTCGACGGATAAGATGATTCTCAATCTCGCCCGGGGTAACATCGTGCAATCACAGCGTTTGGGATTTGTTCAAGGTAACCCGAGTTCACTTCTCATGGTCGAGTATGCGGGGGACACCGAAGCGCAGGTCAAAGAACAAGTTTACAAACTCGAGGAGGTACGTAAGGCACAGCATATTGGTTACGCCGCGACGCTTGCCTTCAAGCCCGAAGAAGTAAAAGCGGTCTGGGGAGTGCGGAAAGCAGGCCTCGGACTACTGCTCGGTACGAAGGGGGATAAGAAGCCCATCGCGTTCGTCGAGGACACCGCCGTCGCTCCGGCCAAACTGCCGGAGTTTATCAAACGATTCAGAGAAATCATCACGCGCCATGATGCCATCGCCGGCTATTATGGCCATTGTTCTGTCGGCTGCATGCACATTCGCCCGCTCATCGACCTCAAGGAAGCGAGCGAAATGAAAAAGATGGTCTCCATCGCCGATGCGATTTCAGATCTCGTCCTTGAGTTTAACGGCGCCATGTCGGGCGAGCATGGCGATGGCCTGGCGCGCAGCCATTTCAACCAGAAGCTTTTTGGAGCCGTTCTTTATGAAGCGTTTCGCCAGGTGAAGCGGGTGTTTGATCCGAAGAACCTCATGAATCCGGGAAAGATCGTGGATGCTCCCGCCATGACGGAGTCGCTAAAGATCAGTCCGCGGTACCAGACCTGGCAGCCGGAGACGACTTTGGACTTTACAGGGCAAGGAGGTTTTGCCAGAGCGGTGGAGATGTGCAGCGGCATGGGAGAATGCCGCAAAAAGCTCGACGGCACGATGTGTCCCTCTTACATGGGAACCCTCGACGAAGAGCATTCGACGCGCGGTCGAGCCAACGCGTTGCGTGCGGTTCTGTCAGGCAAAGTCCCGAAGGAAGAGTTCACCGGCAAACGGCTCCATGACGTGATGGATCTTTGTCTGGAATGCAAAGCCTGCAAGGCCGAGTGTCCGTCCAACGTCGATATGGCGAAACTCAAGTACGAGTTTCTCGATCATTATCATCGAGTCAATGGTCTGCCGCTGCGCAACCGGCTCTTCGGCGGGATCGAACGGCTCAACCGCATCGGTTCGCAATTTGCGCCGCTGTCGAACTGGGTCGTTGGTTCAGGATTGAACCGCTGGTTGATGGAGAAACTCGCCGGCATTGATCGTAGGAGGCCGTTGCCGCAATTCGCCGGCGTCACTTTCGAAGATTGGTTTGACGGCCGCAAGCCGGAGGGCGACGGTGCGAAGGGGGAGGTCGTCCTGTTTCACGATACTTTCAATAACTTCAATACGCCGAACGTTGCCGTCGCAACGACCCGCCTGCTGGAACGTTTGGGTTACCACGTGCTGCTGGTCAACAAGCGCTGCTGCGGCCGGCCCATGATTTCAAAAGGGATGCTGGGCGAAGCCAAAAACAACGCGGCGTGGAACGTTGATCAGCTCGCTGAATACGCGGAGCGGGGAGTTCCGATTGTCGGCATGGAACCTTCCTGCTTGCTGACCTTGAGAGATGAATATCCGGATTTCCTACGTACCAACGACGCCAAGCTTGTGGCGCGAAACAGCTTCCTGCTGGACGAATTTCTTTTGCAGGAAAGAGACACGGGAAAAGTGTCGCTGAGCTTCGGAGCCAACGGGCGCAAGGCGCTCTTGCACGGCCACTGCCATCAGAAAGCTCTGGTCGGCACGGTTCCGACTGTCGCGCTGTTGAAAGGGGCGGGCTTCGAAGTGAGCGAAGTGGATTCCGGTTGCTGCGGCATGGCCGGCTCCTTTGGCTTTGAGAAGGAACACTATGATTTATCGCTAACCATCGGCAATCGCAGGCTTGCCCCAGCGGTCAAGTCGGCCAGCGCGGAGGTTGAGATCGTCGCCCCAGGAATCTCCTGCCGCCAGCAGATTGAACACCTCACCGGCCGCAAAGCCAAGCACACGGCGGAGGTGCTCTGGGAAGTGTTGAATCCTGAGTGATGAGTACTGAGATGCGAAAGAAAGTCGAGAGGTTCGAAGACCTGATCGCATGGCAAAAAGCGCGGCGTTGACATTGAAGATCTATCAGATCCAAGCAAATCTCCGGCTAATGGCGCGAGCAGGAAGGCGGATAGCTACTTCTTTTCTGTCTTGCTCTTATCGTCCGCCTTTGATTTTTCGGCCACTTTTTCCTTGGCCTTATCGGCTTTCATTGTATCTCCTTGAGCCGGTTCGGGCTTTTTCGTGTCAGCCGTTTTGGTCTTTGTCGCTGCTGCTTCCGGCTTGTCGACCGTGGTCTTCCCAGTTGTGGTAACCTCCGAGCGGATCTGTTTCATAATGCCTGGCCCGATTCCAGGAACTTTCTCCAAGTCATCCACACTCTTAAAAGGGCCGTTTTTCGTTCGATAGTTAATGATCTCCTGAGCCCTTTTCTCGCCGATGCCTTTAAGCGAAGTGAGTTCCTCTTTGGTCGCTGTGTTGATATTGACGGTCGCTATCGCGACGCCGTAGATTGTAAGCCACGTCACGAGAGCTAGTAAAAGTTTCTTCATGGCTTCCTCCTTTGTTTTGGTCTTCTCTGCCAGAATGTCTTTTAGACGCGCGCGAGTGAAACTACATTCGAACGGTCCGGAAGCGGGTAATAGCTCATGCAATTCGCCCGTGTCAAGTTCCAGTCCGGTACCGCGTGTTCCCGTGCTGATAAATCATGGTAAAGTAAGTTCATGGATTCCATCATCGACCAGGCGAAGCGGAAGGTCGGCGCTTGGGCCGAAAGCCACAAGCACATCGTGCTTTACGACGAAGGGAGCTCAACTTTTCTCGACGTCGCGTCGGGAAAGCGGATTCGGCTGTCGTGGCCTGACTTGAAAGACTTCGAGGAAAAGATCCATCCCGAGACCAAGGATCATTATCTGGTTTTGCTCTTCGAGAACGATACTCAGATCGCGCTGGTGGATCCTGGAGGAATCGCGTTCGCTCCATCGACGGAGAACACCGGCCCGCTGCGGGATCTTCCGCCGGTGGTATGCTTCAAAGACTTTTTCACTCTGAAGGGCCGCGTTGATCACTATCTGTACGATCATCCGGACGAGCCGACGCCGCGGGAATGCCTGGACTTGGTGATGATCTGCATCGCGACGTTGGACGGCGCCCGCGCCGTGGGTTTTGATGTGGGAGATTTGGAAGGCGAGCTGGAAAAATCGCTCAACGAAATCGAACGGACGACGGGATGAAAGGTCAGATTGGAGTGATGGAGGAATGGAGTGTTGGGACAGAAAACGGCGAGCAGCGGGCCTAGCCGGGCGCGCGGTTGGCAGCATTAATTGAGCGAGATCTATGGCCGTAATAAGCGAGCTTCGCTGTCCCAAGTGCGGGTATCAGTCTCCTTCAAAGACTGTTTTTCAGTGCCCAAACTGTAAAAGCATTCTTGAGGTGAATGTTGAGATTAGTCATCTGACACGCTCCGACTTTGATACGATGCGCCGGAGCCGAGATCGCACGATCTGGCGCTGGTTCGATTTTTTTCCGATTGAAAACCGTTCTTCCATCGTTTCGCTGGGAGAGGGATGCACGCCGTTAATCCATTCCAAGAGACTCGCTGAACATCTAGGAATCTCTCGTTTCTATTTGAAGAACGACACCGTCTTGCCGACTGGCTCGCTGAAGGACCGGAGCAACAGCGTCGGGCTCTCGGTTGCCAAGGAGCTTGGCTTTATGACCGCCACGGTGATGTCGACTGGCAATGCCGCTGCATCGGTTGCTGCTTATTCGGCGGCGGCCGGTTTGAAGAGCGTCGTCATGGTGCCGGCGGGGACGGCGACATCGAAGATCATACAAGCGCGCGCATACGGCGCCACGGTGGTCGTGATCGACGGCGATTTTGATTATGACGTCGCCAAACTGTACAAGGCGGCAGTTCAGGAATTTGGCTGGTATGACTGCCTGTCGTCGAATCCGTACCGCGACGAAGGTAAAAAGTCGTACGCCCACGAAATGGTCGATCAACTGGATGGCGAGATTCCGGATTGGGTCATTCATCCAACCGCGGGCGGCACTGGCATCTACGCGATGTGGAAAGGGTTCAAAGAATTTCTTTCATTGGGCTGGATCAGCCGCGCGCCGAGGCTTGTGGCGTCTCAAAGCGCAGCAGCCGCGCCGATTGTCGCGGCGTTCGTGAAGGGGCTGAGAGACGTCGAGCCTGTTGTGGCGCGGGAAACAATCGCCGAAAGCATCCAGGTCGGAAATCCCGTGTCGTTGGGTTGGCGCGCGCTGGCGGCGTTGCGCGAGTCGAAAGGGACCGCAGTCGCGTTAAGGGACGAAGAAATTCTCCAAGCGCAATCTTTAACGGGTCATCTCGCCGGGCTATTTGCCGAGCCCGCGGCGGCGACTTCCGTTGCTGCGGCAAAAAAACTACGGGATGCGGGGGTGATCGGTCAAAACGAACTCGTTGTCTGCAATCTCACCGGCCACGGTTTGAAGCAGCCGGGCGCGGTTCGGATCCCGGACGAGGCGCTGCGACCGATTGCCCCGACACTGGATGCGCTGCGCGCGCAAGTCAGAAGAGCAGAAAATTAGGTTACGGCTGGCGTTCTGTCGATGGCGCCGGTGATCCGATTGATGCCGCCGCCCGGGGCGGGCTGCGCCTTCAAGATATCGCCGGCGCCGCCTATCTGGTTTGGTGGGAATGATGGTGTGAGCGGCGCCGGCGAGTCCCAAGGCGAGCAGCGTGCTGAATAGTGTTTGAATGCGCGCGCAACAGCTTCTCGCTCGTGTGTGACGGGATGCGAGGGCTTTCAGCGAGCAAGGAATGTACCAGCCTTCTCTCGAGTTGCAAACTCAATCTAATCAACTGGTTGTGATCACGCCTCGCCTTGATGTTCGTTGGCAAATTGTAAAGAATTTTAGCAGGGGAATTCGAGGGGTCGCCAAAATGATAAAAAAACTTTGAAGAACAGAAGGTTGGGCGTGGTTTTCTGAACGTAAAGTTTCTTTACAAGAATCGGTGCTCGAAGGCGAGTTTTACAGTCTTTGCGTTTAATGCGTGAGCAGCTGCGCAAGGTGCGATGGGCATCGGCGCGAGCGCTTCAACTATCCAACGGGCTTTCCGTTGTCGTGAATTCACGGGTAGGGGCGGGTTTAAACCTGCCCCTACTTGTCACACCTTGAAGCCGTGCTCGCGGTACCACTTT
>WNGL01005099.1_pt1 | contig 15648 bp, 18 predicted proteins | sample 5400591 | NCBI WGS metagenome assembly WNGL01 (sample SAMN13153377, study PRJNA577476) | soil metagenome | isolation source: 80 cm soil or saprolite under Garry oak tree replicate 1 | place: USA:California | collected 2016-06-15
ACTTCACCTCGTCCCTTCCGGCGGCCGCGTCCTTGATCACGTTGTCCCAGTTCATCTTCGGGATGTAGGTGCGGCCGACTTCGATATCCGCCTGCGAATAGCCGAGGTCCACGCCGCGCTGCGCGCGGTCGAAGAACGCCGGTGCGACGGCGAGATAGCCGTCGGCGGCGTAGCCGTCGGCGATGCTCCTGATATGGCTGTTGACCCCGAAGATCTCCTGCACCACGATCAGACCCCCGCGCGGCTTGCCCTTGGGTTCCGCGCGGTAGGCTGAGAGCTTGTGGCCGTCCGAGGCGGTCAGTTCGATCATCTTGCCCACTTTTGTCTCCTGTAGCGTGTATTTGCGGGAGCGCAAAGTGTACTTCGTCTTTGGCATAATGTCGCCGTACCCGCTCCAGGAGCACGCCATGCCCGTCACCGAGCTCAACCACTTCCTCATCCGCGCGAACGACCTCGAGCGCACCAAGGATTTCTACTGCAAGGTGCTCGGGTTCGAAGTGATGCCGCGGCCGGATTTCCCGTTTCCGGGCTACTGGCTGGGCGTGAACGGCAAGATCCAGGTGCACATGGCTCAAGCAGGCGTGCCGAACTCCGAGCTCTACTACCTCGGCAGCCCGAAGAACGCCGCGAAGGACAACTCCGGGGTGATCGACCACGTCGCCTTTCTCGCCACCGACCCCGAGAAGTTCGTCAAGCACCTGAAGGCGGTCGGCGTTCCCTGCCGGCCGCGGAATTTCCCCGAGTCGCAGCTCTACCAGCTCTTCATCAAGGATCCCGACGGGCTCACCATCGAGCTCAACTTCTTCGGCATCACCAAGGCGCCGGAATGGGGCGGCGAGGATTACTCCCGCATGCCGCGCGCAGCCTCGGCGAAAAAGAAGCCGGCGAAGGCCAAGGCCGCGGCGTAATGAACGCCCCCGACAAGGGCGCGCGCAGCTTCGCCGGCGTCTCCTACGATGAGGCGCTCGCGCGCGCGCGAGCGCTGGTGCCCGCGCTGCGCGCACGGGCGGCCGGGGCCGAGAAAGCGCGCGTGATGCCGCCTGAGACGATCGCCGACCTGCACGCAAGCGGCATTCTGCGCTCGCTCCAGCCCAAGCGCTGGGGCGGGATGGAGTTCGATTTCGTCGCTTACGTCGATTTCTGCTACGAGCTCGCGCGCGGCTGCGCTTCGACCGCCTGGAATTTCGGCAATCTCCAGGTGCACCACTGGATGCTGGCGATGTACGAGGAGCGCGCGCAGGAGGAAGTATGGGGCGCGGATCCCGAAGCGCTGATCGCCTCCGGCATCGCCTTTCCGCAGGGGCGCGGGAAGAAGGTCGAGGGCGGCTATGTCATCGGCGGAAAATGGAATTTCTCGAGCTGCTCCAACATCGCCGACTGGAACATGCTCGCGGTCACGGTGCGCGAGGGCGATCGCGCGGTTGACTACCGCATGTGCCTGCTGCACAAGTCGCAGTACGAGGTCGTCGACGACTGGCAGGTGCTCGGGATGCGCGCGACGGGCAGCATGACCGTCCTCGCCAAGGACGTCTTCGTTCCCGAGTACAAGGCGCTTTGCATGCTGGACGCGCGCGGCGGCGACGGCTTCCCGGGCGCACGCGGAAACCCGAACCCCGCCTATCGCGTGCCGCTCTCGGCGCTCGGCGGGCACGGAATCGGCGCCTGCGCGCTCGGCAATGCCCAGGCCGCGCTGGAGCTCACGATCGCCGCAGTGAAAGAACGCAGCACCCACTACGCCGGCGCGAAGATGCGCGACTTCCAGGCGGTGCAGCTGCGCGTCGGCGCGGCGGGCGCCAGGATCGACGCCGCGCACCTCATCCTGCGCAACGACTGCCTCGAGGCACAGGAGATCGCAAACCGCGGCGTCATCGCCGACGCGCAGACCAAGCTCCGCTTCAAGCGCAATCTCGCCTACGCCGTGGCCCTGTGCACCGAAGCCGTCGATTCTCTGCACGCCATGGCGGGCGCGAACGGCATCTACGAGACCTATCCGCTCGAACGGATTTTCCGCGACGCGCACTCGCTCGCCGGCCACATCAGCTTCAGCTTCGACGCGCAAGCCTCGAGCTGGGGCCTCGTCGCGCTCGGCGGCGAGGTCAACAACCCGACTCTGTGACGGCATGAGGATCTGCCGCTACGACAACAACCGGCTCGGCATCGTCCGGGGCGACCAGGTGCTCGATGTGACCCGGGCGCTTGAGGGGATCCCGGAGCAGCGCTGGCCGCTCGCGCAGGGCGATCCGCTCATCCTGAATCTGAGACGCGTGCTCGCCGCCGCCAGGAAGCTCGCGCCCAAGGCGAAGAAGAAACCCCTTTCCAAGGTGAGGCTCCTCTCGCCGGTGGCCAACCCCTCGAAAGTCATCGGCGCGCCGATCAACTACGACGACCACATCGCCGAATCGATCCAGGACCCGGGCATCGCCCACGGCCGCACCAATATCCAGAAGGGCATCGGCGACTGGGGCCTGTTCCTCAAGGCGAACTCCTCGCTCATCGGCTTCGGCGAGGAGATCCGGCTGCGCTGGCCTGACCGGCGCAACGACCACGAAGTCGAGCTCGCGCTCGTGATCGGCAAGCGCGGCAACAAGATCCCCAGGGAAAAAGCGCTCGAATACGTGTGCGCCTACTCGATCGGCCTGGACATGACCGTGCGCGGGCCGGAGCTCCAGTGCTTCAGGAAATCGATCGACACCTACAGCGTGCTCGGTCCATGGCTCGTGACCGCGGACGAGATCGCCGATCCGAACAACCTCGATCTGTCGATCACGGTGAACGGGGAGATGAAGCAGAATTCGAACACGAAATACCTCATCTACGACGTCGAGCGGCTGATCGAGTTCGGCTCGGCGATGTACACGCTGCACCCGGGTGACGTCATCATGACCGGCACGCCGGCGGGCGTGAGTCCCGTGAAGCCGGGCGACAGGCTCCACGCCTACGTGCAAGGCGTGGGCGAGGCCGAAATCCGCATCGCGCCGGCCTACGCTTGAGCGCTCCCGTGGGAATTGGAGACCTTATGGCAGTGACGGACCGCACCGTATTGACCGGCGAATTGAGAATCGAGGTCCAGGAGTTCTATTTCCGCTACGCCGAGTGCCTCGACGCCGGCAGGCTGCGAAACTGGCCGGAGTTTTTTCTCGACTCCTGCACCTACCGGGTCACGACGCGGCGCGGCCTGCGCATGGGTCCGCAGGAAGACCTGATCTCCATCGGCACCACGACGTCGATGCGCGACCGCATCGTGGCGATCGGCCGGTCGGAAGACTACGAGCCGCACTCGCAGCGGCACTACATCTCCAATTTCCGCATCCAGTCCGCATCCGAAGACGAGCTTCGCGTGCAGGCGAATTTCCAGATTCTTCGCACCTTCCCCGAGCGGCCCACCGAGTTCTTCCTCTCCGGCTACTACCTCGACCGCGTCGCAGTCTCGGTCAGCCGGCTGCATTTCAGGGAGAAGCTCTGCGTCCTCGACTCGCACGCCCCGCCCGATTCGCTCGTTCACCCGATATAGAGCGCGCGGCGGACCCGCGTTGCGCCGCGCCGGGATTCGCGCCGCCGCGAAGCATTTTCGTCCCGGGAAAGTTTGACGGGTCGAACGCTTTCCCCTTAAAATTCTGAGGTTTTGCTGCGGAGCGGGGCGTGTGGCGCGTATTCCGCCCGATAATCGGGCTGCAAGTTTTGTGCACCGCTGCCGTAAGCCTGCTGTCGGCCTGGCTCGCCGGAATACACGGCGCAATCTCCGCCGCACTGGGCGGCTCGATAGGAATCATCGCCGGCCTGGCTTTTGCAGCACTGGCTGCACGCGGCAAATCGAAGTCTGCAGGGGAGGCGCTGTATACCGCCTTGAGGGCCGAGGCCGTCAAGCTGGCCCTCATGGTTCTCCTCTTGGGGATCGTGTTGGCGACGTACAGGGACGTCGTCGCGATCGGGCTGATCGGCACGTTCATCGCCACGGTCCTGATTTTCACCATGGCGATACTGGTTCGCGAAAAATAGGATTCACGAAGGGCTTCCCCGATGGCCGCCGAGCAAGCAATGACGCCGAGCTCCTACATCGGCCACCACCTCAGCTTCCTTCAGCACCCGGTGGGAGAGGGCTCGTTCTGGACGCTGAACGTGGATTCGCTGGTGACGGCGGCGCTGCTCGGTGTCTTCGGTCTCGGTTTTCTCTGGTGGGTGGTGCGCGGCGCCACGTCCGGCGTGCCCAACAAGCGCCAGGCCTTCGTCGAGCTCGCCTGCCAGTTCGTCGACGATCAGGCGAAGGACATCTTCCACGGCGACCGCAAGTTCATCGCGCCGACCGCGCTCACCGTGTTCCTGTGGGTGCTGCTGATGAACGCCATGGATTTCCTGCCGGCGGACATCATGGCGTGGTTCACGCATTTGTTCGCGCCGCTCGGGTTCCGGCTTGTCCCCACCGCCGACGTCAACACCACCTTTGCGCTGGCGCTGTCGGTGTGGCTGCTGATGATCTACTTCTCGATCGCGGTGAAGGGCCTGGGCGGCTGGATCCACGAGCTGCTCTGCACGCCCTTCGGGGTCAAGCCGCTGTGGATGTCGCCGCTGCTTGTCTTCTTCAATTTCCTGTTCAACATGGTCGAGCTGGTCTCCAAGCCCCTGTCGCATTCGCTGCGGCTCTTCGGCAATATGTACGCGGGCGAGATCATCTTTCTGCTCTTGTGGATGATGGCCGGGGTCGGTCTCGCCGGCACCGTCTTCGCCGTGCTGCTCGGCCTGGGCTGGGCGATCTTCCACATCCTGATCGTCGTCCTGCAGGCTTACATATTCATGATGCTGACGATCGTCTACATTTCGATGGCGCACCAGAGCCACTGATCAACCGACGTTCCAGAAAGGGAACCCAAAATGGAAAAACTCCAACTCATCGCCCTTGTCCAGGCCTACACCGGCGTGGGCATCGGCCTCATGGTCGGGCTGGGCGCCCTGGGCGCCTGCGTCGGCGTCGGCATCATGTGCAGCCGCTTCCTCGAGGGCGCGGCGCGCCAGCCGGAGATGATCCCGACGCTGCAGGTGAAAGTGTTCCTGCTGCTCGGCCTGATCGACGCGTCCTTCATCATTGGCCTGGGGATCGGCATGTTCTTCGCCTTCGCCAACCCGCTGCTCGGCGCGCTGGGATGAACCTCAACTTCACCCTGATCGCGCAGGCCCTCGCCTTCGCGCTTTTCATCTGGTTCACGGTCAGGTTCATATGGCCGCCGCTGATGCGCGCGATCGAACAGCGCCAGAAGCAGATCGCGGACGGCCTCGCCGCCGGCGAGCGCGGCCGGCAGGAGCTGGAGGCGGCGGGCAAGCGCGCGCAGGAGGAGCTCGCCCGCGCGCGCGACCGCGTCGCCGAGGTCATCGCCTCGGCGGAGAGGCGCGATGCGCAGATGCTCGAGGAAGCAAAGGCTGCGGCCCAGGCGGAAGCCGACCGCATCCTCGCCGCGGCCAAAGCCGACATCGAGCAGCAGGTCGCCCGCGCAAAAGAGATGCTGCGCGAGCAGGTCGCCGCGCTCGCCGTCGCCGGCGCCGAGCACATTCTGCGCCGCGAAGTGAACGCGCAGACGCACGCCGAGCTGCTCGCCCAGCTCAAGCGGGAAATCTGATGACTGTCATCCTGAGCGAAGCGAAGGATCTCCACGCGTACGGAGATTCCTCGGGCTTCGCCCTCGGAATGACAAAATAGCCATGGCCGAGACCGTCACCATCGCCAGGCCCTACGCCGAGGCCGTGTTCGGCCTCGCCGACAAGGCGGGCGCTCTCGCCGGGTGGCGGGACATGCTCGCGACGATGGCGCAAGTCGCGGCGCATCCGGAGATGCGCGCGTGCATCGCCAACCCCAACATCGGCGCCAAGCAGATCTACGATCTGTTCATCGCGCTGTGCAAGGAGGATTTTCCCGTCGAAGCGCGGAATTTCGTGCGCGTGCTGATCGCCAACGACCGTCTCGCGCTGCTGCCGGAGATCCACGCCTTGTTCGAGGAGCTCAAGAACGGGCGCGAGGGCGTGGTCGAGGCCGAGATCCGCACCGCGTTTCCGCTGGACAACGCCCAGGTCAACGGCCTCGTGGCGGACCTCGGACGGCGCTTCAGGCGCAGGGTGCAGCCGCGCGTCGCCGTGGACAAGGAGTTGATCGGCGGCGTGCGCATCGTCGTCGGCGACGAAGTGATCGACGGCTCGGTGCGCGGCAAGCTCGCCGACATGGCCGCGGCGCTGAAGACGTGACGAATGAATTCGAAGAATGACATTCGTCATCCCGAGCGCGAGCGAGGGATCTCCTTTGGCACCGTGCTGATAGAGATCCCTCGGGCTTCGCCCTCGGGATGACAAGGCAACAGGAGCAACGATGCAACAGCTCAACCCATCCGAAATCAGCGATCTGATCCGCAGCCGGATCCAAAGCCTCACGCTCTCGGCGGACATTCGCACGCAGGGGACCGTGGTGACCGTCACCGACGGCATCTGCCGCGTCCACGGCCTGTCGGACGTGATGCAGGGGGAGATGCTCGAATTTCCGAACGACACCTTCGGTCTCGCCTTGAATCTCGAGCGCGACTCGGTCGGCGCGGTGATCATGGGCGAATACGAGCATATCTCCGAAGGCGACGCGGTCAAGTGCACCGGCCGCATCCTCGAAGTCCCGGTCGGCCCGGAGCTGCTCGGGCGCGTGGTGAATTCGCTCGGCCAGCCGATCGACGGCAAGGGCCCGATTTCGGCCAAGATGACGGACGTCATCGAGAAAGTCGCCCCGGGCGTGGTCTGGAGAAAATCGGTATCGCAGCCGGTGCAGACCGGCCTGAAGGCGATCGACTCGATGGTGCCGATCGGCCGCGGCCAGCGCGAGCTGATCATCGGCGACAGGCAGACGGGCAAGACCGCGGTGGCGGTCGACACCATCATCAACCAGAAGGGAAAAGACCTCATCTGCGTCTATGTCGCGATCGGCCAGAAGGCCTCCACCATCGCGACCGTGGTGCGGAAGCTGGAAGAGCATGGCGCCATGGCCTACACCGTCGTGGTGGCGGCCTCGGCCTCGGAGTCTGCGGCGATGCAGTACATCGCCCCCTACTCCGGCTGCACCATGGGCGAATACTTCCGCGACCGCGGCCAGGACGCGCTCATCATCTACGACGACCTGACCAAGCAGGCCTGGGCGTACCGGCAGATCTCGCTCCTGCTGCGCCGTCCCCCGGGGCGCGAGGCGTATCCGGGCGACGTGTTCTACCTGCATTCGCGCCTGCTCGAGCGCGGCGCGCGCTGCTCCGAGGCCTGGGTCGAGCGCTTCACCAAGGGCCAGGTCAAGGGCAGGACCGGATCGCTCACCGCGCTCCCGATCATCGAGACGCAGGCGGGCGACGTGACCGCGTTCGTGCCGACCAACGTCATCTCGATCACCGATGGGCAGATCTTCCTCGAGACCGACCTCTTCAACGCCGGCATCCGGCCCGCGATCAACGCCGGCATCTCCGTGTCGCGGGTGGGCGGCGCCGCGCAGACCAGGATCATGAAGCGCCGCGACACGGGCGGCGGCGTGCGCCTGGCGCTCGCGCAGTACCGCGAGCTCGCGGCCTTCGCGCAGTTTGCCTCCGACCTCGACGAGGCGACGCGCAAACAGCTCGAGCGCGGGCGCAGGGTGACCGAGCTCATGAAGCAGCCGCAATACCACCCGCTGCAGGTATGGGAGATGGCGCTCACGCTCTTTGCGGTGAACAACGGCTATTTCGACGGCATCGAAGTGAAAAAGGCGCTCGCCGCCGAGCGTTCGATGCGCGACTACATCAAGGACAAGTACGCCGAGCTCTCGAAGCGCATGGAAGACAGGAAGGATCTCTCGCCTGAGGACGAGCAGGCGCTCAAGGCGGCGATCGAGGACTGGACGAAGAGCGGGAGCTTCTGATGTCATCCCGAGCGCAGCGAGGGATCTCTTACCGCACGCAGCGTGCCGGTAGAGATCCTTCGGCCTACGGCCTCAGGATGACAGGTGAAAGAAACTGATGCCGGGAACCAAGGAAATACGAATGAAAATCCGGAGTGTGCAGAACACCCGGAAAATCACCAAGGCGATGGAGATGGTCGCCGCCTCCAAGATGAGGCGTGCGCAGGAGCGCATGCGCCGCTCGCGCCCTTACGGCGAGAAGATCCGCACCGTCGCCGCCCACATCAGCCACGCGAATCCCGAGTACCGGCATCCGTTCCTCGTCGAGCGCGATACGGTGAAGGGCGTCGGCCTGATCGTCGTCACCACCGACAAGGGCCTGTGCGGCGCGCTGAACACCAACGTGCTGCGCCTCGCGCTCGGAAAATACCGGGAATGGGAAGCGCAGGGCGAGAAGATGGAGGTCTGCGCGATCGGCGGCAAGGGCCTCGGATTCATGCAGCGCCTGGGGGCGAACGTCGCGTCGCACGTGACGCAGCTCGGCGACCGTCCGCAGGTGGACAAGCTGATCGGCGCGATCAAGGTGATGCTGGACGGCTACACCCAGGACCGCTTCGACCGGTTGCTGCTTTTCTACACGAGGTTCATCAACACCATGAAGCAGGAGCCGGTCATGGAGCAGGTCCTGCCGCTCTCCGGCGAGCGGCTCGGTTCGCCGGCGAGCCACTGGGACTACCTCTACGAGCCCGAGGCGAAGGTCGTGCTCGACCAGGTGCTCACGCGCTACATCGAGGCGATCATCTTCCAGGCGGTCGCCGAGAACATGGCCTCCGAGCAAAGCGCGCGCATGGTCGCGATGAAGGCCGCCTCGGACAACGCCGAGACCCTGATCGACGAGCTGACGCTCGTCTACAACAAGAACCGGCAAGCCGGGATCACCAAGGAAATATCGGAGATCGTCGGCGGGGCGGCCGCCGTATAGACGAATTCACCATCAGGAACGCCATGGCAGACGCGGAAGGCAGCATCGTTCAGTGCATAGGGGCGGTCATCGACATCGAGTTTCCGCGCGACAAAATGCCCAGGATCTACGACGCGCTCGTGCTCGAAGACGCAGGCGACAAGAGCTTCGCCGAGCGCGGGCTCACCTTCGAAGTCGAGCAGCAGCTCGGCGACGGCGTGGTGCGCTGCATCGCGATGGGCTCGGGCGACGGCCTGCGCCGCGGCATGAAGGTGAGGAACACCGGCGCGCCGATTTCGGTTCCGGTGGGCAAGGGCACGCTCGGCCGCATCATGGACGTGCTCGGCCGCCCGATCGACGAGGCGGGCCCGATCAAGACCGAGGAGCGCCGCTCGATCCACCAGACCGCGCCCAAGTTCGACGAGCTCAGCCCTTCGCTCGAGCTGCTCGAGACCGGCATCAAGGTGATCGACCTCATCTGCCCGTTCGCGAAGGGGGGAAAGATCGGCCTCTTCGGCGGCGCGGGCGTGGGCAAGACCGTGACCATGCTGGAGCTCATCAACAATATCGCGACCCAGCACTCGGGCCTGTCGGTGTTCGCCGGCGTGGGCGAGAGGACGCGCGAGGGCAACGACTTCTACCACGAGATGATCGAGGCGGAGGTCATCAACCTCGAGAACATCGCCGAGTCGAAGGTCGCGATGGTGTTCGGCCAGATGAACGAGCCGCCGGGGAATAGACTCCGCGTGGGCCTATCCGGCCTCACCATGGCCGAGAGCTTCCGCGACGAGGGCCGCGACATCCTGCTGTTCATCGACAACATCTACCGCTACACGCTCGCGGGGGTGGAGGTGTCGGCGCTGCTCGGCCGGATGCCCTCGGCGGTCGGCTACCAGCCCACGCTCGCGGAGGAAATGGGCAGGCTCCAGGAGCGCATCGTTTCCACCAAGGTGGGCTCGATCACCTCGGTCCAGGCGATCTACGTGCCCGCCGACGACCTGACCGACCCGTCGCCCGCCACGACTTTCGCTCACCTCGACGCGACGGTGGTGCTCTCGCGCGACATCGCCGCGCTCGGCATCTACCCGGCGGTGGACCCGCTCGACTCGACCTCGCGCCAGGTGGACCCGAACACGATCGGCGAGGAGCACTACTCGACCACGCGCGCGGTGCAGGCGGTGCTGCAGCGCTACAAGGAGCTGCGCGACATCATCGCCATCCTCGGCATGGACGAGCTCTCGCCCGAGGACAAGCTCGCCGTGGCGCGCGCGCGCAAGATACAGAGGTTCCTGTCGCAGCCGTTCAGCGTGGCGAAGAACTTCACCGGACAGGAGGGCAAGTTCGTGCCGCTCAAGGACACGATCAAGGGCTTCAAGATGATCGTCGAGGGCGCATGCGACAGCCTCCCCGAGCAGGCCTTCTACATGGTCGGCCCGATCGAGGAAGCCTTCGAAAAAGCGAAGTCCCTCCAGTGATCGCGCATGGCTAACACGATCCACGTCGACGTCGTCAGCGCCGAAGAGAACATCTTCTCCGGCGAGGCCGAGTTCGTGGTGCTGCCGGGCGAGGCGGGCGAGCTCGGCATCTATCCGCAGCACACGCCGCTCATCACCCGCATCAAGCCGGGCTCGGTGCGCATCAAGGTGCCGGACCAGGAGGAGGAGGAGCTGGTGTTCGTCGCCGGCGGCATCCTCGAAGTGCAGCCGAAGGTGGTGACCGTGCTCGCCGACACCGCGATCCGCGGCCGCGATCTGGACGAGGCCAAGGCGGGCGAGGCGCTCAAGCGTGCCGAGGAGGCGCGCGCGACGGCGAAGGACAAGCGGGAAGTGGCCTCGGTCGAAGCCGAGCTCGCGACGCTCGCCGCGCAGCTCGCCGCGATCCGCAAGCTGCGGCAAAAAAAATGACGGAAGCAGCACGCGCAGTGAAGCCGGACGCTTCGCCGCGGTGACGCCCGACGATCTCCGATGCCCGGTTTCGCCGGGCGCGCGTTGCCCGACCGCCGGTCCTTGCGTGGATCGCGGCTGCCCGAGAGCGGCGCAATCGGCCGAATGAACCAGACCTGGCTCATCCTCGCCCACGCCTTCAACATGGACGGGCGCGCGGCGAGCCACACCATCACCGACAAGATTCCGCACCTGCTCGCGCGCGGGGTCACGCCGATCGTCCTCAGCGCGGTCACCGGCCGCAAGGATGCCGTCGTGGAGCATCACCAGCTGCTGCCGGTTTCCCCGGCCGGGCTGCGGTTCGATATGCGCCACGTCCTGCGCAGAACGCTCACCTGGAAGCCCGCGTACAAGCTCGCCGTGGGGCTGATGACGCTCGCCCTGCTGCCGTTTTATCTTCTGGAAAAAATCTTTCTGCGCCTGGAGCCGCACTGGTCCTGGTTCATCCCGGCGTATTGCCGCGGGCTGCGCCTCATACGCGGGCGCAAGGTATCGGTCATCTACTCGACCGGCGGCGCGAACTCGGCGCATCTCGCCGGCTACCTGCTCGCGAAGCGCACCGGGCTGCCCTGGATCGCGGAAATTCACGATCCGATGGTGTACGAGAACTGGGAGCGCTGGCGCATGGCGCTGCGTTTCGCCGCCTGGCTGGAAGGAAAGATCTGCGAGCGCGCGGATCTCGCGATCTGGTTCGTGGAGACCGCGCTCGCGCGCGCGAGGGCGCGCCACCCCGCCCTCGGCGAGCGCGGCCGCGTGATGATTCCCGGCGCCGACCGGCCCGCCTTCGGCAAGCGGCGCTACGTGCGCGGCGCCGAGCTGATGATCGGACATTTCGGGGTGCTCGCTCCGACCCGCAATCTCGCCAACTTTCTCGAGGCCCTGGCGGTTGTCCTTCAGCGCAATCCGGACCTCTCGAAAACCGTGCGCCTGGGAATCTACGGGAGCGGCGTGGACGCGGTCTCGGCCGAGGCGATTTCCCGCTTTCCGTTCGCCGAGGTCGTGCGGCAGTTCGGGCGGGTGGAGCGCGATTCCCTGACCGGAGAAAGCGGCCGGGACCGGGTGCTGAAGAGAATGCAGACGGTCGATGCCCTGCTGCTCCTGCACGGCGCGGACCGCGTTTGCGAAGAGTACATCCCGTCCAAGCTCTACGAATACCTGTGGACCGAGCGGCCGATCCTCGGCCTCATATGGCGCAACCCGCACCTCGAGCGGCTCCTGAAGGAAGGCGGACACTGGTCCGTACCTTCGGATGACGTCGCGGCGATCTCGGACGCGCTGGAAGCCCTGGTCTCGCGCTGGAAGGCGAACGACCTGCGCGACAACGGGCGTGCGTCGCCGTACACTGCGGCTACGGCGGTGGAGCAGCTCGTGGGTTGGGCTGGCGAGATCGTGGCTGGGCGATGAAGACCAGCGTCATCATTCTCAGCTACAACGATTACGAAGGCACGACAGGCCGATGCCTCGCCGCATTGTCCTCCGATCCCGATTCCGCCTCATGGGAATTGATCGTCGTCGACAACGGCTCCGATGCCGCCACGCGCGACGCGCTGCGGGCGGCCCAGCAGAGAGTTTCCGCTCTGCGGGTCATTTTCAATGAAAAGAACCTGGGCTTTGCCGCCGGGAACAACGTCGGCATCCGGCTGGCAGCAGGCGACGTGGTTGTGCTCCTGAACAGCGACACCATCGCGCCGCCGGGAATGATCGGGAGACTGGCGGCTCGCTTTCAATCGGATGACACCCTCGGGATGATCGGCCCGGTCACCAACGCAGCCGGAAACGAGCAAGGGATCCACACGACTGCCTCATCGGTCGAGGGCAGGATCGAGGAAGGCCTGCGCTATGCGGCCGGCGGCGGCCCGGACGCGCTGGACGCGTATCGCCTGGATTTTTTCTGCGTCGCGATCTCCAGGAAAGCGCTCGACCGGGTCGGCCTGCTCGACGAAGGTTTCGGCCGCGGGTATTACGAAGATTTCGACTATTCCCTGCGCGTGCGGCAATCCGGCCTGAGGCTGGCGGTCGCCGAAGACGCCTTTGTCTATCACCGCGGCGGCGGGACTTTCGGAAATAGGCCTGCCGAAGCGCGAGAGCTTCTCAAGCGCAACAAACGGCGGATCATGCGCAAGCATGGTCCGAACGTATATTTCCCGCACGCCCGCGACGGCAATCTCGCGATCCTGGCGCAATACGCAGAAAAAAAAGATCGCGGCGAAACGGCGCCGGAATATCGAATCCTGAACCGCCTGGAATACGCGCGAAGCAACAAGCCGAGAAGCTGGCTGAAGCGATGGCGCTACTTGCGCCGCGTGCGGCAAGTCGCGAAGCGCCTGGGCATCGAGGCCGGTTCGTGAGCGACATCTCGATTTTCTGCAAGAGCTACCGCGACGATCTGGAGCGGGCGGCCGATCTGGTCGAGACCCTGCGCAGGTTCAACCGAAATTCGCTCGCGCTTTACATTTCAGTCCCGAAAACCGATCTCGCCTCGTTCAAAGCCCGCATCGGTGCGGTCGATGTGAACTGGGTGAGCGACGAAGACGTCGTCGCTGCAAACTCCCGAATAGACCTTGGCACCTATTCGAAATTGCCGGGGCAGTTGCGCCAGCAGATCGTCAAGGCCGAGTTCTGGCGGATCAACCCGGCCGGAAACTATTTCTGCGTCGATTCCGACTCGCGCTTCATCCGGGACTTTTCTGCTTCGGATTTCCTCTCACCCGACGGCACTCCCTACACCGTGCTGCACGAAGGGAAAGCAATTCTTGAAGCCAGCCTCATCAATGGAATCGACGAAGCCATTCCAGCTTTTGAAGCCGCCGCAAGGCGGATGCAGGAGAAATTCGGGCGCACGGGGCCGCTCTACAATTTTGGCCCATTCCCGGTCGTCTGGAGCGCAAAGGTGTGGCGCGCGCTGCTCTCCAGGCTGGAGGCGGAGAACACGACCATCCTTGAAGCGATTGCGGCGTACCCCTACGAGGCATCGTGGTACGGAGAAACCTTGCTGAAGTACAGGCCGGTCGCGCTGCTTCCGCGAGATCCGATCTTCAAGGCCTATCTGTATCTCGAGGACTACGAGCGCGACCGCCGCGCAGGTGTGGACGAGCAAGCCCTCGCTCAGTTCTATCTGGGTGTGGTTTACCAGTCGAACTGGTATCCCAAGCGCCTGCAACCCTTGAAGCGCCTCGCCTATAAGGCGAAGCGGCAAATCCGGCGGTGGCGCCAGAGACCTTAGCGCATCGCTAAGGCAGCTTCCTCGCAAGAAACAGGCTTTGGTATGTCAGAAATCGCTCCAACAGCCCGAAGGTCAGCACGTTGAGCCGCCGGTGAGTTTTGCGCGCGAATCTCGGCTGATACCGGACGACTTCCAGGCCCGCGCCGCTCAGAAGCTGGCGCGCCGTTCGCCGGGTAAAGAATCTGAAGTGGGTGCGGTCCAGGATGCCAGCCTCGGAGTAGCTCCAGTCATCCCGAAACATCAAGTCCGACAGGATCGAGAAATGCGCGATGTTGGGGATGCTGGCGATCAGCCAGCCTTCCGGGCGAATCGACCCGCCTATGCGGCGCAGCGTAGCCCAGGGATCGCGCAGATGCTCGAGCAGATCGAGGCAAAGAACGATCTGGAACTGCTCGGCGAACGGAACGCCCTCCCGCTCCACGTCCGCAACCCGGACATCGAGTCCCTTTTGCCTCGCGCGGTCCGCTGCCTCGCGCACTATTTCGACTCCCCGGCAAACTGTCGCCGCCTTGCTCTCTCGCAGCCAGAGCAACGTATTCCCTTCGCCGCATCCGATCTCGAGGACGCTGTCGATAGCCGATGGAAGCAGCGGCTCAATCTCCCGGCGGGCGTTCGCATAATAGCTGGGGTCGAGTTCGCGCATGGTCGGTCGATATTCCCGGATAATGTCGAAGCGTCGATCAGTTCCCGATATATTCCGCTCGCTGTGTATACCATAACTTTCGAGTACTACGGCCCATGACCCTCTCGGTCACCGTCATCACCAAAAACGAGGAAGCGAACATCTCGCGCTGCCTCGCTTCGGTCCGCTGGGCGGACGAGATCGTCGTGGTCGACTCGGGGAGCACCGACCGCACGGTGGAGATAGCCCGGCAGTACACGCCTCACGTGCACGTGGAGGCCTGGCGCGGCTTCGGTCCGCAGAAGAATCTCGCCGTTTCGCGCGCCACGGGCGACTGGATTCTCTCGCTCGACGCCGACGAGTGGGTGAGCGACGAGTTGCGCGAGGCGCTGCGCGCGGCGGCGCAATCCGGCTCGCCTCACGACGCCTGGAGCATGCCGCGCAGCTCGATCTTCTGCGGCCGCATCATGCGCCACTCGGGCTGGTGGCCGGATTTCGTGACCCGCCTTTTCCGGCGCGGCAAGGCCGAATTCAGCGGTGACCTGGTGCACGAACGTCTGGTGGTGCGCGGCACCACCGGCAAGCTGAATGTGCCCCTGCTGCACGAGACCTACCGCGATCTCGACCAGGTCATCGAGAAGATGAATCTTTACTCCGGACTTGCGGCGCAGGGCATGCACGCGCGCGGGCGCCGCAGCTCGCTTCCCGCTGCGGTCGCGAAAGCTCTGTGGGCCTTCATCCGCGTCTACATCCTTCGCGCCGGATTTCTCGACGGCCGCGAGGGCTTCATGGTCGCGGCGGCGACCGCCGAGAGCACCTATTACCGCTACCTCAAGCTGATGTACCTCGCCGAAGCCGCGCGCGGCGGCGATGCCCGGCGCTGATCCTACCGCCATGCAGTCCGCGGATTGCCGGTCGGTCCTGGTGGTGGTGACACGGCGCATCGGGGACGTGTTTCTCGCCGGTGCCCTGCTGCGCTCGCTCAAGCGGGCATGGCCCGGGGCGCGTCTGGATATGCTCGTC
>WNGL01010528.1_pt1 | contig 15643 bp, 17 predicted proteins | sample 5400591 | NCBI WGS metagenome assembly WNGL01 (sample SAMN13153377, study PRJNA577476) | soil metagenome | isolation source: 80 cm soil or saprolite under Garry oak tree replicate 1 | place: USA:California | collected 2016-06-15
CGGCTTTTTCTTGATTGCATTCGAACCGGCTTTCGACGCGCCGGGGCGGAACGTGCCGGTTCAGCAGTCCGCAGCGGCCGTCGCCGCGCTCCGGCGGGCGGTGGTGATCCTCCGGCCCCACAGCCCGCTCCAAGCGACCAGCCGGGCCTGCGGCCGACCATAGCTGCCTGCCCGCGCTCTCGCCAAGAGCCGCTCCCGCCGGCGCTTGCGCCGCCGGATCGCCCAAAGCGCGATCCGCTCCGCGGTGCGCTTGAGCGTGACGCAAAGCCCGAGCAGATGCGCGATTGCCCAGAACACCCACAGCGCGAGATCGAACAAGCCCGTGGTCAGCGCGATGGCACCCCGGCCCAGCAATTTGAGAACGGCGCGGGTCTTGCCGCCCTTGACGGCGGCAAGCTGCGCGAGACGCGCCAAGTCCTTCGGCTGCTCCGCGAGCTTCAATCCCTCGATCGCCGCGCGGCTGCCGGCCTTGCTCTGCACCCGGCCGACGTCGCCGGCCGCACGGACCAGATTTTCCACGCGCTCGAGCCGCGCGGCGCGCAGGAAGCGCGCTCCGATCCTGCCGGTTTTCGCGCCCGCCTTGATGACGGACAGGCCCAGGCGCGCCGGCGCCATGGCTCCGAGACTCGCATAAGTGCCGGCCGTGATCGCAATTCCGGCAAGCGACAGCGCCACGACCGGCTTGTCCACGGTCTCGCCGCGAGCGAACCGAACGCCTTGCCGCGTCACATCGCGCACATCGCCGAACACGAACAGGTCGCCCAACGCGGTACCGCCGAACGCGGCGATGCTGTCGGTTTCGCCCAATACCAGTCCCCGAGCAAAGCTCCTTGCGGTGCTCGCGGCGGAGGCCGCGGCCTGCTCGGCGGCTTCCACCTTGGCGATGAGGTCCGGATCGACCGCAATTGCGCGTTCGCGGGCGAGCTCGACGAAGCTCTCCGCGAGCTCCGGATCGTTCGCCGCCAGCGCCGCATCGATCTCGCGCGCGGCGCACGCCGCATCGAAATGATCATCGAGCCCGAGTTCGGTCAGCTGCGCCGGGTCGTCCTCGGCCGCGAGCATACGGCCGGCATTCACGCCGCGCGAAAGCACCGGGTAGGCCGCCGACGCCAGCACGACGAGCGCAAGGGCGGAAAAGGCCAAGCCGAATCGGATCATTTCACCGCCTGATTTTCCAATCTCGCAGCTCACGGAATTGCGCGGCCGCCAAAAGCATTCGGTTCGCCCGGACAAAGTCTTCGCCCAAGCCGTTGCAAGCGTCCAGCCAAAAAGAACGGCCAATCTAGGCTTTGGCATCCGCCGACGCTATGGTGCAGTGCAGAGAATTGATGTCGCACGAGGACGCAGGCGAGCCATGGCGGATAACATTGTCCCGCATTTCCACAACGATCCCGGGGTAGCGGTGATCGAGATCGGCGCCAAGGAATTCATGTGCATCGGCGCGACGCCGCCGTTCGATCACCCGCATGTTTTCATCGATATGGGCGACGACAGCGAGGCGATCTGCCCGTATTGCTCGACGCTGTATCGTCACGATCCTTCGCTCCACGGCCATGCGTCGCGTCCGGCCGAATGCGCCTGGCGCGAGCCGGCCGAACCGTGAGCCGCCGCCGCTCGTTCACCTCGCGACCGGGCTCGGCAGAACACCGCGGAGCCGGCGACTCCAGTTCTTGATTCAATTCTCGCACACCTGAGGCGGAATCGGCGGTGGCGCGCTCACGGACCGTAATGATCGCGGGAGCCGGAATCGGTGGGCTCACCTGCGCGCTCGCGCTGATCCGTCGCGGCTTCCGCGCGGTCGTGCTCGAGCAGGCGGAAGCGCTCGATCCGGTCGGAGCCGGTATCCAGCTCTCGCCCAACGCGAGCCGCATCCTGATCGATCTCGGATTGGCCGAACGCCTGGAGCCTGCGGTGACGGTGCCGCGGGAAATTCGCGTGCTGCGCAGCCATAATGCGCGGGAGATCGTCCGCGCCGCCGTCGGCCCTGGCGCGGCGTTCCGCTATGGCGCGCCCTATTGGGTCGTTCACCGCGGCGACCTGCAGGCCGCCCTCGTCGAGCGGCTGCAGGCGAGCGCCGATGGCGCGCTTCACCTCGGCCGCAGCGTGGAGGATTTCGCGATCCACGCCCACGGCGTGACGGTCGAGACGCGGACCTCCGCCGGTCCCCGCAGCGAGCACGGCATCGCCCTGGTCGGCGCCGACGGCCTGTGGTCCCAGATGCGCGGCCGGGTCGGAAACGAAACGCCGGCGCACTTCTGCGGCCGCACGGCCTGGCGCGCGACCGTCGCCGCCGATCTCGTTCCGCAGGAGTTCCGTGAGCCCATCACCTGGCTTTGGCTCGGGCCCAAGGCCCATCTCGTGCACTATTCGGTCCGGGCCGGCGCCGCCGTCAACATCGTGGCGATCATCGAGGACGACTGGCAAAACCCCGGATGGAGCGAGCCGGGGGTGCGCGCCGACGTCCTGGCCCGGTTCTCCGCCTGGGCGGCCGAGCCGCGCGCGCTGCTGGCGACCCCGGATTCATGGTCGAAATGGGCGCTGTTCGAGCGCACCCCATTGCGCACTTGGACCGCGGGTCCGGTGACGCTGCTGGGCGACGCCGCGCACCCGATTCTGCCGTTCCTGGCGCAGGGCGGTGCCATGGCGATCGAGGACGGCGCGGTGCTGGCGGATTGTCTGGCCCGGCGGGCCGACCGGCCGGCATCGGCGTTCGAGACCTACGAAGGGCTGCGCCGACCGCGCACCGTGCGCGTTGCCCGCGCGTCCCGCAAACACGGCTGGATCTATCATCTCTCCGGTCCGGCCGCGCTGGCTCGCAACATCGCGTTGCAACGGCTGAGCGGCGAAAAACTGCTCACGCGGTACGACTGGCTCTATGATTGGCGCCCGGACTGAGCGCGAGGAGACCCGATGTTCGCAGCCACGATTGCCGGAAGCCTGCCCAAACCATCCTGGCTTGCCGAGCCCGACAAGCTTTGGCCGGCGTGGCGGCATGCCGGCCCGGAACTCGCCGCGGCAAAACGCGATGCCACGTTGCTCGTCATCAAGGAGCAGGAGGATGCGGGAATCGACATCGTGACCGACGGCGAGCAGTCGCGTCAGCATTTCGTCCACGGCTTTCTCGAGCACGTGGAGGGCATCGATTTCGCGCGGCGGGTCGCCATGGGCATCCGCAAGGACCGCTACAAGGCCATGGTGCCGACCGTGGTCGGCCCGGTGGGGCTCAAAGCTCGGGTGCATGCAACCGAAGCCCGCCTCGCGCGCGCCCACACCAAACGCCGGCTGAAATTCACCCTTCCGGGCCCGATGACGATCGTGGATACGATCGCCAACGGCTATTACCGCGACAAGGTCGAACTCGCGATGGCGCTCGCCGGCTTGCTGAATCAGGAGGCACGCGCGCTCGCGACGGACGGCGTCGACGTGATTCAATTCGACGAGCCCGCCTTCAACGTCTTCATGGACGAGGTGAAGGATTGGGGCATCGCGGCATTGCACCGCGCCATCGAAGGCCTCCCCTGTGTCACCGCCGTGCACATCTGCTACGGCTACGGCATCGCGGCGAATCTCGAGTGGAAAGCATCGCTCGGCAGCGAATGGCGCCAGTACGAGGCGATCTTTCCGGCGCTGGCCGCAAGCCACATCCAGCAGGTCTCGATCGAATGCAGGAATTCCCGGGTGCCGATCAGCCTGTTGGGCCTGCTCGACGGCAAGGACGTGCTGCTCGGCGTGATCGACGTCGCCACCGATCAGGTCGAGACGCCCGAGGACGTCGTCGCGACCATCGAGCAGGCGATGCGCTACGTGCCGGCCGAGCGGATTTTTCCCTGCACCAACTGCGGCATGGCGCCCATGCACCGCGACGTCGCGCTCGCCAAATTGGCAGCGCTCGGCCGCGGCGCGGCGCTCGCTCGGGACAGATTGAGCTGAAGCGATGAACCGCACCGTCACGTCCGCGCGCGGAACCGACCCGCTCCCCTCCCCGTATTTCCGCGAGGAACACGAGCTGCTGCGCCGCCAGGTGCGGCGGTTCGTCGAGACCGAGATCAAGCCGTTCGCGAGCGCCTGGGAGGAGCAGGGCTTCGTGCCGCGCGAGGTTCTGCGGCGGATGGGCGAGCTCGGCTTTTTCGGCATTCGCTATCCGGCGCAATACGGCGGCAGCGAGCTCGACACCATGGGCTCGGTCGTGCTCGCGGAAGAGCTCGGCCGCTCCAGCTTCGGCGGCGTCGCGGTCACCGCGCTCGTGCACGCCGAGATGGCATCGGTTCACATCGCGAACTTCGGGTCGGCCGAGCAGAAGGCGCGCTACCTGCCGGACATCATTGCCGGCCGCACCATCACCGCGATCGCGGTGACCGAGCCCGACGCCGGCTCCGACGTCAAAAGCATCCGCACCAATGCCCGGCGCGAGGGCGAGAGTTTCGTGATCAACGGCGCGAAGATGTTCATCACCAACGGCGTCTACGCGGATCTCTATTGCGTCGCGGCGAAAACCGCGCCCGAAGCCCGCGCTTCCCAGTCGATCTCCATGCTGCTCGTGGAGAAAGGCACGCCGGGCCTGAAGGTATCCCGCGCGCTCGACAAGACCGGCTGGCGCTCCTCCGACACCGCCGAGCTCGCGTTCGAGGACTGCCGCGTGCCGGCCGATCATCTGCTCGGCCAGGAAGGCGGCGGGTTCTACTCGATCATGCGCAATTTTCAGAACGAGCGGATCGTGCTCGGCGCCATGGCGATGGGCGAGGCCGAGGAGGCGCTCGATCTGACCCTCGACTATGTGACGACGCGAAAGGCGTTCGGCGCCACGCTGTACGACAAGCAGGTGGTTCGCCAGCGCCTGGCGATGCTGGCCACCCAGGTCGAAGCCGGCCGTCAGCTCGTCTATCACGCCGCCTGGCTCGACACGCAGGGCATCGAGTGCACCCGCGAAGTGTCGATGGTGAAGGCCTATTGCTGCGAGCTCGTCAACGAAGTGATGTACGCCTGCGTGCAGTTTCACGGCGGCATGGGCTACATGCGCGAAAGCACGATCGAGCGCATGGCGCGCGACGCGCGCGTGCACTCGATCGGCGGCGGCGCCACGCGACGCGCGCGTGCACTCGATCGGCGGCGGCGCCACCGAGGTCATGCTGGAAGAGGTCGCCAAGCGCCTGCGGCGCTGAGGAACGGCGCCGCACCGCAAGCGGCGCGGGAGTAGCGCAGCACCTTCCGGCCGATGAACAACCCGCAAGCGGGATCAATAAGTTAGGTCGGTTCATTTCGCCGAAATACATCTTGTAGATAGGCGCAATCCCAGCATTGCAACTTTTACTGGTGCCGCGGGATCCCCGCCCGCGGCGCCGCGCGCGATCCGGGCCACGAACGTCGAATCGCGTGCCTGTGCCCGCACTCCGGATCTTGCGTGCGTGGTCGTGCAAGCCGGAGTATTCTGCGCCGACACGGCGGCCGCCGACGGCGAGATCGCCGATCCAGGGAGGAAGCAATGGGGCTCGCACGGATTCTCGCCGTTCTGGCGATCGCGTTTACTGCCGCAACGAGCGCCGCCGTCGCGCAGAAACGCTATGACCCGGGCGCCAGCGACACCGAGATCAAGGTCGGCAACATCATGCCCTACAGCGGGCCGGCCTCGGCCTATGGCGTGATCGGCAAGACGGAAGCCGCGTATTTCAACAAGGTCAATTCCGAAGGCGGCATCAACGGCCGCAAGATCGTGTTCATTTCCTATGACGACGGCTACAGCCCGCCCAAGACGGTGGAGCAGGCGCGCCGGCTCGTGGAGAGCGACGAAGTGCTGCTGATCTTCAACAGCCTGGGGACGGCGCCGAACACCGCGATCCAGAAATACATGAATGCCAAGAAGGTGCCGCAGCTGTTCGTCGCGACCGGCGCCGCCAAATGGAACGATCCCAAGCATTTTCCTTGGACCATCGGCTACCAGCCGAGCTACCAGCACGAGGGGCAGATCTACGCGAAATATCTGCTGCAGAACCACCGCAACGGCCGCGTCGGGATTCTGTATCAGAACGACGATTACGGAAAAGATTACCTGAAGGGTCTCAAAGACGGCCTGAGCGGACAGATGCAGGTCGTCGCCGAGTTCCCTTATGAAGTCTCCGACACCACGGTGGATTCCCAGATCGTCAACCTCAAGGCTTCCGGCGCCGACGTGTTCTACAACGTGGCGACGCCGAAATTCGCCGCGCAGGCGATCCGCAAGACCGCCGAGGTCGGCTGGAAACCGATGCACCTGCTCAACGGCGTGTCGGCCAACATCGGCGCGGTGCTCAAGCCCGCGGGCCTGGAGAACTCCGTCGGCATCCTGTCGGCCGCCTATTTCAAGGATCAGACCGACCCGGTCTGGAAGGATGATCCCGGCTACAGGGAATGGGCGGCGTTCCTCGACCGGTACTACCCGGACGCCGATCGCACCAACAGCTCGGTCGTCAGCGGCTATCTATACGCGCAGGCGCTCGTCCAGGTGCTCAAGCAATGCGGCGACGATCTCACGCGCGACAACGTGATGAAACAGGCGGCGAATCTCAAGAACGTGGAATTCGGAATGCTGCTGCCGGGGATCACGGCCAATACCGGTCCGGAGGATTATGCGCCGCTCAAGCAGATGCAGATGCGGCGCTTTACCGGCGCGCACTGGGAGCTGTTCGGTCCGGTGATCATGGCTCAGCTCGGCGGCAGCTGAGCGCGGCGGCGCGCGCAGGCGCCGAGCCGATTGCGATGCGCGGACCCGCCGCGCATCGACATTTCATTGCTGCAACCAAGAAAGCGCGGATGGCCGTGCCTGACACGACGGCAGCCTGGAACGCGATCGGTGCGGCAGCGCTCAGACCGCTTCCTTGAGGTCCTTGGACGCGCGGAACGCGACTTTCTTGCTGGCCTTGATCTTGATCGGCTCGCCGGTCGCCGGATTGCGTCCCATCCGAGCGGCGCGGTGGCGCACCTGCAAGATGCCGAGCCCGACGAGGCGCAGACGGTTGCCCTTCTTCAGGTGCTTGACGATACTGTCCACCATGTCGTTGAGCATCGTCTCGGCCTGCTTCTTGGCGACTTCATGCTTCTCGGCAAGCTCCGCCGCGAGGTGCTTGAGGGTGACGGTCGGTTGGGGCTTCCCCGATTTCTTGGCTGCCATTGTCGATCCACTCCTGTTCGAGAGACTTGCAAAAGGCTTGAGAGACTGGCGTCCGACGCCGCAGATTGCGGCCTAGATCCATACGAGATTCGGGCTCGCCGTGCCACGGTGATCCATGGACATGCCGTCCTAAAGGCCAAATGCGGCCGGGGTCAATACGCATCAGGCAGGGCGCGGCGCCGGCTGGGGCGGTCCCGCTGCCGGCGCGAAGACCGAATCTATCTTGTAAAACAAGGAGTTGGACCGATCCTCTCGGCCTGGGCCGCAATGTCCCGCGGGCTCATCGCGTCGGTGTTTCCAACTGGAATCCAGCGGCCGTACGTTCCGTGCGAGCTGTCGCGGGTTCGCCAAAGCGCCGCATCAGCTCAGATAGGCCAGGCGCTTGCGCTCGATGAGATCGAAATCGATCATCCCGCCGACGCCCGGCACTTGCGGGCAGCGCGCGAGCCCGTCCTTGCCGATCTCGATGTCCTCGACGAGCCCGTACTTGTGCGCCCCGTGCGGCAGCAGCACCTCGAAATAGGTGGTGTTGCGGATCGCGCAGGCGAAGTGCAGCTGAGCGACATTGTTGAGCGAGTTGCCGCCGTGATGCACCTCGTAATTCATGTGGAACGCTTCCGCGAGGTGCGCGGCTTTCAGCATGGTGGTGAGCCCGCCCTTCACCGCGATGTCGCCGCGCAGCGCATCGGTCGCGCGCTCGGTCAGCCACACCGCGTAGGTGCCGATGTCGCCCAGGGGATATTCGGTGGCGATGATCGGGATGTCGAGCTTCCGCCGAAGCTGCACGTACGAATAGATGTCCTCCTCGTTGAGCGGGTCCTCGAACCAGAGAAAGCCGAGCCGCTCGACGGCACGGCCGACGAGCACGGCGTCGGGATAGCGATAGCTCCAGGTCGAATCGAGCATCAGCGTGAAGTCCTCACCGACCGCCGCGCGCACGGCTTCGCACACCTTGATGTCCTCCGGGGGGTTCTGCGGCGGATGAATCTTGTAGGCCTTCCAGCCTTCGGCCTTGAACTGCGCCGCCTCCGCCGCATACGCGTCGCGGTTTTCCAGCATCTGGCTCGACGCGTAGGCGCCGATCGCCGCCCGCCCGCCGCCGAGAAACTGGTAGAGCGGCATGCCGGCCGCCTTCGCGGCGAGGTCCCACAGCGCCGTATCGCAAGCGCCGATCGCGCGCAGGCCGAGGTGGCGCTGGCGCGCCCGCATCGCGGCGTGCAGGTCCTCGCGCGCGAGCGGGTCCTTGCCGATGAGCACCGGTTTCAGAAACCGGATCAGCGCGCCGGCATCGGTCTCCGCCGGGTTGACGGCGGACCCGAGAAAGGCATGGCCCTCGATCCCGGCGTCGGTGCTGATGCGCAACAGCCCGAGATTGCTGCGGCCCGAAGTGTTCTGCGCGCCCTGCGTATACCTGGTCGGCGGTATGTCGTCCCAGGCGAACAGGGTCAGCTCGACGGCGTCGATCTTCATGGCATCCTCCCCGAGAGGGGATGATCTTAAAATAAGTCCTCCGGCGAGGATCCGAACCTCAATCATGTTCGCGCTACGAGCCTGATCAATGGCACGCCGTATCTGGTCCTTGAACCTATTGCGGCAGCCTCTGGCAGCTCCCGCGGACGCATTGCAGCCCATGCCGACAGCCTATGTTCTTGATGATCCCGCCGCCCAATCGTCGCGGGCCGCATGCTCCTCCTTCCCCGGAGAGAGTGATCCCGGCCCCGGAGGTCGGCGGGCCTCCAGGCGCGACACGAGTGCAGGTACCGCCACGGCAGAGCGGGGCTCGCGCAAAGCATTGCGCGTTGCTGCGGCACGCGAAACCCAGACAGGAGCCGCCGAAGAAACCCAGCTCGCAGATCTGATTGATGGCGCAATCATTGTCGGCGGTGCAACTCTGCGCCAACCCTCCAGACGTGGTCAGAATTGAGAGAAGGACGCCGGCGCCAAGGGCCAGTACCGTTCGGGTTATCGTCGCCATGGTGCGCCTCGTGACGTGCACGCCAAGTTTTCGGCACCCCCGCGGGCCGGGCCCGCATGCGCTTATCGCGGCGGTCTTTGGCACCTGCCATGGACGCACTGCAGCCCCTGCCGGCACCCGATGCTCTTGATGACACCCCCGCCCAGCCTTTGCGGGCCGCACGCTCCGCCTACTGGCGCAGGACCAGTTCCGGTGCCGGATCCGGTGCCGGATCCGCCCGCGGGTCCCCGGCAAATCCCGGTATCACAAACACTACCCGGTCTCGTGCAATCGCGATTCGTGTTGCAGAATTCGAACTTGCACTCTCCAAAAAAGAAAAAATCCTTCCGACAGATGAAACCATCCCCGCAATCGGAATTGGCGCTGCAAAACGGAGTAAATAGTTGAGCAATTGCATCGGTGGGCGCAAAGCTCATGGCCAGCGCCGCAAAGCATAAGCATGCAATGGTTCCTGATCGGCCAAACATTTCAAACTATCCCCGCCGTTGCTGTAATTCCCGTCTTTCAACGGATGGTTTGCCGTCCAGATGAGCGTATCGCATCACGCGTATAGATCAAATGAAATAAGAGCTGCTGCGTGTGCGCGACGAGCGGCCGCTCCGTGCGCGACAACCTCGAGGCTGGGGCCGCGGCTGCCCCCGCCCCGCCGAAATGGCGCGCGGCCCGCGGCCATGGTATGGCGCCATCGCCGCCACGCGCATATGGAGACGAATTCCATGACCATCAAACGCCACGAGCCGTCGAAGATCCTCTCGAAGGTCGTCGAGGCCAATGGCTTCGTGTTCACCGCCGGGGTCGTCGCCGACGACCCCAAGCAGGACGCGAAGGGACAGACGCAGCAGATCCTCAGGGAGATCGATCGTTTGCTGGGATTGTGCGGCACCGACAAGAGCAAGGTCGTGAGCGCCACCATCTGGGTGCCGGACATCCGCCTGCGCGATGCCATGAACGAAGCCTGGAACGCGTGGACGGGCGGGCAGAATCTGCCCGGGCGCGCCTGCATCGAGGCCAAGCTCGCCGATCCGCGGCTCCTGGTCGAGATCGCCGTCGTCGCCGCCAAATGAGGCACTGCGCCTGAGAGATGCCGCGCACTGCCAGGCCGCCCCAGCGGGGGCTGCCGACGTGGTTTGCCTATGTAGCCCATCTGTGCTACGTGTCACCGCTCGATCATGGGCAAGACAGAAACCGTCCGAGCGCGAATCGAGCCGAAGCTGAAGCGAAGCGCCGAAGCCGTGCTCAAGAAGATCGGCCTCACTTCGAGCGAGGCGATCACGCTGTTCTATACGCAGATCAAGCTCGCGAATGGTCTTCCGTTTCCGCTCCGCGTTCCGAACCGGGAGACAAAACGCGCCATTCGCGAGGCGCGGGCGCGCAAAAACGTCGAGAGTTTCGAGTCCGTATCGGAATGGGCAAAGAACGCGCGCTCGCTGTGAAACAGCTCGATGCGCCGGGTCACGCAGCGGATACAGTTCCGAAATGATCTCAAGCGGCAGAAGCGGCGCGGCAGGAATATCGAGGAGCTCGTTGCCGCAGTCGAGCTGCTTGCCGAGGAAGGCGCGCTCCCGGCGGCCTATCGTCCCCACCAGCTTTCTGAGGAATGGAAGGGCGTTTGGGAGTGCCATATCGAACCGGACTGGCTTTTGATCTATGAAATTACCGAGACGGAGCTGTTGCTGATCCGCACCGGACGCCATTCCGACCTGTTCGATTAAATGCTCGGTTCCGTCTGCGGCGCACGATCCCGGATCGGAACCACATGATGCCGCCCGCCGTCTCTCCTGTGGTCGCCCCGACCCATGCCGCGTAAAAATCGCCGCGCCGTCATCATCGGCGGCTCGATGTCGGGCCTGTTCGCGGCGGCGTTTCTGCGCCGCATCGGCTGGGACGTCGACGTGTTCGAGCGCTCGCCGGTCGAGCTCGTCGGTCGCGGCGCCGGCATCACCACGCATCCCGAATTGCTCGACGCGCTCGAGAACAGCGGCGCCGGCACCCGCGAGCTCGGCATCGAAGTGCGTGAGCGCATCGCGATCGACCGCGACGGCCGCGTCCTCGGCACGCGGCCGCTGCGCCAGTTTCTGACCTCGTGGGATCGGCTGCAGCGCCTGCTGCGCGAGACGATCGACCCCGCGCATTATCACCTCGGCCACAACTTCGCGCGCGTCGATCAGGACGGCGGCGGCGTGCGCGTCTGTTTCGCCGAAGGCCGGACCGAGCGTGCAGATCTCCTCGTCGGCGGCGACGGCATCCGCTCCGCCGTGCGCGCCGAGCTCGCGCCGGAAGTGCAGCCGATCTATGCGGGCTATTACATCTGGCGCGGCGCGCCGAACGAGGCGGATCTCGCGCCGCAGACCCGCGCGAGCATCTTTCCGCATTTCGTCTTCTTCCTGCCCGCGCGCCAGCAGGTCATCGGCTATCCGATCGCCGGGTTCGACAACGACCTGCGGCCCGGCCGGCGGCGGTACAATTTCATCTGGTACCGCGTCGGCGACGCGCGCGAGCTCGAGCGGATGTGCGTCGACGCCGACGGCCGGCAGCACAAGTTCTCGGTGCCGCCGCCGCTGATCCGCGAGGACCTGATCGCGCGGATGCGGGCCGACGCCGAGGCGATCATGCCGCCGGCGTTTCTCGACTGCCTGCGCAACATCGCGCGGCCGTTCTTCACGCCGATCTACGATTTCTCCGCGCCGCGCCTGGTCTTCGGCCGGGTCGCGCTGGTCGGCGATGCCGCCTCGACCGCGCGCCCGCACATGGGCTTCGGCGTCGCCAAGGCCGGCGGCGACGCGCAGGCGCTCGCCGCCGCGCTCGCCGCGCACGACGACATCGACGCCGCGCTCGCGCACTATAACGCCGTGCGCCAACCGATCGGCGAGCGCATCATGCGGCACGGGCGCAAGCTCGGCACCCATCTCGGCGTCGATCTCGAGCGCGAGGAGGATCGCAGGATGCACGCGCTGCTGCAGGACCCCGGCGCGATGATGGATTGGATCGCGGTGCCGAATTTTCTCGCGAGCGCAGCATGAGCGAGCTGCCGAAACCCGATTACGCGCGCAACCTGCGCATCATCGGCCATTGCGACCAGGGCGGCCGGCCCGACGGCGTGCAGATCATGGTGCATCGCGGCCACGCCTACGTCGGGCACATGTTCTCCAAGGGCTTCAGCATCATCGACGTGCGCGATGCCAAGAACCCGCGCGCGGTGAATTATCTCCCCGCCCCGCCCGGCACCTGGAACATCCATCTGCAGACCCACGACGACCTGCTGCTGGTGATCCACGCCAAGGACATGTTCGCTGCGCCGGAATTTGCCGACGAGCGCGCCTACTACCGCGGCCAGCTCGGCAAAGCGGTCGGGACGGCGCAAGCAACGACCGCGGCCAGAGCCTGGTCGGCCGGGCTTGCGGTCTACGACCTTTCGCAGCCGCGAACCCCGCGCCGCATCGGCTTCCTGCCGGTCGAGGGCGGCGGCATTCATCGCATCTGGTACGTCGGCGGGCGCTGGGCCTACGTCTCGGCGCTGCTCGACGGCTTCACCGATTACATTTTCCTCACCGTCGACTTGGCGGATCCGAGCCATCCGCGCGAGGCCGGCCGCTATTGGATTCCCGGCATGCACCAGCGCGCGGGCGAGACGCCGTCCTGGCCGGCGACGAGCCGCTACGGCCTGCATCACGCCATCGTGCACGGCGACACCGCCTATGCGGCATGGCGCGACGCCGGCATGGTGGTGCTCGACGTCGCCGACCGCGCCGAGCCGAAGCTGATCGTGCATCGCAATTGGTCGCCGCCGTTCGGCGGCGGCACGCACAATTGCCTGCCGCTGCCGGATCGCGACCTGCTCGTCGTGCTCGACGAGGCGGTGCTCGACCATCAGGAGGACGGGCTGAAGCTCATCTGGGTGTTCGACAATCGCGCCAAGCGCAACCCGATCAGCATCTCGACGTTTCCCACGCCCGCCGAGGCCGATTACGTCGCCAAGGGCGGTCATTTCGGCCCGCACAATATTCACGAGAACCGGCCCGGCAGCTTCGCGAGCTCCGAGCTGATCTTCGCGACCTATCAGAACGCGGGCGTGCGCGCCTTCGACATCCGCGATCCCTACCGGCCGGTCGAGGTCGGCGCGCTGGTGCCGCCGGCGCCGGCGCGCATGATGGACCATCGGCCCAACCGCGCGCGCGTCGTCCAATCCGCCGACGTGTTCGTCGATGCCGCCGGGCTGGTCTATTGCACGGATTACAATGCGGGGCTTTACGTGCTGGAGTTCGATCCGTGAGGTTGGCTTCGCCCGATCCGGCGCGGGCTCGACCTCACGGTTCGCGGTCGGCGCGAATGATTTGATCACGGAGGCGACGAATGGTTCACGATCCGGCGAACATGGCGGCGCATGCTTCGCCCGCCGACACCAGGCTGCGTCGGCTATTGGGCGGCATGTCGATCTTCACCATGGTCATGACCGTTCCGCAGGTCCTGGCCATATGGGTCGGCCAGCAGGCCGCAGGCGTGTCGATCCTGTCGTGGAGCGCGTATCTCGCCTCCGCCGTGCTGTGGCTGTGGTTCGGGATGCGCCAGCACGACCGGAACATCTATTTGCCGTGCGTGGGCTGGATCGCGCTGGACGCTGCCGTCATCGTCGGCGCAATCGTTTACGGCTAGCCGCCGGCGGCGACCACCGCTCCTCACGATCGTTTCGACCGCGCGGCCCATCGCTCGGCCCATTGGCCAAGCGGCAGCAGCCGCCGGAGCAAGGCGCGACCCTCCGCGCTGAGCGAGTAGCCCTCGCCGCCGTGGATCACCAGCCTCCCCGCCCGCAGCTCCTTGAGCCGGGTGTTGAGCAGGGCCGGGTTGGTGTCGGCGGCGCCCTGCAGCGCCCGGAACGTCAAGGGCTCGCCGGACCGCGACAGTTCCCACAGCACGCGCAGCGTCATCCTGCGGCCGAGCAGATCGAGCAGCGCCATCACCGGACGGCCGGTGCGCGAGCCGCGTACCCGCCGGCCGGGCCTCGGAATCCCCATGCTTTACTTTCCATAGCCCATGCTGTAGCTATGAAAACCATAGCACATGGAGCCGCCCATGTCCGCCCGGATCGCGCCGGTACGGCCGCCGTATTCTGCGGAGATTCAGGCCGCGTTCGACCGCATCATGCCGCCGGGCGTGTCTCCCTTGGTGCTCTTCACGACGCTCGCGCGCGATGCGCGGCTCTACGAGCGGTTCCGCGGCGGCGGCCTGCTCGACAAGGGGCACCTGACGCTCAGGCAGCGCGAGGTCGTCATCGACCGGATCACCGCGCTCTGCGGCTCGGAGTACGAATGGGGCGTGCATGTCGCCTTCTTCGCGGAGCGGGTCGGCCTCGACGCGGCGATGTTGCGCTCGCTGGTGCACGGAACGGCCGGCGATCCGTGCTGGTCGGCCGAGGACAGGCTCCTGATCCGCGCCTGCGATCAGTTGCACGCGAGTTCCGATATCGACGACCCGCTTTGGGCCGAATTGCGCGAACACCTGAGCGAGATGGCCGTGGTCGAGATCCTGATGCTGGCGGGCTTCTACCGAACCGTGAGCTATCTGACCAACGCGCTGCGCCTTCCGCTCGAGAGCTACGCGGCGAGGTTCCCGGGCAAGACGCCATGAGCGGCCGGCGGCAAAGCACGCGATTGCCGCTACGACCCGCCGACTTCCACGCACAGCTCTGCCTGCGGCAGGTGAGCCCAGTGTAGCTTCTTGTAGTCGAATCCCTGCTCGATTGTAGGCTTGACCACCAGGAAATACGGCGAGATATCGAAGTCGCGCGGCGCATAAAGCGAATTATGGCGGATTTCCAAGATCTCTCGACGCGCCGCGCTGCATTCCACCAACGTGATCTTGGGCAGGATCGGATATTGGATCGCTTGAAACGCCTGCGCGATCAACGTCGAACAGATGAGCCGGGACGGGTCGCCGGACCCGAGCGCGATCATTCGCCGGCGCCAGCGCTGCGGCACCGGCAAGGGCACGAGATAGCGTATCAGATCGACAATGTTCTTGAGATCGTAGTTGAAACCAATGCGCTCGATCGCGTAAGCGCAGACTTTCCCACGGTCCTCCTCGCCGAGACCGACCGGGCGACATATGCGGGTGTGAAACTGGAGATATTTCGATAGCGGAACCGAGACGACCCCTTCGTCGACATTGGCCTCGACCAGCGAATGCGGTTCACCGTCCGGGGTCGTCTTGCGCCCGATCGGCCCGACGTAGAGCGCGGCGTGCGACCAGGTCGAATGCGTCAGGTACTTGATGACGCCCGATATGTGATTGTTGCCTTCGATCAGCAGCACGTCGCCCGGCTGCAACGATGCTTGCAGTGCCGCCGGATCGCTCGGCGTGAACGGCTCGTAGCCGCGCGCCGGCTTTTGCAGATAACGGGCGATCGCGCGCCCGACGCGGTCCAGCATCCAGCCCATGGCATCATCTCCCTCGGAGACGGGTCAGGCCTTACCATAGCATTCTTTCCGCTGGCCCGCGCCGACGAGGTGATCGAATGACGCCGAATTGACGGC
>WNGL01005104.1_pt1 | contig 15639 bp, 15 predicted proteins | sample 5400591 | NCBI WGS metagenome assembly WNGL01 (sample SAMN13153377, study PRJNA577476) | soil metagenome | isolation source: 80 cm soil or saprolite under Garry oak tree replicate 1 | place: USA:California | collected 2016-06-15
CGCGCGAGCCCACGACCATGACGACGATGGACAACGACGGTAGGCGTAGCGGCTCGGGTGGGGGGGCGGCCGCGGCCGCGAGCTCGCTGGTGTGTGCGGCCAGCCACGGGGCGGCATGCGTGAAACTGCTCGCGGCGTGATCGAAGTCGATCTGCAGGCCGCCGTCGGCCCCGGCCGAGACGACCTTGAGCCCGCGCACGGCGGCGGCGCGTAAGCGGCGACTGTGCAGCCGTCGCCGCAGGAAGGCGGTGGCGACCGCGTCCAGGAAGCCTTGTTCCCCGCTTTCACTCACCGCGTCTCACCCAGCAACCTTCGATAGGTGGCCAACCGTCCCGCACCTTTTCGCCAGCTGAACGCCGCTGCATGACGGGCCCCCTGCAGAGCCGAACGGTGACCTGGTCGGACCTGACGGGAGTCTAAGCGGGCTGGACGGCCGTGTCAAAGCGCACCATTGCCCTGGCTCCGTAGCCCGCGGCTGAAGGGAGACTCGGAGATCGTGTTACGACCTTCTCGGGCCGGCGAGTGATGCGTCGAAATCTGAGGTCGCGTCTGACCCTTTCCCCCGTGAATCCAAGTGGATACACCCCGAGGTATCTGAATTCACACTCTAGAAGCGCGCGCGACGCAATGGCAGGCTGGCCGCGATGGGTTACTCGCGTCCGCAGCTCAAGCTCCTCCTGCTCCTGGCCACGATCCTGCTCGTCGGCCTCGGCGTTCGCGAATGGCGCGCGGACTTTCCTGACGCCGCCGAGCGGCTCGAGCGCTTCGACCACGACGATCCGCCCTCGCCGATACCGCCCGCGCCCCGCCCCCGAGCGGCGGCCCGCTGGTCCCCCGCCCGCCTCGAAGCGGCTTCGCCACCTCGCGCACCCCAGCCGCCGCGGACACGCGTCACTCCCCCGGCGACACCCGCGGCCATTGACCCGCGTCCGCTCGACATCAATCACGCGACTGTAGAGCAGATCGCGAGGCTGCCCGGCGTCGGCCCAAGCCTCGCCCGACGCATCATCGACGAACGCGATCGAGTGGGGCGCTTCGACTCGCCGGAAGGGCTTCGCGGCATTCTCGGACTGGGACGGAAGAAGCTTGCCGCGCTTCGCGAGTACGTGACCGTCGGTGAGTGAGCCTGATGAAATGCACGAGGCGCCGCTCCTGCCCTTGGCCGCCGCCTTTGCTCTTGGCATCTATGCGAGCTCGTGGGCGGCTACCCCCACGTCATGGCTCCTGTGCGCGGGCGGGCTCCTGCTCACCGGGGCCGCCGTCGCGCTGGCTCTTGGCGGGGAGCGCGTCGCCACGGCGGGATTGCTCGCCCTCGCGGCCACCCTGGGAGCGCTCCGCGCCGCCAGCGATCCCCTTCCCGCCGATCACATCGCGCGGGCCGCGCTCGGGCCGCTGGTCAGCGTGGAAGGACGCCTGGCCGAAGAACCGGTGCGCTGGGCGGTAGACCGCACGCGGCTGCTCATCGACGTCGACGGCCTGCGCGACGGTCTCGATCTCCGGCCGGTATCGGGCCGGCTTCAAGTCTCGCTCTACGGTGAAACGGCCGCGGTGGGGGAAGGCCAGCGCGTGGCGCTGGACCTCAAGCTCTCGCGCCCGCGGGGCTTCAAGAATCCCGGCTCTTTCGACTATCCGGGCTTCCTGAGGCGAGAGGGAATCCTCCTCGTGGGCAGCGGGCGGGCCGAATCGCTCGTGCCCTTCACGTCCGACGACCCATCGTGGCCGGTGCGCGTCAAGCGCTGGGCCGTGGCGACGATCAGCGCGCATCTGCCTGAGACGTCCGCCGCCCTCATGGCCGGGCTGCTTCTCGGCGAGAAGAGCGGGCTTTCCCCCGAAGCAGGCGAGGCTTTTCGTCGCGCCGGTGTCTACCACATTCTCGCGGTCTCCGGCTTCAACGTGGCCCTCCTCGCCTCCTCGGTGTTCTTCGTGCTCTCGACGTGCGGCGTCCCGAGACGCGCCACGGCCGTGGCGGCGGGGCTGGCGCTCGTCGGATTCGCCCTCGTCGTCGGCGGACAGGCTTCGGTGCTCCGGGCCACCGTGATGGGACTGCTCCTGCTGGGAGCCATGCTGCTCGACCGGGAATCTCAGCTGATGAACGCCCTCGCCCTGGCCGTGATCGTGTTGCTCGGATGGCGGCCCGGCGACCTGGGCGAGCCCGGCTTTCAGCTCTCCTTCGCTGCCACGGCAGGGATCATCTATCTCACGCCGCCCGTCACCGCGTGGCTCTCGGCGCTGGGCTGGCCCGCGTGGCTCGCCACGTCGACGGCGGTGAGCCTGGGCGCCCAGGCGGCGGTGACGCCCGTGATGCTCGCCCACTTCAACCAGCTCTCGCTGATCGGAGTCGCCGCCAACCTCGTGGTAGTCCCGCTCGCCGCCGCCGGCACCACGCTGGGCATGCTCGCCCTTCTCATGGCTCTGGCCAGCGCATTCGCAGCCGATGTGCTCTTCCAGTCGCTCTGGCTCCTGCTCCTCGCCCTGCGCGCCGCAGTCTGGGCCGCGGCCGCGGTGCCAGCGGCCATGGTGCATCTGCCCGCCCCGAGCTGGGTGGCCATTGCCGCCTGGTGCGCGGCCTTGGCTCTCGTGCCGTACCTGGGCGGATCGCGGCGATGGTTTCGGGGAACGGCCCTGGCCTGTCTCGGCCTCTCGGTCGGCCTCTCCGTGTGGCCCTGGGTGAAGCCCAGCGACGGCCGCCTTCGCGTCACCTTCCTCGACGTGGGACAGGGCGACTCCATCCTGGTCGAGCTTCCCGAAGGCCCGCGTCTCCTCGTCGACGGCGGCCCCGCCGGCGGCAACCGGCTCGACGTGGGCGAGCGAGTGCTCGCGCCGTTTCTCTGGAATCGTCCCGCGGTCCGCCTCGACGCGGTGGCCCTCACGCATCCGGACTCCGATCACTCGGGCGGCCTGCGTGCCGTGCTCACGCGCTTTCGCGTGCGCGAATTTTGGGAAAACGGCCGCTGGATCACCGGCACCGAGGACACGCTCCGGGCCGTGGAGCGCTCTGGCGCTTGTCGGCGCACGCTCGTGGCGGGGCAGCGGCTCTGGCTCGGCTCGGCCCTCGTGACCGTTCTCAACCCCGACGGGATCCTTCCCCTCGACGAGCCGCCACCCTTTGGGCAGAACGAGGAGTCGCTGGTGCTGCGCCTGGACTGGCGCGGTTTCTCGCTCCTCCTGACGGGCGATCTCGGCGCTCCGGGCGAAGAGCACCTGCTTGCCTCGCATGCGCCCCTGCGGTCACTGGTGCTCAAGGTGGGCCACCACGGCAGCCGTTATTCGTCCACCGAGGATTTTCTCGATGCCACGCGGGCGTCCCTGGCCGTGATCTCCGTCGGAGCCCGCAATTCGTTCGGGCACCCGACCCCGGAGGCTCTCGGCCGCCTCGAGGCGGCGCGGGCCCAGATCTACAGAACCGACCGCGACGGCGCCGTGATGCTGGAGACGGACGGCAGCACGCTCTGGGTCACCCGATGGGCCGCGGGCACGGTGGATCGCTTTGATCTCGATCCGGAGCGAGGGCCTTAACGCACCGCGGCCCCCGACGTCAGGTCGAGGGCCGCGGTGGGACGCGCGGGAAGCGGGAGGAGACGGTGGACTAGCTCTCGAAGCTGCGTTCGTACTGCGTGCGCAGCCGCTCCAGCTCCTCGGGATCGAGACGCATGCCCAGGGAGAGCCCCATCTCACCCAGGATGGTCTTGATCTCGTTCAGGGACTTCTTACCGAAATTCTTGGTCTTGAGCAGCTCCGACTCCGTCTTCTGCACGAGGTCGGCGATGGTGCGAATGCTCGCGGTCTTGAGGCAGTTGGAGGCGCGCACGGACAGCTCGAGCTCATCGACATTGCGGAAGAGATGCTCGTTGAGCTCGACGCGCGGCGCGATCTCGGCCCCCGCCTCCGTGACCTCGGCCGCGGGCGGCGCGTTCTGCGGGAAATCCGTGAGCAGATCGAACTGGTCCTCGAGGATGCGCGCCGCTTCGCCCACCGCGGTCTCAGGGGTGATGCTGCCGTTGGTCCACACCTCGAGCACGAGGCGCTCCATGCCCGGATCCTGCTTCGAGGGCTCGACGTGGAAATTGACCCGCTTGACGGGGCAGAAATCCGAATCGATGAGCATGGCGTTGATGGGCAGGGCCTCGGGCTCGCGACGCTCCGCGGCCTGATAGCCGCGGCCCCGCTCCACGCAGAGCTCCATCTCGATCGAGCCGTCCTTGTCGAGATTGGCGAGGATGACATCGGGCGTGAGGATCTCCACATCGGCATCCGGCTCGAAATCGCGCGCGGAGATGGTGCGCGGCCCCTGCGCCTTGAGGCGAAGGAGCTTGGGCCGGTTCACGCTCACCGCGAAGACCAGCTTGCGGAGATTCATGATGATGTCGAGGGTGTCCTCGTTGACGCCTTGCAGATGCGAGAACTCGTGGAGCACGCCCTCGATCTTGGCCCACGTGGGCGCCGCTCCCGGGATCGAGGACAGGAGCACCCGGCGATAGGCATTGCCCACGGTGAGAGCGAAGCCCGGCTCGAAGGGCTCGACGGCGATCTGGCCGTGGGTGCGATCGCGGGTCAGCCACTCGTGGCGGACGGGAAGCACAAGCTGCTGCATCAGACGCCTCCTGGGGGGAATTGGCGGGCTACTGCGCCCGAGGAACGTCAGTATACCAGAAACGATGCGTGGACCAAACGTGCCCTCGAAGTTTGACTGATCCGTGAACCCCGGGCAAACTTAGGGAAAATCATGATGGAACGTCCCCGGTTTCTCAAAAGCTCGGCGGGCGCCCGGACTCACGCCGGCCGACCTCTGCGGCAGGCCGTGTGGGGAGTGGTGGCCCTGTGCGGCCTCTTCGTCGGCCTCCAGGTGTGGTGGCTGGTCACCGCCACTCCCACGGTGGCGGCGGGTCCCCGCATCATCGAGATCCCTCCTCACCTGGGTGTGCTCGACATCGCGCGCCGCCTCGACAAGGCCGATATCATCAGGAGCCCCTTCGGCTTCGCGCTCCTCGCCCTCGTCCAAGGACGGGCGCGCACCCTCAAGGCGGGCGAGTACGAGGTGCCCCAAGGGGCCAATACATTCGCCGTGCTGAGCCTGCTCGAAGGCGGCAAGGTGCTCTACCACCCCGTGCTCTTGAAGGAGGGCGGCTCCTTCGCCGAGCTGGCGCGGGCCATCGAGGCGGAGGGGCTGGCCCGCGCCGATGACGTGATCCGGGTCGGCCACGATCCCCTCTTCCTGCGGGCGCTCGAGATCCCCGCCGCCTCGGTCGAGGGCTACCTCTTTCCCGACACCTATCAGTTCGCCAAAGGCGTCACGCCCGAGGAGATGCTCGCGCGCATGGTGATGAAGATGCGGGCTCAGCTCACGCCTGAGCTCCTGAACACGGCGCGGGAGCGCGGCATCAACGTGCATCAGCTCCTCACCCTCGCCTCCATCATCGAGCGCGAGGCGGTCGTCCCCAGTGAGCTGCCCCTGATCTCCGCGGTATTCTGGAATCGCCTCAAGATCGACATGCCGCTTCAGGCCGACCCCACCGTGCAGTACGCCACCGGCAAGGGGCGACAGGCCCTCACCCGCGACGATCTGATCGTGGACCACCCCTACAATACCTATCGGCGACCAGGACTTCCCCCCGGTCCCATCGCCAATCCGGGGCTTCTGGCCATCCGCGCCGCCGTGAATCCCGCCCGGGTGAACTATCTGTACTTCGTGGCGATGGACGAGCGCCGCCATCAATTCTCGCAGAGCCTGAACGACCACAACGAGGCGGTGGCGCGGTATCGCCTCGGCAAGCTCCACTGACGCCGCCAACGGGCGCTGGAGTGGCCTCTTGTGCTATAAACACAGGCGAAGCCATGGCGCCCGGCGACGAGACGAGCACTCTCGAAATCCTGCCGGCGGCCGGACTGCGTGCCGCCCGGCCGCGCGCTCCGCGCTTTCCCCGCCTGTACCAGTTGATCCGGAGCGCCTGCGCCCCGATCCTGCGCGCCCGCTTCGATCTCGAAGTCTCCGGGCTCGACCGCGTGCCCCCCGAAGGTCCCTTCATTCTCGCGGCCAATCACCACAACTATCTCGACGGCATCGTGCTGGGCGTGGCCGTGCCACGGCCCATCAGCTTCCTCGTGATGCCGCGCGTCTTTCGCGCAAGCCCGCTCCATCCGCTCTTCCATCGCCGCATCGGCTCGATCCCCGTGAGTCTCGAGCGCCCCGACCCGGGCGCCATGAAGCGCACCCTCCGTGTGCTCGAAGACGGAGGGGTGGTGGGGATTTTCCCCGAAGGTCCCTTCAGTCGAGAAGGGCGGCTCGTCCCCGGCCAGCCCGGGGTGGCCATGATGGCGTTGCGCGCCGGGGTGCCCGTGGTGCCCGCGGCCATCAGCGGCACCTATGAGGCCCTCGCCGGCCGTCGTTTCTACATCCCCCGGGGGCGTCCCCTCGCCGTTCGCTTCGGGCATCCGCTGTATTTCCACCAGCCGCGCCGCCGCGCCAGCCACGCCGAGCGCGAAGAGATCACCCGCCGCATCATGGGGCATATCGCGGCGCTGCTGCATGCCGGCCGTCCCGCCGACACCCGGCGCGGAGAAGCCGGCGCTTCGTGACCGACGCAGGCGCCAATCCGGGATCCGGGAAGCCCTGGGGCGGCCGCTTCAGCGCGGGCGCCGATCCCACCGCCGAGGCTTTCACCTCCTCGCTTGCCTTCGACCGGCGGCTCTGGCCGCACGACATCCGCGGGAGCGCAGCGTGGGCGCGGGCGCTGGAGCGCGCGGGGCTGATCGACACGCCGGAGCGCACGGCCATCGAGCGGGGGCTCGAGTCGGTGCGGGCCGAGCTCGAAAGCGGGCGCTTCACCTTTCGGCGCGAGCTCGAAGACATCCACATGAACATCGAGCGCCGACTCATCGAGCTGGCGGGCCCGGTGGGGGGAAAGCTTCACACCGGCCGCTCGCGCAATGATCAGGTCGCCCTCGACGAGCGTCTCTACCTTCGCGACGTGCTGGGCGACCTCGACGGAGCGCTGGCCACGGTGCAGTCGGCCCTCCTCGCCCAGGCGGAGAAGCATCACGAGGCGGCCATGCCCGGCTACACGCACCTGCAGAGGGCCCAGCCGGTGCTCCTCGCCCATCACCTGCTCGCCTACGTCGCCATGCTCGATCGCGACCGCGAGCGCTTCGCGGACTGTGGCCGGCGCGTCAATGTCATGCCCCTGGGATCGGCGGCGCTGGCCGGGGCGGCGTTCGTGATCGATCGCGAGACCCTCGCCCGCGAGCTCGGCTTCTCCGCGCCCAGCCCGAACAGCATGGACGCGGTGGCCGATCGCGACTATGTCCTCGAGTTCCTCGCGGCCGCGGCCCTTCTCGGCATGCACTGCTCGCGGCTCGCCGCCGACCTCACCCTCTGGGCCACGGCGGAGTTCGGCTTCGTCGAGTTCGCCGATGCCTTCGCCACCGGCTCGTCGATCATGCCGCAGAAGAAGAACCCCGACGTCGCCGAGCTGATTCGCGGCAAGACCGGTCGCCTGTACGGCAACCTGGTGGCCGTGCTCACGGTGATGAAGGGCCTGCCCCTGACCTACAACTCCGACATGCAGGAGGACAAGGAGCCCCTCTTCGACACGGTGGACACGCTCGAGGCCGTGTTGCGGGTGCTGCCCCCCATGCTGGAGAGCCTCACCTTCCGGGTGGACAGAATGCTCCACGCGGCGGGCGCCTTCTACTCGACGGCCACCGACCTCGCCGACTATCTCGTGCGCAAGGGCGTGCCCTTCCGCGAAGCGCACGAGATCGTGGGACGCGCGGTGCGCGAGGGCATGGCCAAGGGCAAGGAGCTGGGCGAGCTGTCCCTGGAGGAGCTCAAGGGCTTCTCGACGCTCATCGAGAAGGACGTCTACGGAGCGCTGAGCGTCGAGTCCTCGCTCCGCGCGCGGGCGGTGACGGGGGGCACGGCGCCCGACGCCGTGGCCCGCGCCATCGCGCAGGCCCGGGCGCGCACGGCGAGGGAACCCACGCGGTGATCTGCCCCTCGCGGGGCGCGGTCATGGCGGCGGCGCTCGCCATGGCCGCCCTCGCCCTCGCCGGCTGTGGCAAGAAGGGCCCGATCGTGGCCCCCGAGCGTCGCCTGCCCGCGTCCGCCGCCGAGATGAGCACCACGGTCGAGGATCGCGTCATCGTCGTGAAATGGGACAATCCGCGCAACCGGGTCGACAACACTCGCCTCCGGGATCTGGCCGTGGTGCGGCTCTTCAGGCGCGAGGAGACGCCGGGCGCCGAGCCCAAGCCGGCCATGCTGTCGGGTGACCGCGTGGTCGGCTACGAGCAGATCGCGCAGATCGCCCTCGACGCGGCGCCTCCCCCCGGCGTGCAGTTGGCCGGAAGAACCGTGACGGTCACGGACGACAAGGGGCTGAGCTTCGGTCGCCGCTATGTCTACGTGGCCACCGCCGAGGACGGGAGCGGGCGCACGAGCGCTCCGTCTCCGCCGACCGGGGTCACCTTTCTCGCGGCTCCCACGCCACCCCCGGGTCTTTCCGTCCAGGCCGGCGACAGGCAGGCACGGCTCCGGTGGGAGGCACCCGCCACCTTCATCGACGGCACGCCCGTGTCCGGCGAGCTGCGCTATATCGTGCTCCGGGCGGCCGGAGAGGGCGGCCTCGCACCCCTCACGCCTGCCCCCATCGCCGCCACGACCTATACGGACACGGGTCTCGAGAACGAGATTACTTATCGCTACGCCGTGAAGGGCGTGCGTGTCGATCCCGCGGGCTCGGCGATCGGCCCCGCGTCGGTGGCGGTGGCCGCCACCCCTGTGGATACCACGCCGCCCTCGGCGCCCACGCGACTCGTCGCCATCCCAGCCACGGGCGGGGTGAGACTGGCCTGGAATCCGAGCCCTGAGGAGGACGTGGCGCAATACGCGATCTATCGAGGGGAAGGCACGGGGGCCCTGACGCGAATTGCCACCACGCAGGCGATCGCCACGATCTACACGGACAGGGACGTGCAGTCGGGCCGTACCTACCGCTACGCGGTCACTGCCCTCGACCGCGCCAAGCAAGCCAACGAAAGCCCCCGCTCCAACGAAGTCACCGTCACCGTCCCCTAGCGCACTCCGCGCGACCGGTGAACGGCGTGCCTGGTCCGGACTGACCTCCGACGCAGTACCACCCTCACCCTACCCTCTCCCTCTCCGAGGGAGAGGGACCTTCCGATTCCCTCGCCCCCGGAGGGGGAGAGGGCGGGGTGAGGGGGCGAGGGTGAGGGGGCGAGGGTGAAGGGGCGATGGCTCAGACCTCGTTGTCCCAGACCTGCTCCGGCGCCTGGCGACGCCTCAAGAGAGTGAGCGAGCCGTCGGGCTCGAGCATGACTTCGGGCGCCTGCGGATACGAGTTGTAGTTGATGGTGGCCATGGCGGCGCAGTACGCGCCCGCGCCACCGATCACGATGAGGTCATCGATCCGGGGGCGCGGCACCCAGCGCGGAGCCAGCGCTTCGGGATCGCCGGGGGCCGGGGTGAGAATGTCTCCCGACTCGCAGCAGGGCCCGACGAAGACCACCGCCACCTGCTCCCGCCCCTCGGCAAGGACGTCGATCGGATGCTGGGCCCCGTAGAGGGAGGGGCGCGCCAGCTCCGGCATCCCGGCGTCGAGCTTCGCGAAGACGTAGCCCTCGCTGCCCGTGTCCACGACGTCTACACAGGCGGCCACGATGGCGCCCGCATTGGCGACGAGGAAGGTACCGGGTTCGATCTCGAGGCCCAGGGTCCGGCCGTCGCGTCGGTGGAAAGCCTCGAGCTCGCCGCGCACGTGGCTACCCACGTCGAGCAGATCCACACTCGGCTCCTCGGGCATGCGTCCCACCTTGAAGCCGCCCCCCAGATTGACCACGGACACGTCGGGAAACCGACTCACGATGTCGAGGGTCATGCGCGCCACGCGTTTCCAGACTTCAGAATCGGTGCCGGATCCGATATGGCTGTGGAGGCGCGTGATGCGGAGGCGGTGGCGCTCGGCGGTGACCGTGACCTCGTCCAGGTACTCGTGCCAGATGCCGAAGCTCGAGGCGGGGCCGCCGGTATTGGTGCGCTTCGTCGATCCGCTGCCCAGACCCGGATTGATGCGCACCGAGACCTCGCCTCCCGGGGCGACCTTGCCGTACTCGTCGAGCTGGTAGAGGGAGCAGGCATTGAAGAGGATGCCGCGGCGCACGTGCTCGGCGAGCCGGCGCGAGGGCATCTGCGAGGTGAGCTGGATACGCTCGGGCGGGAAGCCGGCCCGGAGCGCGCGCTCCACCTCGAAGTCGCTCGACGCGTCCACGTGCAGACCCAGATCGCGGAAGAGGGCGAGGATGCCGTGGTTCGGATTGGCCTTCATGGCGTAGCGCAGGGTGAGGCCGTGAGGCGCGGGGAAGGTGAGGGCCTGACGCGCCGCCGCCTCGAGCCCGGCGCGGTCGTAGACGTAGCACGGGGTGCCGAAGCGCTCTCGCAACCGGGCGGCCACCTCGGCGGTGAGCCCCCCGGGCCAGCCAGGCGCGCGTGTGCCACTCATCCAGTCTCCTCCTTGTGGGTTTGCCGCCATCACGGCTCACGCCTCCCGCCGGCCGAGGGTCATAGTATCGCATCCGTGCGCCTGAAGCAGGGGCTCGCCGCGCCGAGGTGAAGGACTCTTGAAGTGTTTCCGGCTGGGGTGCTAAAGTGACACGACGTTCTCTCGCGGACAGCTTCGAGCCATGGAGGATCTCACTATGCGCCCCATGTTCCAGGGTTCCATCGTCGCGCTCGTCACTCCGTTCAACGACGGCAAGGTCGACGAGGCCAAGCTCCGGGAGCTCGTCGAGATGCACGTGGCGCAGGGCACGGACGGCATCGTGCCGTGCGGCACCACGGGCGAGTCACCCACCCTCAGTCACGACGAGCACCATCGCGTGGTCGAGATCGTCATCGAAGCGGCCCGCGGCCGCCTCCACGTCATCGCGGGCTCGGGATCCAACGCCACCTCGGAGGCGATCGACCTCACGCGCCACGCCAAGAAGGCCGGCGCCACGGGCGCGCTGGTGGTCAACCCGTACTACAACCGGCCGACCCAGGAGGGGCTCTACCGCCACTTCCGTGCCGTAGCCGAGGCAGTGGACATCCCGATCCTCGTCTACAACATCGCGGGGCGCACCGCCGTGAATGTCGAGACGGACACCCTCGCCCGCCTCGTCAAGGACTGCCCCAATATCGTGGGTGTCAAGGAAGCCTCGGGCTCGCTCGACCAGATGACGCAGGTCATCGTCGCCTGCGGCCCCGATTTCAGCGTGCTCTCGGGCGACGACAACATCACCCTGCCCCTGATGTCCGTGGGTGGCCGCGGCGTCATCTCCGTCGTCGCCAATATCGTGCCGCGCGAGACGGTCGAGATGACCCATGCCGCCCTCGCCGGCGACTGGAAGCTCGCGCGCGATCTCCACCTCAAGCTCTTCCCGCTCTCGCGCGCCATGTTCCTCGAGACCAACCCCATACCCGTCAAGGAAGCCATGGGGATGATGGGGATGCTGAAGCCCGAGTTCCGTCTGCCCATGTGCTCCATGGGCGCGGCCAATCGCGAGCGCCTCAAGACCATCCTCGTCCAGCACGGCCTCCTCAAGGGCTGAGCCCTGCGATGGCCGATGTCGTGATCGCCGGCGCCGCCGGCCGGATGGGCTGTCGTCTCGTCGCCCTCCTCCAGGAAGACAAAGAGCTTCGTCTGGTCGCCGCCCTCGAGGCGCCGGGCCATCCCTCGCTCGTCAAGGACGCAGGCGAGATCGCTGGCGTGGGCAAGCTGGGCGTGCCCATCACCGCGGATCCCGAGGGCGCCTTGGGGCGCGACCGTATTCTCATCGAGTTTTCCATCCCCGACGCGAGCCTCGGCCACCTGCGCATGACCGCCCGCCAGGGCGGGCGCGCGGTGATCGGCACCACGGGCTTCGCGGCAGCGCAGCGGGAAGAGATCGAGCGGCTGGCGCGCGACATTCCCATCCTCCTGTCCCCCAATATGAGTGTGGCGGTGAATGTGGCCTTCCATGTCCTCGCGGAGATGGCGCGGCTCCTTGGAGACGACTACGACGTGGAGATCAGCGAGGTGCATCACCGCTTCAAGAAGGACGCCCCCAGCGGCACCGCGGCCAAGATGGCGGAAGTGGTCGCCCAGGCGCTGGGGCGCGACCTGACCAAGGTGGGCGTCTACGGCCGCCACGGCCTGCCCGGCGAGCGCACGCGGAAGGAGATCGGCATCCACTCGCTCCGCTCGGGCGACGTGGTGGGGGACCACACCGTGAGCTTCGGCAATCTCGGCGAGCGCCTCGAGCTGACGCATCGGGCCCAGAACCGCGACACCTACGTGCGCGGCGCCCTCCGCGCGGCCAAGTTCATCGCCCAGGCCAAGCCCGGCCTCTACTCCATGCAAGACGTCCTCGGCCTGACGCAATGACGATCAGCACGATGACGACTGTCCACCCACAGCGCGCCGCCCTAGCCATCTCGACCAAGCAGAACATACCGACGAATGTCCGCCCGCAGCGGCCCGCCCTAACCGTCTCGCCCACGGTCAACATGCCGCCAGGCATGTTGAGGATTAAATGAAAATCGTCAGATTCAAGGCGGCGGGCAAGACACGCTACGGCGTCCTCGACGGCACGCACATCGTCGAGTACTTGGGCACGCCCTACGGTACGTTCAAGAAGGGGCGCAAGCGCTGGCCGGTGAAGCAGGCGGTGCTGCTCGCGCCCGTGGTCCCCACGAAGATCGTCGCCCTCGCCCTCAACTACCGCGAGCACGCGGAGGAGATGCGCCTGGCCGTCCCCGACGAGCCCCTGCTCTTCCTCAAGCCGCTCTCCGCCCTGTGCGGGCCCGACGATCCCATCATCTACCCGCCCCAGGCGACCCAGGTGGACTACGAGGGCGAGCTGGCCATCGTCATTCGCAAGCGCTGCCGGCACGCTTCTCCCGAGCGCGCGCGCGAGTACGTGCTGGGCTATACCTGCCTCAACGATCTCACGGCCCGCGACATCGAGGAGCACGACCATCAGAGAACCCGCGCCAAGGCTTTCGACACCTTCTGTCCCATCGGGCCCTGCATCTCCACCGACATCGATCCCAATGCCGCCGAGGTCGAGACCTGGGTCAACGGCGAGCGGCGCCAGGTCGGCAATACCAAGGGCTTCGTCTTCCCCGTCGAGGACGTAGTCGCCCGCGTCTCCGCCGTCATGACCCTTCTCGCGGGCGACGTCATCGCCACGGGCACCCCGGCCGGGGTCGGCCCGCTCCTGCCCGGCGACCGCGTCGAGGTGCGCATCGACGGCATCGGCAGCCTCAAGAACCCCGTCATCAAGCTCCAGGAGGCCTAGCGTGGCCGAATCCCCCAAAACGTTCGAGATGGCCGAGCGACTGCGCAAGCTGCCCCCGTATCTCTTCGCGGAGATCGACAAGAAGAAGCGCGAGGCGCGCGCCCGCGGCGCGGATCTCATCGACATGGGCATCGGCGATCCCGACCTGCCCACGCCGCCCCATATCATCGAGGCCCTCAAGCGCTCGGCGGAGAACGCGGCCAATCACCGCTACCCCGACTACGAGGGGCTGCTCTCCTTTCGCACGGCGGTCGCGCAGTGGTACAAGAGCCGCTTCGGCGTCACCCTGAACCCGGAGACCGAGGCGCTGACTCTGATCGGTTCCAAGGAAGGCACCGCGCACATGCCCCTGGCCTGGGTCAATCCGGGCGACGTCGTGCTCGTGCCCGATCCCGGCTATCCGGTGTACGCGGCGGGGACGTGGTTCGCGGGCGGCGAGGTGCACTTCATGCCCCTCCTGAGGAAGAACGGCTTCCTGCCCGATCTCGACGCCATTCCCGCCGATGTCGCGCGGCGGGCCAAGCTCATGTACCTCAACTACCCCAACAATCCCACGGCGGCCGTGGTGACCGGCGACTTCTTCGCGAGGGTCGTCGAGTTCGCCCGCAAGTACGGCATCATCGTGTGCCACGACGCCATGTACTCCGAGCTCCGCTTCGACGGCTACACCCCGCCCTCCTTCCTCGAGACGCCGGGGGCGATGGAGGTCGGCGTCGAGTTCCACTCGCTGTCCAAGACCTACTCCATGACCGGCTGGCGCCTGGGCTTCTGCGTCGGCAACGCGCGCTACCTGTCCGGCCTCGGCAAGATCAAGACCAATGTGGATTCGGGCGTCTTCCAGGCGGTGCAGGAAGCAGGCATCGCCGCCCTCACGGGGCCCCAGGATATTCCCGCGCAGTACCGCCGCGTGTACCAGGAGCGGCGCGACGTGGTGGTGGCGGGGCTCAAGTCGCTCGGCTGGGAGGTGGACGTGCCCAAGGCCGCCTTCTTCGTGTGGGCGCCCGTGCCCAAGGGCCTCGACTCGCGCAGTTTCGCCTCGCGCCTGCTCGACGAGGTGGGTTGCGTCGTCACGCCGGGGGTGGGCTTCGGTCCCTCGGGCGAGGGCTTCTACCGCGTGGCCCTCACCATCGACGCCAAGCGTCTCGCCGAGGCCATGGAGCGGCTGAAGGGGCTCAAGCTCTGAGTCAGGACAAGGTCTTCCTCGAGGACGTGCGCTTCTACGGCCACCACGGGGTGACGAAGGCGCAGCAGACCGTGGGGGCGTGGTTTTCCGTGGACGCGGAGCTCCATGTGGATCTCGGCCCCGCTGCGGCGTCGGACGATCTCAGGAGCACCGTGGACTACGGCGTGGTGGCCGCGCGTATCGTCGAGGTGTCGACCAAAGAGCGCGTCAATCTCCTCGAGCGACTGGCGGGGCGGCTCGCCACCATGCTCCTCGGGGAATTCCCCTGCTCCGAGGTGCGCGTGCGCGTGCGGAAGCTCACGCCGCCCATGGAAGGCCTGCAGGGCATACCGGGAGTCGAGCTCACCCGCCGGCGCTGAGCGGGGCGAGGGTCCGGCATGGCCAGGGTATTTCTCTCCGTGGGGTCCAATCTGGGCGATCGCGCCGCGCTGCTGCGCCAGGCCGTCGACCGCCTCCGGAGCCTGCCCGAGGTGGAATTCGTCGACGCCTCACCCGTGTACTGGACCGAGCCGTGGGAGCGGAGGCCGGGCGAGAGCTCGCAGAACCGGGAGACGTGGTTCTTCAACTGCGTGGTGGCCATCGAGACCACGCTCGAGCCGCCCTCCTTGCTGGAGCGCATGCAGGCGCTCGAGCGGGCCATGGGGCGGACGCGTGCCCCGGGCCGGCTCGAGGACCAGCGCTACGAGCCGCGCCCCCTCGACATCGACATCCTCCTCTACGACGACCGCGTGATCAGCGGCCACGATCACCTGCACATTCCTCATCTCCTGATGCACGAGCGCGCCTTCGTGCTGCGTCCCCTCGCCGATCTCGCCCCGGAGCTGGAGCATCCCGTGCTGTACCAGACCATCCGGGAGCTCCTCGACGCCCTCGCGGACGAGCACGAGGTGCGGCCCTCCGATTTGCCTGCCCGCTGGTTCGAGTAGGCGGGGCTCGACCCGGCCGTGGCGGACGACGAGTTCCGGCAGCAGGCGCTCCGGCACATCGACGCCCTCTACAATCTCGCCGTCTATCTGACCCGCAATGGCTCGGAGGCCGAGGACCTCGTCCAGGAAACCTATGCGAGGGCGCTCCGCTTTTCCCATCGATTCGAGCCGGGAACCTACATGCGCGCCTGGATGTTT
>WNGL01005335.1_pt1 | contig 15633 bp, 13 predicted proteins | sample 5400591 | NCBI WGS metagenome assembly WNGL01 (sample SAMN13153377, study PRJNA577476) | soil metagenome | isolation source: 80 cm soil or saprolite under Garry oak tree replicate 1 | place: USA:California | collected 2016-06-15
TGGTCGCGCTCTATGCGGATTGGACGAAACGCTTTCCGATCGTCTCGATCGAGGATGGTCTCGCCGAGGACGACTGGGATGGGTGGAAGCAGCTGACCGCCGCGCTCGGCGACCGGATGCAGCTCGTTGGGGACGACCTCTTCGTGACGAGCGTCGCCCGTCTGGAGCGCGGGATCAAGGAGAAGGCCGCGAACGCCATCCTCATCAAGGTGAACCAGATCGGCACGCTCACCGAGACGATCGACGCGGTCGCCCTCGCGAAGCGTGCAGGCTTCGCGTCGGTGATCTCGCACCGCTCAGGCGAAACCGAGGACACCACGATCGCAGATCTCGCCGTCGGGCTCGACACGGGTCAGATCAAGACCGGCTCGCTGTCCCGCACCGATCGCGTCGCCAAGTACAACCGGCTCATGGAGATCGAGCGCGAGCTCGGTGGCGCAGCCCGCTATCCAGGACGCGCCGCTTTCCCGCGCTTCCGGCGCGCCTAGCATCACGGGATGCTCGTTCGGCTGCTCGATGAGCTGACCGCCGCGGATCTGCCGGAGGCCGGAGGGAAGGGCGCCAACCTCGGTGAGCTTCGGCGCGCAGGTTTTCCGGTGCCGGACGGGTTCGTCATCACGACCGCGGCGTACGCGCTGGTCCGTTCGTCGGCGACGGCCGAGGACCTTCCCGACGCGAGCTTCGCCGGTCAGCAGGACACGATCCTGAGCGTGACCGGTGAGGACGCCGTTCTCGATGCGGTCCGCAAATGCTGGGCCTCGCTCTGGAACGACCGCGCTGTCGCGTATAGACAAACACACGATGTCCCGGCGCGCGGCCTCCGCCTCGCGGTGGTCGTGCAGCGCATGATCGATGCGGAGAGCGCGGGCGTGCTCTTCACCGCCGATCCCATAACCGGCCGCCGCAAGCGCGCCGCGATCGAAGCGGTTCGGGGCTTGGGCGAGCAGCTCGTTTCGGGATCAGTGAACCCCGACCACTTTGTCGTGAACACCCGATCCGGCGCAGTCCTCGAACGGCGCGGCGACATCCTGAGCGACGCGCAGCTCCGCGAAATCGCCGCGCTCGGAGCGCGGATCGAGGAGCACTTCGGCCGTCCGCAGGACATCGAGTGGGCGATCGATAGGGCGGGAAAGCTCTGGATCGTGCAGTCGCGCGACATCACCACGCTTTATCCACTTCCGCCGGCCGCACCCGACGACGAGAGCGATCTTCACGTGTACTTCTCGGCCAACGTCGCTCAGGGCGTGTTCGATCCGTTCACGCCGATGGGGCTGCAGACATTCCGGCTCCTAAGCTCCGCGTTCGCGACGGCGATCGGGCGGCCGGTCAAGGATCCCGCAGCCGGCGCGTCGCTGTACGCGGAATCGGGGATGCGCGTGTTCATCGACCTGACCCCCGTGCTCCGCGATCCGTTCGGCAGGGAGCTCCCGCCTCGCGTCATGAGCGCGATGGAGTTTCGGAGCAAGGCGATCTTCGAGAAGCTGCTCGAAGATCCACGGTTGCGTCCGCGCGGATCCGCGTCCCGATCGCGCTTTCGGCTCATCGGCGCGGTGCTCCATACCGGGGCGCCTCAGAACGCGGTTCGCGCCATGCTGCGGCCGGACGCCACGCGAAAGAGAGTGCTGGCCGAGCTTGATCGAGCTATTTCGAGCGTTCGCATTCCGGAAACATCCGCCGAGCGGCTCGACGCGTATGAGCGACTTATCCTCACCTTCCCACCCCGGTTCTTTCCCCGCTTGGTCGGCATCGTGATCCCCGGCGTGCTGAGCTACGCGCTCGCGGGCCGGCTGCTTGGCGCGCGCGCGCGACCGGGCGACCTGCAGACCGTCCTTCGCGGTCTTCCGCACAACCCCACGACGGAGATGGACCTCGGGCTCTGGGAGATCGCGCGGGCCGCGCGCGAGGATCCGGCGTCGCGCGACGCTCTGCGCACGCGGCCTCCCGCCGAGCTCTCGGCGCAGTACCGTGCCGGAACACTCCCGGCCCAGCTCCAAAAGCAGCTGACCGCTTTTCTCGAACGCTACGGGCACCGCGCGATCGCGGAGATCGATCTGGGAGTGAAGCGCTGGTCCGAAGATCCGGCGCATCTGCTCGGGGCGATCGCGAACTATCTCCGGCTGGGTGATGAGGCCACCGCACCGGACGTGCAGTTCGCACGCGGTGCGCGTGAGGCGGAGGCGATGATCAAAACGCTCGCGTCGCGCGTCCACGGCCCGCGTCGCGCGATCCTGCGCTTCCTTCTGGGGCGGGTCCGGCTCCTCGCTGGTCTGCGCGAGCAACCGAAGTTCCAGATCATGCGTGTCTTCGCGCTCGGCCACGCGCTCATCGCGCCGGTTGGCGCGGAGCTCGCCGAACGGGGACTGCTCGATGCGCCCGACGACGCGTTCTTTCTGACGCTGCCTGAGCTGCGTCGTGCGATCGCTGGCGAAGACCTGCGCGGGACCGTTGTTGATCGCCACGCGCTCTATCGGCGCGAGCAGAGCCGCCGCCACGTACCGCGCGTGCTTCTCTCCGACGGCACGGACGCGGAGACCGAAATTGCGGCCCCGACGGACGGTGCCATACGCGGCACGCCGGCATCTCCGGGCATCGCGCGCGGGGTCGCGCATGTCATCCGGTCGCCGGTCGGCGCGCGGCTCGAACCCGGCGAAGTGCTGGTGGCACCATCGACCGATCCTGGTTGGACCCCACTCTTCCTGACCGCGGGCGCGCTCGTGATGGAGATGGGCGGGATGATGTCGCACGGCGCCGTCGTCGCGCGCGAATACGGCATCCCCGCCGTCGTCGGAGTGCCCGGCGCCACCGATCGCATCGCGACGGGCGAGCACGTCACGGTCGACGGTTCAGCCGGAACGGTGGCAAAAGAAGTGGCAGCGGTCTAAGCGGCTTTGCTGCCCCAGCCGGCGTGACGGTGCTCGCCGCGAGAGCATTCGAGGCAGTAGTAGGCGCCATCCATATAACGTCCGAAGGGAACAGTCTTGTCGCAGCATGCGCACTGGTAGTAGAAGATTCGCTCGAGGACTCGGAACATCGCTGGACCTCCGCCGTGATCACGCCGAGCCGGCGAGGTTAGCTGTCGGGCTGGGGCGGCGTGCTTAGCGCCCCGCCTGCTTGCGCAGGTTTCGCCCCGGTGGTGGTTTCCCCGCTCCTGGTGGATTAGGCCTCCCGAATGGTATTCGGAGGCCTATCACAGCGACCGCATCGGCCGTTACTGATTGAGACGATTTCCCCCATAAAGGGGAGACCGGCCGCCCCTAAACTCACGCGAACGCGGAAACCGACGAGCGGGAGTGAGGAATAGATGGCATTACTGGAGCGCGTGCCCCAACTGGCACCGGCCGCGACGTCATCCGCGGAAGCTCCCGCCCCGATCGCGCCGGTCGCGATCGAAGAGACCGGTCTCACCCAGCAATTCATCGCCGACCTCGTCCTGAAGATCCTCTACCAAAAAGGTCAGGCGACCGCGGCCGACCTGGCCGACGTGATCTGCCTGCCCCTCGCCAAGATCCTCCTCGCCATCCTCGAGTTCCTCAAGGCGGAGCACCTCGTCGAGGTCAAGGGCAGCTCAGGCACGGCGGCGGCGACGTACATCTACGTCATCTCCGCGAAAGGCCAGGAGCGCGCGCGCGAAGCGTTCGCCAAGAATGGCTACGTCGGGGCCGCGCCAGTCCCGCTACCCGCGTACGTCAATCGCGTTCGCGCGCAGTCCATCGGCAGCATGCAGGTCACATTCGACGAGATCCGCAAGGCGCTCCACCATCTCGTCCTTCCCGAGAAGACTCTTCGCCAGCTCGGTCCCGCGATCAACAGCGGGCGCTCGATCTTTCTCTTCGGGCCTCCCGGCACCGGGAAGTCCTCGATCGCGGAGACCCTCGCGACGATGCTCCGCGGGAGCATCGTCCTGCCATACGCGATCCTCGTCGGTCAGCAGATCATTCGGGTCTTCGACCCATCGCGCCATCGCCCGCTCGTCGCGCTCGATGCGCGGTTCGACCGACGCTGGGTCCCGATCGCGCGCCCGTTCGTGGAGGTCGGTGGCGAGCTGACGCTCGAAGACCTCGACCTGACATTCGACGCGAACTCGAAGGTGCACGAGGCGCCCTTCCAGATGAAGGCGAGCGGCGGCGTGCTGCTCATCGACGACTTCGGACGGCAGCGCGCGTCGCCAGAGATGCTCCTCAACCGGTGGATCGTCCCGCTCGATCGCGACGTCGACTTCCTCACGCTCTCCGACGGGCGGAAGATCGAGGTCCCGTTCGACGTGCTCCTTGTCTTCGCGACGAACCGCACGCCCTCTTCGCTGGTGGATGAAGCGTTCCTGCGGCGGATCCAGTACAAGATCGAGGTGAAGCCGCCGACCGAGCAGGAGTTCTCGGAGATCCTGCGCCGCGTCTGCGAGACGCAGAAGATCACGTTCTATCCCAAGGCCGCCGAGTGGATCGCCGCGTACGCGCGCGAGCGCAACATCCCGCTCCGCTCGTGCCACCCGCGTGACCTCATGCAGCACCTCGGCGCCGCATCGCGCTTCCTGCTGAAGCCTGCGGAGCTCACGCCCGAGCTCGTCGAGCTCGCATGCGAGACGTATTTCGTTCCGATCTAGGGTTTAGGCGGCAACATCGTCCCAGCCCGATCGGACTTAGAAATCGACGAAGTAGTCGAAATTCCGTTCGCGTGGCTGCGGGGTCGTCCGCAGAACGACCCAATGGTGTTTCGCGTCGGCAACGCCCTCCTCTTCGACCCTCCACCCAAGGTTGCTGGAGCAGAATGCGGCTGCCTTCTTGACGGATGGGAGCTGGTAGTCGTCGAGGAAGATCACACTGCCACCATGGACCAATCGCCCAAGAAACATGAGGTCGAGGAACACGCCATCGAAGCGGTGGTTGCCGTCAACGAATGCGAAGTCGAATTGGCGCGTCTCGGCGAGCAGGCGCGGTAGCGCGATTTCCGACCGTTCGGGGTAGAAATCGAGACGATCGCGAAGGCCCGCGTCGTCGATCAGCTGGAGGCCGATCGCGGCGAATGAGAGGATCTGGTTCGGGTCGATTGCTAGATGACGGATGCGCGGCGAATGATTCGATAGCAGCCCGCGAAAAATGAAGAGTGCCGAGATCCCGTAGCCAAGCCCGATCTCGATGCTCGACGCTGCGCGCTCCTTGGTTACCCAGTGGCTCAGAGCCTCACCCTCATGAGGATGGATCGCGACGGGGAAGAGCGTATGAGTTGTGCCGTCCGATCGAGCCTTCACGCTGCCACCGCCCGCGCGGTCAATGACCTTTTGGACCTGCTCGATCTCGGACCCCACGGTATAAGTCTCACCGCCGTCGTTAGCCTCTGTCCAACCTGGACGGGTCACCCGTGCCCGCACGACGCCCGTTTCATTAGCGCGCTGGCTCGAACTCCTCATCCTCGACCGCCTCGATCTCGGCCGTTCCGAGCTTGTGAATTGGCGGCGAGAAGAAGCGTTGCGCTAGGAAAGTAGGCACGATCGCAGAGAGGATCACAGTCGTGATGAGCACCGAGAACTGAGTCCTGTCGATGATCCCCGCGTTCAGCCCGTAGAGCGAAGAGATCGTTCCAAACGTCAAGCCGGTGCTCATGAGCAGCGTCGTGTAGATCGCGTGCGGCCGCAGCCACAGCAGGGAGGCCGGATAGACCCCGACGAACTTCGCGGCGATCTTTACGACGAAGAAGGCTGCAAGGAGCGGGAGCGCGCCGGCGAGCGCGCCGAGACTCACGTTCATACCGCCCTTCAGGAAGAAGAACGGGGTAAGAAGTGAGAAGGCGACGACACGGAAGCGCTTCTGCTGCTCGCGGTGCGTTCGGAAGACACGGGCGACGGCCAGACCAAGGAGGAAGGCCGGTAGTACGGCCTGGCTCTTCGCGAGGTCCGCCGTCCACATGAGGATGAATATCGCGAGGAACGCTCCCTTGATCTCGGGCTCGATGACCCGGTCGCCGTAGCGGCGGAAGAACCAGGGCTGCAGGGCGAGCATCGCGACGATCACGACGACCGATACCGCGACGAAGAGCGCCAAGAAGGGCGTGGGCTGAACGAAGAGCGCCGAAAGCGCGGTCGCCGTCCCCAGATCGGTGACGAACGTGGCGGCCATGATGATCTTGCCGATCTCGGTGTTCGTGAGGCCCGTCTCGACGAGCACCGCATAGACGACCGCGAGCGACGTTGTCGATAGGGCGATGCCCGCGATCTCTGACTGCCGAATATCCCAACCCGCCACGACGTACGCAAAGAGGCCGGCCGCCGCGAACGGGACAGCGAACGAAAGACCGCCGATGACCACGGACTCGCGGAAGCGCTGACGGAAGAGGCCGGGATCGACCTCCGCGCCAGCGAGGAAAGTCAGGACGATCCCGGCGAACGCAGCGAGGAAGTCGATCCACGGCGTGCTCGTCACCCCGAGGACGTTGCCGGCGAACACGCCGAGCCCGATCTCGATGATCGCCACGGAGATGCCGAGCTCGACGCTGGCCATAGAGGCCAGGAGCACGAGCGCCGCGAGGATGGTCGCCGCCGCGAGGGTTTCCATGTCCGACCTCCACCAACGTCGTCTTGGTAGAAGCCATCAGCCGCTCGGGCGGCGGTTCCGGGGAGCCTCATCCCCCGCGGGAAGCTAGGTCTTCTTCTTCGCCTTCGTCGCGGCTTTGGCGATCCGGCTGCGTCGCCGGCGGGCGCTGTTCTTGTGGATCGACCCGCGTTTTGCGGCTTTGTCGAGAGCGCTCGCGGCGGCGGAGATCATCTCGCCGGCCTTCTCACCACCCTTGCTGATGGCGTCGCGTGCCGTACGCACGGCGGTCCGGGCCGCTGAGCGGCCGATCGTCCGCATCGATGTCCGGCGCTGGGTCTGGCGGATGCGCTTGAGTGCGGAGCGCTTGCGTTTCTTAGCTGGCATAGATGCGAACGATACCGGATGCCTCAAAATCAACGGCCTTGCCGATGTCGATCGCGCGCGCCTCGGCGATCATGATCGTCACCCTCGTCGCGAGCCGGGTCCTTGGCTGGCTGCGCCTGTCGGTCATCGGGGCGCATTTCGGCGAGACGCCCGAGCTCGACGCTTTCTGGGCTGCGTTCAAGATCCCCGACGCCATCTTCGGCCTGGTGGTCGCGGGCGCGCTCGCGTCCGCGTTCATTCCCGTGTTCACGAGCTACCTCGCGCGGGAACGCGAGGACGAGGCGTGGCACGTCGCGTCGAGCGTGATGAACGCCGTCCTGCTCCTCCTCGTGGGCTTCTCCGTCGTCATGTGGGTCGCGGCGCCGTACGTCGTGCCGACATTCGTGGCGCCATTCCGCGACCCGAAGCAGATCGAGCTCACCGTGAACCTCACCCGTCTCATGCTGCTGTCGCCCATCTTCATGGGCCTCTCGTCCCTTACGACGGGGATCCTCAACTCGTACCGGCAGTTTCTTTCGAGCGCGACCGCGCCGCTCGTCTACAACCTGGTCATCATCCTGTTCACACAGTTCGGATATCCGTTCCTCGGCATCCATGCGGTCGCGATAGGCGTCGTCGTCGGCGCGCTGGTGATGTGGCTCGTCCAGCTTCCCGAGCTCACGTTCCGGCGTACGCGCTATTCGTTCTCACTCGATCTCTCGCACTCCGGCGTTCGCGACGTCATGCGTCTCGCCGGCCCGCGCACGCTCGCCTTGGGCGCCGTCCAGATCGTCTTCTTCGTGGACACCTATCTCGCGTCGGGCATGGCGGCGGGCTCGTTGACCGCGCTCGTCTACGCGAACCAGCTGTTGCTCCTCCCGCTCGGCGTCTTCTCGATCGCGATCAGCGCCGCCGTCTTCCCGACGCTTTCGCACTACGCATCGCTCGGCCAGGTGGCTCGCATGCGCGATACGGTGCAGCAGGCGATCCGCTGGATCCTGTTCCTCACGCTGCCGACCGCGATCGTGATGATCGTGTTGCGCCGGCCGATCGTGAACCTCCTTTTTCAGTACGGAAGCTTTGGGCCGGAAGCGCGCGAGGCGACCCAGGCGGCCTTCCTTTTCTACTCGCTCGGCCTGGCGGGGCATGCCCTCGTGCAGATCCTCGCAAGGGTGTACTTCGCGTCGCGTGACACCACGACGCCGCTCGCGCTCACGCTCATCTCGATCGGAGCGAATGTCGTCCTCAGTGTCACGCTCGCCCTGGGCCTGAATATGGGCATCAATGGTCTTGCGCTCGCGAACTCGATAGCGACACTGCTCGAAGCGGCGCTCTTGTTCATCCTCCTCGCGTCCCGGGCTCGGCTGCGCCTTGTCGGTCTAGGCGTTGAAACGCTCAAACAGCTCAGCGCGAGCCTCCTCATGGGCGTGGCCATGTTCGGGTTCATCCGCGTCACAAACCTGCCGTTCGATCTCTTCGTCGACCCTCCCAAGCTCGTGCTGGCGCTCCAAACGATCCTCGCGGCGGCGGTCGGCGGGCTCGTGTATCTCGCCGCGGCCTACCTGCTCCGGATCGGCGAGCTGCAGGAGATCGTCGCGGTCGTCCGCGCCCGAGTCATGCGCAAACGCGGGCCGTAAGCGCGCCACGAGATCAGGCCTTCCGCTTCCTTCTCCAGCTGATACCGAATATTCACTCAGCAGTGATAGTCAATGCCGCGTAGAGTATTCATGTGGCAACGACCGAAGCAGAGCTCGCGGGACTTGTCGCGCGCATGCGCGCCACCACCGCCCGGTCGCCTGACGCGTGGGGCGACGTCGATCTGACATTTACGCAGCTCCGCGCGCTCTTCGTGCTCGCTGCCGCGCAGCACTCCGTGCGCGTGAGCGATCTAGCCAAAAGCCTCCACATGAGCCTCGCCAGCGCGTCGGCGCTGAGCGACCGGCTGGTTCGTCTTGGATACATTGGCCGCCGGGAAGATCCCTCTGATCGCCGCGCGGTTCTGCTCGAGCTCGCTGCGAAAGGGTCTCGGCTCCTCGCGCGTCTCGAGCGTCGATCCAATGCGCAGCTCCGATACGCGTTGCGGCGGATGAGTCAGCACGAGCGCGACGCGCTCGCGACCTCCCTTCGCGCGTTCGTGCGCGTCCTTTCGCCCAAAGCTCGGTCGTCGACTCGGACTGTGATAAAGAGATCGTCGTGACCGCACAGAACGGCAACGTGATCGAGACGACCGACCTCACGAAGCGATACGGCGATGTTGTCGCGGTCGACCATCTGACGCTGCGGGTACCGCGGGGCGGCGTCTTCGGATTCCTCGGCCCCAACGGGTCGGGCAAGACGACGACGATGGGCATGCTTCTCGGGCTCGTGCACCCGACCTCCGGAGAGGCGCGGATATTCGGCGACCCCGCTCGCCATCCGGCGACGCTCCGGCGTGTCGGCGCGATGGTCGAGACGCCCACGTTCTATCCGTACCTGTCGGGGCGGGCGAATCTGCGCTACTTCCAAGCGATCGGGGGGCGCGGCGCGCCAGCCGACGTGGATCGTCTTCTCGACCTCGTCGACCTCGGAAAGCGTGCCGGCAGCAAGTACGCGACCTACTCGCTCGGGATGAAGCAGCGCCTCGGGATCGCCTGCGCGCTTCTCGGCGACCCCGAGCTCGTCTTCCTCGACGAACCGACGAACGGGCTCGATCCTGCGGGTGTTGTCGAGGTCCGCGAGCTCGTCCGCGATCTCGGAAAGGGCGGACGGACCGTCGTCCTCTCGAGCCACCTGCTCTCGGAGACCGAGCTCGTGTGCGACAACGTCGCCGTGCTTTCGCGCGGCAAGCTCATCGCCCAGGGCTCCATTCAGGAGCTGCTACGGCAGCACGACGGATTTCGCCTGCGTACGACCGACGATGCGAAAGCCCGCGCGACGCTCGCCGAGATCCGTTGGGTGCAGCACGTCGAGCCTCAGGACGGCGGCCTGATGGTCACGGCCCCTCCGGACCGCTCGTGGGAGATCTCGCGGGCCCTCGCGCTGCGCGAGGTCTACGTGAACGAGCTCATGCCGGTGCACCGGTCGCTGGAGGAATTCTTCATGGAGATCACCGGGACGGATCCGGCGACCGGGAAAGAGCGGTCGTGATCGGTAATGTCGCGAACCTGTCACGGTGGGAGTGGTTCAAGCTCCGCAGGCGCTGGATGCTGTGGATCCTTCTGGTGTTCGCGATCCTCTTCGCTCAGCTTGCGGTGTGGGGTCAGTTCTTCTCATACCGGAATCTTCAGACGACCGGCGGAGAGCTCACCGTGCCCGCGTCCCTCCAGCAGCAGCAGGGACGGGCGCCGCGCACCGTCGCGTGCAACGACCTCCTCTCGGGGGATCCCGCGCGGCAGCCGTCCGATCTCGACGCCCAGGTCGTTGCGGGGCTCGCGGCGCAATGTCGCCAGCAGGCGGCCACATTGCCGGCACGGCTCGCGCGCGCGTACCAGGGCTTCACTCTGCCGGGCAGCGTTTCGACCGCCCTCGGCATCGTGCAGACCCTCGCCCTCATCCTCATCGCGATCCTCACGGCGTCGGCGATCGGGATCGACTACGGAGCCGGCACGCTGCGATCGGTGCTCACGCAGGGTGTCGGGCGGTGGCCTTACTTGACTGCCAAGATCATCACCCTCGCCGTCATCGCATTCTTCGGCCTCGTTGCGGCGCTCGCGACCGTGGCGATCAGCAGCCTCATCGCGTCGGCCATCGCGGGCGCGCCCCCTGAGGGCGCAACGACGGCGAGCTGGTCGGACGCCGGGCTTGCGCTCTGGAAGGCCTGGAGCTCGACCCTTCCGTACCTCGCGCTCACGACCTTCGTGACCGTCGTTGCGAGATCGTCCGCGGCGGGGATGGCGATCGGGCTTGGCTACTACTTCGCCGAGCAGCTCATCGTGGCGCTCTTCTCGAACCTCTTCAGCTGGTTCCAGAACGTCGCCGATTTCTTCCTCGTCCGGAACATCTCGGGTTGGATCGGCGGCTCGGGTGGCCTCGCCGGCGGGACGCTTCCCGATCAGACGCACGCCGCCATCGTTCTCGCGGTCTACACGCTCATCCTTGGCGGCGTCGCCTTTTGGCTGTTCGAGCGGCGCGACGTCCAGGGGGCGACGGGCGGAGGGTGATCCGGCGCGTCTGACCCTAATCTGAGGCGCGATGGCTGAGCTCGCCCGTATCCGCAACTTCTGCGTCATCGCGCACGTGGACCACGGCAAGACGACCCTATCCGATCGCCTGCTGGAGACGACCGGGACCGTGCCGCTCCGCGAGATGCGCGATCAGATGCTCGACTCGATGGAGCTTGAGCGCGAGCACGGGATCACCATCAAGGCGCGCGCGGTCCGCATGGCCTGGCGCGACCACGAGCTGAATCTCATCGATACTCCCGGCCACGTCGACTTCACCTACGAGGTGAGCCGCTCCCTCGCGGCGTGCGAGGGCGCGGTGCTGCTCGTCGACGCGTCGCAGGGGATCGAGGCGCAGACGCTCGCGAACGCCTACCTGGCCGTGGAGCAGGGCCTCGAGGTCATTCCGGTCATCAACAAGATCGACCTCCCGAACATCGACATCGACGTGATCCGCGAGGAGCTCCGCACGACGCTCGGCTTCCGAGACAAGGAGATCCTCCTCGTCTCGGGAAAGACCGGCGCGGGCGTGACCGAGCTGCTCGACGCGATCGTCGAGCGAGTGCCCCCACCCGTGGGCGACGTGGACGCGCCGCTCCGCGCGCTCATCTTCGACTCGCATTACGACGCGTACAAGGGTGTCGTCGCGCACATCCGCGTGATCGACGGCTCGCTCACCGCGCACGACCGCATCCGTCTCATCGCGACCGAGCGCGAAAGCGAGCTGCTCGAGCTTGGCGTGTTCGTTCCAGACGCGCGGCCCATCCCGCGGCTCGAGACGGGCGAGACCGGCTACGTCGCGACCGGCCTCAAGGCGGTCGCCGACTGCCGCGTCGGCGACACGCTCACCCTCGCGTCGCGGCCCGCGACGAACCCGCTTCCGGGCTACCGGCCGGCGAAGCCGATGGTCTTCGCAGGGTTCTATCCCTCCAACGCGCAGGACTACCCGCTCCTCAAGGACGCGATGGAGAAGCTCCGTCTCAACGACGCCTCGCTCATCTACGAGCCGGAGACCTCCCAGGCGCTGGGCTTCGGATTCCGCGCCGGGTTCCTCGGCCTCCTCCACCTCGAGATCGTGCAGGAGCGGCTTGAGCGTGAGTACGACATCGACCTTATCGCCACGTCGCCGTCCGTCGAGTACCGCGTGATCACGCAGAAAGGCGCGGAGGTCGCGATCGACAACCCGGCGCTCCTGCCGGACCCGGGGACGATCGTCGAGATCCGCGAGCCGTGGATGAAGGTGACGGTCATCGTGCCGACCACGCACGTCGGTCCGGTGATGGAGCTCGCACAGACCAAACGCGCGTCCCTCGCGGACATGAGCTACGTCGATCCGACGCGGGCGATGCTGAAGTACGACATGCCGCTCTCCGAGGTGATCGTCGATTTCTACGATCAGCTCAAGTCGAGCTCGCGCGGCTACGCCTCGCTCGACTACGAGTTCGCGGAGTACCGCCCGGCGGATCTCGTGCGCCTCGACATCCGCGTCGCGGGGACGATCGTCGACGCTCTCTCGATCATCACGCACCGCGAGCGCGCGCAGCAGTCGGGCCGCGTCCTCGTGAACAGGCTCCGCGGCCTCATCCCGAAGCAGATGTTCGATGTGCGCATACAGGCCGCGATCGGGGGGAAGATCGTCGCGAGCGAGACGGTGAAGGCGAAGCGCAAGGACGTGCTCGCGAAGTGCTACGGCGGCGACATCACCCGCAAGCGGAAGCTGCTCGAGAAGCAGAAGGAAGGCAAGAAGCGCATGAAGATGGTGGGGTCGGTCGAGATCCCACAGGAGGCCTTCCTCGCGGTGCTCCGGATCGGCGACGAGACGTGAGGGGGCCGAAGATCCAGTTCGAGCACCCGACGCAGCTCGCAGCGTCCACCTTCCTGCGCGCCGTGTCCGAGAACGACGCGGCCGCGATGTGGGAGAAGCTGTCGCGCGAGACGCGTGGCCTGCTCGAAGGGCTCTACGCGGCGCGCTCCGCGGTGGCGCTCCAGCACGCCGCGGGCGTCGAACCGACCGGCCTCGACGCGCGCCTCGCCGAGGTCGTCGCCCCGCTTCGCGTCTCGGTCATCGCGGCGCTGGGCGGAGCGGAGCGGATGGGCGAGTTCGGCGTCTCGGGAGCGCGCCTGGTGGACCGCGCCACGGCCTACGTGCTCCTGCTCCCCGACTTCGGCGAGGAGCGGATCGTGAGGGAGACGGAGTGGAAGCCAAGTCATCTGCTCGCCTTCGTCCACGAGTCGCGCGAGTGGCTCATCGATCTCGGGCGCACCGCCGAGCTGTCGGCGGAGGCGGAGCTGCCAAATCCGCTGGGGGTGACGCGATGACACGCGGGATCGGCCTCTATGTGCACATTCCCTTCTGCGCCTCGCGCTGCCCGTATTGCGACTTCGCGACCGCGCCGGCGACGACCGCGCTCCGCGGGCGGTACCTCGAGGCGCTTGGCCGCGAGATCGCTCGCGAAGGCGAGGTCCAGAGCCGGCCTCGGGTGCGCACCCTCTTCTTCGGCGGCGGCACGCCGAGCCTTCTCGAGCCTGCCGAGATCGAGCGCCTCGGCGACGATCTCCGGCGAGCATTCGTGTTTCGCCCCCGCGAGGTGACGCTGGAGGCGAATCCGGCGACGCTCGACCGGGCACGCCTCGACGCCTGGCTCGCGCTCGGCCTCACGCGCCTCTCGCTCGGCGCGCAGAGCTTCGATGCGAGCGGCCTGCGCGCCCTCGGACGGACCCACCAGCCGGAAGACAGCGGGGCCGCCGTCGCCGTCGCCCGTGAGGCGCGCCTCGACGTCAATCTCGATCTCATCTTCGGCTGGCCGGGGCAGACAGTCGCGGCGTGGGAGCGCGATCTCGACGTCGCGGCCGGGCTCGGGCCCGATCACGTGTCCTGCTACCCGCTCGAGCTGCGGCTCGACCCCGACGGGTCCATCCCGAACTGGCCAGGCGGCGGGTGGCCGGTGCTCCAGCGGTGGCGCGCTGCGGCCGCCGCGGCACAGCCCGACGACGCCGGTATTGCCCGTATGTACCGGGTCGCAGAGCGCTCGCTCGGTCGCGCCGGCTATCGCCATTACGAGATCGCGAACTGGGCGCGGCCCCAAAAGCGTTCGCTGCACAACCTCGGGTACTGGCGCGACCGCGACTGGCTCGGCGTGGGCGCCGGCGCGCACACCCATCTGGCGGGCGAGCGCTCGGCGAACCCGGCTGATCTGCGCGCGTACATCGCGCGGGTCGAGTCCGGGTCCGCGCGGGCCATCGACGCCGACGCCGATCCACCGAGCGAGAACGCCATGCTCGCGCTGCGACTTGATTCGGGCCTCGATCTCGAGCGGTATGCGGCGCGGTTCGGAGATACGGCCGCGACACGCGTACGCAGCGCTCTACGAGAGGTCGAGCCGGCGCACCTCGTCCAGGTGAACGGTCGTCGCGCGCGGCTTACCGCCCGGGGACGCCTGCTGGCGAGCGAAGTCTTCATCCGTCTTCTCCCGTAGCAACGGCAGCGCTCAATTCCCGCGCTTGCTATGCAAACCGGAATTCGATATGCATCACGCGAACACTCCACCGATTTTTGGGGAGGAACCATGCAGGAAGACGAAGGCACCGATTGGTCCGCGCAGAAGGAGCCCGGCTCGGTCTGGCCCACGCCGCTTCCATCGAGCCCCACGCCACCCCCGCCGTCGCCGATGAGCGGCTCATCGACCGGCGGCGGCGGTCGCAAGACCACGCGTCGCAAGGCGACGGCGAGCGCAGGCGGACGAAAGAAAACCGCGAAGCGCGCGACGCCCCGACGTAAGGCGACCGCGAAGCGCAGCACGGCAAAGCGCGCCACCGCCAAGCGCAGCACGGCGAAACGGACCACGGCGAAGCGTAGCGGCCGCAAGACGACGGCTCGCCGCAAGACCGCCAGGCGTTCGACGGCGAAGCGCACGACGCGCCGCAGCTCCGCGACACGCAAGAAGCGCCGCTAACAGCGGCCTGAGGCTCTGAAAGAGGGAGGGCGCGCCGTGTGGCGTGCCCTCTCTTAGTTGCGCTTTCCGCGGCCCATCCCGGGCTTTCGCCCGTGATTGGCCTTCTTACTCCGCCAGCCCAGCTTTCCGCTGGTCTTCTGTTTCTTTTGTCCTTTGCCCATTTCCTACCTACCTATGGCGGGGGAAGCGGGGGCAGGGGCCCCCGTGCGCGAAGCGCCCCGCACCCCTCCGTTAATCGCGAGCTTTTGTGATCCCAAAGAGATGGAGCTGCAGCGCGCGCGTCGGCGGCGCGATGAGCTCGGTCACGAGCCATTGTGCGACCGAATCGGGCTGCGCGTCCTCGGGAAGTCCAACCCGGACGCGCGCGGTCGCGACGTGACGGCGGACGGCACGCGGGTCCACCCCGAGCGTGCCGGCCGTCTCGGACAGAGAGCGCTCGAGGACGTCGCGCAACACGAAGGCGCCGAGGTCGGCCCCCCGCAACGCATACCGCCCGACGAGGTCGCGGAGACCTGCCGCGAAGAGCCGGCCGCTCTGGACCGCATCTCTGATCGCCGTGGCGGTGTCGCCGTCGAGCTCGCCCACCCGCAGGAGCGCCGTGACCTCCACGGCCGGAAGCCGGCGCGCGTGCTCGAGGCTCGTGATGAAGCGCTG
>WNGL01018137.1_pt1 | contig 15633 bp, 15 predicted proteins | sample 5400591 | NCBI WGS metagenome assembly WNGL01 (sample SAMN13153377, study PRJNA577476) | soil metagenome | isolation source: 80 cm soil or saprolite under Garry oak tree replicate 1 | place: USA:California | collected 2016-06-15
CAGCACGCTCATCACCAGCACGATGGGGAGCGCCTGAAACGCCAGAATGAAATCCGCGCCGGGCGCCTTCAGATCGAACGGCAGCGTGCCGCCGCCGAGATAGCCGAACACGAACGAGGTCCCCGCGCGCGAGGCCGCGGAAATCGCCCCGACGGCATCGTTGATGGCGCCGAAGGCGTGCGCGACGAACGGCAACTTTATCAGTATCACGGCGGTGGACAACGTGACGATGAGGCCGATGCCCGCCTGTCGCAGCGACACCGCGCGGCCGTTTTCGCTGAGCACCCATGCGATGCCAAGCAACGCGAATACACCGAAGGCCGATTGCAGCTGCAGCATAATTCCCCCACGCCCGGACGATTATGGCAGCGGCGCGCAGCAAAGCGCAATGCCATGCGTTTTGTATCGGGAGGCGTCCGAACGCCGGATGTTGACAACCGGTCAGGGGTCAGCCACGCGTCAACAACCGACGTGCAGTGGGCAACTGCTCACGATTCGAAAACCGGGCAGAAGCCGTTGACCGTATCGTCGATGATATCAGCAGACTCCAGTTCGCTGCTCAGGCACCGGTCTTTCCTGCTTTTTCTTCTGACACGAAGTTTCTCGCGATTCTCCAGTCAAGTCGCCGCGGTTGCGATCGGTTGGCAGATCTATGACCTGACCGGCAGCGCGTTCGATCTCGGGATGGTCGGGCTGGTTCAGTTTCTGCCCACAGCACTCCTGGTTTTCGTGGCGGGTCACGCCGTGGACCGCTACGAACGCAAGCGCGTCTTGCAGATTTGCCAACTCGCCCAGGCACTGACGGCGCTATTTCTGGCGTGGGGCGCTTATTCGGGCTCGCTGACCGCATTGCAGATTTTTATCGCAACGGGCGTGCTCGGAACGGCCACCGCGTTCGAAAGCCCCGCGGTGGCGGCGCTGCTGCCGCTCATCGTTCCGCAGGGCACGCTGCAACGTGCGACCGCCTTGTCCAGTGGCTCGGCTCAGATCGCCACCATCACCGGACCCGCGCTTGGCGGTCTGGCTTATGCCGTCGCGCCCAGCATGCCCTATGGCATGATGGTTCTGTTTTGGCTGTCGGGAGCGATACTGAGCGGTGCGATCCGTCTGGCGCAATCGGCCGTCGTCAGGGATTCCGCAACGCCGGCCGACCTGTTCGCGGGGGTACGATTCGTCCGCAACAACCCCGCCATTCTGGGAACCATCTCGCTCGATCTGTTCGCGGTGCTGTTGGGCGGCGCGACCGCGCTGCTGCCGATCTACGCGCGCGATATCCTGCAAGCGCTGGCGATACTTGGCGCGGCCGACATCGTCAGCGTGGTGATCCGCTTCTCGCTGGTGCAGCTCGCCACCCCCGACGAGATGCGCGGCCGCGTCGGCGCCGTGAACTTTTTGTTCATCAACGCCTCGAACCAGCTCGGCCAGTTCGAAAGCGGCGTCACCGCGGCGCTGTTCGGCACGGTCCCGGCCGCCGTGCTCGGCGGCGTCGGCACCATCGCGATCGCGCTGTTGTGGATGAAGCTGTTCCCGACGCTGCGCGATGTGGAGCGGCTGGAGTAGGGCGCGTCGACATCCATGTACTCACCTCATCCTGAGGAGCCGCGCTGTTGCGCGGCGTCTCGAAGGATGGGCCACATCGCGGCCTCATGGTTCGAGACGGCGCTAAGAAGCGCCTCCTCACCATGAGGGTCTAGCTTTTCGGCGAATAGCTAGCCCCGCCCCACGAACGGCATCTTCGAGGCCATCACCGTCATGAACAGCACGTTGGCGTCGAGCGGCAGGCTCGCCATATAGGCAACGGCGTCGCCGACCGCCTTGGCGTCCATGCGCGGCTCCGGGATCTTGCGGCCGTCGGGCTGCAGCACGCCGGCGACCATGCGGTCCGTCATTGGCGTCGCGGCATTGCCGATGTCGACCTGGCCGACAGCGATGTCATAGGCGCGGCCGTCGAGATTGGTCGCTTTGGTCAGGCCGGTGATGGCGTGCTTGGTGGAGGTATAGGCCGCGGAGAACGGCCGCGGCGCGTGCGCCGAGATCGAGCCGTTGTTGATGATGCGACCGCCGCGCGGGGTCTGGTCCTTCATGATGCGGAACGCGTGCTGCGTGCACAGGAACGGCCCGGTGAGATTGGTGTTCACCACCGCCTGCCACTGCTCGAGGCTGAGGTCTTCAAAATTCACCGGCGGGGCGCCCATGCCGGCATTGTTGAAGAGCACGTCGAGCCGGCCATAGGTATCCATCACCTTGGCAAACAGCGCCGCGATCGATCCGGGGTCGGTCATGTCGGCGGAAACGGGAAGGCTCTTGCCGACGTTGTCGCCGAGCTTTTTGGTCTCTTCCAGCATTTCCATGCGCCGCCCGGCGAGCACCACCGTGAAGCCGGCGTTCATAAGCGCCAGCGATGCCGCGCGTCCGACGCCGGTGCCGGCACCGGTCACCACTGCGATCTTGTTTGCTGCTTCGGCCATTTGCTTCCTTACCTTTTTTCACGTTTTTGATTCTGTTTCGGTCTTGTAGGGCGGTCTTGGAATATTCTGGTGCGCCGCGCGCAGCGCCGCCGACCAGCGCGAGCGCAGATCGTGAAAATACGGCTCGCCGGCCTCGATGCGGTGATTGAGATCGGCGTCGCAGACGTCGGTGCGCACCACCAGCACGTCGATCGGAAGACCGACGCCGAGATTGGAGCGCATCGTCGAGTCCATCGAGATCAAGCTGGTCTTGAGCGCTTCATACAATTCGACGTCGTAGTGCATGGCGCGGTCGAGCACCGGCTTGCCGTATTTGTGCTCGCCGATCTGCAGATAGGGCGTGTCGGTGGTGCATTCGATGAAGTTGCCGGCCGGGTAGACCATGAACAGCCGCATCCGCGAGCCCTTGATCTGGCCGCCGAACAGAAACGACACGTCGAAATTGATGTCCTCGGACTGCAGCGCCGTGCCTTCGGTGGCGTGGACCGCGCGGATCGCCCGGCCGATGCGCTGCGCCGCCTGGAACATGGTGGGCGCGTTCAGCAGGGTTTCGAGGTCGCCGGTATGCGGATCTTCAAGCCCTTCGGTCAGCGTAGACAGCACCGACTGGCTGATCGCCAGATTGCCGGCGCTCGCGACCGCCACGATGCGGTCGCCCGGTTTGCTGAAGATATGCAGTTTGCGAAAGGTCGAGACGTTGTCGAGGCCGGCATTGGTACGGGTGTCCGCGATCATGACCAGACCGTCCCGCACCAGCACTCCGCAACAATAGGTCATTTCCGATCCCCGAACGCATCAGACGGCGCGCGAAATTACTAACCAATTTCGCAAGCGCCTCCAACCCCATTCGGGGGCATCCGCGGAGGTTTGGGCCGATTCTGCCGTGGCGTTGCCGATATCGACCGATTGGACAACTTTCCGTCGAAACCTGAGGGCTGGGCGACGTGTGAAAAAGCAAATGAATCTCGGCGGTCTGGTCGTGGCCGCGCAAATCCTGGGCATTCCGGACGCCTTCGAGGCGCGCCCTTGTAGGCCCGTGCCTAGCGCTGGCGTTGCGTTTTCAGCTTCTCGAGGATGCTGCCCAAAATGCCCTTGGGCAGGAAGATGATGAAGGCCACCAGCAGCACGCCGTAGACGAGATTGTCCCAGCCAACGGCCTTCGTTCCAAAGCCGATACGCAATACTTCCGCCAGCAGGATGGTGATGACCGCGCCGACCGTCGGCCCGAGCGACACATACAAGCCGCCGACGATGACGGCAAAGACCATCTGCAAGGATACCGAAATGCCGCTGACGGTGTCGGGGGAGATGAACATCTGGTATTGGCAATAGAGCGCCCCGGCGAGCGACGTCATCAGCGCGCTGATCACGGTGATCTTGAGCTTTTCCCAGGTCACGTTGACGCCGGCCGCGGCGGCGGCATCCTCATCCTCGGAGATCGCCTCCAGAGCATGGCGGTCCATACTGCGGTCGACCCAGCGCCAGATCGCGAGGCCGAGCGCCCAGACCCCGAGTGCAATCAGATACCAGGTGATCTTGTCGTCGAACTGCAGCGCCAGCAGATGGCTGCCCTTGGTCCGGTCGGGCGTGTAGCCAAGCGAGCCGCCGGTGTAGTCGCGCGTGGCGGTAATGACCTGCAGGACGATTCCGGACAGCGCCAGCGTGACAAGCACGAAGTAGTGGCCGGTGATGCGGAAGCGGAAGCAAGGATACGCCACGATCACCGCCAGCACCGCCGCGGCGATCATCGCCAGGGGAATGCCCAGCCAAGGCGACACGCCGAGGTGGTTCCACAACAGCGCCGTCACATAGGCGCCGAGGCCCATGAACCCGCCATGCCCAAGTGAAACCAGGCCGAAGCGGCCCATCATCGACCACGACGTATAGGCAAACGACCAGATCAGGATCAGGATCAGAATGTGCAGATGGTAGGGTTCGCGATAGACGAAGGGCAGGGCGATGAGCGCTGCGGCGGCGATCCAGGGCACCGACCGACGCAGGTTCACGAGCGCCTCGCCAGCAGCCCGGCGGGCCTGATGAACATCATGACGATGAAGAAGGCGAAGGCCAGCACGTAGCCCCATTCGAGATCGGAAAACAGTCCACCGAGCGAGATGATCTCGGCGAATACAAACGCGGCCACGAAGCCGCCGACGAAATTGCCCAGCCCGCCCAGCACGCAAATCAGGAAGGTGATCGGTCCGAACGACAGTCCGACAAATGGGTGGATGTCGTATTGCAAGACCAGCAGGCAGGATGCGAGGCCGGCGAGCGCGCCGCCCAGCGCCGACGTGATGAGATAGAGACGGCGCGTGTCGACGCCCATCAGCGCCATGATCTGCCGATCCTGGGAGATGGCGCGGATGGCGGTGCCGACATAGGTCCGCTTCATGAAGAAATAGACCAGCAGCATGCCGATCAGCGCGGCGGCGAAAGCCAGCAGGCGGGAGTAGCTGAAATGCATCTCGGCGAACTTCAACACCGGCATCCGGATGCCGAGGTTGCGGAAGTCGATGCCAAACGCGACGGTGGCGAAGCTTTGCAGTACGAACAGCACGCCGCCGGTGGCGAGCAGTTGGTTGATCGGCGGCGCCGACAGCAGCGGCGCGATCACCAGCAAATGCAGCAGCGCTCCCAGTCCCGCGACCAGCAGGATCGTGAAGGGCGCCGCAACGTAATAGGGCAGCCCGAAAACCTGGACCAGATAGTACATGCCGTACATGCCGATCATGACAAGTTCGGCGTAACAGATCCACGTCACATCGATGACGCCGAAAATCAGGTTCAGCCCAAGCGCCAGCAACGCCAGCAGGCCGCCGAGCAGAATGCCGTTCACGACAGCTTCGAGCAGGTAGATGTCGAAAATTTCCGTCATGGTTCTATCCAGACTCCAAATCTTACACCCCAAGATAGGCTTGCCGGATGGTGTCATTGGCCAGCATCTCGCTCGACTTGCCCGAGGCGCGGATTGAGCCTGCCTCCATCAGGTAGGCGCGATCCACCACGCGCAGGACCTGCTGTACATTCTGCTCGACGATCAGCACGGTCAGGCCATTGGCGCGGATTCGCTTCACCAGTTCGAAAACCTGCTGAACCACGACAGGCGCGAGACCAGCCGAGGGTTCGTCGAGCAGCAGCAGCTTCGGATCCGACATCAGGGCGCGTCCGATAGCGCACATCTGCTGCTCGCCTCCCGACATGGTGCCGGCGAACTGGTTGCGGCGTTCCTTCATGCGTGGAAACAGATCGAACACAAACGCCAGCCGTTCGGCGTAGCGGGCCCGCGCTTCGGGCATGAAGGCGCCCATCTTGAGGTTGTCCTGCACCGTCAGACGGGGAAACAACCGGCGGTTCTCCGGCACGTGGGCGATGCCGAGACTGACGATGCGATGCTCCGGCGTCTTCAGGACGTCGGTGCCCTCCATTGAAATCGCTCCCGCGCGAGGCCGGATCAGACCGGAGATCACCCGCATCAAGGTCGTCTTGCCGGCGCCGTTGGGGCCAATCACGCCCACCGCTTCGCCCGCCTTGACGTCGAGACTGACGCCGAACAGCGCCTGGAAGGTTCCGTAGCCCGCATCGACCGATTTCAGCTCGAGCATGTGTGCACCCCGCCTAACGACGCGCTTCGGCCGCGGCGGCCTGGGTCGCATCGGCATCGGTACCGAGATAAACCTCGACGACCCGGGGATCGTTCGACACCTCGCTCGGCAGGCCATCGGAAATCTTCTCGCCGTGGTCCAGCACCATCACGCGATCGACCACGCGCATCAGCACGCCCATGATGTGCTCGACCCAGATGATGGTGATGCCAAGCTCGTCGCGAATCTTGCGCAGCATGTCGGCGGCCTGGTCCATCTCGGTGTCATCGAGCCCGCCCAGGCTTTCGTCCGCCAGCAGCAATTTCGGCGCGGTCGCAAGCGCCTTGGCCAGTTCCAGCTTCTTCAGGCCGGCGGCGCCCAGCCCGTCGACGCTGATGGTGCGGTCCGCTGGCAGGCCGACCATGGCCAGCGCGCGTTCCGCGGCGTCCTCGGCTTTCGCACGGCTGTGCCGGCCCTGCCCGAAGTAACCAGCCAACGCCACATTGTCGAACATCGTCAGCCGGTGAAACGGTCGTGGGATCTGGAAGGTCCGGCCGATGCCGCGATTGATGATCCGGTGCGGCGCGAGACCAGCGATCTCGGTCCCGGCGAATTTAATCGAACCCGCCGACGGCGAAAGCGTGCCGGAGAGCATGTTGAAGATCGTGCTCTTGCCCGAGCCGTTCGGACCGATCAGGCCGAGGATCTCGCCCTGGTCGACCTTGAACGATACCTTGTTGACGGCCGTGAAGCCGCCAAACCGCTTGACCAAGCCCTCGACTACCAGCACGGCGGTCCCTTCCGTCGATCCAGGACCACCTATTTGTAGCTGTAGGTCGTGCTCGCCGGCAGCGGCAGCACGGCCTCGCGTTGCGCCTGGCTCTTCGGCCACACCACATACGACTTGTCGTCGACGTACTGGATGACCACCGGGAAAGAGCGTTCATTCTGTCCGGACATCTGGGTGCCTTCGCCGTAGAACTTGACGCCGAAGCCCAGCATCGTGCCGCCCTCGGGAAGGTCGACTTCGAGCGCCGCCTTGCGCAGCGCGTCGGGATCGACGCCACCATATTTCTTGATGGCGCGCGGCAGCACCTCGGTCAGGAACACGTAAGTGTTCGAAGCCGCCATGCCGACATGCGCCGATCGTATGGCGACGCCCGGTTTCACCTTGTCGAATTCCTCGCCGACCATCTTGATGATCGGCGGCAGCTTCGGATCCATTGATTTCTGGTTCGCGAGCCAGATCGAGATCGGATCGGTGTTGAAGATGTAATTCGCGTCAGGGCCGAGGCCTTCCTTGAGCTTCTCGTACACGCCGTAGCCCGCACCATGGCCGACCAGGGCGCCGAACTTCAGCCCCTGTTCGCGCGCCTGGCGAAGCAGCAGCGTGATGTCGGGATTGTAGCCGGTATGGAAGATGACATCGGGTTGAGCACGCTTCAGCTTGGTGACCAGCGCAGAGAGATCGGGCGCGGTAGCCGAATAGCCTTCCTTCAGTACGACGTTGAAGCCGGCCTTCTTGGCGCCGGCAACGTTGCCTTTGGCCACGTCGACCCCGTAGGCGCCATCCTCGTGAATGATGGCGACGCGCAGGTCCTTCGGCTCCTTGCCGAACTTGGACTGCGAGTTCTGGGCGATGAAGTCCATCGTCATCATGCCGAACTGGTCGCCGCTCGCCTGCGGGCGGAAGACATATTTGAAATTCTTGTTGTCGAGCACCGACGATGAAATGCAGGTGGTGATCCACATGAACTTCTTGAGCTGCTCGACGCGGGCGGCCACCGGCACGCACTGCGCCGACGAGAAGAAGCCCAGGAGCATGTCGACCTTTTCCTGCTCGACCAGGCGGACCGCCTCGTTGATGGCGACGTCAGGCTTGCTCTGGGCGTCGGCGTAGATCGGCTCGACCTTGTAACCTTCCACCCCGGTCTTGGCGTACTGGTCGAGCATGATCTTGGCGCCGATGTACTGCAGCTCCGAACCGCCACCCGCGAGCGGGCCGGTCAGGTCGTAGATCACGCCGATCCTGATTTTCTTTTCCTGGGCCTGGGCCGAAACCGCCATGCCCAGCGCCACCGCCGCAACAACCAGCCCGCCGAGCAGGCCGGCAGCCTTACGCACCAGCATCAAAACCTCCCTGGAAAATTGTGCATTGCGTTTTTTATTCTTGTTGACGCCCATCACATGGGGAGCGCCGACCGATGTCAAGCGCCTAGCGACGCCGGCCCGACGCCAGGGCGTCGCAGGTCATGCCAATTGTTTGAGCGTGCCGAACCGCGCGTCGGGAAATGTTGCCATGCGCGCGCTTGCGCGCGAGCGCGGCGGGCGTCTACCTCACGGCGAGGGCTGGATTGCGCGAGGGGTCGAAAAACCATGACGCGCGAGGAGATTTCGCAAGCACGCGAAATGGCGCAAGCCTGCGAGGCGTCGAATTACCGGAGTTGCGAATATTGATTGAGCCGTCATGCTCGGAAGCGGCAATTGGCGCGTCTGAGGGCGAGCGAACCGGATATCCAGGACTCCGGCTTGTGAAACGCCGCCGCACTTCGTCGCGCGGCGGGACTTCACCGTCAGGAATTTGCGTCGCAGCTCAAGCCGGTGGAGCGCGAACCAACGCCCTTACTGGCCAACCCGGTTTAACTTTACTGTGGTTTTTGGGCTGTTCTGGATCGTCTGAAAGATCACGCAATAGCGATCGGTGAGTTCGAGCAGCTGATCGAGCTGGTTCTGCGGTGCGTCGGATCGAGCTGGTTCTGCGGTGCGTCGGTCTTGACGTCGAACCGCAAGCGGATCGCCTTGAAGCCGACGGGCACGCCCTCGGTCACGCCGAGTGTGCCTCGCAGATCGACGTCGCCTTCGGCTGAAACCACCGCTGACTTGATTGGAATATCGAGCACAGCCGCCGCTGCTCTCATCGAGACGCCGGCGCAAGCGATCAGGGCTTCAAGCAGCATGTCGCCCGAGCAGAGCTCCCGGCCCGTGCCGCCGGCCTTCGGGTGGATACCCGCGAGAGCGAGTCCGCGTCCGGTCTCGACGTTGCAGGTCACGGCGGATTCGTCGGCAGTGCCCTTGGCCCTCAAGGTGAGAAACGCGGCCTTGGCATCTTTTCGGTAGAGCTGTTTGGTGTTGATCGGGCGCGCGAGCGATGAGCCCCCGCGTTGGCGCTACTCCGGCACCGGCACGCCAGAACCCCCGAGCTCGGCGGGAAAGTCCTTTAGTTTCGGTAACCCGTCCTTCATCGGCAGGACCGTCTCGGCGTAGTTGACATGGACACCGGGACTGAACTTCAGGGTCGGTATCGTGGCCGCATAGACGTCCACCAAACCCAACTGCGGGTGGTCGGTCATCAGATGACCGCCGCATCGCTTGCAAAACTGGCGGCCGCTCGCCTCTGTTTTCATGAACCGGGACAGAAACTCCGCACCTTTTGTGATTTCGACGTTCTGCGGCTTCCACAAGGTGAAGGCGTTCACGGGTGACGCCGACCAGGATCGGCACGAATTGCAATGGCAATAACCCATCGCCTCGGGAGCTCCGTGCACTTCGATTTCTATCGCGCCACAGAAACATCCGCTTTTGTTTACTGTCATGACCTTGTAACTCCTGATTCTTGCTCATTCCGACCGCGCCCACCGCGAACGATTTAAACGTTCCGGCGGCGAACTGAATGGCAGGGCGTTCGGGTTACTTGACAGAGCGTCCGGATTTCGAAAGGGCTGTCGCGAAGGCATCCCCGATCGATGCCCACGCTACTTGCCAGGCAGAGCCGAATGGCCGAGGACGCCCTATCCAATTTATTGAAGACTGTGCGGCTGACCGGCGCGACGTTCTTCGACATCGAGGCTCAGGACCCATGGGCTGTCCGGTCGCCGGCACCGGCTTCGATCTTGCCGAGAATTCTTCCGGGCGCCGACCATTTGATTTCCTATCATGTGGTGACCGCCGGTCGATGTTTTGCCCGCATTGTCGGTGGGCAGCCGATTGTCGTCGAAGCCGGCGAAGTCGTTGTCTTCACCCACAGCGCCCCGCATATCATGTCGAGCAGCCCCGGCCTCCGCGCCGATCCACCCGCGGCAGATCTGCTCGACATTGCCTTTGCCGGTCAGATGCCATTCCATATCAACTACGTCAGTGGCGGACCGATCTCGGCCAAGCTCGTCTGCGGATATCTCGCCTGCGATGCGCAGCCGTTTAATCCGTTGCTCGAGGCGTTACCGCCTGTGATCAAGGTGGGAGAACCGCGCAATGGCGATGCCGGCTGGCTCGGCCAGTTCATCAGATTTGCAGTGGCGGAAGTGGCGGAGAAGCGCGCCGGCGGCGAGACGGTGCTAACCAAACTGAGTGAGTTGATGTTCATCGACGTTCTGCGCCGCTACATTGAAACGCTGCCGCCGCAGAACACCGGCTGGCTTGCGGGCATGCGTGATCCGCTCGTAGGCAAGGCGCTGTCACTGATCCATGATCAGCCGGCGCGTAACTGGACAATAGAGACACTGGCGAAGCAGTCTGGATTGTCACGCACCATTCTGGCCGAACGCTTTGCGAAGCTTGTCGGGATTCCGCCGATGCACTATCTCGCCAAATGGCGGATGCAGATTGCTTCGGAGCTTTTGAGCGGCAGCAACGCCAACATTGCCAGCATCGCGGCGAAAACCGGCTACGAATCCGACGCGGCATTCAGCCGTGCCTTCAAGAAGATGATTGGCGTTCCACCCTCGGCCTGGCGTCTCGGTGTCCGCCCCGAAGGCAAAGCGGCGGCCGCGCCAGGGGAATGACGCGAGAAATTACGACTGTGACTGCGATTGACCTTGCCGGCCGGCCTGGTCGACCTTGACCGCGACCGACAGGGTTTCCATGCCGCCGCCATAGCGGGTGCCGCGCACCGGCGCCGCGCCGAGATAATCCAGGCCGATGGCGACGCGGGCATGCGCGTCGGTGGTGCAGATCGCGTTGGTTGGATCGAACCCGATCCAGCCGAGATCCGGCACGAACGCTTCCGTCCAGGCGTGGCCTGCCTGCTGGTTGACCATCCCGTCGGAGCGCAGGAAATGTCCGGCGACGAAGCGCGCCGGCACGCCACCGGAGCGCGCGCATGCGATGAAGATATGCGCATAGTCCTGACACACCCCGCGCTTCAATGCGAAGGCTTCCACCGCCGAGGTGCCGCTGTGGGTAGGGTCTTCATCGAACGTCATGTGCTCGTTGATCTGCATCATCAGCGCATGCAGAAACCCGAGCACGTCGTCTTCCGATTCCGAACGCAGCTCGCGCGAAAATGCCGCCATCGCCGGATTGACTTCGGTCAGCGGCGTCGAGCGCAGGAACAGGCTCGGCGGAAAGCGTTCATCGGTGCCCCGCAGCACGCCGCCGGTATCGTGGGTCTCGATCAGGCCTTCGACCGTGATAGTGAGATCGGCGATAGGTCCGTAGGTCAGCACATGCGTGACATTGCCGAACGCATCCTGATGCACGTCCAGCCGTGAATCGGTGGAGACATCGATCTGCCATTCGGCGACGTACTGCCCGTCATGACTGCCCGGCGTCATCCGCAGGATCTGAATCACGCCGGTGGCAGGCGGTTCATAGCGATAGCTGGTGGTATGAGCAATTCGCAGGCGCATGACTTACCGGGACAATGCTGGAGTTCAGACACGTTAGTACAGGAAGATTCGTCATGCCCGGTCTTGTACCGGGCATCCACGTCTTTCTTCCTGTTTTCTCAAATCAAGACGTGGATGGCCGGGCATAGGCGAGCGGAAGCGACGCCGTTCTTCGGACGGCTATGCCCGGCGATGGCGACATTTGTTTGTTTTCGTCTCGAATCCATCAGATCAGGTACTGCTTTGTGATGATCTCACCGAGCCTGCCGCTATCCGCAATGAATTCCTGGATGAATTCATGCACGCCATGCTGGAAAATATCATCCATGTGGCTGTGCTCGAGGCGATTGCGGACGCCGCGGGCGTGGCGCTGCGCGGCGCCCTGGCGGCCATAGGCGACGCCGATCTGATCGAGATTGCGCACCAGATTGCCGTAGCAGCTCGCCAGCGAGCGCGGCAGCGAATCGTTGAGGATCAAAAGGTCTGCGATCAACCATGGCTTCAGGGTTTCCCGATAGACCCAGTGGTAGGCGGTCAGTGCCGAGACCGAGCGCAGGATCGAGGTCCATTGATAATAGTCGAGCGGTCCACCGACATGCTCCTCCTCGGGCAACAGCACGTGATACTTCACGTCGAGGATGCGGGCGGTGTTGTCGGCGCGCTCGAGATGCAGGCCCAGCCGCGAGAACCAGTAGGCGTCGTTGCGCAGCATGGTCCGGTAGGCCGAACCGTCGAACCGCAGCGAGGTTTCCAGTACGAACCGCAAGAACTTCGCCAGTTCTTCGCGGGTCTTGGTGCCTTTGCCCCAGACTTCCTGAAGATCGATCCAGGCTGAGTTGATGGTGTCCCACATCTCGCTGGTCAGGGCGGTGCGGACCGAGCGGGAATTGAGCCGCGCGTTTTCGATGCAGTTGCGGATCGAGGACGGATTGGCCGATGAGAACGACAGATAATCGACGACATTGCGCTCGTCGGCTTGCTCATAGACCTCGTAAAAACTGGCGCTGACGCCGGCGGTCAGCAGTGCCGAATCCCACTCGTTGGTCTTGCCGGTATAGGTGTTCGGCAGCGCGGTGACGCGCAGCGTCGCCTCGATGGTGCGCGCGAGATATTCCGCGCGTTCGACATAGCGGGCCAGCCAGTAAAGGTTCTCAGCGGTGCGCGACAGCATGCAGGGGTGTTGCTCTCCTCAGGCCTGATCTAATCGTCCAGAATCCAAAGTTACTCATCCAGAATCCAAAGTTACTCATCTAGAATCCACGTGTCCTTGGTTCCGCCACCCTGGCTCGAATTCACCACCAGCGAGCCCTGCTTCAGCGCCACGCGCGTCAGCCCGCCGGGCACGATGGTGACGTGATTGCTTCCGGTCAGCACGAACGGCCGCAGATCGACATGGCGCGGCGCGAGGCCGGATTCAGTGCAGGTCGGGCAAGTCGACAGCGCCAGCGTCGGCTGGGCGATGAAACCCTCGGGCTCGCGCTTGAGCTTGTCGCGAAACGCCTCGATCGTCGCCTTGGTCGCGGCCGGGCCGATCAGCATGCCGTAGCCGCCGGAGCCATGCACTTCCTTGACCACCAATTCGCCGAGGTTATCGAGAACGTAGGCCAGATCCTTGGGCTCGCGGCAGCGCCAGGTCGGAACGTTCTTCAGGATCGGTTCTTCGCCGAGATAGAATTTCACGATCTCGGGCATGTAGGAGTAGACCGCCTTGTCGTCGGCGATGCCGGTTCCGACCGCGTTGGCCAAGGTGATGTTGCCGGCGGCATAGGCCGACATCAGCCCGGGCACGCCGAGCGCCGAATCCGGCCGGAAGGTGAGGGGATCGAGGAAGTCGTCATCGACGCGGCGGTAGATGACATCGACGCGCTTCAAGCCCTCGGTGGTGCGCATGAACACCTCATCGTTCTTGACGATGAGGTCGCGGCCTTCGACCAGTTCGATGCCGAGCTTGTCGGCCAGAAATGAATGCTCGTAATAGGCGGAGTTGTAGACCCCGGGCGTCATCAGCGCCACCGTGGGCTCGGCCGCGGCGCTGAGCGGCGCCACCGATCGCAGCGCCGACAGCAGTTCGTCCGGGTACTTTTCCACAGGCGCGACGCGGTGGCGGGCAAACAGGTCCGGAAACAGCCGCATCATGATTTCGCGGTTTTCCAGCATATAGGACACGCCGGACGGTGTGCGCGCATTGTCCTCCAGCACGAAGAAGTTTTCCGGGTTGACCCGGACAATGTCGATGCCGGCGATGTGGACGTAGACATCGTGCGGCACGTCCTGGCCGTTCATCTCCGGCCGGAACACCGGATTCTGGAAGATCAGGTCGTCGGGGATGATGTTGGCGCGCAGGATATCGCGGCTGTGATAGATGTCGCGCAGGAACATGTTGAGCGCGCACACCCGCTGTTTCAGGCCTTTTTCGAGGATGGCCCATTCCCTGGCCGAGATGATCCGCGGGATCACGTCGAAGGGGATCAGCCGTTCCTGGGCTTCGGCGTCGCCATAGACGGCAAAGGTGATGCCGATCCGGCGGAACAGCAGCTCCGCTTCCTGACGGCGATATTCCAGGGCGTCGGGCGGCGTCTCCTTCAGCCAGCGGGAGAGCTCCTGGTAGGCCGGACGGAGGTCGCCGTCGGGGCCGTTCATTTCATCGAAGGCAACTGCCATATATCCCCGGGATCCCGACTGTTTTTCCAGACCATGCGGGACAGTGCATGACTGAAAGGGATGGTAGCAAGGCCCGGGCCAGCGCGATATGCATTCAGGCAGAGCATTTGCTAAGGATGGCTGGGAAGTTGCCCGAAAAAACGGCTGGGCGGTGCTTATTTCGGCAGCAAAGACCCATGACTTCAAGGTGTTGCCAGAGCAAATATGCCCTGGCGCGCCTTTGGGACAAGATGGGCGAGACGGCGAGGAGAGGTCATGAGCGATATCGTCACGGCGGGAATTCTGGTGATCGGCGACGAGATCCTGTCCGGGCGGACCAAGGACAAGAATATCGGCTTTATTGCGGAATACCTGACCAATATCGGGATCGACCTCAAGGAAGTACGCGTCGTCGCCGACGAAGAGGCCGAGATCATCGCGGCGCTGGACGCGCTACGCCACCGCTACAACTACGTCTTTACCACCGGCGGCATCGGGCCGACCCATGACGACATCACCGCCGACAGCGTCGCCAAAGCGTTCGGCGTCGGCATCGACCATCATCCGGAAGTGGTGGTGCGGTTTCGCGAGCGCTGGGGTGCTGCCGATCTGAACGAGGCGCGGCTGCGCATGGCGCGAATTCCCGACGGCGCCGAACTGATCCAGAGCGCGACCATCCTGGCGCCCGGCTTCAAGATCGGCAATGTCATCGTCATGGCCGGGGTGCCCTCGATCATGCAGGCGATGATGGACATTGTCGCGCCGAAGCTGAAATCGGGGGTACGGATGCTGTCGGAATCGGTTCGCGCCAATGCAAGGGAAGGCGACATCGGCGGTCCCTTGCGCGAAATCGCCGTTGCGCATCCGGACACGATCATCGGCAGTTACCCGTTTCAGGACGAAGACAAGAAGCCGAACACCAATCTCGTCGTCCGCTCGCGCGATCCCGAAAAACTCAATGCCGCAATGAACGCGGTGAAGGAAATGCTGGCTGGATTGAACGTGGCCCGGTAGCCGATCAATTATTCGAGGCAGAGCGAGAGCAGCGTCGTGGACGAATTGTTTCAGAACGACAAGATTGTCGCGACGGCGACGGCCACAGCTATAATTCGGAAAATGTAGGGAAATGATGATGGCGGAGCATCCGGAACTGAGCGAGCAGGAGCGGGCTGGCAAGGCCTTTCCTGTCTCATGGGACCAGTTTCACAGGGATTGCCGGGCGCTGACCTGGCGACTGAATGAAGTCGGTCCGTTTCATGCCGTGATCGCGATCACCCGCGGCGGGCTGGTGCCGGCGGCCATCGTCGCGCGCGAGCTCGGGGTTCGCGTGATCGATACCGT
>WNGL01005111.1_pt1 | contig 15626 bp, 13 predicted proteins | sample 5400591 | NCBI WGS metagenome assembly WNGL01 (sample SAMN13153377, study PRJNA577476) | soil metagenome | isolation source: 80 cm soil or saprolite under Garry oak tree replicate 1 | place: USA:California | collected 2016-06-15
ATGGGTGGAGGAGGTGCAGCCGGAGGGCTTTGACCTGTGGCAGCACCACGAAGCCTATTCCATGCTCCTGAGCGTGATCGCCTTCGCCCACCTGGATGGAGATGAACGCGCCCATGTCGTTGAGGTACTTCACCAGTCGTCTGATCGGTTCGCCAACGCGCAGTTGGTGGGCGTGAACGCGACGGTCTCGCAGTTCATCGGCATGCATGGGCGGCGTGAACGCTCCCGTGCCCTCTTCCGCGCGTTCTTCCGCGACTTCGATGTGCTGTTGGCCCCGGTGACGATCACCCCCGCTTTTCCCCATAGCAGTGACCAGGTTCCGCTGCTCAAGCGCACGCTCCAGGTGAATGGGACAGTGGTCCCCTACATGTACCTCCCCATCTATGCGGGAGTGGCCGCGTATAGCGGGTTGCCAGCAACAGCCTTTCCCTGGGGACGGACACGCCGTGGTCTGCCCATCGGGCTTCAGGCGATTGGCCCCTACCTGGAAGACCGCACGACGATCACCTTTGCCTCGCTCCTCGAGCGCGAATTCGGCGGGTTCATGCCACCACCTGACTACCTCTATCACCAACGATTGGGATGGTTGGGCTGACAGGAGGTTCTGGGGAGGAGATGAATGTTGTTTGTCCAATTCTTTTCGCTTCCATTGATTGAGAGAGCGAATGCGGCGATGCCATCGCGAATGTTGTGTAAAGTCAGTCACCCCCGGCTGAAGCACGAGGGCTTGTGTCTAAGCTCCACCGCAATTCAGCATAGCGTTGCCGCTGTGCCGCTTTGGCTTCCTCGCTTGACACATCAGGGCCGACTGACAAGCGGCCCGTACTCATCCAGTCTTGCCGAATGAGCAACGTTCGCATGGTAATATTTCTGGCGCCCACTAAATCACTATGGAGGGTGTAATGACAATTCTGACAGACAAAGAGCAAGCCCTTGCCAGGACGGTTGTCCTGGCTGGTGTAGCCACACCTGGGGCAGGCTTGGCTGGTGTAATGGGCGTCCACTTTGACGGCCATGCTGCTCTGCAGAGCCGCTTTATAGGCGATCATGGCATGCAGTTGAGCAAACGCCCACTTGGAATGACGGGCGTTGGCTTTGCGTTGCTTCTGGGTGGCCTTTTTGCCATGTTTGCGTTTCGTGCGTTCCCGAATATCTGTCAGGTTCTCAAGCCCAATGAGGCTGTGTGGGTGCTGTTGAACAATGTGTTTACTCACCACGTGATTGGCGTCTTGCTTCAACCGTCTCTCTCGTCCCGCTATCGCGGCCAGACGGCGCGTGGCGGAATGAGTGCCTTTCTTTTGCAGACGCTTTCTCAGGCGGGCGTAGTGGTTGGCTTGAGGAACAATGGACTTGCCAGAATAAAAGGTACACTCTCCTTTCGTGGTACTGCTGACGGCCAGATAGCGGATACCCACATCCACACCAGCAACACGGGTATGCATTTCTTGGGTTGGGCCTGGTGTCTCGACTTCAAGGGACACGAGCAGGTAGAACTGCTTGTGGGGTTTGTCATACCACAATTTGGCGGCTCCGATGGATGCCCCATGCTGCAAGAGGGTCACATGCTGGTCATAGCCCGTGTAGGGCACAATCACGCGCCCTTCAAGCGTCAGGATGCTGACCTGCTGCTCTTTTTTGAAGCTGTAGTCATGCCCCAATTGATAGGTCAAGGTGGGAGAAACGTACTTGGGAGCTTTATCGAGCCCCTTATAGCGTTTCTTCGTTTTGCCAGCTTTGCGCAGGACAGCATTCTGCTTGACCTTGGTCCACAGCGCCTTATAGGTGGCACCCACTTGGCGCGGAACACTACACGCCATTTGGGCTGGCAAACGGTACCGAGCGCGGATCTCCTGATATGTGCCCTCTTGCAAGCCGACTTTGTTGCTCATCTTGCCATGCTCAAAAGCATAGCGAGAGACGTAGTTCAAAGCATCGCGATACACCAGTTGCGTTGTGCGCAAGGCCTGGAATTGCTCAGGGGTGGTATGCAGTTTGAGTTTGGCAGTCAACGTAGTCTTCATGAGGGGAGTGTAGCAAATATTCACCAGAATGTCAAGAGAAAAAACTGATGAACATTTTACTCCATCCGCCCCACTCCACGCAAGGAACGCCTGCTTCCTCTCCCGCCATGAATGGACGGGGCTTCCGCAGGCGCAGGTTCTGTGAAGAGTGTTCAAAGAAGAGCTTTTCTTTCTAGGGGCCTGTCCAACATGAGAGTGACAGGAGTAAGCTACAGCAGCAAGCAAGCTGTACTTATATTGAGAGAGACACATTCTCATGAGCGAAAACACTTGCAACTGAACAAGTAGTATTGTACTATTTACGTTGGTGACAAAAGGAGAAGAACCACTTATTTATTATGTACCATAGAACTGAGGCTAAGCTTGCCCTTTTTCGCGCTTAATGCGCCTAAAAACAGGTTTTTCTCGGATGTCGAGAAGGGTTTTGCAGATGTCGAGCATCTCACGAGGCTTTGGTCTTCATGGCAACGAGGCGAACGTCGCGCAACGTGGTGTACAAGAGCCTCTAGAGGCGCTTTATACCTAATCTCAGCCTCAGTTCTATGGTACAGCGTATTTTTGGGTCAGTTTCACACTGGCAGGCCATTCCGACCCTTTGCAACATCCCTGCTCCACAGAAGAGATCAGGCCACCGTCAAGGGCGAAAGCTGGGGGAGATTCGTACTCTGCCAGTACTCTGCTCCATTACTTGCATTGAGGGCATAGAGCATGCTGTTCCCGTGACCATCCGTACGTACCACATAATCGACGCCATCAACAACGACTGGTGGAAGAAAGTAGACACTTTGATCCGCTCCCAGAGGTTTGTGCCAGAGAACGCGCCCGTTCTCGCTCCGTAGGGCGTATGCACCATCAGCATTGATGTAGAGCATTCCACCCGTTGTCAGTGTTGGATTGGAAATGGAGACCAGATGGGTGAATTTGTAGTGCCAAAGCACCGTGCCACTACTCATATTGAAAGCGTCGAGGGAAGGACCACCGGAACTGACGTAGGCCACGTTGTTGAGGAGTGCCGCTCCCACATAGTCACCCATCAGATGGACCCAGCGCAGCGAGCCATTTTCAGTGTTGATGGCATAGAGGGCACTCGTTTCAGGCTGATCGACTGTACCTTGCGTTCCAACCAAGAGCATCTTGTTGGAGATGACTAATGGACCGCCCACATTCAGAAAAGCATGGGAGGGGTAGCGCCAAAGAATGGCTCCATTCTGCGCATTGAAGGCGTAAACAGCGCCCTCTGTACTGGCATAGACCACTCCATCAACCAATGCTAGGAGAATGAGTTCTCCTTCTCTGGAGAGATTAACGTGGAATTTCCACTGCACCTGGCCATCTCGCGCTCGCACAGCAGAGAGACCGGAGTACACCACACCGTTATTCACCAGTGGGATTGCGCGGTCAGTGAAAGGGATGGAGACGTTCCAACAATCGGTTTGGGTACGCCAACGCAGCGATCCATCGCTAGCATTGAATGTATAAAGGTACCCAGCCTCACCACCGTCAGAGGCACAGACATAGACAACTCCGTCGACGACTGTAGGCGTACCAATTATTAGAGTCGATGGGGTGGTCGCCGTTTTCGGGTTATTGAGATCAAGACACCAGCGCAGTTCACCCGTTTGTGCGTTGACAGCGTAGAAGTTTCCACGGTTATTTCCGAAGTAGAGGGAGCGCGGCGTTGACGAGGGAGCTACGGTGCCGGAGGAAGTGGCATGAACCCTCCCCTGACAATTGTAAGATCCCACTTCATGAGGCTGCGGGGTCGGCTTATTTGCGTTCGATGGAGCCGTATTAGCGCTACAACTACTAAAAAGAAAGAAGGCGATCACGAGGAGAAGGTTTCGATGTGACATAATAGTGTTCCTTTCTCATACAATGTTCAAAAATAGCGAGTGTGGTCTCATGGCAAACGTTGCCGGGTGTACCCAACAGGCATTCCTCCTGGCGAGGAATGATGAGCTTGCTTCTCACACATATATTCTCATGCATACGTTCCTGAAGCGATGTTATAGCCGGGTGCGCCAACAGCATATCGCCAGTGGACAACCTTACCAGTGATGTTCATCGAAGTGCCACATTGTGGTGTTGGAATGGTCATCGTTGGGAGACTCCTCCAATAGCCTCCGCTTCCGCTCTCATGTCCAGATGCCCTTTGCCCAAAATCGCAGTCAAAGGCATATACGTAGAGTAACTGGCTACGAGCAGGAGGTGGAGCATCGACGAGCACCTGCGCACGTTGTTGGTGGAGAGAGATCAAACGATCGGATGGGACTCGTGGTTGGACCGAGATCTGTAAGGACGGCCAGCGCCCATCAAGAGGACCAGCTGTAGGGACAATCTGGATGACGCCATCCTGTCCAAGTGCGGGCTTTTGAAACACGGCTCGCGGGGTGAGTGTGAGATGTCCACTGCTCGTAAGCTCAATGTAGCGGTGGATCATGATGGTTTGAGCAGGTTGCAACTGCACCGTCCCCACAGAACCAAAACACGGGATTGCGGCAGTTAGGGTGCTCTGGAGATTGGGAGCATATGGGCTTTCCCCACCGGTCATCACGATGTTGAGAGGAGGATGACATGCGTCACGCCATGCTTCTGACAGAGGTGCCTGCGTCCCCTGGAGCAGAAAGGTGGTTTGGGAATGATTGGTCAGCGTGAGATCCGCCGCCAGCATCTCACTCAGAAAGTACGGACCAGCCGTGATCTGCATACGTATTTCTAACCCACCAGCCTCAGCATGGACAGTGACAGGCGTAGCTAGCGCTCCAATGGGAGGCGTGGGAGGTGAAGCAAGCCGGAGTCTTAAGAGCAGCAGAGTGGTACCAAGGAGTGCCACAATGACCAGGACAGCAACGAGTGTTTGGACTAACGTCCCAAAGCGGGGCCTGGGTGTGAAAGGACGCACTGGAATGAGCATGGATTCCGGAAGGGCGAATGTTCCTGGTTGGCTATTCTCGTGGTGGTGAGTCTCAGGTGGCAGATGCTCCTGAAAACGAGCAAGGGCTGCTGCTGACTCAGCATGAGTTACGGGTGGAGGGTCTAAGCTAGAGAGCAAATCAAACACCTGGCGGCTCTCTCGCATCAAGGCCCGTTCTTGAGCAGCACAACGGGCACAGCTTGCCAGATGAGCTTCCACGGCATCAGCCTCACGAGGAGGTAATGCCCCATCAAGCCATGCAAGTATTTGATCGTCATCCAAGCACGTATTATTCCGTCCCGGTTGTTCGTTCATAGTAGCTTCTCCGAAATGACTGCACAGCCCGTGCCAGTACAGTGCCGATAGATGTGATGGAAATACCTGTCGCTTCTGCTATCTCCCCATAGCTGAACCCTATACTTCGCAGCACCAGGCAGAGTTGCTGACGTTCAGGTAGCTCAAGCAGGATAGCTCGCACGAGCGCCGCTTGTTCACCGGCAAGCACAAACAGTTCAGGATTGCGATCCTTGGCAACATCCAAGACGTTCTCTTGAACGGCGGCATCGATGCGCCTCTCTTGTCCAAAGCGGCTTTTGCGTTTTCGTGCCGCATTCAAGCCAAGGTTGATGGCGACACGGCAGAGCCAGGCCCGTTGTTGTGCTTCCGTGGAGGCATGTGGTGGGAGGTGGTAGAAGCGCAGGAAGACCTCTTGCGCGATATCTTCTGCCTCATCAGGCTGCCCGACATACCGATACGCCAACCGATAGACCAAGGGATAGTAGCGCGTAAAGAGAACTTCAAATGCCTCGACTTCTCTCGAAGTTACGAGCGGTCTTTCTCCATCATCTAATGACATACCCTTTTACACTCCATCCATCAGAGCTCAAGCAATTTGCCCTTCCCCATCTTTTCCCCTGTCCACTTATCTATTAGACACAGCTGGGCCTGATTTTATGACACAAATTGGGACTAAAGGTGAATTGCGAAAAGAAGATGTAACCTCTGGCGAATCTATTTATATGAAAGAACGATACGGCACACCGTTCTTCAGTACAACCTTTCAAGCTATGGATACTCAGGTTATGTCTATGTTCCAACGCAATTCTCATGATCAAGGGTCGGCTGGACAGCGGCGTCCCGACAATGGCAGTAATGGCGGTAGTCCGCGAAATAAGAGCAGGCAAGTATTGAAGCTTTTCCTTCTCATCGTTGGCATCGTGTTGATCTTCTGGGCCCTCCCTCAAATCTTCTCTCAAGGTTCAAATGTGAATGGACAAAATGTCGGAGAGCTACCTTACAGCGCATTCTACCAGCAAGTCATGAATGGCAATATCAAGGATGCGACTTTCCAGGGACAGGACATCACTGGTGACTTGAGGAAGGCCATCTCTTTGACCGACGCCAATGGGAACGCTGTACTTACGAGCCAGTATCACCTGACGCAGCTACCCAATGGTGATCCTAATCTCGTCACCTTGCTGAACCAGTATCACGTACAGTACCAGGCGAAGCCCGTGGCTGATCCTAATCTCCTCCTGAACATTTTAGTCAGCTTTCTCCCTTTGGTTCTCCTGTTGGGCGTCTTCTTCTTTATGAGCCGCCGAGCAACACAGAGCCAGCAGAACATCTTCAGCTTTGGGAAGACCCGCGCCAAGGTCGTGCCAGGAGATAGACCGAGTACGACCTTTGCTGATGTCGCGGGCGTCGACGAAGCGAAATACGATCTGGTTGAGGTGGTTGAATTTCTGAAGACCCCAAACAAGTTCCAGCGCCTGGGTGGCAAGATTCCCCGTGGGGTGTTGTTGGTCGGCCCTCCGGGAACCGGGAAGACCCTGCTGGCGCGTGCCGTGGCAGGTGAGGCGGGAGTGCCCTTCTTCTCGATGAGCGGTTCGGAGTTTGTCGAAGTGCTGGTCGGTGTTGGCGCCAGCCGCGTGCGTGATCTCTTCGAGCAGGCTAAGAAAGCCTCGCCCAGCATCATCTTCCTCGATGAAATTGATGCCGTGGGTCGTCAGCGCGGGACCAGCATCAATAGCAGCGACGAGCGTGAGCAAACCTTGAACCAGTTGCTGGTTGAGATGGACGGCTTTGAGACGCGCCAGGCCGTTGTTGTCATTGCAGCAACCAATCGCCCAGATGGACTGGACAAAGCGCTCTTGCGCCCCGGCCGCTTCGATCGACGTGTGACAGTCGAGCGTCCCGACTGGAATGGTCGCCTGGCCATTCTCAAGATTCACACGCACAACGTCCCACTGGCAAAAGACGTGGACCTGATTACCATCGCCCGTGCCACCCCTGGGATGGTTGGCGCTGACATCGCCAATCTCGTCAATGAAGCCGCTCTGCTGGCAGCACGTCGCAATCTGGTTGCCGTGACACAAAACTGCTTTGATGAGGCTCTGGACAAGATCCTCATCGGTGCTCAGCGTCCTCTAATATTGAGTGAAGCTGATTTGAATGTGGTTGCCTATCATGAAAGCGGTCATGCGCTGACCGGTCTGCTACAGGAAGATGTGGACCCGGTGACCAAAGTGACGATTGTCCCTCGCGGTCAGACCCTCGGCGTGACGCAGTATACGCCGTTGGATGACCGCTACAACTACTCGCAAGAGTACCTGGAAGCGCAATTGGTGACAGCCCTGGGTGGTCGCGCCGCTGAGCAGGTGGCCCTTGGACACATCACGACAGGCGCGGAAAACGACCTGCAGCATGTCACCGCCATTGCACGGCAGATGGTGACGCGCTGGGGTATGGATGAACGCCTGGGTCCCATCTCCTTGAGCGAACGCGAAGCTCCATTCGTGGGTACTGCTTTGGCAACTGGCTCTCGCGAGTATAGCGAGCAAACCGCCGCGATCATCGATGAGGAAGTCAACCGCATCGTGAAAAGAGCCTATGATCATGCCATCAGCCTGTTGACTTCGCACCGTGAGACATTGGATCGCATGGCTCGTTCACTGCGCTTGTATGAAACGCTTGATGCCAAACAGCTGCAAGCGATTATGCAGGAGACGAGCAAGATGCGCACTCAACCCCTTTAATATGAACAAAGAAAAGAGATCTCTATCTTTGCACTTTCCTGAAAAATCTCTCGCCTACCCTGAATAGCCCACCACATCCGAGCCGCCTGGATCAACGTTAAAGAAATTGAAGTACATCGGTCGCTCCACCACAATCGTGCCGTTCACCGCCTGCACCGCTATCGACACCGAATAACCGGCCTGTGGCACCGCCTTGACAATGGGCATCGCCAGCGCATTGATATCCAGCGTCATACGCGTTTGTGGTGGGACCGTCACCACCTTCTCACTCGTGATCGTGTTGGCAAAGTACAACCCTACCACCACATCCTGGCTGGTCGTATTGGGGTTCTGTAACGTCAGGAACTCCGAAAAACCTTGCCCGGTATAGCCTTCAGCAAAGCTATAGGCAGATTTCGCAGGCCCCGGCTGACCCACCGCATCCGTCCCACCGGGTAACGTGCCGCCAAAGCGGAAGTACTCCTGCCGCTGCGCCACAATCGGCATATCTGAAGTCACCTCAGCCGAGACCTCCGGCGTCGCTTGCGAAAAGCCAGACGAGAGACTGTTGACATCGACAAAGGCCTGCGACTGCGGCGCAATAGTCAGCGTCGTTGTGTGGGTCATGCCATTGGTGTATTCCAGCTTGACCGTCGCATTGGCCGTGACACTGCTATTGAAGTTCGCCAATGACAGGTATTCATGGAAATTCGAGCCGGTATAGCCCTCTGCAAACAACCAGTCCTTCCCAACAGCCTGCGTACCCACGACACAGAAGGCGCCAGTTACCGGCCCACTAATATTGGAGCGTGATGTACTGAAGTAGGTGGGTCGCTCCACCACCACCGGCTGATCTGAGTGAACATGCAAGGCCGATGTCCGATTAATGCCCAACTGAGCCGGTGAGGTCGTCCCACGCTGGCCTGCCGGGACCACGATCGTCTGTGTCCCAATCTGCGCGCCACCCGCATAGTAATTCAGTGTCACATGAGCATCTTTGCCCCCTGGCGGATTCAAGATGGTGATGAAGCTGGAATAGTTAGGCTGCGACTCCACATCGGCAAAGTAGAAATCCTGCGCTAACTGAGTTGCCCCTAACACATCAGTTCCACTTCGAATGCCAAAGAAGTCAAAGTACATGGGCCGTTCCGCCACAATCCCCACGCCATTCAACGAAGTCACAATCATTGACACCGAACGCCCAGTTCCATTGGCCGGTGTGCGCAGGTCATCATTGACCCCAATGGTGACACGGCTCTGTGGTGGTACCGTATGCACGAAGGTCTGCGCTGTGCCGCCGGTAAACAGGTATTCGACCTGCACCTGTGCCGTTTGTTGGGTATCGGGATTTTCCAGCGTCAAAAACTCGCTGAAGCTGCCACCCACATACCCTTCCGCAAAATACCACAGCTTACTGACGGGTACGTTACTGATTCCTGGAGGAGGCGTAGGAGTAGAAGTACCCGATACTCCGAAGGCAAATAGAGAGCCATCCTCGTTTCCCACGTACAGGTTGCCATTGACAATCGTGGCTGTGCCCGCGAAGAATGAGCCTGCAGATGTATCATTGAAGGTGAAGATCTGCTTGCCTGTGGCTGCGTCCACCGCAACCTCCTGGGTGCCTGCTCCTACCACCACCAACCCAGGCACAGCCATGACAGAACTCACCACAGCACCTCCCAAGCAAGCTTCCCACGTGGGTTTGCCGGTGGCCGGATCGAAGGCTCGTAGGCTGCCACTGCACTTCGTGCCATTGATCGCTGTTCCCCCACCTGCCACATACAGTCTGCTCCCGTCCCAGCCACTGGATGAGAAGTTGTTCCCTCCCCCCCCTCTTATACCGAAAGACACTTGGAACTGCCACAACGGCCCGGCACTCAGGTTGGCCCGGTCGAAGGCATAATAGACGCCATTCTTATTCACCAGTCCCACCATCTGGTGCACCGTCCCACCGATGGTGGCCTGGAAGAGGGTGGGTGTGCTACCGAAGTCGCTGTCCCCAGGCCCCTGTGCCAATGGCAACAACCACGAACTGACCAACGACAGGTCCGTCGTGCGCAAGGCGAGCAGTCCCATCGCCAAATTCCCGCTATACCCACAGCTCGAGTACGTGCCGGTACTGACGTAGAGGATGCCGGTTGCCTGGTCGATGGTGGGCGTATCCCAGATCCCCGCTCCAATACAGCCGTTGGGGACCGCGTTGAACGTATGTTGGACCGCCCCAGTCGAGGCATTCAACTGCACCAGTTGTCCCTGCACCAGCGGACAGTCGCCCAGGGACGAGACGCCCACATACACGCTTCCCTGGTAGACCACTGGCCCTGCCCACACCATATGGCTGGGAGAGCTCCCCAGCAGGGTCCTCCAGAGAATGGCTCCTGTGCCGGCATTGAGTGCATAGAGCGTCGCGTTCCCCCCACTGACAAAGGCTACCTCTGTCATCGTCCCATTGATGGGGACCGAGGTCACGGAAGCCGCTCCTGCTGGCCCACCACTCGATGGAGAGCATCCAGGGCCTGGCGTCGTCGTGCCCACGTTGGTCGCCCAGACATCGGTCCCGGTCGATGGATTCGACGCATGCTCGAATCCATCCCACGAGCCCCAATAGAGCAGCCCATTGGCTTCCACCACCTGGGAAGTGACTCTACCCCCCACATGGCGCGTCCACACTACCTTCATCTGGGGTGCTGTCGTAGGGTTCAGGATTGTCTCAGACCCGTTGAAGCCACTATGTTCCAGGTTGCCTTGGAACATCGTCCAATCGGTACTTCCTCCTGACGCATGTGTCTGAGTCGGCATGCGTTGCAACGCAAGGAACATCCCGAAAAAGCCTACCAGAAACACGAGGAGCATATACAGGATAAGTATCTTCCGTTTCATCATCTTCTCCATAGAAGAGTACATAAGCAAGGCCACATGCAGTCCCAGTGGCAAGAGTGATCAGTCCTTGCACATGCACCAACCGTCCTGGTATGCCGCACCTCCTTGTCCCAGACATGGCTCATTTCTCCTTCGACTTCAGACTGACCAGGCAGCGCCAGATACAAGTAGCCATACTGGCATTCTATGATAGCAGTGGTCGATAGATTTGAATAGAGCAATCTGGTTAAGATTGAGTTGAGAATTGGTCAAATCAATGGGTGACGGCTCGCTAAAAACACACCGCATGCGCTATGTCAATCGATTTGTTCAGATGGGCGCTGGACCGAGCTTGGCAGGACTGAGCCGCTTTTTCTCCCAAGCGCCCTAGGAAACCAAAGCCGTGGCAGAACGCTGGCTGAGGCACTTTCGCGAGACGATGCAGCCGCAGGTGGCAGCAGAGCTCGAGCGACAACGCCAAGAGCAACCCAAGCATCGAGGCCGTCCCAAGCAATCCGTCGTGACAGGGTATCTGATCGGGGATGACTCGACGATGCACAAGCCGAAAGGCAAGAAGATGGAAGGGCTGGGGCAGCATCATTCGACGACGGAGGGGAAACGGATCCCCGGTCATAGTATGGTGCAGAGTCTGTATGTGCTCTTGGGGCGGCGCTGCCCACTGGCTCCGCAGTTGTATCGACAGCAAAGGGTCTGCGAAGCGGAAGGCGTGCCCTTCGCCAGCAAGATTGACCTGATGGAGGCGATCATTCGCACCTTTGAGCCGGTTGCAGGGACCCTGACGCATGTCTTGCTCGATACTTGGTACAGCGCCAAACGCCTCTGGCGAGCAGCGCGGGAGCGGGAGTTTCTGATCACGACTGGGATCAAGAGCAATCGCTGGCTGGCGGTAGCAGACCCAAGCACTCCCAAAGGCTGGAAATGGCAACGCTTGTCGGAGTATACCGCTCAGTTGAGCGCGAGCGACTACGTCGAGTTGACATGGCCCAAGGGAGAGAAGACGTTCTACGTGCATGTCGTCACGACACGGGTGTGCAGCTTGTACCGCTGTCAAGTCGTGATCGTACGTCTTCCTTTCGAGTGCATCAATCAGAGTGGTGACCGTGCGAGCGGTCATCCCTAGGTCCTCAGCCACGTCTCCCTTGCGCACACGCCTCCTTTCTTCATCGGCCATCAGCAGGTGCAAGCGCGGTCCGGAGAGTTTTCCCACTCCTGGCTGACTCCTTAAGCGTGCGTTGAGCAACCGATGGATGCGGTGTGAGGTCGCAATCAAGGTCATTCGGCTTCGCTATCTACTCCTTCCAATGCCACTATGTGGCTGGGCTGATCATCTGCTTCCTCATGTCCATCCCACAGGGTGGCATTCCTGTCGCCTTTTGGCCAATGCTCCTGGTTGCCACCCCAGAGGAGATGATGAATCGGTAGTTGATACCAGTATGTCAGGGGTTAGCCTCACCTCCGTCACCCTGGCAGAGTATCTGGGGCAATTTCTCCCGGTCGGAGTGGTTCTGACAGAATGTGGTATCTTGATTACAATGGCCGGTCTGTTTGGGTGGTTTGCCATTCAGGAGAAAGCCTCTACCCAACCAGAGTGTCATGTTCCCAAGGAAACGGGGCAAACCGTTCCCAGTCTTCTGGGAGGCAGGTTGTCTCAACAACAAGCGAAAGTCGAGCGATTTCGCTCTTCGAAAAAAGAAAGGGTGAGAAGAGATGAACCAGTTACCCGATTGGATGTATCATGCCATTGAAGAGTCGTTTACCTGCCAATTTGCCAGTACCACGGCCCGTGCTATTCCGGTGGCCCTGCCGGTCTTTCTCCATTACTTTGATCCCGATGTGGGAACACTCATTTTCTCTTCTCCCGTCAGAATGAAACGGGTGCAGAATGTACGCCAACGCCCAAAGGTGGCAATCCTTTTCTCGCCGGTTGGCACCGGGCCAGATGAGCCGAAACATGTGCTGTTGGTGCAAGGACTGGCCGAGGTCGATGACACCAATCTTGAGTCCGGTTGGAAACGGTATTTTGCCGGCTGGGCACGACGACAACCTTCCGCTCGCAAATCGTTAGCGAGGATGGAGCAAGCCATACCGGGGTATACTCAACGAGCGCTCATTCGTGTCCGGCCGACCCGCTTTCTCGGTTGGCCCGATGGCAATTTCCAGCAGGCTCCTGAAGTTGTGGAGGTGACCAATGATTGATTGGACAGAAGAACTGTTCACGCAAATCGTAGCTTCTAGCTGTGTGGCTCTCAGCTATCCGGGTATCGATGGCTACCCGGTGGTGTTACCACTTCCGCTCACCTTTGATCGGGACAAACGATGTTTTATCTTGCCTATCCCGTGCCAGAGGCCGACACCTGCATCGGAGGAGCAGGTGTCGTTGACGCTCTTGCACTACGATGAGCAATTAAAGGGTGAGCGATATGTGTTGTTCTATGGGCATTTGACCGAAACAGGAAATGAATGGACATTCACCCCTTCACATATGGTGCTTCCACAGTGGAGAAGCAGATGACAATCTCACGTAGTTGAAGCAGTAACAACGCTATTTTCATCTTGAGTATGCTTCTCGTTTGAGACATTTGAGACATTTGAGAGGCTCTTCGTCACATTGTGTGCAAGGAGAACCGTGTCGAGAAGCGGCAGGAGCCCTTATCTCTTCCATTGCGGATGCCTGTGATGTTGCTCAACGGAGAGCTCAAGGCTGCTCTCTTGATTCTCTCCAGCCGCAGCAGAAGCCATTTGGGGCCACCATTGATAGGTGGAGCGACCCGTTGTGCGAACTGGCTTGCGTCCTGCATTCTCGCTGCACGCAAAGTGATGAAGAGCCATATGTCTCCGTTGAGACATCGTTTTCATGGAGATTGGCGGGGAGGCGGGAATGCTCGAGGGCGGTGTAGAGGCCACGGGCGGGGGAGGCAATTTCTCCGGCATGGAAGAGGCGGGGAAGCATTTTGCGTAGGTTGGTGTGGTTGAGTCCGGTGCGACTGGCGACGTCTCCGCAATGGAGTGGGGTGGCGCTCTCCTGTAAGACTTTGAGAATGGCCCGGCGCTCGTAGGAGAGGGAGGGCTGGCTCAGGAGGGCCTGGACGGGGTGGTGATTTTCCTCAAGCCAGTGGATATACGGGACGCCGCATTCATTGTCCACTACCTGATAGGTGAGGTTGCAGGCCGGTTGACTGAGGTTGTGTTTGGTAGGGGCCAGGATGCGCCTCTTTTCATCGCTGGGATCGGGAGCGACGATGAGGCCACTGCGGGCGGCGGCGATGATGCCGAGAGAGCCGGCACCACGATAGAGGGGATGGCCTGCACTGCCCCGGGAGAGGTGGCGGATCATCAGGATGGCACAGCCGGTGCGTTCGGCGAGCTGGGCCAGGGGAGTGAAGACTTCGCGCACGCTCTGGTCGCGTGAGGAGTCGATGGTGTTTCCCAGGACGGCCATGAGGGGATCGATGATGACCAGCACAGCTTGCATGCGCTTGATCGCCTTTTCCAGGAGGTCGAGGTCTTGTGAGAGGGAGAAGGGGCGATCGAAAATCTTTCTTCTTTTCGCGTCCAGGTCTTCGACGGTATTGAGGAGAAGCACCTGGGAAGGATCGCCTCCCGCGGCTTCCAGACGTGGCTTGAGCGTATCTTCCGGGCTATCTTCGGGGGCGATCAAGATGACACCGCCTTGCTTGCCGGGCGTGCCATCGGGCATGGGCCGGCCGGTTGAGACGCAAGCGGCGATGTGGGCGGCGATGAGAGACTTGCCCATGCCCGGGTCGCCGTCCAGGACGGTAATTTTGCCCATGGGGATGCGCTTTTCCCAGAGCCAGGTGATTTCTTGGGTGTCGACCTCGGAGAGGAGGAGGCCTGGTAGGTCGGAGTTGGGGACGGGTGTTGAATCTGAGTTGTCGGGTTTGGCCGGCTTACTGGTGATGATCAAGTATTCGTTATAGGCTTCAACGAATCGGCGAACGGAGCTTTGACTGGCGCCTCTTTTCTGCATTTCTCCGGCGGCGAGAGTAATTTGGAAGGTCCTCTCCTTGCGCTCATTGAGGATGCGTTCCATTTTATGTGCTTTTTCCATGGCTCGAGCGCCCCTTTCGAAATCGCGAAGTGTTGCATTCAATTCTTTAACACTCATGTGTTGATCCTTTCGTGTGTGGTTGAGGAGTAACTAAGAGGGACAATCGTAAGTGTTGTTCCTGCCTGCTATGGCCAGGGATGCTGGAAAAAGTGGGTGGTGCTGGTGTGGTTGTTCATTTGATAATGGGCTCCTTTGATAAGGGTTGTCGATGGTGGGAAGGTGGCAAGTGGATGCGGGACCTTCGTGATGTCGTCTCGGAAGGAGACGAGGGTATGTTATGAGGTTGGCGAGATGGTGCAGCTGGGTGAGTGCGAGATGTAGCCGGGCAGGCGAGCCGGGCGACCGCGAGGGTATACCTGTCCCCCAGACAGGGTTCCCCTACATTACATTTTGTTTTAGTATACACGCAGGTACCAAATCGAGGAGGTTGAATGAAGCAGGGAAAATGTCTCTTGTGTACACATTAGTTTACGGTTATAATGGGAATAGGAATGGCCTGCTATAAGCGATGGGAGTGGGATGTAAGCGATTCTACCTATGTGGTAACAGCTAACCAGAACTCTAACCAAATTTTTCACTTATCTCTACCAAGGACTAACACATGACCACCACAGCACGTTCCGAAACCTCCTGCACCTCCACTCTTCCTGGCCGCTACTATTATGACCCGGCAATTTATGAACTGGAACAGGAGCGCATCTTCTCCCAGATGTGGGTTTGCGTTG